>Ga0181533_1000955_pt1 | contig 38383 bp, 35 predicted proteins | sample PEATcosm2014_Bin_45_FD_119772 | JGI IMG/M metagenome (GOLD analysis project Ga0181533, IMG submission 119772) | Peatland microbial communities from MTU Mesocosm Facility, Houghton, MI, USA - PEATcosm2014_Bin11_60_metaG | ecosystem: Environmental > Terrestrial > Soil > Wetlands > Peat | place...
AGCGTCGGCACCCTGAACTTTAAAGCTTTCGCGGCTCAATGGCTGGCCCGTTTGCACCCCTGTCAACGCTTCACGTCGTACCTCGCGGTACGCCGCGCATGACTCGGGGACAGCGTGACTCGCTATGTCTTCACTGTGTGGGACTTTCACCCTTTGCTCCTTGCCGGTCTCCCGGCGCACTAACGTACTTTAAATTCCGAATTCTTTGGTGACGTCTATATCAAAGAGAGATCCTACTCGTCTTAGTTTAAAAACTGACGTTCACGCCCAATTCGCCGCCGTAGCTTGTCACCCGAGGATTGAAGAACACCTCGGAAACCGCGCCTCGCAACGTTACCTGCGAGTTGAGTTTATAGGAAGCACCCAGAGATGAGGTGCACCAATCGGAGGCTATCGGGGCGGCGGCCAGGGTGTAAGAGGGAGCCGCAACCGAGGTGAGCGAGGCCGTTACAGTGCGGTCCTTGTCGGCCCACTCGTGGTCCCATTCCGCCTTTATGAACGGCTGCCATTTACCCACATCCACCAATACTCGCCAGCCAAGCCGGCTGACGAGAGAATTCCGTGTCTGGCTTCCAAAAGACAGGGCAGTGACACCACTGGCACCGGTTTCGGTGAAACTATTGACGTAAACCTGTTGCAGCACCACGCCCGCAACCGGGCCGGTGGTGATCTGCCCCAGCCTGAAATCTCCGCCGCCGCGTAAAGCAAGCGCCAGTGACTGTCCGGTGGCGTCGGAGTTATTCTGGTCGGTGAAGATGCCGAGCGTTACTGGGCGCACGATTTTGTCCTGAAACAGGCCATAGGTCGCAACCGCGTTGACCCACACCGGTCCGACCTTGTAAGCGGCATAGAGGCTCGGAGCCTCTTCCATCTGATCGAAGTGGCCTCCCGTCGAGAAGTCCTGTGTCTGCCCGCCCGACATAAACGCCGCGCCCACGATAAAGCCGCCCGGAGTCCTATAATCCACGCCCACAGTGCCACCGAAAGGAATGCCGGAACTATCGGAAAAGCCCGACGCGTTGTGGAAGTTCAGGGCATTAGCACCAGCACTGGCCCAGACATTGATGCCGCCCGGCCCCCGATGTTGCGCGGAAAGCTCAATCTGCCCCTGGATAGTGGCCGCGCTCGCCAATCCGCCCTGCACAGCGCTTTCAGCCAGCAGAGAAATCTGGCTCGGGGCGATGAGCAGGCTATATGTGTAATCCGCCTCGATGGTCTGGCCTGCCGTGGTCAGGTGTTTAGAATCGATGAACAGAAAGGTCTGCTGCTGGGCAGGGGTGAGAATGGCAATAAGGGCACTACTGGCGGAAGCCGGAGCATTAGCGGCCGGCACCGACGAAGCGGTGAAACCGAAAAGAGTGGGATTTTGCACAACGAACCTGAATAAGCTGTCATTGTCATCTGGAATAAAGTGCACGCCCGCCGCCGCCAGGCTCGACCACTCACTTGTCCCAAGCGCCACTGTGCGGGCATAAGCGGCAGCGTTGCTACTGGGGATAGTGCCGCCCAGACCGGCAAAAAGGGCAGAGTCATAAGAATTTCGCACAACGATGGTGCGTGCGCCGGCCGCTTGTAGACTCGCGACTTCTACTGCAAGGGCGGATGCCCCATCGCTCAGATAGTTGGGATGCGCGGCGATAAACGCTGGGCCTTGATTTGTGTAATATGTCGCGTCGTTGTCGCCTGTTTTGATTAGATAAAGCCCATTGGGATTGGCGACGCCGTTGACTGAGAAGAGGTAATTCTGAATCTGCTGAATAGTGGTCACGTTCGCGGGCAGTACCGGTTGGCTGTTGGGCACGGTAGTGGCGCCACCATTGGCATAGTTGGTTCCGCCACCACCGACCGGCGCGGCGCTCAGGCCAAACTTTCCCGCCAGTATGGCCGTATTCATGACCCCATTCCCGGCCCACCCGCCAGTGGCGCCATTAGCGATGGCGGTGACGAGCAATTGATCAACTAACGAGTTTCCCGTCGTGTGGTAGCGGAAATACCCGGTATCCAAGGTGCTATCTCCAAACCCGATGAACTGATTGAACCCCGCCGCGCTGGCCGCACAGGGAGTGCTTGGGGCGATGATCGCAAGCAATACGACTTCAAGAACAAATTGCTTCATTTTAATCATTATTAGTAGTCTCCTATGATAGAATTATCTTTGCGGGGTTGACCCTTTTATTGCCCTTTGTTTGGGAACAGCAAGGACAAATAATATAATAATCGTACTTTTGCTTAATAGCTTCCAGTCGGTTTTCATTCATTCTCCGGTTGTTTGCGAAGCAATATTGATGCCTGAATAAAGAATGATTGGACTTAAAGAGAAAAGTGCGAACTGAGGTGTATCAAAACTATGTACAAATTACAAAACGCTGTATTTTTTACCGTAGAATAATTACACGAAATCTTTATATCCACTAGTCCCTGATTTTTTTAGCAGGGTCTTCTTCAGGGCGATCTGCAAATATTACTGCGCGCTTTGTCTTGTTACCGTCAGTATGGGCAATTTGGCGTACGAAACACCGACTGCAGCCACTGCCGTGCAAAAAAAGGCCTCAGTTGTTATCGCTTTCATACCGCTATACGAAACAGAGAAATTGTCTATGCCTCCTTCTTTCCTGCTCCATGAATTCCTATGCTATGTAAAACTTACATAGCAATTCCTGTGCTATTGAGGAAAATTTACATAGTAATCCCATGCAAGAATCCATAATAACCAAAAAGTTAGCTTCTGGTATTAGTATTGCATGTAAGGAGATATTACAACATTAATAGTACTATCTTAATCGCAGGTAATCGTGCTGGACTACACTACCGAGGGGCCTAATCACCCGGAATATGCGCTAGGTTCTCTTGACCAGCCCAGACTCGACTGGCTCAAATACGAACTGCCGGACAGGCGAATAACCAGCTCATGATTATGCTGAGCTCGTGGTGCAACTGACCCCTACAATACAGGCGATTATCGCCAGTGTGGGAGTGCCGGTGTAACACTCTAAGGCGGTAGCGAAACGCTATTCGGTATTGCCCTGATGAGATGACTAAAAATATAAAGGAGAATATTGTGATGGCAAGCGACGGTGCAGGCTCGAAAGGAAGCGACAAAAACCGAATTATCAATGGCGACAACTTCAGGTTAGTCAGGGGTATTACCAGGCGTGATTTTATAAAGTTTTCGGCAGCGACTGTTGCCGGCACTTATCTCGCAGGTCTGAACGCATGCGGAAGTCCCAACTCCAGTGCTTCCACTACCACCACCTTCCCGGTGCTTGTTTTCTCGGATGTTCATTTCGATCCTCTTTATGATAAAACTCTTTTCCCGTTGCTCATGGCCTCAGACCCCGGCCAATGGGCCGACATTTTTCAGACATCAACAATAACAACTCCGCCAACATGGGGTAATGATACAAACTACCCTTTGCTCATGCTCTCCCTTGCAAACATAAGTAAAAACCTTGGGTCGTGTCCGCTTGTTATTTACACAGGCGATATTCTTGGGCATAACATCCCGACAAGGTTTTTCACCCTTTATGGAAGTTCCGATGCTGCAGCTGTTTCGGCCTTAGAGGCATTTACTGATAAGACAATTTCATTTTTCACGAGTCAGGTAAGGGCCGCTGCCGGAAATGTTCCTGTACTGTTCACAGTCGGGAACCTTGATTCATACACAGGCTGGGGTCCGGACAGCACTTTTCTCTCCAGTAATGCCGGAAATTTCTATACGAATTTCCTGAATGGCATCACCGATCAGCAGACATTCAACAGTACATTCACAGCCGGAGGATATTATTCCTGCCAGCCCCTTGGAACAAATCTGGTGGTGATAGGGATTAACACAATTTTGTTAGCCAATGGTGTCCCGGGTGACAACAGCGCTACGGTAGCAGCTGAAATTGCATGGCTTGATTCACAGTTGGCTGCAGCTCAGGCTAATGGCCAACAGGTATGGCTCTTAATGCATGTGCCACCCGGTGACATCGTAGCTGCAACTGTCGCCAACGGTCTTCCAGTTACAGCAACCTCAGCCCCTATGATGCTGGAGTCAAATTACCAGACAAGTCTTATGACAGCGCTTCAGAAATTTCCCGGCCTTGTAAGCCTGACTCTTGGAGCCCATACTCATATGGATGAATATCGCATCATGTCACCCACTAATAATGTACTAGAAATAACGCCTTCTATAGCCCCGTGTTTTGGCAATAACCCGGCTTTCAAGATATTTACAATTTCTTCCAGTACATATCAGCCTGTAGATTATGTTTCCATAAATTACGACCTCGCCACCTTGCCGTCACAGTTTAACAACTATTACGATTTTTCGGTGGCCTATGCTATGCGAGGTTTCCTGTATAATTCCTTAACAAATCTGTATCCATTGCTTAAAACGAATAATGCTCAACAGGCACTCTATAGAGGGTACTATTTTTCAGGGCATAACTACTCTGTTCCACTTCCCAATACCGCCGATCCAATTACCGATGAGAACTGGCCTGTTTTCTGGAGTGCTATTGGAAACATGGATACAACATCTATTATCAATAGTGTGAACTCTTATTGAGGATTATGAGTAGAATTTCCATTGTGCGTTCACTGTCCTTGGGTCTTGTCCTGATGTTGCTCGCGGGATGCGGAGGCGGTTCCGGTTCCAGTCCCTATACCCCAGCTCCGCTGAGCGCCGGCAACATCAACCTGATCTTCGTGGTAAGCGATGATTTAGCTTACAACGCTTCCGGTGACATCAATCCAAGCACATCAAATCTCACCAATCAGGGGCTACAACGCTCCCTCCTCATGGCAACGTACCTGAAACAGCAGGTGCTGGGGACACAGAACGTAACCGGCATTTATGTCCTCGGACCGATGACCCATTTGCAAACTGTAAATAATTATCCCGACATGGTAGCAATTTGGTCCATTCAGCAGTTTGCACTTCTTAACCAAGTCGCCCTGCCCATTGGTACTGGCACGCCCTATACCGGCAACAGTTACCCCCTCAATGCATCATATGCAGGGTATGTACCCAGCGGAGTTGCCGCGCCGGCGTTTTCCTGCCCAAGTTGTCAAGGGCTGGATTTCAACGACACTGGAGGTGACAACGAAGCACTGGTAAGCGGTATAGTCGAGGCAAATGTCCCCGGCTTTTACGTCTTTTCCGCCCCTTGGGAAACAACCGGCGCCATGCTGGCAAATATCAATAAGCTTTATGGTTATAACCTGAATATACCGTCCTCATATATAAGCCCCAACTATGTCTATGCGATATCCATCGCCCCGTCAGGAGGCGCCAGCCTGGTTACCTATAACAGTAATGTGAATCCGCCTTCAACCTATCCTGTGCTTTCTTCGCCGGTGGCCAGAACTTCATGCACAGCCCAGACGCCTTTCACCATTACTGTTACAGGCGGGAGTAATGGGGCAGTAATTCCCGTCGGCATTAATACCAACGAAACGGTTTATCTTATCCGTCACGCCGAGGCCCATCCGTGGATCGGATGGGAAGACGGCAACTATGTTGCTGCCGGGCAATGGCGCGCGTTGTACCTTCCGAACGTACTTAAAGGTAAAATCAGTCCCACACAGGTTTACTCTATCGATCCAGCACAGGTTCTCCCCGAGTCGTTGGTGATTAAAGGTAATCCTAATGCTTCTTATGTCAGACCTTCACTGACGGTAGAGCCATATGCAATTGCCAATAATTTACCCTATTATCTGGTAGCGGGGTTCGAGCTAATAGCTTCGAACTCTCCCCAACTTACCAGCAACTTCTTCTTCACAGGAGGCACATTCTCCAATCAGACAGTACTTGTGGCGTGGGAGCACGATCATTTCCCTCCGACAATAGATGCTCTTGTCTCAAGCTATTTCCCATCGGGTGGCGGCCAAACTGTGCCGGCGTGGCCTGACAGCGACTACGACACTATCTGGACAGTGCAGCTTGACGCTAAGGGCAACTTGACGGTGAACAACGCGCTGTGTGAAGGCATAGATTCTACGCAACTACCAGCCATGGCCCCTCAATTCTGACGGTATGCTGTGACTTCTTTCTTTTGCGATGGCAAGCGCAGAAAGCCCATCAAAACCCGGCAATAAATAGTCGACAAAAATTATATCGAAGCCGCCTCGATCAATAGGACTTGGATTTGGAGATCGCCGCCCTGTACCAAAATTCGTTCTTTTTAGACTCCACGAAGTGCGTCTTGCGGGAAGAAACATATCATTTTAACGGGGTGCCAGTCGGCACTTGACTATAGGGAGGAATAAATATCAGAACTGTCATTGCCAAAACGTTTAATAGTAAAGGAAAGAAGCAACTGAGGGGAGTTGGCTGATTCTTCCGCAATAAAATTTGGGTCAAACCGTCAGCATCAATGTTATTTTATTTCTACTGATGCATTGGGGTCAAAGGGGTTGGTCCTCACAGAAAAAGAGAAAAGAAACGGGTAGTCTCCCTTCAGGTGCTTCATGTATGAAAGCCATTCTATGATGAGCAGCATGTAGGCCCTCTTTATGTCGAGTGCTATATGGTCTCGGTCCGGTTTGGCAAGCCTATTCAGGTCCTTCCGGGCATCCAGTTCATCGGTCAAGTGCGAGACCGACATGAGGAGGTCAGTAAAAGATTCATGTTCCAGAAGGTTCGGGTTTTCCATGAGCGCCAGCATGTCTGCTCGCTTCTCCATGAGAAAAGTCCTGATTGCATCGAGGTCGCTTTTCCCCATGTCGATCATGTAATGGCAGGTCCTGAAAAATTTCATCGACCCATCAAATCTCTGCTCCGACCAGTCGTTTGCAATTACAAGATTGCCTCTGATCTCCTCAAAATTCCCATCAAAAGCTGAAAAAAGTCTGAGAAGTCCTGTGCCCACTTCGCTGAAGAAGACCCCAACAACCATGTTCATTTTTTTGATCATAGTAAGTTTTTCTCTCCTGCTCATGAGCTCACTGATGATCAATGTGACGAACAGTACCTGTATGGGGACAAAGGCAATGTCTTGGAGCATGTAAAAGAAGGTGTCCTCTGTCCGGTGGAAGACTACTATCTGTATCAGATAGGAAACCGAGGACAAAAGGATGAGAGAACAGGCCAGAAGGATGTACCAGCGCGTCTGTTTCATGACGCTAAATTATACCAGAAAGGCTTCGTGAGTACTATATATATACTGTGCAAGGTGGTAGTGTCCGCTGGGAGCCTGTTGCCCTGTTTAGTCCATTGTGTTTCGAGTATAGAAATATTGAATGGCTTTATCTATCTCAGATCTAAAAACTTCTAGTTCTGAAATGAAATTTTCTTCTTTAATATTCATGTTATGAGCCATTGTGTTGCATATTATCAGGATACCTGAAGAGGGGTCAAGAAATAACCTGAGTAAGACAGGGCCCCCGGGATAGGGGCCTTATTTACGGACGTTATGGCATAATATAAATAAAAGGAGGACACAGCCATGAAAGAAAAATTAACAGCGATTTTTCAAAAATCGCCTTATGGGTACATAGGTTTCATTGAAGAGCTGCCGGGAGCTAACACGCAAGGCAAAACCCTGAAAGAGGCAAGAGAAAATTTAACCGAAGCAGTGCAACTTGTTTTAGAAGCCAATAGGCAACTTTTTAATGAAGAGTTTAAGGGCATTGAAATTATAAAAAGGCAGGAAATATATAAGCTCCGATCTTGCAGAAATATTGGCCTTTAATCTCTATGCAGACATGAAAAAGGAGCCTCATGAAATCCTTTCGACCAGAGAGTATCAGGTCTTGTGCCCCATAGCTTCAGGCAAGACCGTAAGTGAAATCGCTGACCAGCTTTCGCTAAGCGTCAAGACGATCAGCACATACAGGAGCCGCATTCTTGAAAAAATTCAGTTGAAGAACAATGCTGAATTGACAACTTACGCCATAAGAAATCAGCTCGTAGATTAAAGCCCACCTTTCCCGCTCTCCCGGAGGGCCCACAGAACACATAGAGGCCTAAAACTCTATAAGTCTTTCGGAGTGCTCAGAGTATTTCTCTGCGTTCTTTGTGGTTAATCTTTGCAGTTCGTCATTTTATGTTGTGGGTTCTTGACTAACGGAGACGTTGGCGCTCCTGCTCCATTTGTAATTCGAGGGACTGGAGTTCTTCGATTGTTTTTCGGAGTGCCTGTTCCTGTTTCTCAAGCTGGTCCACGTTATTCCGAAGTGTCCGTATCTGATGCTCCGCCCGAATATTCTTTGTTCCGAATATATCAGCCTCCTGCTCCAGATATGTGAGCCTGTGGAGGGCTGCCATCCAATCCTTTATGTCTTGGACCTGCCGCTGGTCGGGCTTGAGATCAATAGTATACTGTAAGTCGTCCAAAGCGCCTCGGTAGTCGGCACCCGGGTTATCATGCCTCAATCGCAGCCTTGCACGTTTGAGGTAAATGCCTGAGAGAACGTCAGGATCTTTACCGGACGTGATTTGCTCTGTCAGGCGCCTATCTTCTTTTATGAATTCTTCAGGACTGGCCATGCTTTTCATCATGCAGCCACCGAGGGTCATCAGCACAATAATGGTGCTTAAGCAGGACATTGAGGCACAGGTGTGTGCACTGTTGAATGACCGGTGAGATCGTGAGACGGTGAAGTGCCTCATTAAGCCTCTCCTTCGCTGCTGAAATGGCGCTGGTCGACAATGTAGACGGAACCCGGCAGGGATTTTGCGTGCTCCTTCAGTTCAGCTGTTCGCTTACTCATGACCAAGGGGTCTTTAATGGACCCGCCTTGGTCAGTCACAATACCGATTGAGATTGTCATTAGTGGAAAAACCAACTCCCGCCCCTGCCTATCCTTGCCTGCAATCGCCCCCCGCTGCCTGTCTTCAAGATCATAAAATGCAGGAATCTGGTTGTCAAAGTCTCTGATAATGGCCTCGCATATTTTTTCATATTTTTCCGGAGAGGTGACAACGACGAAGTCGTCGCCGCCGATGTGGCCGATGAAATCGTCGGTCAGGCCTAGCTCTCTTGCAGATTTGGTGATTATTTTTGCCGTAGCCTGAATAACCTCATTCCCGCGGGCATAGCCGTAACGGTCATTGAATACTTTGAAGTTATCTATGTCGATCATGCATAGGGCTGTTGGCAGGGACGCACTGAGTCGTGTTTTGATAGTCTCATCTATGGAGAGGCCGCCAGGCAGGAGAGTGAGAGGACTTGAGACAAGGTAAAGTTTTTCAAGGCGTTCGATCTTTTGGGCCATGTCGGCAATGCTGCGTGACACCTCACCAAACTCATCCTTACTTTCTAAGTACTGTACCTTGTCGAAATTGCTGTCGGCGATCTGTTGTAATGAGAGTTTAAGTCGCCCCACAGATCTGTAAACAGACCGCCCAAAGAGATACGTGATCCCGGCGGCCATAAGTACCGATCCAATGCCGAAGATAAGGAGTGCTCTATGGGCTCTCATTCCAATCTTTGCGCTGAGTGCGTTCTTGCGGTCCATATTCTGGCGGACCTCGACGTTGATTTTTTTAACAAGCTTGATTATCTCCTGACGCTTCCTGCTGATGATCCAACGCTGCTTCTCTGATGCTGCGAGTGCTGTATCCAGAGAACCATACGTCCCTGTCATAAGGGGCAGGAAGTCTCCGCCCTCTGACGACAGTTCCCTAACTGACTCATAATAGCTGCCAGCAGTAGCAAGTTCCCGGAGGAGACGATTGAATTCCTCTAATCTCGTCTGTAGAAGCTTTAAGCTGTCGTTGTCCTTAAGAATCAGAATGCGACGGCTGTAAGACTCCTGGTCCAGCAGGTTTTCGATGAGCCGTTCCGTGCTTTCAATGACTGGATTATTTGTCTTCAGGATAGTCATACTGATTTTGTCCATTTGATCCAGGCTTGAAAGGGCAGAAACAAGTACGACAAAGACAGGAATCAGAACCACGCCGAATCCGACCAGCATCTTACGTGCGATATTCATTCAACAAGCCCTTGTTTTGCGCATGGTGTTCCGCTTCCTTTTATTACCACAGGTCATAGCCTGGACGTTGGGCACTAACATCTGAAACTTTCCACCCTTTTGCTCGATACCGGCGAGAAGTGTTCTATCGAAACAAAGAGGCTTGAGCTGGTTGCTTTCCCTATAATTATTGATGAGCTTGAGGAGTTGTTGTGCATAGTGCGATGTGTCGTCGAGACAGTCATAGGTGTTGACGGCAAACACGGGGCCAATGAACAGAGAAAAGAACACTATTGCAGCAATTATGGTTTTCATGATGTATTATGCTACAGAATGTTCCATAAATCGGTGATCATCGTCACAGTAGTATCGTGCTCAACTGACGTTTAGTTGAACGCTGTTGGCGAATAAACCTTATCGATACCGAATTATTACAACCATAAAAGATATGTTAGGAGGGACTTATCCTCACCTGGAGCGCTTTTAATTAGTAAGCTGACTTTCCATAATTAGTAAGTAATACTAATAGCAACCTATTGAAAAATCACACTCGCACAGCTAATTAGTAACTAAAATGGGGGGAACTTAAAATAGTAAGCAATGTCAAGATGTCTTTAAAGAAGCTAATTGCTCTCAAGGGAAAATGTCATTGTCTATGCCGAAGCGGATACATACTCATTTACTTGTTGCTGTCTGCGCTGTGTTAAAATAAAGGTTGTGAACAGATATTTATTCTATTCTTTACTATGCCATATCATGCTCCTTATACTTGCCTTATTCATAATTCGCCCTAAAGTTGGGAAGGAGCCTGCGCCTTTTGTTGCAACTATTATCACTCCCGAGGAGCTGAAGGCAAAAGCTCCCTCTCATTCTCCGCCGGCGAAAGAGCCCTCTCGAGCACCGCGGCTGCCGAAAAATTTGCCTCCCCCGGAAAAGTTGACGGCAATTCCTTCATCCCATGCGCCGGCAGTCAAATCCCGCTCAACCGGTCGCATAAAAAGTGCTGCGCCTTCCTCTGAAGAGCGCATTGCGGCCCGCTCCCCGGAACCAGGCTCCTCTCAACACAGAGCCGTTGGACCCGCTCCAAGTCAGGAACAGGGCGCGGCACAGGAAGAGCAGAGGTCGCTCATAAAAGGGAAAGAAAATGGTAACTCTTCTAAGTCAGGTCAGGGCGGCCCTTTCGGCAAAACAATAAGGGAAAGACTTTTCGACAGGGACGTCATTGCCAAATTAACGCCGAAGACGAGTGAAAAGCCTGAGAACGACAATGGAATCACCTTCGACACAAAGGAATACAAATATTACGGCTATATGCAGCGTCTGCGCGAGAAGATCGAAAGTATATGGAAATATCCTGCTGAAGCTGCGGAAAGAAAACTTAACGGTGAACTCTACATACGCTTTACAATTAAAAAAGACGGAACGCTGGGCGCGGTGGAACTTGTGCACACTTCCGGATATAAAACCCTCGACGATGCGGCGATCAGGGCATTAAGAGATGCCGATCCTTACTGGCCTCTTCCCGATAGCTGGAAGGAGGATTCACTCACCATTACCGGGCATTTCGTTTACTACTTCCAGAACACTTTTATACGGTAATGAAAAAGTGAATAGTGAATAGTGAATGACTCAAGGCGAAACACAAAACAAAAAATCTTTCGTTTTTAACTATTCACCATTCACCTTTCACTATTCACTTTTGCAGCCAAGCTCCTCACCCCTCACTTACAATTGTGTTGCTTTGTTATAATTGCTATATGAAACACAGGTTATATTTGAGAGTGGGTGACAGGGTCATCCATACCAGATACTTCCTCTGGGGACCCGGCGAGGTTGTTGAAGAAAAACACTCGGGATTGCCTGGAGGATTTTGCCTTGTGAGGATCCTCTTTGAAGACGGAGAGGAACGTTCTTTTATAAATGACCTCAACAATGAACTCTGTTGTTACTTCTCAGGCATCAGGCTTCTTGGTAATTACGAATTATGATTAAACACAGGCAGTAGGTTATGACCTATTGCCTATTGCCTATAGCCTATCGCCAATTGCCTGGTTTTTTTATTATTCTATTACTCTCGGTGTAATAAATATAAGCAGTTCATCCGAAGTTATCGTCTTGAGATTATGTTTGAACAACGCTCCCAGGAGAGGTATTTTCGAAATACCTGGTACGGCATTCTCATTTTCCTGTTCGGTGCTTGTCAAAATTCCTCCCATAACAACAGTCTCTCCATCCTTTATCAGCACCTGCGTGGTCGCCTCATTTGTCGTTATAGTCGGCAGGCCCTGCGAAACCTGGGAGAAATCCGCTGAATCTTTGCTCACCTGTATGTTCAGCAGAATGCTCTTATCAGGGCCGACATGAGGGACCACCGTGAGGCTTAGGGCTGCATCAATAAACTGGACCTGGGTACCGGCATTAGAAACGGTAGAATATGGAATCTTTTGCCCCTGCTTGATCACTGCCTGCTCATTATCAACAGTCATGACCTTGGGGTTGGAAATAATCCTGCCTCTGCCGCTGGATTCGAGCGCAGATATTCTCAAGTCCAGCCCTAGGGTCCTCGCGGCATTAAGATAGCCCAGGGTAAAAGCTCCTGTCGGCGCACCCGAAGTGGGAACGTTGACAAGTGTAGGGAAATAGGGGGTTGTTGTTCCGCTGGTGCCTGAAGGGACAGTAGTGACTGCCTGGCTTCCATTAATTCCGGTAGCTCCTGACGAAGTAGAACCGACCAAATTAAAGGCCGACTTCGTTGCGGTCGGGGTCCAGTAGCCGCCCCACTCGACGCCGAGTTCATAGTCGAAATTCTTTGAAACCTCTACCATCCTCGCCTCGATAAGTACCTGCGGCGTCGGCTTATCGAGCGTCACGATAAGTTTCTGTACTTCTTCGAGGCTCGAAGGAATGTCTTTAACTATTATAGAGCGCGTTCTGGGATCGGTGCTGAGATTACCGCGGGACGTAAGTATCTTCGCCTTGTCGATTGAGTCCTTTATTTTGTCGACATTCGCATAGTTCACCAGAAATACCTTTGTTTCGATACCTATCAGTTCCTTCGTAGCAGCATCCGCCTTCTGCTCCTCCTGCAATGTATTTTTCGTCACAACCCTGATAACATTGCCCTCACTAATCTTTTCGAGACCGAAGGTCTTCAGTATTATATCCAGTGCCTGGTCCCAGGGCACATTCAAAAGCTTCATGGTGATCTTCTTGCCCTTAACATCGTCGGGATTGATGACAATATTGCATCCTGTCATATCATAATTCAAAATACCGATAATCGCAGCAAGATCGGCATCCTGCACATCAAAAGAAACAGGCTGCTTCTTTACTTCGCCCTGGCAGGCGGTCTTCATGGCAGGTTCACCCTTCCCGCCGGAAATGCCCTTAGAGGCTATATCGACAACCAGTTCATCATCAAGGGCCGCTACAGATGCCTTTGCTCCAGCCTCGAAATCAATAGTGACCCGAAGCTTGTCTTTTTCTTCTTTATAGCTAATATGTTTGACCGGTGCTGCAATGTCAGGCGGCAGAGGCGCACTCGTAGAAATATCGGGGATATCTATTATGACCCTGTCTTCGAATTTGAACACCTCGGGTTCCGGCATGGCGCCGTCACCCTTCAAGACCAGTTCCGCGCCGCCGGCGGTTTTATTGAACAGCAGTTGCACAATTTCCTCAGCAGCGGCAGGGTCTGTTTCAGAAGTGTCGGTCCCGTCATCCGCGTCACTTGCCGCCAAACCGTCATCTGTCATCTTGCTTTCTTCAGCATCTGCCGAAGCGGGCTTCCCATCGCCGTTCATTGCAAGGACAAGAACAGTGTCCCTGACTTCAGGAGTTATAGTTGCAGGCGACTGCAATAATATATTGAAGCGCGCTACGGTAGCCGGATTCAGAATCTGAACAGGCTCAATTTCAGTAACTCCGGCACGGTCCGGAAACATCTTATCAACAAATTTGCCGAGACGGGCCCCTTCTATATCGACAGTGACCCTGAAAGGGTCTTCCGGCCGGTAAAGCTTATATGTAATCGGGGCATCGGCTTTAATCTGTATCGCATTATCAAGCACCTCTATGCCGGTAATTTCCGTCTCTTTTATTGCAGCATATGATGTCACGGATGATACAAGCATGATTGAAAGCGATAAAACAAAACCTGCAGCAGCTATAACATTTCTGTTCTTTATCTTCATCCCTATTCCTCCCGACGGAGTTTTAAAACAGTATAATTTGGGTTAACTCTTCCCCTGTAATCCTTTAAAAACTCCTTAATAATAACAGAATCCTTCCTGATTTTATCTACTTTCCCACCGTGTAATCCAATAGTTGTTCCTTGTCTGAGCGTAAAACTCTTACCGTCCGGCGCAGAAACCAATGCATAAAATCCCGACTTGCTCCATAAAACTGCGGTCAACTTAAATTCGTTAACACCATAATTCTCGAGCGGGATGCCCCCCTTCTTTCTCTCAGTCTCAGCCTTCACGATCAATGTCGCAAACGGGTCCCTCCTGCCTTTCGCATTATACTCGTAAGCAATCGGCGGGACTGTCTTTTGAGCAACCATCTGCTGTGCTCCTTCAGCGGAAATGTCGAATCTCTTCGTTTCTAATCCAGTCCGGGCAGTTTTAGCAAGCTCAGCGGTCTTTGCAGGCCGGGGCAAAAGCCTGCCGGACGGACTAACCGGACCGGCAAGAGGCGTTCCGTTCTCTTTAACGGCCTTCCCTTCAAAAAACATTTTATACACTACAGCCGCAGCCGAAATAATAATCACTATGCCCAGGATGGATAGTATCAATGGAAGCTGTTTTTTCATTTTTGGGGGACCTTCTTCCGCAACTCTTCCCTTTCTTTTTCCGGGATGAGAGAATAAGTTGTCAACGTAAAGCTTACGTTGAGCCCGGTCATGCCGCGCGGGAACATTTTCGTGTCCCCGGTCCTCATTGTGATATTCGATATATTGACGATCCGGTTAATGGCCGTTATGTTAGCTAAAAACTGACCGAACTTATGGTACGCGCCGCGCATTTCCACGTTAACCGGAATCTCATAGACTTCATTGCTCGGATGAACGCTCTTAATCCCAGGTCTCCAGGAGGCCACTTTCAACCCGGATTTCACTCCTAAATCCGATACCTGTTTCAGAAGACCTGAAACCTCCCACTCCTCGGGCAGCTGCATCTGCAGCACCATAAGTTTATCGCTAAGCCGCTTGTTCTCCGCCTGCAGCGCCGGGAGCCTTGAGGAGTTCTTATGGAGGCTGCCGATTTGCTCCGTCTGCTTGCCGACCTCTTCCGACAGTGTTCCTATCTCCTGATACACCGGCATGACAAGAAAATAAACGGTGAGTGCAATAATCAATATCGGAGGAACAACAAGCAGCATATTCCTTTTAAGAGGCGGCAAGGCTTCGAGCTTTGAACTCATCCGGCCCAAGGTTTCTTTCATATCCATAGGCGACACTATACCTTCACCTTAAAATGGGCCCTGAACTGGTATATCCTGACTTTATCGATCTCACCTTCCCTCGATTCTTCCAGGTAAACATCAGCGAGGTCTGCAGACCTCTTCAAGTTATCCATAAAAGAGACAATATCGCTATTGGAAAATGAGGTGCCTTCAAGACTGACAACGTTATCTTTAAAAAAAAGAGCGTTCAGCCAGACCCCGTCGGGAATAAGCAGGCCGACTTCATCGAGGACCCGGACAGGGACAGATTGATTTTTTCGCAGGGCTTCTATCAGCATGCTCCGCTGCTCCAATTCCTTATTCAGTCTGTCAATTTTATTTATCTCATCAATTTTTTTTGTAAGCGCACCTATGACCGACTTGTTCGCCTCGCTTTCGTCCCTCAATTGGGCTGACTTGCCGTTTACCCATACCGTCACAGCACCTGAAACTACCAAAGCAGCCAGGTTGACAGCTATAAGTACGATGGCCACGTTTTGAGGACCTTTCATTCTTCTTTTTTTTCGCTTTCCGATTAAAAGATTTATTCTAATCATGACTTGTCACCGGCACGCCGCAGCGCAAGTCCCACCGCTACCGCGGCCATAGGCGCAACTTTCCTGATATTAGCGGGACCGAGCTTTTCAGGTATTTTTATTTTCTTAAAGGGATCGGCCAATTCCACCTGCACGCCGAGTTTCTCAGCCATCATTTCAGGGAACTTCTTCATCAGGGCGGCCCCGCCGCTCAGAATGACTTCGCCAATTTCTTCTTCAGCGACGCTGCTCTTGAAATATTCAAAAGACCGGTATATCTCGGCATAAATTTCATCTGAAGCACCGGCGAGGGAGGCTTCCGCATTTTCAGGTGATATGCCGGCAATGGACATTCCCAGCTTCAACCTATCGGCATCCTCCCGTGAAATATCCAGGTCCCTCTCCAACATCTCGCTATGGTAGTTGCTGCCCATTGCGCTGTCTCTCGTAAAGACCAGGCGGCCATCGTGCAGCACGTTGATATTTGTTTTGCTTGCCCCGACATTGACCATGGCAACATTCCTCTTCCCTGCGCTATCGTAGTTCAGTTCATACATGTTGCTTAACGCAAAAGCATCTACATCCAGGATAAGGGGATCGAGGCCGGCCATATCAACCGCCTCTTCATAATCAGCAATCACATTCTTTTTGGCCGCAACAAGAAGTACGTCCATCTGACCGGCTTCATCCGGTTTAGCGCCCAGGATCTCAAAATCGATATTCACATCATTAATATCAAAAGGTATATACTGCTCCGCCTCGCTTCTAATAGAAACTCCGAGTTCTTCCGCAGTCATTACAGGCATCCCTATTTTCTTTATAATGACCGAGGAATGTCCCGATACTCCGATGACCGCATCTCCACCTTTTACGCCGGCGATTTTCAAAACCTCCCGTATGGAAGCTGCCAGCCTTTTCTTATCGGTAATAATTCCATCGACAATAAGGTCTCGGTCCAACCGCAGCATGCTCATGAAAGAGAGTTCATACCCTTCTTTCGTATTATTGAGCTGGGCAGACTTGATATAGCTTGAGCCTATATCAAGTCCTATAGGGTTTCTCTTTTTCAAAAACATCAATCACCTTGTCAATTTTATTTTTGTCATATTATACTAAATATAGTTAAATTCTCTAATTATACTTTGCCACAGAATTTGAAGCAAGTGCCGTGCCAAACATCTCCATGAAATCGGATTATTCAGCAAAACCAAGAAAAAACTGATAGACTAAGTTCATCAATTCATGTTTCCCCGTCCACGGCCCTGGCGCCACATAAAACGTCTTTTGTGTCATAAATTTGACACTTTTTTTGCCGCAACAGTCAATATTACCCCTACAAAAAAATCGACTCTTCGGAAAAGTTTCTTTTCATGCGTGAGCGCGTGGATCAGAGCCTGCCGACATGATATAAAAAAGAAGACTAACAGGGCGCAATCGCATATCAGTTCTTTGCTAAGCATGTAACATCGCCGACAGGCCCCATTAGGAATGGCCTGCAGAGAATTTCTGTAAGGAGTCTGGATATCCCCCAGGATAGCAAGAAAGTAATTTCTTTCCTTATATACTTCTTCATGTGTTAATTAATCATATATTCTTACGACTCACATTTAATGTGATGGATGTCACAAAAAGGAATAAATCGGTGGAGGGTCTATCAGGGATCAAATGCGGGCAAATTAGTACAATACCCGGTCAATATGACCTCTATACAAAAAAATCATTACCTATTAAAATAATAAGGATCAAATAGGCACAAAAAATGTTTAAAATTGATGACGTCCTAAAAAGACTGAAAAAGCGTTTTTTCGTCATTGTCTCGAAAATACCCCTCACCCTCTCCCCCAAGGGGCGAGGGGCATTTTGGGAGCGCTAAGCATGACAGATGATAATTTTCATGTAGGATTAAGGCTGTCACTTGAAGTTAATAATAGTGAAGACAGGGTTGACATGTTTTTGGCTGGATGGGTCAAGGGAGCATTTGTTCTTGCTACAAGCCCTCATTTAAGAAACCTGGGACTGTCTTCTAACGATGATTGTGTTATCAGATTTTTAAAAGAGGGAAGTGCATTTGGTTTTCAGACGGCTATGTTAGTCAAGCAACATTATCCTCTTCCATTGATTTTTTTTAAGTACCCGGAAGAGGTAATAAGCATGCCGTTTAGAAAAGATACGAGGGTCAAAACTAATATTCAGGCCAGGTTATTGAAACAAAAAGGTGAAAAGGAATTTATCACCGATGATGCAATAGTTGTTGATTTAAGCGAAACAGGCTGCCTATTGGAAATATCTGATTCGAAATTTAATGAAACAGAGGTAAACAGCACTTATTTCCTGACCTTTAAAATATTGGACAAAAGCCTTGAAGTCGATTGTGTAGTGAAAGGTCACAAAATATGGAAGGGGAAGTATATGTTGGGTTCAGAGTTCATCGATCTCAACCAGACCGCACAAGAAATATTAAAATCCTTTATAAGCATGTTTACTACCTGAAAAGTGGACCGATCCTGACCTCAGGAAAGAATTCCCGGCGCATGTACCCCAGCTAAGGGTTATATAGATCAGGAATTCTCCCCTCAGCACCCTCCATTCCTCAAACCCAGACCTTCTTAAACCCGTGTTTCTTGCCGGTTTCAACCATAGTCTGCAGGTTTATTGTCGAGGTCTGCGGGGGAATCCCACAGCAGGTGGTGAGGTTGTCTGTCCCTTTCTCGATGCACTCTATCACCGCGTTTTTGACTTCTTCCGGTTCCCCGAACAGCAAGACCCCGTTCACATTAATGTTTCCGAACATAGCAGTGTTTGCTCCGACCGTCTGTTTGGCGTAAGCCATATCCACCAAAGAATCAATCGAAATACCCGGCGCCACCTCCGCCATCCTCGTCACAAGGAGATCGTTCTTCCCGCACATGTGGAGGATTGTCGGAACTGAAACGCTGCGGACAAGACTCTGGGAGAATGGCTTGGCAAACTCGTCAAACTGTTTCGGACTGATCAGATCGCAGCTGGACGTTGAATCGACGATCACGACAACATCCGCACCCGCCTCGACCATGGCCTGCGCATACTTAACGCAGACTTTGCTAGCTCTCTCGATGAGCTCCAGGGCGGCCGCTGGTTTCCTCATTAGTTCCCGCATGAAAATTTCCACACCCCTGACCTGGGCCGCCAGGGTAAAGGGACCGAGTACCATCGATAGAACGGGGATGGTATCTGGGACCTTCTTTTTAAGCAGCTTGATCGCTTCAAGGACTACCGGCATCCTGCCGTCTTTATAGGGGTCTGGATCCTTCACTCCGCTATAGTCGCCGGCAGCTGTCACGCCAGTCTCCTTTACGGGGGGTTGTATATCCAAACCCTTGTTACGGCCTGCATGATAGTCGAGCACACATCCCATGGCTTCGGCTTCTATATTGATATCGAAGGGCACACGGACACTCTCAAAGCCAATGACCCGATATGCCTCATAAGACAAGGTAGCCATAAGTTCCGCGTTGGAGTGTGCTTCCGGCCAGTAAGCACCGCATGATTTCATCAGCTCTATCGTTCCTGTATGCAAAGGCTGCGCTACAGGTATCCGGTCTACGGGTTGATGGGCCAGGGTGGCGAGAAGTCTTTCCTTTGGTGACATGGTTTCTTTCATGCTATCTCCTTTTCCGGACTCCGGATTCTCACAAAGTGGGGTCGCCTCTACCTCCAGGCGCGCCCCTCATAACAAAAGGTCCCTACCCTCTCTACACCTCCACAGTCTCCGGTATCGCCGGGTATGGCCCTGCACGAGAAATACCAAATAACAACGATGTTTCAGAATGTTCTGCATAATTTTACCTCATCATATCCGTTTACCGGAAAGACGCCAATGGAGAAAAAAGGGCGTACTTTTTTACCCGATCCGTGTCAATTTCTCGAATAGGGACATATCGTTACGCAGAGTCCGCAGTTGGGCTTTTCCTGAAAGCGGGGCCGTACCTTTTTAAAAGACCTGCACTTTTCATAGTTGACAAGCTTTTTCAACGGTTCGCCCCTCGACCACAGACTGCCGGAAACGGCGCCCGATGGGCAGTTTTTCACGCAGAAGTCACAGTCTCCGCATTGTGATTCCGTAAGCGGATCGTCCACTTCGAGCGGGGCGTTGGTAAGGACGGTTGCCCAGGAGAGCTTCGATCCGTATGTCTTATTGATGATCAGGCCGTTTTTCCCGATCCATCCCAGTCCGGAACATGTCGCCGCGGTCTTGTGGCTGAATAGGTGATAGAGCTTGGCGATGTACTTGCCGTTTATCCTGTCTGAGTCCGGCGGTATCACTAAGCACTTGAACCCCCGTTCCCTGAACCACCTCTCCGTCAGCCGCTGCAGTCTCATAAGCAAGGCGACCGAGTCCTCGCTGAGACTCTTGTTCACGGCAAGAGCGATCCCCCTGTCGAGGTGGGCGATCTCGTGAGAAAGCCCTTCCGTTATATCACCCACACCTACAAGGGTAGCGCCTTCCCTTTTCAGATGCTCCTTCAGCAAAGTTGGATCAACATTTCCAATTGTGAGAACTGTGCCTGCCTCAGTGTTTTTTCTGCAAGCCCCGGTGATCATATATCCCGTTCCATTTGCTGCTCTTCACATTGATAGCAAAACACCTTATTCCCTCCCCGCACTCCTTAATACCTGCAACCTGAGCAGATTACCAAAGAAAAGCCTGCCTGTTTACAGGATGGTCATAGTCACCTCATTATTGAGGTGACTATGACTTCCCATAGGCTCAATTTCCAGCCCTCTTTCCTTCCCGCCCTTCTATGTTTGATCCGCTCAACTCCAACCGCGATAACGCTTTACTTGTAAACTCCGTAAAGGGCAGCCGCCTTCACCAGGGCCTTTATGTTCTCGGGCGGAACACCATGGTGGATTTCACAGCCGGCGCTAAGCCAATATCCTGATCCCGGCATGCCGATCTCTATGCATTTCTTTGCTGCCGCCATGACCTCTTCAGGAGTCCCGAACATGAGAACAGCGTCGGACTTTGACACAGAAACATTTCCCGCAATGGCTATCTTTTTACCGTACTTCTCTTTTGCCCATTTCAGGTCAACCGAATCATGAAAGGCCACCAATGCCGGCTGGATTCCATCGACAATCAGATCCATGAAAGGGGTAGCATTTTCACACTGGTGATAAATATAGGGGACCCCAAGCGCCCCTATCGCGTCCCTGATCTTCCTGTGGTATGGTACGACAAACTCGGCATATTGATCAGGGCTCACAGCCTCGTCAACCATTCCGCCCTCAACGGTAGCAATGGCGCCGGCCCCGGCTTCGATCATGGCCTTTGCAAAAGCGATAGATGTCTGGGTGCAGAGCTCAAGCAGATCATGGATAAAGGATGATTTTTTCGCCATCTCCACATAAAGCCGCTTATAACGGCCTTCTAAAACATCCGCTACCGTATCAGGTGGACCATTCACGAACCCTGCAATGGGCACGTCGGGATATTTCTTCTTCAGCTTCCTGATCACATCCAGGATGACCGGCATTCTTCCGGCCTTGGTAGGGTCGGGGATACATATTTTTTTGACATCCGAGGGGGTCTTGACAGCCCAATCGCTCACCACGCCCATCCGCATGCCACCGCCGCATTTGAGCATGTAGTCTAACTTGGAGCCCAGGGCCTCGCCTTCGACACGGAAATCGACGGGCAGGAAAAAGTTATCAGCGCCATACTTGGTATGCTGCAGCTCCACCACCTGAAAAAGCTTCCTCGGGTGGTTGAGCACCTCCTCCCATGTGTAGTCCAGTTCCTGCACGTCGTGCTGAACACCACTCTGGAAATAGAGAATGACAGGGACCCTGTCCGGTTTTTTAAAGGTAAGGGCCGCAACAGTACGCTCTAAGGGAGTCATCGTAGACATTTTTCTCGCCTCCTCATTTTTTTCCAACTATGGATTCTACCCACTTCAGGGCATCTTTCTCATTGTCGCCATAGAAATCGGCCCCTATCTTCTTGCAGAAGTCCCAGGAGATCGGTCCGCCGCCAACGCCTACTTTGACCTTGTCCCGGAGACCTTCCTCCACCAGTCCCTCTAAAGTCCGTTTCATGCTGAGCATTGTCGGCGTCATGAGGGTCGAAAGCATGAGAAAGTCGGGGTGCACCTCAGCCACCTTCTCAAGATAATCCTCAATTGGCACGTCGCGTCCCATATCAACACAGACAAAACCATTCGCCTCAAGCACTATTTTTACGAGGTTCTTACCGATGTCATGGACGTCGCCTTCGACGACGCCTATCAGCACCTTGCCCCTCCCGGTTGTTTCCACCTTTAGCTTTGCCTTCAGGATATTAAAGGCCTCGTAAAAGGCTTCAGAGCTGAGCAGCATCTGGGGCAGATAGTACTCCTTCTTATCATACTTTTCGCTGACAATCGCCATAGCCGGGATCAGACCCTTTTCCGTTATGGTCATCGGGTCGATGTTATCGGCCAGGCCCTGCCTTGCCAGTCTTCCCGCTTCGTCAATGTCGCCTACAACGACGGCATCGTTAATCTCTTTAAAAAGCTTTTCAGACATGTGTTACCTCCTCCTAAGTACTAGGGTTGTCCAGCTACCACGCCTCAGTTTCGTCTTACTTCACCTTCACATTATTCCCCATTCCCCCCCTTTCTTTATTGTTCATGAGCCTCTTCGCCTGACCAAATGCCCGCTCCAGAATATCGAGCGACCCTTTCGTCTCCTCTATATAGAAATCGAAGACCGCTGCGAACTTCTCCGTCTCAGAGCGCAGGCTGTCACAATTCCCGATGCCAGTGTCTACCATAAGAACCCTCTTGTAATCTGCCTTCTTAAAGACCCATTTGACAGTGGCTATATCCGGGCAGTGAAGCTCTTTGACCAGCAGAGTCTCCCAGTGCTTGAGCCAGCCGGGGGTGACAAACCATGTTCCCGCCTCGCGACGGACCTGATCGAGGTACTTTTGAGTCCCGCCCAGCACTAAACAGACGCAATCATCGATCGTACTGCCATCCTGGTTTTGGGGCATCACAATAGGACAATTTAAACCTGCCAATTGCTTTTCGATATCCAGGAGTACATTTCCGCAGAGTCCGTAGCCCAGCACAAGGATGTCACTTTTCTCACTCAGGATTCTGGCATGTTCTGTAACGCCATCTCTCAGCGTAGCCTTGTCCATGTGGAGCCCGACACGGAGAATCACAGTCAGAACTTCGAAGGAGACCTCCGGATCCGGCAGAAAATCAGCTGCGTCCTTTACTGTCGCCACCCTGTCACCCAACAACCCATGAAGTGCAGCGATACTGTCTGCCGCAGGGTCGCTCTCTATGAAAGTGACTTTCTTGATATCCGGGTCATGGGAAAGGACATGTACCATCTCATTTTCAAGGACTTCACATGTTAGTAGCCCGATCACCATGTCAATTCTCCGTGACCTTCACAGATTCGAACAGAAGACCGTTAGGGCATTCTGCTTCACAGCGCCGACAGGCGGTGCCATTACAAAGATCGGACCGGATTGAAATGCGCTCAGTCTGACCCGCTCCCTCGATGCGGGCAGCTGCTTCCGGACATTCGATGAGACACTTGCGGCATTCAGCACCCAGGCACCCGGTGGGGAAATCAAGGACAAGCTCGGTCCCCACGCTATCCACGACCGTCAAGCCCATAGGGCCGATTTCGATGATGTCCCTCTTCGCAATGCGAATCAACTCCGGAGACGGGTGCGGCTGAGGAAATTCCTGAATGCCATAGAGGGCAAGCATTCCATTCATCATATGTGCGGGCATTCCTTCATCCCAGTAAGCAAGCTCACAAACATAGGCATTCTTGAATACCTTCGAGTCGGCAAACATGATATGCTTGGCGGTGATCGTATCGGCCACTTTCTGGAGCATGTCCAGGAGTTCCGGCCGCCTGACAATCTCAGTGGCCAGGCACAGGCTTGTGTTCCCGGCCTGAATTATCCTTCCGGCTGAATTGGGGATCAGGCCGACTTTCCTGGCCTTTAACGGGTCTACATACGTGCCCGATGCTCCTGTCATGTAAACCGCTTCAAGTTTCGGCAGCTTTATCCCGACCTCTTCGACGAGTGTCATATGCCCGGCCCGAATGGCGCCGATGGCCTTCCCTGCCTCTTTTATATCCTTCTCCGTCAGGTAAATCCCTTCAGTTAGATGCAGTTTTCCGTCTGCGGTACTGATCTTCGGGGGGCCTACCAGCCCGCCATCGATCCCTTCAGCAATTGCGGCAACGACACCCGTACCGGTAATCCCTTTCGGCCGGCAGCTCGCGTCTCCTTCCAGGACGATAACACCATCCTTGACCCGTATTCTCGAACCCGGACGGGAGTTAAGATCTGAATCGAGCACGCGAATCTCCCAGACTCCGTCGGCAGAGATTATATCCGCAATAGCGCCCGGTTGGGCCAACATGCCGCAGGACACATGCTGTCCTTCCATCGCAGGTCCCGCCGCAGCCGAGCCTGTCAGGATATCACCGCCTACCTTTATGGCCATTTCCGCATTGGTACCATAATCCGTTACAATAGCCACCTCATCCTTATCAAGGAGGCCCGTAATATACATCATCGCCAGGGCATCCGCCCCTATTTCATGCCTGACTGCCGGCGGCACAAAGAGTTCCGCTTTGTCGGATAGTTCAAGCCCTATATCGGCGGCCCGAATGACGCGCGCGGGCCGCTTGACGGCCTCGGTGATTCCCATCTTCTTGAGTCCCCGCTTGCCGGCAAAGGCCAAATCTCTAATTTCCATCTTTTGAAAAAGAGAAAGCTGAATGGGATTTCCGCAAATCGCCACTCGTCCCACTTCTTTAAGATCGATCGGGAGGGCACGGATGACTTTATGCACAGCATTAAGGATCAACTTGTGTGTTATGTCATAGCCCAGCTCAAGGCAGAAGTGAAGATGGTCCATGACATTTGCACCTGGTAAAGGGTGGCGGGTCGATATTGCAGTTGCGATGACCCTGCCATCCTCACCAATTGCCTGTGCCCGGAACCCGCTCGTCCCCAAATCTATTGATAGGCCTTTCATAGCTTAAACCCATACCTTCTTAAAACCGTATTTCTTGCCGGTTTCGACCATAGTCTGCAGGTTTATTGTGGAGGTCTGCGGGGGAATCCCGCAGCAGGTGGTGAGGTTGTCGGTGCCCTTGTCAATGCACTCAATAACGGCATTTTTGACTTCTTCCGGCTCCCCGAACAGCAAGACCCCGTTTACATTAATGTTGCCGAACATAGCGGTTTTTTCTCCGACCGTCTGTTTGGCGTAAGCCATATCAACCATAGAATCAACCGAGATACCCGGCGCCACCTCAGCCATTCTCGTCAGAAGCAGATCGTTCTTACCACAGATGTGGAGGATTGTCGGAACTGAAAGGCTTTCAGTGATGGTCCGGGAGAATGGCTTGGCAAATTCATCGAATTGTTTCGGACTGATCAAATCGCAGCTGGCCGTTGCATCAACTATCACCACAACATCGGCGCCTGCCTCTTCCATAGCCTGCGCATACTTGACGCATATTTTTCGGGCCCTCTCAATGAGAGCCAGCGGCTCCGCCGGTTTCCTCATTATTTCGCGCATGAAAATTTCCACACCCCTGAGCTGGGCCGCTACCATAAAAGGGCCGACTACCATCGCTATAACGGGTATGGTATCGGGGACCTTTTTTTTGAGCAGCTTGATCGCTTGAAGGACTACCGGCATTCTGCCGTCTTTATAAGGGTCTGGGTCCTTCACCCCGCTATAGTCGCCGTCAGCTGTCACGCCAGGCACCTTTACAGGGGGTTGTATATCCAACCCCTTGTTGCGGCCTGTGTGATACTCGAGCTCGCATCCCATGGCTTCGGCTTCTATATTGATATCAAAGGGCACGCGAACGCTCTCAAAGCCAATGACCCGATGTGCCTCATAAGACAGGGTAGCCATAAGTTCTGCGTTGGAGTGTACCTCCGGCCAGTAAGCTCCGCACGATTTCATCAGCTCTATCGTTCCAGTGTGCAAAGGCTGCGCTACGGGTATCCGGTCTACGGGTTGATGGGCCAAAGTGGCGAGAAGTCTTTCCTTTGGTGACATAGTCTCTTTCATGAATCCTCCTTTTCAGGGCTCCGTCTCCTCCCCATAAGAGGATAGAGCAGTTTTGGAACCCTTTTTACGTTTTTGTTAACGATTCCTGGCTGACCGGTAAAGAAATGATCATCCTTTCTCCTCTATCCTGTTTTTGTTGAAATCAGGTCCAAACGATCTCGATGGCATTCCCGGCATAAGATTGATATTTCCCGTCAGGGCACAAAGATAGCCCGCGCCTGTGAATGGAATAAAACCAACTATGGGGAGAGTGTATTTTCCAGGGACATTTTTTATCCGTGAATCATGAGAAAGGGAAAGATGGGTTTTAGCGATACAGGGTCCGGCATTTTGATGATTTGAACTGAGAGATTCCCGTCTTTCTACGCCGGTCAATACTTCTAATGCTTCAGAAGATATTGTTGTCCCCTCCGCTCCATATATCTTATCGGCAACTTCAGATATTTTTTCCCTTACAGAAATGGTATCATCATAAAGCTTGATGAACTTAAAAGGCCTTTGGGCAGCCTCCATCACCGTCTCTGAGAGTTCAAGCGCGCCCTTGCTTCCCTTCTGCCATCCCTCATGGGCAACGGCAAAGTCGGCCCCCAGCTCAAGTGCGCTATTTTTTATTGTCCTTATCTCTTCATCATGATCAAAAGAAAATCTGTTCACGGCAACAACCAGCGGGAAACCGAACATCTTGACGTTCTTAATATTCCTTTCGAGGTTTTTCATCCCCAGCATCAGGGCGGTATCATTCCTTCTTGACCACTCGCTTTCTTCGGAAACCCGGCCATTGTCCAACGTGCTGAGGCCGTGCATCTTGAGGGCCCTGGCTGTTGCCACTAAGACAACGGCATCGGGCGCCCTCTGAAGAACCGGGGCTTTGATGGCCAGGAATTTCTCAAAACCCGTATCCGTACCGCCTCCGCCTTCGGTGACAATATAGTCAGCCATCCTCAGCGCGACTTCGTCGGCCAGGACGGAACAGTTGCCGTGGCTGATGTTCGAAAAAGGACCGCAGTGGAGGATTACCGGGGTGTTCTCCGAAGAAAGGACAAGATTCGGCAGAAGGGCCTTCCTGAGAATCTTTATCAGGTCCGATTCTATCCCTAAAGCCGTCATCCGGACCGGATTGCCTTGCATGTCGATGCCTAGTGTTATCTTCGAAACTCTCTCTCTCAACTCTTCATGATTTCTAGAGAGTGAGAGTATGGCCATAAGCTCTGATGCCTGGGTCATTATGAAGCCGCTTCTTCTCTTCGTCTCTTCTTTATCGATCCCCACCAGAACACCCCTTAAGGACCTGTCACAAAGGTCAATAGCCCTGTCCCAATAAACCCTTTCCCTATCTAAGCCAATTGGATTGCCATGAAAAAAGAGGTTGTCTATATGTGCCGCGACAAGATTGTGAGCCACGGTCACTGCGTGAGTGTCCCCGGTGCAGTGAAAATCGATTTCCTCGTGAGGAACAAGACTCGCCTTTCCTCCCCCTGAGCCTCCTCCCTTGCGAGCAAAATACAGCCCCGTTGAAGGCTGCCTCAACGTGGCTATAGATTCTTTCCCTCCCCGGTTAAGAGCCATACTCAGCGTTATTGCGGTAACCGTCTTCCCTTCTCCTCTGTAAGTCGGGGTCATTGCGGTGACAAAGATGTATTTCCCTCCGGGCCTTCTCGGGACCTTTTCATATATCGCCGGTGAAACCTTGGCCATGGAGCGACCATAAGGCTCAATCTCTTTCCCGGGAAAGCCAAGTCTCCTGGCGACTGTAAGAATAGATTTCATCAGCTCCTTAGCTGTCCGTTTTTCTTCACTGTTTCGACCATGACCCGCAAATTCTCGGCGGGGATTTCCGGCCACAAGTCACACCCGGGCCATACTGCGCTCACTCCCTCGCTCAGGGCTCTCATGGTCTCCTTCTCGACATCTGCGGGGCTTCCGAGGCAAAGTATCTGATATGTGTCGAGATTCCCGAAGATCAGCGCTTCTTTCCCGAGAAGCTGCCTCGCCTTAGCTGCACCGGTCTTCTTCTCAATGCTTATTGCGTCGGCCTTTGTATTCGCCATATCTTCCACAATCGGGTTCGCATTACCACAGATATGGAGGACCTTTGGCATGTGTATTCCCGCCATGACCTTGTCCAAATGAGGCTTTACCAGGGAGCGAAACATCCTTGGACTCAGGACATCGGCACTGGCCCCCATCTCCCTTATGGTTATGTAGTCGGCCCCCGCATCTTTGTAAATGCCGGCGATAGCAATGATGAGATCGGCAAATAAGCCGAGGACATTATTCACCGCCTCCGGGTTTTTGAAGGCCTGCTTCAAGAGCCCTTCAAGGTCCATCACCTGGCCTGCCAGAAGAAAAGGTCCCAGGACATAGGTCCCCACCGCCACTTCACCACCGATGTCTTTCTTCAGTATCCTTATCGCCTCGGTGATAACGGGAAGTCTTCCTTTTTGAGCTAGCTTTTCAGGTATTTTTATGTCCGCAGCCCCTTTGATGACCTTGTCCTTCACAGTTGGATAAAGTATTCCCTCCCTATTGGGATAGGTGTTCATTGTACAGCCCAGGACTTCGGCCTCTACAGCAATATCGTAGGGGACGACGGCACATTCAAGGCCGAAAAGCCGGTAAGTGGAGGAAGAAGTGGTTGCCATCAGTTTCGGGTCACTGTGTACTTCGGAAAAAGGAGTATTACTTTCTTTCAGCCCGTGGACCGTAACATTCCCCATACCGCTGAAGACCGGGACCCGGTCTATCTTCTCCTTTCTGAATAGTCTCATCACCCTTTCTCTGGGACTGTACTTCTCTCCTGTCATTTGCTCCTCCTTTATATAGCGATGCCGGTCTTTCCTAAAGTCTTCCTTCTTTGTTTGCAGCTAAATAAGCGGCGCAGTCCTTGTCTTTTCCGAGCAGCGTTTGTGCTACCACGATAGTGGCCATAAGTTCTCTGTCCAGCGGATTAAGAAGGACAGCGTCAATGTCCGAGGCCATCAGCATAGCCTGGAAGGTCCTCGTCGCGAGGGAGCGTTTCGGGAGATTCCAGGTACTGGCGCTGACATTCACCATGGCCTTAACCTGCGGGAGCTCCTTTTTTATCAGCCTGAGCGACTCGAGGGAGGTAAGGGATTGCCTGTACCAGTTGGGCACGCTAATCGGCAGGCACATGAAATCAATATAAAGCAGAGAGAGGTCAATTCCGTATCCGTCCACTGCTTCAGCAAGTTTTTTTGCTATTTCGAGCCTTCCTTCCGCATGATCGGGCATTCCACCCTTTTCATCGATTGTTACGCCAACAACTTTGCAACCCATCTCTTTTACAAAAGGCAGTATGCCATTGATTCTTGTTTTCTGAAGGGTTATGGAGTTGGCAACACATCTCTTTACATCTTTGCACCGGCGCAGGCCCGCCTCGATTGCCTTCGGATGTATGCTGTCCACTGCAAGGGGAACATCTGTCACCTCCTGGACCACATCTACGACCCACTCCAGCCTCTGGACATTGTTTTCAAGCTTCAGTCCTGCATTAACGTCGATTATGTCCGCCCCTGCCTCGACCTGCTTCGTGGCCTCCTGCTGGATCACCTTTGCGTTTTTCTCCTCATATGCCTTTTCGATATACTTGATCGATGTGTTGATCCTTTCCGCGATTATTTCCATTAGTCCCCCCTTTTCAAAGTTGATTATTACAATCCCGCCTTGTCCAGGACCAAGGGAACTTTGTCCTCCCAGTGGATGGTATAAATGTGCACCCCCTGGGAGAGGTCCCTTAAATCTCTGATGAGACGGGCCGCTATTTCGATACTTGTGGCCACGGGATTGGTGCTTTTTTCAAATTCATCAAGGATGAACTTGGGAATAGTAACCCCGGGGACATTCTTGTTCATAAAATGAGCCATCTTTGCAGACTTGACCAGAAAGACGCCGGCAAGGACCGGCACAGATAAATGCCGTGTTTTTCCCACAAAGTCCGCAAAAGCCTCGATGTCGAAAACAGGTTGGGTCTGGAAGAAATCAGCCCCTGCAGCAACCTTCTTCGCCATCTTCATGATCTGAGGTTCCAGTGGAGTAGATGATGGGTTTACGGCTGCCCCAAGGCAAAAGGACGGCGAGCCTTTGAGCCGATTGCCGGACATGTCAGTGCCTCCCTCCAACCTTCTGGCCACTTGCAAGAGCTGGACCGAGTCAATATCAAAGACCCTTTTTGCACCGGGGTGGTCTCCAAGGGATTGATGGTCTCCTGAGAGGACAAGGACATTTTCTATCCCGAGCGCTGCGGCGCCCAAAAGGTCGGATTGCAGGGCCAGCCGGTTCCTGTCCCGGCATACCATCTGGAGTATCGGTTCAAGTCCCTCCTCTTTTATCAGGTAGGACGCTGCAAGAGAACTTAGGCTCATTACCGCACTCTGATTATCTGCGGCGTTCACACCGTCTACCCTTCCCCGCAAGGGGTGCAGTATTTTCAACTCTTCCCTTATGTTGGTCCCCTTGGGCGGGATAAAATCCGTCGTAACGGCAAATCTTCCTGATTTCAAAACATCCTTCAGTGCCATTTAGCCTCTGGCTCCCGCGCTCCCCCTTACTTTTCCTGTAATTTCTGCTTCATCGAGGATCTGAAGAATTCTGTGATGCCAAGGGACTGTCATCATTATATGGATCCCCGAACATATAGCCGAGAGGTCCCTTATCAGCTTAACGGCTATATCAATGCTTCGCTGTTCGACATCTCCTTTTTCGAGTTCCTGTATTATAGGTTCAGGGACGTAAACGCCGGGAACATTCTTATTCATGAAGCGCGCAGACGCCGCTGATTTCAGGATAAACACCCCGGTCAAAACAGGAATATCAAGGAAAGCCACACTTTCCAGGAACCTGGCATAACTATCCACGTCAAAAACGGGCTGTGTCTGAAAGAATTCCGCTCCTGCCTCGACCTTGAGGCGAGCTTTTTTGACCTCTTCCACCCGGTTTTCAGCACCGGGGTCAAGGGCGGCCCCAAGACAGAACTCCGGCACTCCGTCAAGGCGTTTTCCGCCCATATCGAAACCTTTTTCGAGATTTCTCGCCGCTGACAAGAGCTGTACGGTATCGAGGTCAAAAACGGGTTTGGTACCCGGGTTATCTGAGTCAGTCGCCTCATCACCTTTCAGGCAGAGGATGTTTCTTACTCCCAAGGCATACGCACTCAGCAACTCTGACTGAAGACTAATCCGGTTTCTATCACGGCAGGTGATCTGCAAGACAGGCTCTATCCCCATATCTTTGATCCTGACACAGACCGCGAGGGAGCCCATCCGCATGTTCGCCCCGGGCATATCAGTGACATTTATCGCATCCACCCTGCCTTTCAAAAGTTCAAGACCATTCACAGTCTTATAGACAGCTGTGCCTTTTGGCGGGATTACGTCTGTAGTTACAATGAACTCTCCTGATTTAAGCTTTTCTTTAAATCTCATTTCTCACCCCTTATCTTTCCGGAATAACCCATTTCTTGCTTCTCTGTATATTCTTAAGCCTCATCAACTGGTCTTCGGCGATCGTGAAGGTATGTTCAGGTCCAGGGAATTTGAAGGTTTCCACCTCACCCTTGAATGCCTTGACAGCCTTCGTGGTCTCCTCCCAGAGATTCACATACTTTTTTACAAATTTTGGGACAAAGTGTTCATAGAGTCCGATCATGTCCTGGGTAACAAGGGCCTGCCCATCGCAGTGAAGACCCGCTCCTATTCCTATCACAGGGATCTTCAACGTTTCAGTGATGATCCTGGCAACACTCTGAGGCAAACATTCTATGGAGACGGCAAAAGCACCGGCATTCTCACATTCCATTGCCAAATCGATGAGATCTGCCGCTTCTTCCGCGGTTTTCCCCATAACCGCAAACTTTCCATACCTGGATACAAACTGGCGTGTAAGACCGATATGGACCATGGTGGGGATTCCAGCCTCCACTATGGCTCTCGCGATCTTGACTACTTCCGGTCCCCCTTCAACCTCTACTCCGTCGGCTCCTCCTTCCTTGACGAACCGCCGGGCATTCCTCCTGGCATCGTCTTCGGTGATGTAATCCATGAAAGGCATGCACGAAAGGATGAATGCCGTCTCCACGCCATTGGCAACAGCCTTGGTATGGTGAAGCATTTCCTCCATAGTCACCGGGAGAGTATTCTTATACCCCAGGCCGGTCATGCCCAAAGCATCGCTAACGAAGATTATGTCGATGCCGGCTTGATCGATAATACTGGCAAAGGGATAATCGTATGCGGTCAACATGCTTATTTGTTCACCCTTTTTCTTTTTAGCACTGAGGGAGGAAACACTCACTTTATTTTTTTTCTCCATTTCTCGCTCCGTCTCCTATATAATTATGTTGCTCAAGCTTTCATGTGGCGCAGGTATTATGGTTGACATAGTCAGCATGCCGGACTCTTCAATGGCAGCTTTAGCAGCGCTAAGTGCCGCTTCAATCGAATATAGTTCACCTGTAAGGGTAACGAAAGCCTTCCCGCCCAAGCCTCTCGCCAGACGTATTTCTATCAAGGTTATGTTTGCCGCTTTTGCCGCCGCATCTGCAGCGATAATGCACGAGGCTATCGAAAACGTCTCGATGACACCGAGAGAATCAAGTTTATTCACATCAGTAGTTCCGCGAATGGCAGAAAAGATGCTTCCATGGATATTCGGGATAAGGAGATGATCTATAACCTGATCTCCGCCGATCTGAAGACCGACTTCCATTGAGGATTCCACGGGAGCGACCAATCCTCCTATCACGACACTGTATTTCCCGGGGCAGGTAGGGGTCGCTTCCAATAACTCTATCGGCGCCTTCTTCATCATAAAATCACAGGTCATTATTCCCCGCGCTATACTTCTGAATTCTATCAGTCCCAGAGCCGGCCGCATTTCTATCGATCACCCACTCTATCAAGCGGCTTCAATAACAATTGCATCACTGTCCACCCTCCGCACCCTGCCTGAAACCGAGGCGTGATATTTTGCTCCCAGACGTCCATCAGGGATATCGGCAATCAGATCGCCCTGTCGCAGGATATCCCCATCCTCAACGACAGGGATAGCAGGAGCGCCAATATGTTGCCCCAAGCCTATTTTCACTTGTTTAACGGTATAGGACGTCTCCTTAAGCGGCGCCATCTCTTTATACTCTTCCAGCCCCAACCGCCTCAGCAGACGTTCTGCCGGTACTTTGCGGTGGTCCATCTCCTGCCGTGCCTTCGTTTTGTCTTTGGATGGTTCTTGCCTGTACCCTCTCCTGGAAAGTTCGGCCCTGATTTCCATGTTCACCTGTCGGGGGGAGAGGCCCTGAACACAGGCGTAGGTCTCGCAGAGACCGCAGCCGGAGCATACTCCGGCCGAAGTTATAATGTCCGGAGGTACGACATGACCATAATCCAGAGATCTCATTATTTTATGAGGCTGCAGGCTGTGACCCAGCAGATATCGGGGACAGAGTTCGGTACAATAACTGCACTGGGTACAGGCGGCTTTGATCAGCCGGATATTCCGGTTTAATGGTCTGGTCTTTAAGGCGATCAGGGGATGGTGCTTCGGCAGCACCAGGAGCATCCCGAGGGTTTTATTGACAGTACTTGAAATATCGAACGTGACCCTCCCCATCATGGGGCCTCCGGCGATCATCGCATATTCATCGACCTTTGCACCACCGGCCATTGCAATCACGTCACCAAAGGACGTTCCGATCGGAACCCTGAAAGTCGCCGGATTCCTTACCTCGCCAAGAACAGAAATATGCCGGTGAGTGACCGGAACACCTCTCTCGGCTTCGCAGATATTGAAAAGAGTTCCGACATTCTGCACAACCACTCCCTCGGAAAGAGGGAGATTCCCTTCGGTAATCACCCTCCCCGTCACCTCATGCACCAACACGAACTCGTCACCGGCAGGATAGAAATCCCGGAGCAGAAACAGCTCGATTTTCTCCTTACCCGATATTGCCCTCAAGACACTCTCGGTCGCGGTTTTATATTTCTTCTTCAGGGCCACTATCCCTTTTGAAGCACCGGTGGCGTCCATGAGGAGCAACAGTCCGGCGATCACCTTATCGGCGTGTTTCACCATGAGCTGCTGGTCGGCCTGTGCCAGGGGCTCACATTCCGCCCCGTTGGCGATCACCATCTCCGCTTTTGATCCGGACTTTATATGACTCGGGAACCCCGCGCCTCCCGCGCCGATAACACCTGCATCTCTTATCACTCTGACGAGTCCATTCAACACAAAAAAACTGCCTCCTTACTTCACCTAAAATATCCGGAGATACCCTGAGAGCACACAACGCCTCTCCCTCGTGAAATGGCGGGCCGAGGTCATCCCCTCTCCTGTAGTGCTCGCAATGGTCAGGGATGCACATCCTTCACCTTCGATCCCGAGTCCGTCATAGCAGGGCCCATTCTTTACAAAAAGGGTGCAGTCAGCTTCCTTCGCCATCTTCGTAAGTGTATCCACGCTCATGGAGTGCATCATGGCTGTATGCTTGAACCCATGCTCCGCCCTGACCGCCATCACTATGGCCTGATCTACGTCCCTGACCCTTACCATCGGCAGCACAGGCATCATCAATTCGCTCCAGACGAAGGGATGCTCATAGTCCGTTTCGGCCAGTATGAGTCTTATATCGTCGCCGACCTGAACACCTATCTCGGCCAAAATTACCCTCGCATCCCTTCCTATGAAATTTATGTTCGGCACTCCGGCTTTACCCGGGCCCCGGTTCTCACTGAAAAGAACCTTCTCCAAACGCTTGAGCTGCCATTGGCTTAGTTCATAGGCGCCGAGCTCTTTCATATGAAACTTGAGCTCATCAGCCACCGCCTCGACAACGAAAAGTTCCTTTTCGGCGATGCACGGTATGTTGTTGTCAAAGCTCGCGCCGTCCACCACGTCCTGCGCCGCTTTCCTGATATCTACCGTCTCGTCAACGACCACAGGCGGATTCCCCGGGCCTGCCGCTATCACCTTCTTGCCGTGCTTCATCGCTTCCCGTACTACTCTCGGCCCGCCCGTTACAACAAGCAGCCTCACATCGGGGTGGGCCATAAGGGTCTGGGCATTGGCAATTGAGGCTTCACTGATCGACGTGAGAAGGTTGAGAGGCCCTCCGGCCGATTGTATAGCTTTATTCATCAATCTCACGGTGGCCAGAGAGACTTCCCTGGCAGAGGGATGTGGACTGAAAACCACGCTGTTGCCGGCAGCCACCATTCCGATTGCGTTACAGGCAACGGTGGCAGAAGGATTCGTTACCGGCGTAACCGATGCGATCACGCCCCAGGGAGCGCGCTCGCCGAGGGTGAGGCCGTAATCGCCGGTATAGGCAACCGTAGATACGTCTTCAACGCCGGGAGTCTTTTCCGCTATCAACTGGTGCTTGATACTCTTACTGTCGAGTCTGCCCATCTTGGTCTCTTTTACCGCCATGACAGACAGGACGTCGCCGTTCTTCATCAGCGCCTCCCTCATGGCGGCGATTATCTTCTTCCTCGTGCTTAACGAAATGTCTTTCATTTCCAGATGGGCCTTTTTTGCAGCGGCCACAGCTCCGTCGACGGTAGCAAATATCCCGCCTTCCTCCCCGTCGGGAGCGGAAAGGACATTGATGTCACCGGACTGCTGTGCCAACGGCGCGGCTGCCCCTTTGGCGGACAGTACAGAGTCCTTTTTCCTGCCGGCATTAAAAGGCGTATCATCGGAGGTAAAGTTCTTGATCTTCTTCCATACGAAATCTCCCGAACTGGTCACGTGAGAGGCGCCGTGCACGTTGGACTTAAAGGTAATTCTTTCCAGGGCCTTTTCTACAAGAGGCCCTACGGGACTAGCAACATCATCAGCCATTTTTCACCTCCCCTCAAAATCTGACAGGTGGCGCCTGCCAGATGGGAACTTTCTGGAATTTCGCCTCGCCCGAGAGTTCCACAGTGTCCACAATACCCACAATGACCGCATCCACTGGTCTGTCTTTAGTTATCCCTGTCTGTCGGGCGGAACTCTCCATTGTGTAAAGGACCACATCATTCGTTCCCGCCCCCACGGCATCAACGGCTATCTCGTATCCACCGCATGTATTACCTTTATAATCTACCTTCTCGACAATCAGAAACTTCGACCCGGCCATATTACTTACCTTTTGGTCGCAAACTACCGTTCCCACAACCTTTCCTAAGAGCATCGGTTCGCTCCTTTCATTCCTTTATTTCGTCTTCTTAGTTGACTCATTATACTCAATAGTTTTTGCCTCAGCTTGTTCGATTAATTCCCAGTAATCTCTCCCCCTTCCAAGCGGCAGTGTAATGTCCACGTTATCGTGCGGGCGCGGTATCAAATGGACACTCACCACATCTCCTACCTTTTGGGCAGCGATGCCCCCTGCCTCAAGAGCGGCCCTTACCGCTGCCACGTCACCTCTGACAATTGTGGTCACGTAACCGCCGCCGATCTTTTCATAACTCACAAGTTCGACCTTGGCAGCCTTCACCATTGCATCAGAAGCCTCCACCATTGCGGCAAATCCCCTTGTTTCGATCATTCCCAAAGCTTCCGTCGTACGCATTCTTCTTCTCCTTTTCTTACCTGTTTCAGGTTATTCATGTTATTTAGGCCCGATCTACAGAACGGGGTAAATTGTCTCTTCCTGTCAACCGACTCAAGAGCGCGCCAAACTCAGCCTCTATCATTCTTTTTTCCCCGGTGAATTCTCCCTGCCCGTCACCGACTCAAGAGCGCGGTGAACTGCATCCATCCCAACCTCCACGTCCCTCTCTTCGCCGCAGAAATAAAGCCTGCCGAACGCCCCGAAATTCCTGACCTCTATCAATTTGATATTGGCCGCTTTTTCTGCTTCATTGGCTGCGAAGTTGGCATACCCGGCCGGATGTACCTCAAGGATGTAGAGCGTTTCGCCCGGCAAGATGTAGTTTGCACTCCTGCTGGTACGGTTTATCAACTGGCACTGATAGTCGTGGACTCTCCTTATCAATTGGCTTGTCAATATTCTGGGCTTAAGCCTGTCCAGCTCCGTTTTCCCCAGGGCCTCAAGGATCGCGTTTCCGGATTGCCGCACCGAACCCTGATCGTCATGATGGAATTCGAGCATTCCAAACGCCCTCTCAACAACCTGTGAGCCGGGCATCACGTCTGTAGCTTTGACAGCTATATCTGTGAGCCTGTTAATTTCGATCCCCGGCGCTATCTCAACAATTATCGATGCCTGCCCCACAATAGGAAGATATCCCCGCGCAGTTGCTGCAACTTGCGATGCCAACTGCGGCTGCATCTGGTCGAGAAAGATATATACCCTTAACTCTATTGCACCTCCTCCTGCCTGAGCGGTACTTATGGCGGACTGATATTTCGGGATCTCCGCACCGCCACCCTTCGTACTCGATTCAGTGATTTTTATCCCCGAAGTGGGATGTGATTGTGTAATTGCCATACTTTTCCTCGCCTCCTTTTATTATTGACAGTTCAAAAGTGCACAGACTTTTCGCAACTGATTCGAGAACGCATTTTTTCTCCTCCTTTCATAGGACGCTCTTTCGCACCAGGCTTTATATCTGAATCTTTGACTGAAGATCGGACACTCGTGCTTCATCTCGAAACCAATCTTTAATTTATTATTTTCCATACTCCTTGTTGTTAAGATATCTCAATAAAATTAGCTTGTCAACATATCTGCTTAATATTTTTACTACTCCTTAAAAGGCTATTTATGTAAAGTTAATAAAATTAGCTTTTATTTTAACGAGTTATACTTAATTTGATATTTTTTTATTGGTATATTATATTGTTTTTTATCAATATATTTAGAATGTTAAATTAATAAAAAACAACTTAATTTTGATCATTCCATCAATTACTAAAGAGATTCTGATCTGCAGGAATGGCTAATTTAATGACAAATATTAATTCTCATTTTCCAGAGGGTGCCCTAATAGGGGTTTAAGGTGCAGTGGAACGGAAAACCGGGTTAAGCTATTAAAACACCTGTTCACCAGCTAATGAGCTGGGGACAGCTCACGGAACGGAAATAATTGTACGTTTGGCGATGCGAGTGTAAGTTTAAAGCCATGGAAGCCTGAGCGATAGCATCAGACAATGCCTAAACGGGTTTTAATCTGCTGTGTTTCGTGCTTCAAGGTTGACGCCAGTTCGGGATCCACATCAAACTCACATGCCTTTTCAGATCTTAACGTGATTTATTCCGAATCCTGTGGTAAGTTCATTTTGACCCCAAACAAACAGTCAGAAATAAGTACTTCCTGCACTCAAGTGCGACAAGAAGTCGCATGCGTAATTGTTTCAAATGACAGAGTATCGTCATTTAGGGAAACCCCCTATTCCGTTAGGGGTAGCCTACTGTCCTGAATAAAGTGCGGATAGGAAAAG
>Ga0181533_1000956_pt1 | contig 38365 bp, 38 predicted proteins | sample PEATcosm2014_Bin_45_FD_119772 | JGI IMG/M metagenome (GOLD analysis project Ga0181533, IMG submission 119772) | Peatland microbial communities from MTU Mesocosm Facility, Houghton, MI, USA - PEATcosm2014_Bin11_60_metaG | ecosystem: Environmental > Terrestrial > Soil > Wetlands > Peat | place...
AACGTCCGCACCGCCGTAAACCGCCATCAATTTCCAGAACGGCAAATCCGTCACCTCCTGCATCGGCGCCAGCGCCAGCACCGGCGCCGGATTGGTAAACAGCGCTTCAAATTGTTCGTGACAATCCACAATGCAACTTACCTGAACTGCGGATGCTGCCGCAATCTTTCCCGGGTTTCGGGCGATAATGGCGCCTGCCGGTAAACCGGTCCGCTCAACGGCTCGGCGCTGTGGGAATGTTTCGCGCGCTCCAGCCAGCGGTGGTCAAGCGGCTCGTCCAGCAGGTCGGGCCGGTTTGCCGCCACGGTGGTTTCCTCCTTCAAGCCCGACGGATGTCCCACGCCCGCGAAGAATCCGCCCAGCAGCAGCGCCACCCGGGCCATCGTGCTGCGCGTGTACGTGGCCAGCGCGCAGGGACGTTGCGGGTCAAGCCGGCGGAACAAACCGGCAAACAACGGCACCGTCCACATCGCGGGATTTTTCTTCGGTGAATACGGGTCGAACAAAATGGCATGGGGCGGTGGAACGCCGGCCTCCGGCACGGCGTGTTCGCATGACAAAACAGATTCGGGCCGTGCTGGAAGCCGGCGTTCCGGATTTTGCCTCAGCCACGCCGGGAAATCGCCGGGTTCCAACGTCCATTCGACCTGAAGCAAATCATCGCTGAATTTCACGGACTGATTTTTTACAAGTTCAGCCAGCGCGGATTCGTATCCGGCGACATACCCCAGTTCCGCGCCGTGTTCGAGCGCAAACGCCGCCGCGGCGCTGGTGTGATCGAAGCTGATGAGCCGGAGTTGCGCCGGTTTTCCTTTCAAACTTTCACGAACGAGCCGGATGACCGTCAGCGCGTTGGCTGCCGCGCCCAGCCCGACATCCCAAATCACAAATTCACCGGACGTTTCCCGCACGCGTTCCGGCAGGTGCAATTGCCGGACGTAAAGCGCCTCGGCTTCCATTACCGGCCCAATAACGGGATGAAACGTCTCGCCTTCGGCCAGCGAACGGATGGAACGCGCGCCGTTGCGCAGATAGACGAGACAGTAGCTGGGTTGCACATCAGAATCTTGCAATACTGACAGCGAACGAAAAGAAGGTTCTTCGATATTTTCAGCGGGTAACACGGCGTGAAACCGGACTCTTCGGGGCAGCCATGATCTCAAGGATACAAGGATGACCTCCGCCCTCGCCCCGGCCCTCTCCCCCAGGAGAGGGAGAATCGTTCGCCGCTCCTTTGAAAATTTATGTGACTGGATTGGCCGGACGCTTATCCGCAAAACCAGAAACAACCGAAAGCTATTTCCTCTCCCGGGGGAGAGGATAAAAGGTGAGGGCGGGCTAAACAATCATTCCACTGAAAACGTCGAGGAAGCGAAAAGCAAAACCGGCAACCCGCTGGTGCGGATTGCCGGTGAGAATATTGCGCCGTTTAGAGTTGCGCCATCGCCTTGTCCATCGCGGCGAAAAGCTGGCTCATCGTGGCTTCGGTCTCATCGCCCATGTTCGAGACGCGGAACGTGGTGCCCTTGATTTTTCCGTAGCCGCCGTCAATGAGGAAGCCCTGGTCTTTGACCAGCTTCTGCAACTTGGGCACGTCCACGGGAGCGCGGCCACCGGGCTTCGCGCCATTGTTTACGCACGTCAGGGTGAGCGACTCAAAGCCCTTGTCCGGATAAAGCGTGAAGCCGTGCCTGGCCGCCCAATCGCGGGTCATCTGGTTCGTCTTGCGATGACGCGCGAAACGCGCCTCCAGACCTTCGGCGAAAATGTCTTCGAGCTTGGACGCCAGCGCGAAAACGTGGCCGATGCTCGGCGTGCTCGGCGTCATGCTTAGCTCGGCGTTCTTCTGGAATTCGACAAAGTCGAAATAATAACCGCGGTCTTTGGCGGTGGCTGCCTTCGCCAGCGCCGCCTTCGAGCAGGTGAAAATCGCCGTGCCCGGAGGCAGCGCAAATGCCTTTTGCGTGCCGGCAATCATCACGTCAATGCCCATCGCGTCAAACTCCAGTTTGACCGCCGACAACGAACTGACGGTGTCCACGATGAACATCACGTCGGGATACTTCTTCTTGAGCGCGGCGATTTCGGCGACCGGACTCATCACGCCGGTCGAAGTTTCGTTGTGAATCACCGTGAGCGCGTCGAACTGGCCGGTGGCGAGTTTTTTATCCACGGCCTCGGCGCGAATCGGCGAACCCCACGGCACTTGCAGCGCCTCGGCGTCCTTGCCGCAGCGCTTCGACACGTCGAACCATTTGTCCGAGAACGCGCCGTTCATGCAGTTCAGGACTTTTTTGGAAACCAGATTGCGGATGGCGCCTTCCATCACGCCCCAGGCGGACGAGGTGGAAATGTAAACCTGCTGCTTCGTGTAAAGCAGTTGCTGGAGTTGCGGCTGGATTTTCGCGTACAGGTCTTTGAACCCCTGTCCGCGATGACCGATCATCGGCGAGCAAAACGCCTTGAATGTTTTTTCGCTCACTTCGATCGGTCCCGGTATGTGTAATTTGACGTGTGCCATAAATTATCCGTGAAATTTTTCACAAGGCCGGGGGGATGGCAAGCCATGTTTTGCCAAACCCAAAGCATTATTTGCGTCCGTCGCCCAGGCGGCGCATTTTTATTTCATATACCCGTTTGCGCGAAACCACTCGACGGCGTCGGCGAGCGCTTGTTTCGGGGGCGTTTGCGGCAGCCCAAGGTCGCGAATCGCCCTGGCCGGATTGAACCACATTTTGTATCTGGCCATGCGCACGCCCGCCAGCGGCGCCCGGGGCGGTTTGCCGGTGAAAAAGGAAATCTTTTCGTTCACGTGCGCCGCAGCCAATGCGATCCGATACGGAATTTTTATTTTCGGTGCGTGAACACCGGTGATTTCTTCCAGCGCGGCCAATGTCTCCTGCATGGTCCAATTGCCTTGCGCATTGCCCAAAATATAGCGTTCGCCAATCTCCCCCCTTTCCGCCGCGAGAATGTGACCGATGGCCACGTCGCGGACGTGAACCCAATTCAATCCGGTGTCGAGATACGCCGGCAAATTGCGATTCAGAAAATCCACGATCACCTGGCCGGTCGGCGTCGGTTTCACATCGCGCGGGCCGACGGGCGCGGTGGGATTGACGATGATGATGGGCAGCCCGTTATGCACCAGCTTCGCGGCCAGACATTCCGCCTGCCATTTTGAGCATTTGTAGTGATTCGTCAGTTGCTCGTTGGAAATCACGTCCAGTTCCGTTGACGGTACCAGCCGGCCATCCACCATTTTGGGCAGACCGATGCAGCCGACGGTGCTGGTATAAACGATGCGCTGGCAGCCGACCTTGCCCGCGGCTTCAAGAACGTTGCGCGTGCCTTCGATATTCACCGCATACATCGGTTTGTAATCGCGCAACCACAAATGATAACTCGCCGCGACATGAAAACACCAATCGCAACCTTCCATCTCCCGTTCCAGCAATTTGCGGTCGAGCACGTCGCCGGTCACGCGCTCGAATTCGACTCCGGCCAGCCCGCGTTCATCGCTGTTCGGCCGCAGCAGCGCCTTCACGTGATGCCCCCGCGCAACCAGCTCGTGAACGAGGTTCGAGCCGATGAAGCCGGAAGCGCCGGTGACAAAAGCTTTCATAATGTTACGGGAGATTTTGACATAGTTTTGTGACAATGCATCGGAAGATTCCACAAAAATTTTCACGACCCCCGCTTGACTTGAGACAATGGCTTGGAAAGACTGCCAGCGTCGTATGCCGGTCAAAAGCAGTGCCAGAAAAAAATCGAGCCGCGCCAGCCAGCGCGATCTCGACATCAAAATCGAGTTCATGGAGGGGTTGGTCCGCCGTGATCCCGATTACGTGGACGCGCTGCAATTATTGGGCGATCACTACACGCAGCACGGCCGCTTCGCCGAGGGCCTCAAGGTGGATGAACACCTCGCGCGACTTGAACCGCGCAGCCCGCTGGTGTTTTACAATCTCGCGTGCAGTTGCTCGCTCATGGAGCAATTCGACCGCGCCGCGCGCGCGCTGGAAAAGGCGTTGCAACTCGGCTACCGCGACTTCCGCTGGCTGGCCAAGGACCCCGACCTCCGCAAGCTGCGCCAGCAACCCGTTTACCGCGACATCGAGGTAAAAATCCGCCGGATGAAAGTCAAAGTCGGCTGAACGCCATCGCATGAACGTCACCGTCCGCGGCCGCACGCAACCCTATCGCACCGTCGCCTTCGATCGCGCGCGCAACGCCGTCCTGCTCATCGAACAACGGCTGCTCCCGCATGAGTTCAAAATCGTCGCCACCAAAGATTTCCGCGAAACCACCGCCGCCATCCGCGCTATGATTGTTCGCGGTGCGCCGGCCATCGCCGCCACCGCCGCTTACGGCCTGGCACAGGGCGCACTCGCCTTTCGCGGGCGCGACCTGCGAAAATTTTCCCGGCACATCGAAACCGTTTATCAGACGCTCAAAGCCGCGCGCCCCACGGCGGTGGATCCGGTCAACGCGATGAACGGCGTCCACACCGTGATGCGCACCGGTAAAACCGTTACCGAGCAGCAATCACTCGCGCTCGCCGCCGCCGAGGAATTTGCCAGCGAAGACGTGTGGCATTGCGAGGAAATCGGGCGGCACGGCGCCAGGTTGATTCGCAACGGCATGAAGATTTTGACCCATTGCAACGCCGGCTGGCTGGCGTGCGTGGACATCGGCACCGCTACCGCGCCGATGTATGCCGCGCAGGCGCAGGGGAAAAAGTTCCACGTTTTCTGCGACGAAACGCGGCCGCGTTCGCAAGGCGCGACGCTGACCGCGTGGGAACTCGCGCAGCAAAGAATTTCGCATCAAGTCATCGCTGACAACGCCGCCGGCCATTTGATGCAACGCGGTGAAATTGATCTGGTCATCGTCGGCAGCGACCGGACGCTGGGCCGCACCGGTGAGGTCGCCAATAAAATCGGCACCTATACCAAGGCGGTTTTGGCGAAACGGCACGGCATTCCCTTTTACGTGGCGATTCCGCTTTCAACGATTGACTGGAATTTGAAGCGCGGCTTCGACATTCCGATTGAGGAACGGCACGAAAGCGAAGTCCTCGGCGCGTGGGGAGTTGCCGGAAGGCAGAAGGCAGAAGGCAGAAGGCAGAAGGGCGGCAAGCGGATTTACGTTTGCGTGGCCAATCCGACGAGTGGCGCGCGGAATCCGGGATTCGACGTGACCCCGCCGGAATTGATCACGGGCATCATCACGCCGGTGGGAATTTTCAAACCAAGGGAACTTTGGAAGCGTCGGCGTGCGTTGGGTTTTGCCAATTGAGACTGTTTACGGGTGAAACTTGAACTTGCTTCGGGCGTGAAACAAAATTAGTGTGACCATTCTGGGTGGCGGGGTAGCCAAGTGGTAAGGCAGGGCTCTGCAAAAGCCTCATTCGTCGGTTCGATTCCGACCCTCGCCTCCATATCGAAGTGGTTGATAGAGGAGAAGTTGGGTTGCCAAAATGGAAAACTGTGTATGAAATTGTGTATGAAAATAGCTAGTCATCCACAAGGCAGTCACTAGGCATCCACTAGGCAACCAGAACGCACTAACATGTCGGAACGGGGTTGTGAGAGGCTCAACCAAAACGAGCCATGAAACAACGTTACCATGTTTTCCGACGCGAAAACGGCATTTATTATTCCCTCGACACCCTCACCAAGAAACGGCAAAGCCTCGAAACCACCGACGCCGAAACCGCCCGGCGGCTGGCCAACGCTCTCAACGAAGCCTGCAAACAACCGGCGGTGAACCTGCAAATCGCTCAGGTTTATTTGCAGCACAGCGACCCTGATTTTGTCAAACGCATCTGGCAGCACGTCATGGACGAAATGGGGCGGACAAAATCCGGCAACACCAAAAACCGGTGGGATGTCGCCATCAAGGACAAGGCTTTTGACCAGATTCGCCATCTTCCTCTGATCAAAACCCAAGCGGAACATTTTTTTGATGCACTCCACAAAGGCACGGTCTCGACCAACGTGTTTTTGCGGCGCATTCAAAATTTCGCCCTCGACATGAACTGGCTCCCCCGCTCCATCATCCCCAAACGGCAGTGGCCGGTGATTCACTTCAAAGAAAAGCGCGCCATCACCTTCGCCGAACACCAGGCCATCATCAGCCGGGAGAAAAACTTGGAGCGGAAAAAGTTTTATGAAGTGTGCTGGCATCTTGGCGGCAGTCAGGGAGACATCGCCAGTTTGACTGCCGAGGACGTGGATTGGGAAAACCGGACAATCGGCTTCACCCGAAAAAAGACGGGCGTTCCAGTGATTCTTCATTTGGGTGAAGAGGCATTGAATACGCTCAACGATTTACCAGGCGAAGGTTTGCTGTTCCCCTATTTGGCGCGATTGCGTGCCGGTGATCGTGCGACCGAATTCAAACAGCGTTGCCGGGGACTCGGAATCGAGGGTGTCTCGCTTCACAGCTACCGCTACGCCTGGGCAGAACGGGCCAAGACATGCGGCTATCCCGAACGCTTCGCACAGGAGGCGTTGGGGCATAATTCCATCGCCGTGCATCGAGCCTATGCGAAAAAGGCCAAGGTGAAGCTGCCCAGCCTTGAGGAATACGAACGGAAAATCGTGCCATTGCCCACAGCCGCGAATCAGTAGCCGTAAACAACAACGAATTCACCCAATATCCCACCGCGCGGCAATGATAAATCTAAAGTGATCGCGTCCGCTCAAAGAAGGCGACGGCAAAGGCGCAGACAGGAGCGTTGACGGTTTGCTGTATTTTTACGAAGCCAAAGACTTGCGGCAGAAAATCATTGTTCAAGTCAAGGGCGACCTGAATTACGTTCGGAGCAAAATCAGCCGGCGGTGATTGGAGTAAAACGGCGTCAGGCAGGCGGTTGGGCGGCGGCAGTTAAAAAGAAAAAGGCCGGACACTACTCCGGCCATTTCTTACACACAGTTGAGAACGACTGCTAAAACCAAGATCAGAATACCCCAAACCCCGAATTTTGCATGTCACCAGTGCTGGGGACAAGAGGCGCATGTCGTTTAAGGCCAAACGCCGGGTAGCAGATTAGCACAGTGTAGTGGCTGCGCAAACTCGCCGGAACCACCAAGCGCTCCAGGCTGCGACCGCACCCTGTTGCCCTTCCGCTCGCTTTGTTCCGCATGTGCTCGTTCCGGCTTGGAAGAACGCAGCCGCATTACGCCAACGTCCCAACCGAAGCGAGCCGGGTAATCCATCAAAGAGTTCAATTTTTATGTTCGCTGTCGGGGACTGTATTTGATATACGCCTAAAACCACGCTGAGCGAATGCTGTACGGGTTCAGTCTTGGCGCGACGCCAAATAACAAAGGCCGTCAATGACCAAGCATCTTGCAGCAATACGACGAGAAGGCGGTGAACCTTGAGCCGACTTCAATTCGATGCTTTTTTTCAAAAGGCCATAGACAAATGGCGACCCTCATTTCGGAGTCCGTCGCTAGTCGCTAAAGCCGATCCATGCCGAAAAACTGGAGGCTGACCGAAACTCATCCATAAACCGAAGAACTAAACTCAAAACTCAAATTATGAAAAAATTGGACCTAGAACTACTTAGTCAAGCCTGCTCCCGTAATGGAGCCGCTCTTCGCATTCGCACAAAGCTGCTCCCCGTGGGCGGTTCCAATGACAAAGTCTTTCCGCCCACCTATGCGGGAGAAAACCACGCTGTATATGCGGTTGAAAAGCGCAGGATTGGTGAACGGGAAGTTGCAACCGTCTTGCTCGATTCGGTTCAGTCGCAGGCCAATCGCCTGGAGCAGGGATTGTTGCAGGCGGTGGAAGACAAAGAGCTTCAGATACCGGTGATTGAAGTGAATTTCGCCTCGGCGTTCGAGGGGCGGAAGAAAGTCACGTCATTGGATGCTCCACATCGGATTGCGGACGCGCTGATCCGCGACAGCCTCGTGCTCAATGAGAACAAAACGCCATTCGCCAAGTCCACCATTGGGAAAAGATTTACCGCGTCGAATTACGCCGATGCGACGGCATTATTTGAATACTGTCCGACGGCCCTCATCTTCGGCGTATGGGATTCGCATGGCTCTGGGGGTGGGCTTGGAAACAAGTTCGCACGGGCGCTTGTTTCCGAGATCGTGGGATTTGATTCAGTGGCCGGTGTGCGGACTGGAGGGAAGCTCGACCCTTTCAACATTGGCTCGAAAATCGAAGGGCGGATTTACGAACACAAAGACGAAGACGAAAAGTGGACTTTCGACGAAGCAGACGCAGCTAAGGACAAGAATGGGAAATTCATTGTGGCAGGAAAAGACCCTCAGGAAAAGGGAAAACCATCTGCAATCGGACACGGAAATATCCCTCCGTCAGTTGTCGAATACAAGGACAAGAAAAGGGACTCAGAGGCCGAGCCCTATTCCGGCGGCGTGACGATCTCGTCAGCTCTACAGACCACCGTATTGTCGTTCCCTCAATTACGCCGCCTACGCTTCCCTGCTGCGGACGGAAAATCATCGGCAGAGCGAAACAAAGCCGGCCGAGTCGTGCTGGCGGCGCTTGCGCTTCACGCCATCGCGCTTCAGAAATCGGATGGCTATCTCTTGCGGTCCCGCAGCCAACTCGTGCCAGTTCCCACGGAACCATCGAAGATCGAATTTATTGATGAGAATGGAAAAGCTGAGGAAATCGATGCGGAAAGCCTTTCCGTCAAGACGACCAAAGCACTCCTTGATGCGGCTGTCGCAGCCGCAACGGGCGCAAAACTCACATGGCAATCAACGCCGGTGAAAATGGAGCCATCGCCGAAGCTTTTGAAGCTTCTTGAACTTAGTGAAGCCGGACGCGGCGAAGCCGAACACACCGCTCCCTGATTCCATGTTTGCACTTGAGGTTGAATTTTTGAGCGGGCGCGTTTATGCGACCGATTTCCGGGAACGGGATGTTTCGGAATGGCCGCCGCATCCGTCCCGGCTGTTTTCAGCGCTCGTGGCGGCGTTTTACGAATCTGGGTTGGATTCCGATTTACGAACCTCGCTCGTTTGGCTGGAAGAACAAAAATCGCCGGACATCTGGGCTGGGAGCTTCGTCACTCGTTTGGAATCCGCTGCTGGAAGCCGCTTCAACCAACCAAAAACGCCGAGATCCTTCGTTCCGATAAATGACGATTACTCCGGCAAATTCCGAAATTCGGCCCGGCGGCGGAAAGAACGATGGTTCCCCTCTGGCACTCCTGAAGATGAACGAGTGCATTTCATCTGGGGAGATGCCGCACCCAATCCCGCGACAGTTGATGCCCTCCGGCGAATAGCCGCGCAGGTCAGCTATCTCGGCCATTCCTCATCGTTGGTACGCGTCGCAGTGATCGAGTCGCCCCGGAATGCGGTGCTAAAGCCGAGTGATAGCGGGGATATTCTGCTTCGTGTCCCATCAAAGGGGCGGTTGGAATACCTTGACCGCGAATTCACACGAAGCAAAGGCACACGGCAGTTCAGGCCGGATGCTGGCGCGGTCCAACGATATGCGCGCGTCGGCGGAAACGAGGTATCGACGCCAACTCCCGCAAGTTCGTTCGGCGAGATGATTGTGTTTCAGAGACTAAACGGTTCGCCCGAACGCATCGAATCGCTGCTCATGGTAACATCCGTGCTGCGGGACGCGCTCATGGCGCGCTCGCCGCAGCAACCGGCTCCAGGATGCATATCCGGGCATGATGATACTCCGCACATTTCCGAAATCGTTCGGGCTTTAATGGAGAAGGTTCGAGGTCGCAGCAAAGCCCCTGAATTCAATTGGGCAGATGATCTGTCTGTTCCGCCACAAGAGTTTAGTGCGTTCGCGAAAACGGCTTTTCAGGCCGCGACCTCCAAAAAACGCGAATCGGTTGATTTTTGCGCAGCGTTCGGCTCCGAAGGCGCATTAACTGGAAAACACAATATCGATCCAACAGCGTTGTGCATGAGTTCGGGACAGCAATGCTTTTTGAAGAAAGTGCGCGAGCTTTGCGATCTCACCGAGAAGCCCGCGCTTAGCAAGAAGCGAAACGTAACTCTGGGACGAACAATTGAAGTTCGGTTTCACGATGTGCTATCTGGTCCCTTGAACTACTCCGATTCACAGCATTCCCTTGGCTGGGATCCGATAAACGAGGCACTTCATGCTTTGGGTGCTTATGATCCTAGCGGGAAGGGAAAACAAACCAGCGTTCGCGAATTGGTTTATCTAGCTCTCGAAGCGGTGAGCCTCTTTCCCGTATTCGCGCGTTCCCGGCGTCTACAGACTACTGGCTTCCATACAGATGAACGACGGCAAACGTGGTTTCACTGGCCGGTGTGGGAACCGGAGCTTTCCCTTCGCACGGTGCAATCGCTCCTCCAACTCGGCGAGCTTGCTAGTCCCTTGAAGAATGAGGTTCAACTCCGCGCACGCGGTATCCGCGCCATCTATCGGTCTCGGCGTCATACTTTCGGCCAGGATTACGGCATCTTCCGACCCGCTCAATTGGTGGCAGCCGGATAGCGCGAAATCCAAAGCCCCACTCACCATGAATGCCAAATTCAATTTGTCCGCTGATCGTTGGTTGTGGAAAGTTCAAGCCTTTGGGCTGTTCATTCCTGCCGAGACTGTGGATTCAACGATGTGCTCAACCTGATGAAAGCCAAACCGATAAATCCATGTAAAGGCTCAAGATTATGAACGACCAAGACCCATCAGCTTCGACCGAAAATCGTTTGAGTGAACCAGAATCGTCACGGACGCCGAGGGGCTTTTCGCCCGGAACTTCCGGGGCGAGGTCTGGCGGCAACCGCCAATCGCGCCAGTCCACGACCGAGCCAAAGCAATTGAAGATTGTGGTGCGTGTCGCACCAGCCGAAGCACAGCCGAGCGAAGTGCCGAGACCCGTCGCTGAAGCTCTTATTTCGCCAGCCTTGAATCCTGCGACGCCGGAAACTTCCGAGCGCAAAGCACGCATTGAAGCCGAACCGCAACAAATTCCCGCGCGGATGTTGAACGAGTTCGTGTATTGCCAGCGATTGTTCTATTACGAATTTGTCGAGGGGGTGTTTGTTGAAAGCGCAGATACGCTACGTGGCGGCGCAATTCACCGGCGCGTTGATTCGGGCACCGGGGCGTTACCAGCGGCCAAACGAAAATCGGAAGCTGATAAACCGAAAGAAGCGCAGGGAACAACGGCTGATACTGCCGGCTCTGCAAGCAAAGCGGCTGAAACGCAAAGCGCAGAACCCGAAACGATTCACTCGCGTTCCGTGCAAATGGGATCGGAGCGGCTGGGAGTGGTTGCAAAAATGGATTTGGTCGAAGCCAAGACTGGCAAAGAAGATTTGCTCACCGCGTTGGAGGTCTGTCCGGTTGATTACAAAGCGGGTGCTCCCAAAGAGGGCGAAGAGGCCAATGAACTGTGGGACACGGACAAAATGCAACTTGGATTACAGGCGTTGATTCTGCGCGACAACGGTTACGCCTGTAATGAAGGCATCATCTATTATCGCGCCACCAAGCAACGTGTCCGCCTGCCCATTGCTTCTGAACTGGAAAACTGGATTCTGCAAAACATCACGGAAGCCAGACGAATCGTTATCGGGCCGATTCCGCCACCGTTGGTCAATTCGCCGAAGTGTGTGCGCTGTTCGCTCGCGCCAGTGTGCCTGCCGGACGAAACCAGGATGCTGGCCGAAGCACCGCCGCCACTTGACACGGATTTACAAGAGAAGTCAGATTCGTCTGCACAGAAATCAGCCGAGCCTCCCCGGAGACTGATGGCTGCGCGTGATGACACCCGCCCGCTTTATCTCAACACGCAGGGCTTTCGCGTAGGATGCAAAGACGAAGTGTTGCAGGTCAAAGAAAAGGACAAGGTTGTTGATGAAGTGCGCCTGCGTGACCTTTCACACGTTGCATTGTTCGGCAACATTCAAATCTCGACCCAGGCGGTTCAATCGCTCTGCGAAATGGAAATTCCCGTCACTTATTTTTCGATGGGCGGCTGGTTTTATGGAATCACCCGTGGTCACACGTTGAAAAATGTGTTTCTGCGCATGGAACAATTCCGGTTGGCGCGCGACGAGACCAAATGCCTGTCGCTGGCGAGACAGTTTGTGCATGGGAAAATCCGCAACCATCGAACGCTACTCATGCGAAACCACCTGGAACCGCCTGAACCGATAATTCTGAAACTCAAGCGGGCCTCGGAAGATGCGTTGGTTGCCACTTCAATCGAAGAACTGTTGGGAATCGAAGGCGCCGCCGCGAGCCAGTATTTCCAGCAATTCAATGGAATGGTGAAAATTGCCGACGAGTTGGCTTCGGAACACAACCCAATAAAAGACACGAAACAACTCGCATTCAATTTCAATTTCACCAATCGCAACCGGCGTCCGCCCACTGATCCCGTCAACGCGATGCTTTCACTGGCTTACAGCATGTTGAGCAAGGATTGCACACTGGCGGCGCTGGCAGTGGGATTTGACCCTTATATTGGATTTTTCCATCAGCCGCGATTCGGACGGCCAGCGTTGGCTCTGGATTTGATGGAAGAAATGAGGCCATTGATCGCCGAATCCACAGTGTTAAGTTGCATCAACAATCGCGTCGTCACGGAAAAGGATTTCGTGCGCGCAGGCCAGGCAGTGAATCTCACCGCACCGGGGCGCAAGCGCTTTTTCCAGATGTATGAGCAGCGGATGAGTTCGCTCATCACGCATCCGTTATTTGACTACAAAGTCAGCTACCGCCGGGCACTTGAATTGCAGGCACGGCTGCTGGCTAAAACACTGACCGGCGAAATCGCCGAATACGTTCCTTTGTTGACGAGGTGACCTATGCGAACGACATACATGGTTTGCTACGATGTGGCGGATGACAAACGGCTGCGACGCACCTTCAAAGCCTGTCGCAGTTTCGGTGATCATCTTCAATTTTCGGTTTTCGAGTGCGACCTGAATTCGTCTGAGAAAGTCGAATTGGAAACGGCGTTGAGCAAAATTATCAATCAAGATGAAGACCAAGTGTTGTTTATCTCACTTGGACCGGCTGAAGGGCGAGGCGACCGGGTGATCACTTCGATGGGTTTGCCCTATACGAAAATAGACGCGCCGTGTTTTGTGTTTTGAGTTTTCAATGTTCTTTGACAATTGAACCCCCGCGAGCGGTGGGGTGTTGCGGAAAACCCCACGGGCGCTCGCATGGCGTAACCGCCTCAAAGCAAGCAAATAACGACAAGACAATCAGACAGCATGAACATAATGACAACCGAATTGGTGCAGGCAGTCGCAATCGAGGTATTGCGACCTTGCGCTAGAAGCAGTAACAATAGAGCCAATTCCGCGCCCGCGCGGGCGCGGCCCCGTTGAAGCAAAGTTAGCCTCGCCCTGATACCAGATGGCACCCCGGAAATTCCGCGCCCGCGCGGGCGCGGCCCCGTTGAAGCCAGAACATGTGGCTCCTGGACCCGACCAACCGCGAGACCAATTCCGCGCCCGCGCGGGCGCGGCCCCGTTGAAGCACTACTGCGCGAGGCGGTAGTGCAACTAAGGCAACAATTCCGCGCCCGCGCGGGCGCGGCCCCGTTGAAGCCGCCACCTGGATTCAGTGAGTAGGTAAATCTTTTGTCCAATTCCGCGCCCGCGCGGGCGCGGCCCCGTTGAAGCAATGTCGTCCTGCACGACGAAAACAACCCTGTCCTGAATTCCGCGCCCGCGCGGGCGCGGCCCCGTTGAAGCAAACTTTCCGCCGTTGTTTGGCTTTTTCAAAACGCTAATTCCGCGCCCGCGCGGGCGCGGCCCCGTTGAAGCAGAAACGCGCGCTGTTTCTCCGCCATCTCTGGTGTCAATTCCGCGCCCGCGCGGGCGCGGCCCCGTTGAAGCGCGCTAGTGGCTGTGTGGTTGGTCGTGCAGGTCCAGAATTCCGCGCCCGCGCGGGCGCGGCCCCGTTGAAGCGAGGAGCTGGCGATATCATTGGTGATGGTTGTGCCGAATTCCGCGCCCGCGCGGGCGCGGCCCCGTTGAAGCCGACGTGTGGCGACAAAAGGTGAGCGCGTCCAACACAATTCCGCGCCCGCGCGGGCGCGGCCCCGTTGAAGCCATATTGTTCCTTTCTTTGTGCGGATTCCCCGCCCGAATTCCGCGCCCGCGCGGGCGCGGCCCCGTTGAAGCCAGGCGCGCACGACAGCCCAAAAATATGGTGCGTTTAATTCCGCGCCCGCGCGGGCGCGGCCCCGTTGAAGCTACATCAGCCAGAAAAATGGAAACAATGTTTTAGGCAATTCCGCGCCCGCGCGGGCGCGGCCCCGTTGAAGCAAAAATCGGCACGCCCACCAGCGCGCGCTTGAGTTTGAATTCCGCGCCCGCGCGGGCGCGGCCCCGTTGAAGCGTTATGGCAAAGGTGGTGGGGCCGGCGGGGATGTCTATGCAGCACAAGGCTTTGTTGTATTTCTCTTCCGCCAATGCCGGACCAGAGCATCGGATGCTTTGGCCAGCCATTCCGCATCGTTGCGTAGGCGTTCCAGTTCGCACGATGCAAAATATTTCTGTCCGTTCGCGGGTGGATGTCCGAGCGGCTTCAACAATTTTGCAGCCACGAGTGTTGAAACGTCCCCGGGACATAAACCCAGAAACCAGGAAGTCTCTTCCACGGTTAAGCGCGCCGGCAACCATTGCAGCGCAAGCAAATTTGTTTGATCTGGGCTCAATCTTCCTCCTCATTGCGTTTGCTCTGCAACGACCCAATCAGTGCGAACAAATCACCCTTGCGCAGATCCACCCAATTGTCCGCCGTAAAAATAATGTTCTGCTCCACGGATTGAATGAAACTTTCATCAAATTCCGCATCGCTGTTGCGCATAAGTCCCAGTGGGTGCAGGTCCACTTTGATGCACCAACAAGTCTGGGTGGATATTCCGCCGAATTTTTGCCGGTGCCCCGATGGGTGTTTTGAAGGATGCCAATACGGGCGGGTTTTCATTTGATTCAGCAAATCGCTTTGCGAGATCGGCAGGTCTCCACCACTGCGACGCTTGAAGACACGGAGCAACTCGATCACCGGACCCGGTCGGAAATACAGCAAATAGGATTTCCAGGCTTTAAAACTTTGTTCCGCCCCGGCTTTGGTCTGATACTCACTGACCGGCGACGTGGCCAGCTTGTCCTCGATCACTTGAAAATACTGTCGACGTTCCGAGGGAGAGTGGCCAAACGCACCCGATTCCAAAGCATTCAACAACTCGCGCCAGAACAGATCCACGCTGACACTTTCCTGAATTTCCGCTGCGCTGCGCTTGCAATGGTCAACCAGCCACGTCCAGTAGGTTTTCACTTCCACCGGCACATCAAAAACTTCACACGCCGCGTGAAATCCCGCATAGGCTAGGGCATGCACCATCCGCGCACGGTCATCCACGCCTTGCATCGCCGTGCTTTTCACCCAGGCGCGCATCGCGGAGAGCACGCTCTCCACAAAATGTTTCCGATTCCGCAACAGAAACCGTCCCAACCGGTAAAATTCCCGGCTGTTCGCTTGAAACCATTCGTAATGGTCGGCCGTTCGTTTTTTGGAGCTGACCTGAATGTGGGCAAAGCGGCTTCTGGTCTGTGGTTCACTGGAGGTCGCCACTCCACTGACAATCACCGATGACAAGTATTCACGCGGGCTATTGCCAAAATCCTTTTTTGCGCCTTCAGCCCGGTCGTAGCTGTTTTTCAAAATTGCCCGCACCCATGAGGCCGTCCCCGTTTGGTATTCATCCAGCCACAAAGGCAGTTCACCATACTGTCCCAGTGCGCCGCTTAATGCCGCCAGCGTCAATGTTGTCCGTTGGTCGTCCGCTGGCAACGGCAGACCTTTTCCCTTGCTGAAGCCCCAGATGCGAATGAGCCAGCGCACCAGTGCCGATTTGCCTTCCCCTTGTTCGCCGTGCACCCATAAGCCGGGAAAACAACTCCATTCCTCGAATATCTCCGGGCCGGCCGCACTGGCAAAAACCATTCCCAAGGCCATGTAGGCCTCCATGCCGCCCAACGCTTCAGGCAATTTTTGAAGCACTTCTTTGAATAGCGCCGTCACATCTTTGTCTGAATCTTTGTTCTCGGGATACATGCGAGGTGCGCCCTGCCGAAACACCTCGTCCTCCCGGTCACGCGGACGACCATCTGAATCCCGTGCAAAAGTATATCCCTGAACACCATTGCCGCTCTTGATCCAGAATATTCCCGTTTTGGAATCAGGTGTGAACTCGTCATCATCCGAAAAGGCCACATCCTCAAAAAACCAGATTTTGCTTTTGGCGTGATACCCCCGAACCGGCACTTCGGTGACATCCTTGAATGCCAGCGAATGGGCCATGTCTTCGTGCAGTGCCGTCAATTCGGACTGCCCGCCATCCCACGCCGCGCCAGTGATGCTCTTGTTCAACCAGTCGCGTAATTTCACCGGCGAACCAAAGTCATCCCAGGACATTTCCACCATGGGTGTGTTGACGCCGTGGACATTATGGATTGTCAACACCCGCGTGCGGGTGCCGTTGATGCGGTGCAAGACATAATGTGGCCGAAAATAGAAATCCGATATGGTTTCCGGGATGTGGCCGCGTTTCATCACCTTCAAACTTTTACGTCCGCGCAACACCAGATCACAGGCACGCTTGGCATCCTCGTCGCCACGTTCCCGCGCCGTCTTCTGTAGGTCCTGCCAGAATTCCTCGTTCTTTTCTGTCAGTGGTTTCATCTTGTAATACCTGCCAGCGGTGGCCTGATATGATTTGGCCAGCAAGCTCAGAAACCCCACCGCCCGTAAAGGAAACCAGCCCTTCTGCTTGAGGCGTGCCGACAGCCGGTGAAGTCGGCGGGAAACCACCTGTTCTTCCTCGCCGCCAATCGGCAGGCACCGTTCATAAGAAATTTTGTCCAGTGTGCTTCGGATGATGCGTTCGACGTCGGCGTCGAAGAATTTGGTGTGTCGGAATTCCCCGATGTAAATCGCGCTGTGAATCACCGGCAGATATTTTGAACGAATCTGGTCCCGCACTTTCTCCCATGCCGCCTGTGATCCATCAATCGCTCCAAGCTGTTTAACAAGCGCAGCCAGATATCCATCCCAATCAGCCTTCCCCTTTTCATCACGCCACTCGTCGGGCAAAACACAAACTTTGCCCTCGTATCCTTGCCTGGATAATTGCCGCGCCAGGTATCGCGCCCAGACATGCGTATCAAAACGACGTTGCTTTTCCCGCTGATACCCCGACAGCTTTTCGTCGCCTTTGTTTTCATTATCATACCCGACCACCACCTGTCGCACAACTGTGGTTTCCAACCATTCCTCGACGTCACCAATCAGTAGCTTCGCCATGGTGATGCCAGGCAATGCCCCGATTTCAGCGACATCACCCAAAGTCTGCCACAACGCCGCCGCCTTGAATTCGCCTTCCGTGATTATTGCAATCTTCGGATTACCGTTTGAATCCTTCGCGCCGGTGGCCTGGCCTTTGGCGCGCACGACATAAAAATGTGGGGTTTTGCCGGCCATCATGCCCTTGTGTGGTCGCAGATGCACCAATTCACCAGCCTCGTTGAAATACGGAATCAGGATCGGGTTGTTCCACACACATTCACGGATGACCTCCCCTTTCTCGTCGCGGATTTTTTTACCCTTGGCATCGCGTTTTTCCACGATGGACATGCCATAAAATTGCGGATTGGGCTTTGGTGATTCGCTGACGTTGTCCGCATGCGTTTTCCAAAGGCCGCTTTCCACCAACACTGCCGTCGGAAAATGGTTGGCCATATCCAAAAGCAGTCCCTTGTTGGATTCGGGGTTTGAACGAAAGCCCAGCAACTCAATGGTGGCATCGTTGAGGCCGCGCTTAACGAACAAATTTTTTCGGTCCACGTCGCTCAGGCTCAACCGGTCATAAAGCCAGCGTAACGCCAGTAGCGCTTGCGGGGTCAGATCGGCGGCATTTGCGTCTGATGCCGCATCATCAGCGGCATTCCCGGGTTCAGAAGGATTTTCAGTTAGCCGTTGTTCGGTGTCTTTCATAGTGAATCAAAATTTTTAAATTCAAATCGCCCAATCTGATTCCTAGTATATGGCTCGAACCCTTTGTTTTGGGGGAATGCCAAAAATAACGCAGGGCGGCGGTTGCGCTGCACACTTTACGGGGGGAGAAGGAGGTTTTTGGCCAATGAATTCGCGCAATTCGTGCAAGGAATTACTTCAAAAAATTACTCGCAACGGGCGTTTTATCCGCAAAACTTTTCAAGCTGTTTCCCATCCGACCACAACCTGAATCCGGTCGCCAGTGAGAATTTTCCCTCGCCCCTGCACAGCCATAGGAATTGTTTTGCGGCAAAGTTCACTTGTTCACGCGATTCGGGCGCAACCCCCCTATTTAAAACGCCGCGTCCGTCTTCTACATAAATTTTTCAAAAGACAACCCGTGTTTTTTCATTGGAACCACATGAACAGCGTGAACCGCAATTGGAACATCAAGTTCCCTATACACATACACACATTATTTAGTTCATATATTAAAATAGAGAGAGGGAATGGGGTGAACCACAACCGGGCCGAAAGCTTGGGCGGTGATGTTTCTCCCGCGCCCCGGTTGCTGTGCCAAGCCCATCCAGGGCTATCGTAGTCGATTGCTGTGCCAGCCATTTTACCAAGCGCATCCTGTGAGTAGTGGATAAGGATCAGGACCAGCAAGGATGGACTGCCCGGCGGTCGCGGGGCCATCCTGCCAGAAAGGATGGACGTTCAGGGCCTTGACGGTCTTCTGTGAATTCCAAATCTAAAAGCCGAAAATATACCCCCCATTTGCCGGGTCTGGCAGGTTTTGGGGCGGGTTGCGGTCGTGTCATTTTGGGCGCGTGAACAAAGGGGATTTTTACTGGCAAACATAAAAAAAACGGCGCGGACAAAGGCGGAAGCAAGCGTGCGGAAGCGCGAATTTAGGCGCGCTCGCGGCGGTGGCGGATGTTTACTGGTAAAACTCCGGTTGCCGTTGCCGTCGCGCGTGGAAAAACATGAACACCAAAAAAAATGATCAAAATCAAGGGCGCGGGCGCGGGCTTGTGCCTCTCGGTGATGCGTTGGCTCTGGCGGTCGTCGAGACAGCTAACGTCAAGGCGGCGGAGTTCGTCGGGGCGGCGTTGGGTGTCGAGCTAGGCGCGGAGCAAGTCGCGTTGGGCGTCGAGGCGCGGAGCATCTCAAACGCGCTTGCCTCCTGCGAGCGTCCAGCGGGTGCGCTCCTTTTGGAGTGCCAAGGCCAGTTTGACATTGGTCTTGCGTGGCGTTGCGCTCGCAAGCTGGCGGCGCGGATGGCGGGTGATGGTCGGGTGATAAACGAAGTCACAACGGCGGATGCGGCGGCGGCGGCGTGTCTGGCTCTAACGGTCTGGCGTGCTACGGGGCGCGGCGCGGATGGCAAGCAAGAGACGTTGGCGGCGCGGGTTGCGTGGCGGGCGGTCGTGCTTGACATCTCCGCCGATACGTTGGGCGACTCGGTCGCGCTTCATTCGGTGTCGGATGATTGGCTGTTCGCGCAAGCGTTGCCGTGCGAGTCGCGGGTGGAACGTCTGGTGCGTTGGGCAATCGAGCGGCGGGCGTTGGGGCGCGGGGCGTTGTTGTTGCGTCGTGTCGAGGCGCTCAAAGCTCATGCGCGGGGGCGTCGGGTGCAAGCTGCGGAGCGCGTAGGCCATGCGGCGCGTTTGATGTTGGCAGGCGATGACGTTGACACGGCGGCGGCGCGGGCGGGTTACAAGTCCAGCGGGCGCACGTCGGCGGCCAACCAACTGGCGCGGGCTATGCGTTGCCTGGGTCTGGCCATTGTGGGTGATGCACGGGACAGGGTGCGCGGGGCGGGGATTTCTCGGCGTGGCGTCGGCGCGGGCGGCGGTTACTCGGCGGCGGCGTTGCCGTGCGTCGAGTTTCTTCCGCCGGTCGTTGCCTGTCGTCGTCGGTTCGTCGTGTCGGCGTCTGGCGTGGCGCGTGTCCAGCTTGGCGGCGGCGAGTTTTCCGCCGTGGGCGTTGCGGGCGCGGTTGGCTATGTCGAGCGCGGGGCGGTGCGTCCTGTCGTCGGTGGTCGGATGACACGGGCGGAACAAGTCGAGCGGGATGAGCGGCGGCGAGCGCGGCGGGCGTGGCAAGCTGTCCAGCGTCAAGCGCAAGCGCGGGCGGACTGGCTGCCGCCGGTGTCGAATCCTGAGTGGCGGGCGCGGGATAATTCTCCGCGTGATGGTCGGGATTGGACGGCGTCGGGTTGGGTCATCAAGGCGGCGTCGGGGGCGGTCGTTTCATTCCATCCAGACAAGCGCACTTTCAATTCGGCGGGCGTGTTGGGTGTCTGGAGCTAGTCCGGCGGCGCGGCGGTTTCAAGGCGCATGGCTTCGGCCATGCGCCTTTTTGCTGCCTGCCTGCCAAGCGCGTTCATTCCGCTTGCAGATTGCTAGTTAGCGGAAGCAAAGCGCGTTGCGCTTTGCGAGTGCCGCAATGCGATGCCGCAAGCGCGGCGAGTCACGGGGGCGTTGTTTTGCCTGCCTGCCTGCCTGCGCCAAATGCGTTCATTCCGCTTGCAATTCCCTAGTAGTTGAAAGCGCAATTTTTCTCCGCGCTCTCCTTCCGCCGCGCGGCAATCGTGCGGCCATGTCTCGCCAACTGTCTCACGCGGCGCACGCATGGCAGGTCATGCCATGACCGTGCGCCGACCTGACCGTTGAAGATAAGCCGGTCACACGTGAGTTCTGGCAGAAACAGTTCCGCCAGGTAAATCCGCGTGAAAATTTACGTTCATGTTGTCGCATCCGTTCGGGCGCGGCGATGTTCCACAGAAACGCGAAGAAAAGGTTTCCCCGTGGTCATCGTCGCGTTCCGGGCGGAGCGCGAAAATGTGAGCGGTGAGTTTGTGGTTGTGTTCCACCACGCCGGACTTGACTGGTGAACGCGGAAACAAGTCGTTCCCGCCGCCAGTCGAGAAACGCAACACAAGGAACACTATGTCGAAAAACGACAAAAAAACCTCAATCCTCACGTTTGCGGTCATCGCGGCGATGGACGCGGCAGCTCAAATCGAGCTTTACCGCGCGAACGTCGTGAAACCGTTCGGAACCCTGGCGAAAGCCAAGGACAACATCGTGGAATCGCTCCACAACGCCATGAAAGTCACGGCGTCGCTGAAGCGCATTTACGCGGAACGCCTGCTCAAGCGCGAAATCGCGCCCGACACCACGGAGAAGAAATTCTTCGAGGCGAACGGTGGCGACGTGCCTGCGCGCGTGAAACAGCTCGCCACGTTTTTCAACGCCGTCTGTTTGACGTTGATGGCAGGCAAACCGCTGATTCCCGAAAACGTGCTGGATGAACACGCCGCGGCCGCATTGGAAGCGGCTGCGGTCATCATCAGCACCGAACGGAAAAACCTCGCCGAAGGTTGGATGAAAACGGACATCACGCTCGACGTGGTGAACGCGCTCACCACCGCAGGCGACGCGGGGAAGAAACTCCGCGAAATCCGCAAACGTCAGTTGGGCACGAAGGAAGAGGAAGCGACGACCGTCACGGTCTCGCAAGCGTTGGCCACCATCTTGGCGGCCATTGAAACCGCCCACGAAAAGGATGACGAAACCAACTATTCGTTGTTCTGCGGTTGCCAGCAAATCGCGGACGCTTGGGGCAAAACCCAACTCGCGCCCGAAATGCTCATCGAGTGGCAGGACAAGTATCAGTCCGCCGCCGAACACGGCGTCCCTCCGCACGTCGAGGTCATCACCTCGCACGCGGAAACCGCCGCCGCCAACTAGTCGGCAAACACCCCGCGCACGGGAAACCGTGCGCGGTCGTTTGCTAACTGAATTTGCCATTGGAATGGCAACCCACGAACGAAAGGAAGCCTGTGAGATAACACGCTCCCCGACAGCTCCGCGTGAGCGAAGACCGATAAAGCCGGACGGATAAAACCGTCCGGCTTTTTTTGTTTTTTTCGCCGTTGGGTGGGAAACCCGCCACGCCCGGACCAGGCCGGATCACCGCTGCCGGACGTGGCAAAATTCCCTTAAACCGGCCTCACTTTTTAGCTCCGGGGAAAACGTGAGAGGGAGTTCCAATCTCCACGCTATTGCCGCCGTATTGCTGCAAAACGAATTTTGTCCCAAGTGTAAAAAAGCCCGCCGCTACCAATCCCACGGCTGGACCGATGCCGCCTATGACTTCTCTTACTTATTCTGAGACTATTGAAAGCCTTCTCAGTCGTTGCCCCACCTATCAGGATGGTTTCCATGCCGAGCGCCGGGAAATCTCCGACGACCTCCACGACCGCCTGGTTGAGGCGCATCTCTGCCCGAACTGCGCCAGCTACGTAATTCCCGGCTTGGTGGAAATGCGTTTCTGCGAAGAAACCGCCCACACGCATGAAGGCTATGAATGCCCCGATTGCGAGGAATTTTTCATCACCGCCAAATCCACCTTTGAACCCGTGCCGGACGACGGCCACAGCGACGCCGACCCCGGCCTTTAGGTCACTTATTTATGACCCGCATCCCCCATCCCGAACGCACGCGCGCCAATGCCGCGGCCATTCTAATCATCGCTGCCGCCCTCTGGCTGGTCGGCATCCTCATGAAATAATATGGAACTCCTCTCCTGCGACCCACCACCCCGGAAACATCGCAAACTCGTCCCGGTGGAATTCAAGGTGATTGCTCTCCGCGAATTCCCCACCGATAGCGCCATGCTCGACAACCCGGAACAATGCGCCCGCTACTGGCGCGAGCAGGCCAGCACCCATCCCTATTTTGAACCGAGCGTGGAAAGCTTTGTGGTTCTCTGTCTCAACACGCGCCGCCGCATCATGGGCCATAAACTGGTCTCCACCGGCACGCTGGACACCCTCCTCGTCCACCCGCGCGAAGTCTTCCGCCCCGCCATCTGCATCGCCGCCGCCGCAATTGTGCTCATGCACAATCATCCCAGCGGCGACCCCACTCCGAGCGAGGCCGACATCAAGGTCACGCGTGATTTAATTCGCGCCGGCCAGCTCCTTAAAATTGAAGTGCTCGACCATGTCATCATGGGCCGGGCCTGCCCCGAACGCCCCAAAGGATATTCCTCATTGAGAGAACTTGGGTATTTTGCCTGGTAGCGGTCGGCGAGCGTCACTTTTTGGACGCGGACGCCAGGCTCAACCCAATGAGAGAGCACCAGACCGACGGCAAAGCAAATAATGGATGCCGTGGCAATAAATCGGTTGACGCGGGTTGTCAAAATTTTCTTCATATCGCATACCAGTCAATGAATTTTGCCAACGGCGCGATCATTCGTTTCAAGTTTCTTTCCTTCGATAACAGGTCCGCGGGGAGAGCGCACAATTATCAGCATAGATGAAAGTCAATCTCTTCCACCGCAACATGGCGGCGAAGGCGTTATTTTTTTATTCATTGTCTTTCAAACGGTTTTATTTTCGCCGTTATATTTGTTCCAAAATTACCTTTGCCGCTTCCGTTCACCCATGATGTTCCTGTGCCTTGATAAGAAAAGCCGGTCGCGCTGATTTTGAAGAGCGTGTCGTATTGATCGTCAACAGGCGCTTTTTCTGCAATCAACGGCTCATTGTTCGGAATGTCACTTAAATTTCCTGTCTGCAAAATTTGGTATCGCTGAAGAATTGTTCCGTCAATCCGCGGATTGAAGTAAGATTCCAGTTGTGAAATGTCGCCGGGCAATTGTCCGTTATTGCCCGCGATATAATTTGCCAAAGCTTCGCCTATCGAATAAGCAAACGTTCGTTTGGCATCGCGTCGCAATTGGCTCAAAGCCCGGTCACAATCATCGTCTGTTTTCAAATCACCGCTATAATTCGCACCTCGCAGCCAATCTTGAGCGGTCAAATATTGAAGCTCGGGAATTTTTTCATTTGGATTTTTCTCCAGCCATTGTTTTAATTGTTTCGCTTTTGCCGCAACACCTTTGGCGGCTTCTTCTGTCGGGTCATTTGAATGATTTTGAGCATTCGCCGTTCTCAATCGCGTCACTTCACCACGTAATTTCAACATCTCAATTTTATTGGAGTTGGATTTCACTTGCGCGTTTTCCGCGAGCGATCCAGTCAATTGATTCGTCGCGTCAACCAACGATTGGCTCAATTGCTGAATTTGCGCCGTCAATGACGCTTGCTGTTGTTGCAAAGTTTGATTTTGCGTGCGCAACTGCGCGGCTTGATGCGCTTCAAAAATTCCCGCGCTCACCGTGGCAACCAGCGCGGCGGTAACGATTGTTTTTTGGAATGTAGTCATAGCAATGGCCTTTGTAGCGGCAACAACTGCCGCAGTTGTGACGGTTTTTCCTGAAAGTGCGGTGGCAGAAATAATTGCCGCAAGTCCGGCGGGCGCAGCCTGAATGGAATTTGCCGAAACTGCTCCGGCAATCGCCGCGCCGGAAATGGTTACGCCGCGTTGCGCTAAAAATTTCCGCAACTTCTCAATCGCGCGTGCCACGCGTTTGTGCGCAGCGTCTTCGCCAATGCCCAGCAACCCTGCCGCTTCCGCGCCGGTTTTATTTTCGTAAAAGCGCAGCACCAGCAGCGCGCGGTCAGCGGCATTTAATTTTGACATCGCGGCTTCGAGGTGCGGCGCGAGTTGCGTCCAGATTTCAGCGGTGTCAGCTTCGTTCAAAGTGGATTGCATAAACGCCTCCTGTTCGCGCGCGTGACGGCGGGCATTGGTGCGCAGCAGCCGCGTGGTGGTAAAGCGCGTGGTTTCGTAAAGCCAGCCGGTGAGCAAGGTTTTTTCGCGCAAAGTTACCGCTTTGCGCGCGAGGGTGATGAAAACGGCCTGCGTCACGTCCTGCGCGTCGCTGTCGTTGCGGGTGCAGCGGCGCGCAACGGAATAAACAAGATTGATGTGCCGCCGCACCAATTCAGTGAAGGCAGCTTCGGAATTGTCGCGGCCAAATTGCCGGACAAGTTCCATGTCTTGCGCGTCGGTCATCAATTGAATTATCCCCGCACACAGCGAAAAATGGACAAATTATTTGCATCCATCAGTCCTCCGAATTATGCCGAGCTGCAAAGATAAAAAAAGAGTGATTCCTTGAAAATATCAGGAATCACGCCTTTTTGTTATTTATCGCTCGGCATAATCAGAGGCTTTGGAGGAAGGCCATGAGCTGATCTGACGCGGCGCGAATCGAACTGGCTGAAACCACCCGAAGAGCCGCCCGCCGCTCCAGCTCCCACTGGCGTAAAACCGAAACTGCCGAAACTGCCGGCTTTTTATCAACTCAGTTATGACCGCCACCGAACGTAAACTCCGCCGCAAAATATTCACCCTTGCCGAGGACTGTTACGCCCTGGCCTATACGGTGCTCAACAACACCGCCGGCGAGGACCAGCCCGAATACGACCGTTCCCGCACCTGGTGCGACCGGCATGATGATTACGATTTCGCCAAACACATTCTCCGCAAAGTCCGCCCCACCCTCACCGCCCATGAAAAAGCCCGAGGCAACCCGCCAGCTTGACATCGCTTGGGACAAACCGCGACCGACGGCGACCGCGATGCGCTGGCAAAAGCCCAAGTCAAATGTATGACCACCCGTTTCAACCCCTTCCGCCGCGCTGAAACCGCCCTAGATCCAATTCCGGAGACCAACGGCGCCACCACCGTTGAGGCCCTCAACCCTCAACCCTCAACCCTCAACCTTTGGATCGCCGCCTACGGCCAGCCCTCTCAACCCTCAACCATCAGCCTGCCCTACGGCCAGATGGCCGTCACCCTTTGCGCCAAGTTCAACGACTCCGCGCCCCAGGTGGACCATTTCAACTATCATGCCGGCCTCGGCTGTCCCGACTTCGCCCTCCTTTTCGTCCCCAAACAATCCAAAACCGAACGCCTCGCGCGCCAGGCCTTGAGCCTCTGCCCGGAACTCGCCGTGGGCGCGGGCCTGGACTGGACGTGGAAATCTGAGACCTGGCGCGGCGGCCACGGCAACTATCTGCAAAGCACCCCCTTCGAACTCACGCCCGAACTCCGCAGCTGTGCCACCTACACCTTCGGCCGCAACACGCCGTTGACGCACGCCTTCTGGGAAATCGAATTCACGACGAATCTCCGCGAAGGGCAGCTCGTCGAACTCTGGCCGCACAAGAATTTCCGTTCTTCCATCCCCCAACCACGTGGCCTGCCACGTGGCGCCGAAGGCGCTTTACGTGGCCGCCCCACCGCCTCTGTCATCCTCAACCCCGCCAAAAACGGCGTCGAAATCCATTTCACCCGCCGGCCGGACGATGCCGCGCTGCAGCCCCTCCGCGACGATCGCCGCTGGCGTTACACCGGCTACTCGCGCTGCTGGTATGCCCGCCAGACGCCCGAACTCATCGCTTGGGCAAATGATTTTATTCAACGGTTCAACGGTTCAACGGTTCAAAGTGTTCCCCTTGTCGGTGACACCATGCCAGTCGCCGCTGGCCCGCAGCCGCCGCGTGAAAACGCAGCCGAGCGCGAAGTGGTGTCACCGGCGCTTTCCGAATCTGGTAGGGCGGAGCTGCCGCTCCGCCGTTCTCACCGCAGCACCCCTCAACTCGCGCCCCTGCGCGGCATGATCCCATTGGGCATTCCAGAACTCAACCCAGACAGGCTAACATCATGACCAAACAAGCTGAAATCGACGCCATCACCGCCTTCACCGAACGGCTTCCCAAGGCCAGTTATCTCCGGCCCTGGCTCGAAGAGTGACTCATTGCGAGCGCGTCAAGGCCGAGGCCGGGCGTCAGGCCCAGCTCGCCATTGACGAAGCCCACCGCGAGGCCAGCCGGGTCCGCTCCCGCCTCTTTGAGAGTATCCGCCAATGCACCGCCACCCTGGGATTTTCAATATGAACCCCAATCCAACAGCCCCATTGCAACCGGCTACGGAAGCAAAACCACCAGCCACACCCGGGACAACACCACTTGCTCACAGCCGGGAACTGATACTGTCCAAGATGACCACCAGTCGCACTTGGTTCATGGATGGTCCAAACTGGTATCGAAACGTGCGTAAGGAACTGGAACGCGTTCTGAACATGGCACAAAGTCCGGTGACTTTTGAATTGCGCGCTGTTACAGATTATGGCGGAGAAGTATGGGTGCATTTTGGAGATCGCCTGGGAGGCACATGGAAGCAACTTACGAAGGGGAAGCTGCGCTGGAATGATTTAGGATTTTACGGGTTACACCCACGGTGACGCCAGTCCCCGCTGGTCCCGCGCTGCCCCGTGCTGCAGAGCGCGATGTGGCATCGGCTATTTTATGTTTGAACCCCCCCTCCTCCAGTCCGCCGCCGCCTACGGCCGCGCCTCCACCGACAAACAGGAGCAATCCATCGCCGCCCAAAGCGACAAGCTCGTCGCCTACGCCAATCTCCAGAACTTTGTCCTCGACGACGATGCCATCCTCCTCGATGACGACACGTCCGGCGGCATCCCCTTCGCTGAACGCGACAAGGGCGCGCTCCTGCTCGCCGGCTTCCAGTCCGGCCGTTTTCAGCACTTGATCGTTCCCACCATCGACCGCCTGGGCCGCAACGCGCTCGACGTCCAGAACACCATCGAGGCCATCCACCAGCTCGGCGGCACCGTTCACATCCTCGACCTCGGCGGCTCCAGCTTTAACACCCGCTCCCCCGTGTCCGGCCTCATCATCGCCGTGCTCGCCTGGGCCGCCCAGATGGAACTCGTCCGCATCCGCGAACGCGTCAACGACGGCCTCGCCCGCAAGCGCGACCACGGCGAGCTGTGCGGCTCCCTCTCCTTCGGCTGGGACGCCGTCCCCACCGGCGAAATCCGCACCAACAAGGGCGGCAAGGAAATCCACATCAAGACCGTTGTGGACAATCCGGACGAACAGAAGTGGATCCTCCACATGAAATTTCTCCGCGACGCCGGCCAGAGCTGGAACGCCATCGCCCGCGACCTCAACGCCCGCAAGGTCTCCACCAAACGCTCCGGCGAAACCCTTTCTCTTCGCCAATCATCCAACAATACAATCCAACAATCCAACCGGCGGCCTGCCTCCGGCCGTTGGCAAGCCGCGCAAGTAGCCAAAATTTTAAACTCCAAAACCGTGACCGCCTGGCTCGCCGCCCGCGAACAAAACTGAGGCTGCCTTCAGCCTTTAGCCTTTAGCCTTTTTTATGACCCGCCTCCAATTTGAACTCAAGCACGGTCACCTGCCCGCCGGCTGCTGTTATCTGGGCCGGTGCGGCCGCGACGCCCGTCGCGACGCCCGCGACCTCACCCTCACGCGCCGCGAAGCTGCCGTGCTGAAACCGGATGATGAAATAAGTCCCATCCGTCCCATCTGTCCTATGCCCACTGAAAACTTTTGGGAAATGGCCGGTGAACCATCGCCATTGCCCGCCTCCTGGCGGCATCCATCCATCGAAGAATATGCCCAAGACGTGTGGGTGGTGTTCGTGCGCGACAACGCCACCAACAGCAGCGTCCTCGTTGGCAAGTTCCGGGAACGCAAGCCAGCCCGCACCTTCCGCGATTCACTCCTGCAAAAACAGCCGTTTTCCTATTGTAAATAACATCATGAAAACCATCATCAAAATCCTCAAGGCCGGACTCGATGTTCACATCGGCCTGCACAAAATTTCCGCTTACTCGGACGGCACCATGGCCGTCCGGCTGGCCGGATCTGGCCTTATGTCGCCCGACGAGAAAATCACCCAGGCCGGTCTCCACCGCCTGCTCAAATGGATGGACGCCAACCCCTGCTCCAATACTTGACCCAGATGAACACACCAAAATACCCCACTGTAATCATCATCTACAAAAAGGGGACAGGCCGCACGCGGTCCACAGTGAGACGCGACGGATTGGATGATGCCAGAGCGTTTGCCCGCCAATGGGCCGACCCGCAATACACCCACATCACCAAGGTTCTGCTGCGCGAAAGTCCGCGCGGGAAACTCATTGAACAATTCAAATGAACCCGCATATGAACTTCACCGCCATTTATACCGAACGGCCCGGCCCCGAAATGATCGCCGACATCCTCGTCATCTTCTCCCGGCGCGATGAGCTGTCGGACCGAGACATCGACGGCACCCGCCAGAACCTCGAAGCCGAAGGCCTCATCGTCTACACCAAGGACGCCGCCACCCTTGCCGAATTCACCGAGACCATTCCCACGCCCAAACCCCCGTCCATCTTGGAAGCCAACGGCAGGAACGCCCAGCTCGAAGCCAGTGACCCCTTCGGCAGCGAGCAGGCCGTCGAAAATCACTTCAACCAGCCGCGCGAAGAACGTGAGTTTGTAGGCGACGAGGTAATGAGTCGTCCCCACACCAAGCGCGAAGCCACGGAAGCCATGAAAGTCCTTCGCGGCTTCATCGGCCACAGTCAGATGGCCTGTCTCGCCGATTCTTGCCGCGGTGAGGAAAAACAATTCTTCTTCGACAAACTCTGTGAGTATGCCGATCGCGTCGCCACCATGCCCCAGACCTACGACCAGGACGGCAAGGGCGACGAAGCCATCGCCTATCTCCATTACTTCGCCGGCGGCGCCTGCAACTGGTATATCACCGAGAAGGACAAGGGCGGTCCTGACGACCCCAGACCCGAGACGCCAGACGCCAGTCCCCCACAACACCAGGCCACCGGCTGGGCAGACCTCGGCGACCCCATGAACGCCGAATTTGGTTATATCTCCATCGTGGAAATCCTCGCCGCCGGCGGTGAACTCGACCTTTACTTTACCCCAAAACCCCTCAATGAGTGCAAAAAATGCTGACGACTCAACCCTCCAAATTCATTCCCCACTGTCCCGATGATTTCATCGGCGAGGCAGCCGAATACGCCCGCAGCCTGGAAAACCTGGTCGTGCGCGCCCGGGCTGGCGGCAATGCCAGCCTGCTCCTCATGTTCACCGGGCCGCCCGGCACCGGCAAGTCCGCGCTCGCCCGCTGGCTCCTCTACGATTGCCTCAAGTGCAATAAATTCTCCATCAACGCCGGCAAAGGCTCCGCCGTCAATGGCACCCAAATCAACCTCGACGCCGTCCAGCAAATTGCCGACGGCCTCGCCTACCGCGACCTGTATTCCGATTACAAGGCCGTCTGGATTGACGAGTGCGACAAGATGTCCCCCAACGCCCAGGTCCGCATGCTCTCGCTGCTGGACGAACTCAACGACCTTCCCGGCACCGTCATCGTCGTCACCAGCAACGACCGCATCGCCGAATTCGAGCCGCGCTTCCAGAGCCGGTTCACCGTGTTTGAATTCAAATCGCCGCAGCCCGCCGAGGTTGAAACCTTCCTCGGCCGCTGGCTCCAGAACCCGGCCGACATCAAGCAGATTGCCACCTTCGCCTGCGGCAATGTCCGCCAGGCCCTCAAGGACGCCGACCTCGCCTGGCTCTCCCTGAACTAACCCTGAGGGCGAAAACAAAAAGCCCGGCGGCGGAACAAACCCTATGTTGAAAAATTTCCTCCAAGTCGTTATCGTCGCCCTCATGGCCGACCCGCTGCCCGACTACGACCCGCTCCCCACCGAAATCGAGCAGGTCGTGGACGAAGCCCGCCGCGACAGCGGCAAGGGACCCGCCCCGCGCACTCCCGAAGAAGGTATTCGCGACATGCAGGCCCGCATCGCCTATCACACCACCCTGATTGGCAAGCTGCATACGCAGTTGAAGAACGCCAAGCCCAACCGCATCGCCAACCTCAAGCGCCTCATCGCCGACAGCGAACACCAGCTTACCGAGGCCCGTCAGCGCCTCACCGAATACCAAACCCAGCTCGACGGCCAGAATTAGCAGGCGACGAGGTAAGAAGTCGTTCCTGTCACCCGTCAGGTGTCACCCGTCACGTGTCCCCTTGATTTTATGACAACACTAACCACCAAACGTCGTTTCCACCCCACACGGCCACCCGCCGAAGAAGGAGGAGCCCCCGCGCTGCTTCCAGCGCTGCCGACTCCTGTCCCCCGTCAACCGTCACCACTTGTCCCCCCGCCGGCAGCTGGCGGCCTGCGCAAAATCTCCTTCGCCAAGCCCGCCAGGAAGGAGTCCACCAAGACCGACTATCCGGTTTTCTCCAACCCCGAAGACCCGAAACAAGCCGAACAGGTGTTCGAAATCGCCGCGCGCATCAAAAACCGCGACGCCCAAATCGAGGCTCTGGTCGGCGCGCAAACCACCGACAAGGCCGAACTTCGCATGTTTGTCGCCCCGTTTTATTTCAAGGTGAACCGCGGCAAGGCCGAGCCGCCCAGCAGCGTCTCCATCCCCTCCGACGCCGGCGAAGTCCTCGTCACCTTCCAGAATCGTTATGCCAAGCTCGAGTCCGAGGCCGCGCTGGCCCCCATCCTCGGTGACCAGCTCGAAAAATGGTTCCGTCAGGCTTTCAGCCTCTCCATCAGCGGTGAACTCCTGCCCGTAGACAAGGCGCAGACCATCGTGGATGAAATCCAAGCCGTGCTCGCCCGGCACAACGCCATGGACGCTCTCGACGTGAAGGAACAAATCAAACCCGTCAAGGATTTCCACGTCGCCCGCCACACCGCCTTCACTCCCGAAGTCAATCTGGCCATCGAGCAAGCCTGTCCCATCGTCGCCATGGTCAAAACCAAGGGCCGCGGCGCCGAATAATTTTCCGTGTTGCGGAAAAGCCGTCCTGCCACTGCTGCACCTCGAGCAATGAGCCGTTTGGTTGCTTTGGCGGGACGGCCCTTTTCAACCTACCTCAACCCTGCCACGTGGGCGCGCAGCGCCTTTACGTGGCCTCAACCTCAACCTTTATGGGCATGATGAAAAACTATCTGCTGAAATTACAGGAGCAATGCTCCGTTCAACAATTCGGCCAGGACGCCATCGAATGGGCGGTCATTTCCGGCTGGATCAAACTCACCTACCATCTCGATGACGATGTCAGGATCATCATGGACCAGTATGACAACCTGATTGACGCCTACCGTCGTCGCATCGCCGATCTCGAAGAACAAACCCTCGACGCCATGCAACCCCTCATCGCCCAAATCCGCCCGCCGCTCCCCCTCTCCAAGGGTGAGGCGGCCTTATCAAATGAGTGAATCCATCAACCATACTCCGCACCTGAACCGTGCGAAGGTCAAACAAACCGCGCTGGCCATCGCCAGCCAGACACGGGCGCAAGGCTTTACCCGTGTCGGCATGAGTTTCCTTGAACGCATCGAAGCCAAAACCCGCGCAGCCATCGCCGAGGAAGTGAGACTGCATCCATCGAAAGGAAAGACGCTGCTGTGAGTCCATCCTTTCCCCCATCCTTCCCGCTCCGCCCCGTCAACGGCGGACCGTTGCACCACGCCCAGCCCAAGCACGGACTCTGGGATTACGGCCCCAAGCTCAACGGCTGGCGCGCCTGGGTGCATCCCGCCACCCGCCGCATGTTCAATCGCGAGAATGAACCGTTGAGCATCACCGAGAATTTCGCGCCCGTCCTCGACCGCCTGCAGACCCATGCCTCGCATCTGCCCGACTGGCTTGATGTCGAAGCCCTCTCCCGCCGCGTCCCCGTTGGCAAAGGCTCCCTCATCATCCTGGACACTCCTGGGAGCGCCGGTGTCCCGCCAGCCATCTACGAGGCGCGCCAGGAAGTGCTTTACAACATCCTCGTCAATGAGCGCGGCATTGCCATCCCGTGGGCGCACGAACAATTTGCCCCGCCGTCCAACGAACTCCTCATGTTCGCCGTCACCTACGCCGACGCTGCCTTGCAAGCCGACCAGATCCGGCGCGGGCTGTTCGACACGCCGCGTGACGCTGGTCAGGCCATCGACCCCAACCTCTTTCCCACCGCCGCGTGGTCACGGCTGCAGGCTGTGAACAAGGCGCTTGGCTGTGAACTCTTCGAGGGCCTCGTTGCCAAGCGCATTGATTCCCTTTACCCCCTCCAGCTTCGCTCCCCAACCATCGAGTTCCCCTTTTGGATGAAACACCGCTGGGCCTTCTAATAATTCCTTTTAGCCTTTATGAAAATAACCATCCCCCGCACCGACCTCCTCGCGGCGCTCGACGCCGTCAAAACCACCGCCCGCGGCAGCAGCCTGCCCATCCTTGGGCAGGTTCTGCTCGTGGCCAACGAAAAATCCGTCACCTTCACCGGCACCAACCTCGACGCCTTCATCCGCATCCGCATTGATGCCATCGTCAACGCCAAAGGGGACGCCACCATCCGCGCCGCCCTCCTGCATGACATCGCCCGCACCGCCACCGGCGAAAATGTTTCTCTTGAAACCGGGAAGAACTCCCAACTCCTCATCGCCTGCGGCGATGCCCGGTTCAAAATCACCACCCTCGGCCCCGAGGAATTCCCCGGCTGGCCCCGCCTCGGCCCGGACGCCGTCGAATTCAGTCTGGAAGATTCCGTCTTCCGCTCCCGGCTCCAGTCCACCGCCTTTGCCGCCGCCCAGGACCCCGGTCGCTACACCCTTTGCGGCACCTGCCTGCAGATCGCCGATGAGCTCCTGGTCATCGCCACCGATGGACGCCGCCTCGCCCTCACCAGCGCCGAGGCGCCCACCAGCAAAAAACTCCAGTTCATCATCCCCGCCTTCGCCGTCCACGAACTCCTGCGCCTGCTCGACGGCGACCCGGACAAACCCAAGCGCCTCGCCGTCACCGTCGCCAAAAACCTCATCCAGTTCGTGTGGGGTGATACCACCCTGCTCGCCAAGCTCGTCGACGGCCAGTATCCGAACCATGCCCAAATCATGCCCCCGGACCAGTCGCCGGTCGCCACCATTGACCGCGCGCTCCTGCTCGCCGCCGTGGACCGCGTCGCCCTCGTCGCCGACGAAGTCAAACTCGACTTTGGAAAGTCCGCCCTCGCCATTTCCTCACATGGCTTGAAGGACAAGCTGATGATTGGCGATGCCACCGACCGCCTGCTCGTCCCGGCCAGTCGCACCGTCACCGTCACCCTGTCCGCCCGGTACCTGCGCGAGGCCCTGGCTGCCACCGACGAACCCAGCCTTGAATTCCACACCGCCAAAAACATTCACCTCTTCAAAACCGTCGCCACCGCCGAGCGCCCCTGGCGTGCCGTCATCGCCGGCACCAAGGATCGTGAGGAAACCGGCAAGGCCATGGAAAAGCCCGAACCCAAGTAAAGGCCGCCTCGCTCCCTGCGGGCTTAGTCGCAAGCAATAGCAACCCACAACACCCATGCCATCACGCATCCAAATCACGAGCCGTACAACCGTGTCACCTGTCACTGGTCACGTGTCCCCCGGTCGCAAGACCGGCATCGCCCCGGCCAACCTCCAGCAGCATCTGGAGTCCGCCGCCAACGCCGTCGTCAAGGGTCAGGCTCAGTTCCATACCCCGCCCGAATGGGCCGCCGCACTGGCTCTCGCGCTGCCCCAATACCGTCCCGTGCTCGTGGATCTCACCTGCGGCAACGGCCAGCTCCTCGCCGGCACCGCCGCCCCCTCAACCAAGTATCTTATCGGCGCCGATATCGAACGGCCCTCGACTCTCGACCCTCGACTCTCGACTCATTTTGTTCAGGCGGACTTGACCCGGTTCTACTCCCTTCTGCGCATCGCCGGCTTCGAGGCCGACTGCTTCGTCCTGAACTTCCCGTGGGACCTCCACCAATACCGCGACCGGCTCGCCGGCCTGGCGCAGAGCGATTGCCCCGCCGTCGAGATGGCCTTCGGTGCCCACGACGGGCGCACGTCCAAGGACACCATCGATTCCACCATCGCCGGCTTCTGCATCGCCCTTGATCGCTGCTCGCCCTATGGCGAAGGCTGCATCATCGCCAACGAAGCCACCCTGCAACGTCTCATCTTCGCGCTCAAGGCGCCACACGCCGCGCTGGCCACTCACATTTGGGCGCACCTCGTCATCCCAGGCAATATTTGTTCCCCGAACTCCGAGAACCGGGGCCCGAAAGCCGAATTCCGCACCGGAATTATTTACTTCGCCCGCTCCCATATCCAAGGCTGCCAGCAGCACCACACTCTCTCCCCCAACTCCGACCTTCTATCTTCTGCCTCCGAGCTTTGCTCCCGCCTCGGCAAAGCCCGTCTCTCCCTCCGCCGCGGTTCCGTCATCCGCCAGTACGAAGGCGGCCACACCCCGGACACCGTGGAACTCTGGGACGCCTGCCGCGAGGAATGGAACTTCACCCACTCCGATGTTCGAACTCCGAACTCCTTCAACATCTATCTGGACGTTGACGGCACCATCAAGACCAACCTCTCCCTGTTCGACCAGACCAGCGGGCGCGTCAAGAAAGAGCAATACCAGCGGCTGTTCGCCCTCAACGGCAGGCATCCCATGCAGCTCATCCTGCAGAAGGCCGAACGCAAGGAACTTGAGCGCGCCGTCTTCGGCGCCACCTGGAGAGTGGCCCCCGCCGTGGTGGACGCCGTCCAAAACGCCCTCGCCGAATATAACGCTGTCCGCTCCCCGCTCTATCCCCTCTCCCAAATCCAGCGACTCGGCTATCTGGACGACAACGACGACATCCTGTGTTGTAAAAATTTGGAAATTCCGAAAGCGGAAAACAGAAATCGGGATGGCTCTATTTCTGCTGTTCCCCTGTGGAATAAATCCTTGGCTGTTTCCAGCATTCCACAGGGCGAACCAATTTCTACTGTTCCCCCGTGGAATAAATCGTTGTCTGTTTCGAGCGATGCGCCCGACACCATTCCACGGGGTGAATGCTTTCGCGCGGGCACGCGCTATGCCATCCGCACCGAGACCATCCGCGTCAAGCGGTCCGGTACCAAGATGAATCTCACCGGCGAACGCGACGAGGTGGAATGGGAAGGCTCCGAGCTGGCCCTGTTCATCAGGGACGGCGAAGGCATCGAGCGCCTCTTCATGGAAGAACGGTTGCGCGGTAAGGACGTGACCTTGTCCATCCAGGACCAAGGCGCGCCGTCCCCCATCGAATATAACCTGCAGGACCTCATCCAGCACTTCGAGATCCCCGAAGTCCCCGACGTGGCCCTCGTCCATCCCGCCGCCTATCAAAAGAATCTGGAAGCCCTTGAACTCATCGAATCCATCGTCAATAACTGAAATTTCTGCTTTCTGCTTTCTGCTCTCCTTTATGACCCCCGCTTGGAACTCCCGCGTCCGCACCTGCGACAACCTCATCGGCCGCGTCAGCTTCATCTGGAAAGGAGCGCCGGCCTCCGGCACGGCCCGGCCCTCAACCCTCAACCTTCACCCCGTGGAATTGCAGCCGGTATTCCACGGGGCGAGACCCTCGACTTATTTTCGTGTCAGCTTCGGCATCCCCTCCCCCTATTTCGACCACTGGGCCGTCTATCGCCAGCACGAAGTCACCGTCATCACCGCCTTGGATGCCGACCCGGCCGTAAAAAAATCTATCGTCAATTCCCTGCGCCCCAAGATTCCCAGGCGGTAGGAACGCCGGCCTCCGGCTCGTTCCACTTTCACGCCCGTTCGTTACCGGCGGGCGTTTTCGTTCCATTTAAATCCGTGTCTAAAATATGAAACCTGAATCCGTCCCCAACCGCGTGGCGCCAGCTTTACGCGGCTTCCGGTTCAAACGACTCCAGCGCGAGGATTATGCCCGGGCCGCCCTTCACGACGGCATGGTGCTCGCTCACGACACCGGCTGTGGCAAGACTCTTGCCCTCTTCGTCTGGCCCGCCCTCAAGGTTGGCTTCCAGACCGAGTTTGCCCCCGGCGAGAAACGCCGGCTCAAACCCCTCGAACCCGTCCTGCTCGTCGTCCCCGGCAACCTCCACAAACAGGTGACCGATGAAGGCATGGAGAAATTCCACACTCGCGTCATTCCGCTGGAGTCCCAGGAAGCCTTCATTCAACTCTCAACCTTCAACCCTCAACGAGGTACCAGGGAATTGGCCCCCGGCTATTACATCACCAGTTACACCCAGCTCACCGGCAACGGCGTCACCCCCTTCCCCGATTTTGACCGTGCCAACATAATCGGCATGATGCAGACCCTCGGCCTTACCGATTCCGACAGTTCCGAGTTCTTCGACTGCCGTGCCGAAACCTGCGCCAAACACTACCGCCGGCTGGACGCCCTCGACTCGATGACGCTGCCCGAACTCCAGTCCGCCTGGGCCGCCAGGAAAAGTCAATACGCCGACAATGAAGCGCTGCTGGATGAATTTTCAAACTCCTATCACACCCTTGCCGTGTTCCATTGCGACAAGCCCAGCCCGTCCTTCAGCGACCTGCCGCCCGAAAAGAAACAAACCATCCGCAGCCTCATGACCGAGAATCGCCATGGCGATTACGCCCAATCCGTCGGCGAATCCCGCTGGCTCGGAGCGCCGGCTTCCAGCACGGCTGCCCCATTGGATGTTGAGCGTTCAATGTTGGATGTTGGATGTTTACCCCGTGGGAACAAAGTTCCTTTACGGGGTTCCCCCAAGCCTTCAGCCTTCAAGATAAAATGCGTCTATTCCCCCTCGCTCGCCGATCTCTGCCAGGATTCCTTCGGGGCCTGCGCGGTGGACGAAGGCGTCAAGATGAAGGGTGAGGATACCATCATCGGCACCGGCGTCCGCCAGATCAATGCCCGGTTCAAGCTCGTCCTCACCGCCACTCCCATCAAAAACCGGCTCCCGGATGTCTTCCGCCTCGCCTGGTGGTCCACCGGCGCCCGCGCCGAAGCCCATGCCCGGTTCCCGTATCCGGATTCCTCCGCCGCTCGCGATGAGTTTGCTTCCGAATTCCTGATCTCCGAACGCAACCTCAGCAAGGAAAAGGAATCCCATTCCAAATCCCAGCGTTACAAAAAACTCACCCCGCAGGTCTGCAACGTCCATCGCCTCTGGAAAATGTTCGCCCCCATCATCCTGCGCCGCCGCAAGGCCGATTTCGGCGAGGAGATCGTCCCCAAGCTGCGCCAGGTCGTCCGTGTCCCCATGGGCGCCGAACAGGCCGCCGTCTATCGCTACCATCTCAAGGCCAGATACACCGACAAAAACGGCAAGCCGGCCATCGGCGCTCAACTGCAGGCCCTCCGCATCGCCGCCGCCAACGCCGCCAGCGAATTGCTCGTCCGCCCCTGCGGTGATGGCACCAAGGGCCAACCCCGCTCCCGCACCGCTTACATCCCCAAGCTGCACGCCGCACTCAAGCTCATCCACCAAGGCCTCGAACGCGGCGAGCAGGCCATCGTCTTCTCCGCCTTCCACGATTCCCTCGATGCCCTGTCCGCCCGCCTGGCCGAGGCCGGCGTGGCCCATTGCGTGGCCGACGGCCGCATCTCGCAGAAGCGTTGCGCTGCGCTCGCCGCCCAGTTCAAGCTCGGCCCCGGCAAATCACCGTGGCCCGTCATGCTGGCCGGCGTGGATTGCATGTCCGAGGGCCATAGCTTCAACCTTTGCAACAATGTCA
>Ga0181533_1000962_pt1 | contig 38261 bp, 32 predicted proteins | sample PEATcosm2014_Bin_45_FD_119772 | JGI IMG/M metagenome (GOLD analysis project Ga0181533, IMG submission 119772) | Peatland microbial communities from MTU Mesocosm Facility, Houghton, MI, USA - PEATcosm2014_Bin11_60_metaG | ecosystem: Environmental > Terrestrial > Soil > Wetlands > Peat | place...
CCGTGCATGTGGACAAGCGAAGAAGAGGCCGAACGCCACGGCCGCTGTGGCGATGGATGAAACGCCGCGCCGCAGTCGAACCCACTATCGGACATCTCAAGTTGGAACACCGGATGGAGCGCAACCGGCTGAAGGGCGTTGCAGGCGATGCGATCAACGCCGTGCTGGCGGCCGCGGCGATGAACTTCCACAAGCTCCTCGGAGCTTTTTGGCGCAATTTTCTGCGCCGCCAGATACGCATCTGGAGTTGGATATCGCCCCTGCAAGGGCTGCCCCTGCTCCAAACGAAGTCTGCAAATGCCCAAAAGAGACTTTTTCAGGATCGACTAACTAAGGCGCAGTTAAGAGATGTTCGTGTTAGAAGGATGGACGCAGCAGACCCTTCGTCGTTACCACTGGTCCTTTGCTCACCGTATTATCAGTCTCTCCCTTTAGTTTCTCGTCCTTCCTCTCGCTTGGCTTCGAAGAATGATTGCCCAGCACTTGTAAGAGATTCCAACTGTTTGTCGCAATAAGCGGAACAGTCTATTCCAAAGGAATCATATGAAGGTATTATTAACTGGCCATAAAGGCTACATAGGCTCTGTAGCCGGGCCCATGTTGATTGCCGCTGGACACGATGTGGTTGGTTTAGACACCGGGTTATATGCGCGCTGTGATTTCGGCACCGGGCCAGAAGCCATTCCAGAGGTGCGCAAGGATCTGCGTGACCTGAAGAGCGCCGATCTGGAAGGCTTCAACGCAGTCGTGCATTTTGCCGCGTTGTCGAACGATCCGGTAGGGAACCTCAATCCCCAGCTCACCTACGATATCAACCATCTGGCATCAGTGCATCTTGCAAGACTTGCGAAAGACGCGGGTGTAACGCGCTTCGTCTTCTCATCTTCGTGCAGCACATATGGGGCGGCCGGCGACGATTTCCTGGACGAAACTTCAGATCTGAATCCTGTTACGCCGTACGGAGACTCGAAGGTGTTAGCCGAACGCGATATTGCGTTAATGGCCAGCGACGGTTTCACGCCGACCTACATGCGCAACGCGACCGCGTATGGCGTATCCCCGCGACTGCGCCTCGACATTGTGTTAAATGACCTGGTTGCATCGGCGTTTACAACAGGTCGAATTCTCATCAAGAGCGACGGCACACCTTGGCGTCCAATTGTTCACATCTGCGACATTGTTTCTGCTGCCATCGCCGTACTCGATGCACCATGCGAAGCAGTTCACAATCAAACTTTCAATGTTGGGCGCAACGACGAGAACTTCCGGATCCGCGAACTCGCCGATATTGTCGCTAAGGTCGTTCCTGAATGCCACGTTGAGTATGCCCCCGGCGGTGGTCCTGACCTGCGTTGTTATCGCGTCAATTTCGACAAGATCGGCCGCATGCTGCCCGGGTTTCGACCGCAATGGACCGCTCTTAAAGGAGCGCAGGAGCTCTATGAGGCATATCGCAGCGTCGGACTCACAGTTGCCGATATCCAGAGCGGACGCTACGTCAGGATCAGTGAGATTCGGCGTTTCCAGGAGGCGGGTAGCCTGGACAGTGACTTGCGCTGGACGGGCAAATGTGCTGAAACCAAAATGGGTGTTTAAAAGGGGAATTGCAAACAAATGCTGACTACGATCTCAGTTTCGCAAGAAACTGCAGTGCAGGAGGCGATCAAGCCATGCCGTTTTTGCGGCGCCGCCTTGCAGCGAACATTTGTCGATCTTGGGATGTCTCCGCTGTGCGAGACGTACCCTTCGGCTGCCGATCTCAACCGCGGCGAAACTTATTATCCTCTCCACGTTTACGTGTGTGAGAAGTGCTACCTGGTGCAACTGGATGAATACGAGTGTGCAGAGAATATCTTCAGTGACTACGCATACTTTTCGTCATATTCGGATTCATGGCTGAGGCACGCGGACAACTATTGCGGGAAAATGAAGTCGCGCTTTGGCCTAGGAGAAGAGAGTTTTGTCATCGAAGTGGCAAGTAACGATGGCTACTTGTTGCAATACTTTGTTCAACGCAACATTCCTGTGCTTGGCATTGAACCTGCGGCCAATGTGGCCGAAGTTGCTGTAAGAAAAGGAATACCCACGGTTATCAAGTTCTTCGGCGCGCAACTGGCCAAGGAATTGGTGGAAGAGGGGCGAAGCGCAGATCTGGTATTGGGAAACAATGTGCTCGCGCAGGTACCAGACCTGAATGATTTTGTCGAAGGTTTGAAAATCCTGTTGAAACCGAAAGGCGTGCTAACGCTGGAGTTTCCTCATCTGCTGAAATTGATCGAGCACAATGAGTTCGACACCATTTATCACGAGCATTTCTCCTACTTCTCCTTCTTCACGACGGTCAGACTGATGAAGGCACATGGTCTCAAGGTCTTTGATGTGGAAGAGTTGCTGTCGCATGGTGGCTCGTTGCGCGTGTTCGCGTGCCGCGCAGAGGCCAAGGCGCATCCCGTTGAGGAGAGCGTCGCGCGGGTGATGGAAGAGGAAGAAAGGGCTGGTCTTCGCGCAGTGGATGGCTATAAGAATTTTGCCCGGCAGGTGAAGGAGACCAAGCTGGCACTGCTGGAGTTCTTGCTTAAGGCCGCTCGCGAAGGCAAGAAAGTTGTGGGCTACGGCGCTCCGGGCAAGAGCGCCACGCTGCTGCACTATTGCGGCATTGGAAAGGACTTTATCGAGTACACCGTAGACCGAAGTCCTTATAAGCAAGGGCGATTCTTACCGGGTACGCACATTCCGATTCATCATCCCGACCATATCCGCGAAACCAAGCCGGACTATGTAGTGATATTGCCCTGGAACCTTCAAAACGAAATCATGAAACAGCTGCAGTACATCCGCGAATGGGGCGGGCAGTTTGTCGTGCCGATCCCCAAGGCGGCCATTCTCTAATTGAACGGAGTGACTAGACCCTGAAAAGCGTCGAACTTCTCAATCGCGACATCGACGACTGGACAATCGCCTTTGTGAAGACAGGTGCAAATGCCAACATCGGTCAACGTTTAAAGGCCATAGAGCCCTACGTGCAGGGCGACGAAAACTTTTTCGCTAACTATGGAGACGGCTTGAGCGATGTCCCGCTTCCCGCCATGCCCGAGAGGTTCAGAGAGAGTAACGCCATCGCTTCTTTACTGCTGGTGCAGCCGACCGCCGGTGTTGACATCGTCTACGCGGGATCTGAAGGAATGGTTAAAGAAATTCGCCCGATAACCCGTAGCGATATTTGGATCAATGGTGGCTTCCTCGCTATGCGCAACGAGATTTTCCATTATATTCAGCCCGGTGAGGAATTGGTCCGGGAGCCCTTCCAGCGCTTGATTGATAAGCAATCGTTGCTGGCACACAAATATGGTGGCTTCTGGCAATGCACGGATACTTTCAAGGACAAGCAGCATCTGGAGGAACTCAACCAGGGCGCGGCGCCGTGGAAAGTCTGGAATCACACTGCGGCTTCACAAGCAGACTGCACATGCCAGCTTCTCGAACAGCCCAAGGAACAACCAACGGTGGTGTCGGCGTACGTATGATGCACCTGAGGTTCAGCGTCAAAGCTGAAGGAGGACTGAAGATTCTATGTATCGGAGCGCACTCCGACGATATAGAAATTGGCTGCGGAGGGGCGATCCTGCACTTGGCCGAGGAGTATCCGAACTGCGAATTTCACTGGGTCGTGTTCAATGCGATTGGGACACGAGAGACTGAGGCCAGGCGCGCTGCACAGTTGTTTGCCGGTTCCCGCCTAGTGGGTCCACTGTTAAAGACGTTTCAGGACGGGTTTATGCCCTACCTCGGCAACGAAGTAAAAGCAACTTTTGAAAATGATCTGAAGCACATTTCTCCGGACCTCATCTTCACTCACAATGGCGACGATGCCCATCAAGACCACCGATTGATCTCGCAACTCACTTGGAATACTTTCCGTGACCATTTCATTTTGGAGTACGAGATTCCGAAATATGACGGTGATTTGGGTCGGCCCAGCATTTTCATGCCTCTGGATCGGGAGTTGTGCGAAACGAAAGTTGGATATCTTATGGACGCCTTTCAGTCGCAACAGACGAAGCGTTGGTTCCAGCCGGACACTTTCTTTTCTTTGATGCGATTGCGGGGAATGGAATGTGCAGCTCCAAGCGGCTACGCAGAAGCGTTTTACTGCCGCAAGCTGGTGTTGTGAATGACTTGTAAGTTTACTTTCTCTGATGTCGTCTCTGAACTCCGGGGTTGCTTCTGTTTTGAAGGCGCACCGATCGGCTCTTAAACCGAACGTCGCGCAGAAAGGATAACCAATGACTAATAGTGCTGACCCTATGCAAATTCCTTGCCTGAAGTTGTCAGTTGTTATGCCCGTCTACAACGAGCGTGCCACCCTGCGTACAGTAGTCGAGCGAGTTCTCGCCGTGCCAGTGGAGATCGAATTGCTTTGCGTGGATGACGGATCGTACGACGGTTCGCGTGAGATTCTTAGCGAGATCGAGAGACAACATTCACAGGTTCGCGTTTTGGTACAACCGCGCAACATGGGCAAAGGGGCGGCGCTGCGCCGCGGCATCTTAGAGGCAACCGGAGACTTCGTCATTATTCAGGATGCAGACTTGGAATACGATCCGAACGACTATCCTCAATTGCTCCAGCCTCTGCTTGCGAATAAGGCAGATGTAGTATACGGCTCACGCTTCCTTGGAAGTGGTGCGCACCGGGTACTATATTTCTGGCATTCGGTTGGGAACTGGCTGCTTACGTTAATTTCTAACTGCTTTACGAATATCAACCTCACAGATATGGAAACGTGCTATAAGGTATTCCGTCGAGAGGTAATTCAGTCGATACCAATCGAGGAGAATCGGTTTGGATTTGAGCCAGAAATCACAGTAAAAGTGGCACGTCGAAAGCTGCGGATTTACGAGGTTGGAGTGAGCTACTCGGGCCGTACTTACGAAGAAGGCAAGAAGGTCGGCTGGAAGGACGGATTCCGAGCCTTGTATTGTCTAGTCAAGTATTCTATGAAGGAGGCGAGTGTCGAGGTTGCACTGACCAGGTTATCCCAGGCCGACAATCAACCCACTACCTTTTCATAACATTTAATATGCAAGTACAACGTGATTTGGGTGACGAGTACCGGTTCGAGGTGTTGGGTGGAGAGATTGCAGTGCGAATGCGTGATTGGCTTCGCCAGAGATGCAAGGAGAGGGAAGTGACGATCGTACAGGGACCGGTAAGCCCCGACCGCGTGCAGATGCTTGTGCGCGTAATGCCGCAACTGGCCCGGGCCAAGCCGGTGCAGTATATGAAAGGCCGCTCAAGCCGGATGCTGCAGGACGAATTTCCTCAGTTGCAGACGCGGTATTGCGGCCAGCAATTTGGGCGCGTGGGCATTTCTCTGCGTGCGTAGGCGCGGCGGACGAGGAGAAAATTCGGCGATGCATAGAAAGCCAACAGTGGGAAAACCCTGGTGAGAACTTCAAACTCACAGCGGCGAACGAGCCGTAAGCCGGATCTCAGACGGACAACGTTCAAGCGACTTCCGCTGCAAGCAGGCGACTTTCAGTCGAAGCACGACCTACCGGCTTCCAGCCGGTTGTTGTTGAGGGAGTACGAGTGGAGAAACGATGACATCGATTATTAAAGACAAAACGACGGAACTCAAGCATCGAATTGAAACGCACGAGGCCCGCATTGGGATTGTCGGCATGGGCTACGTCGGCCTGCCGCTCGCCCTCCTGTTCAGCGAAGAGCGCTTTAGAGTTACCGGCTTCGACGTCGATCCCCGCAAAGTGGACACGCTGAATCAGGGTGGATCGTACATCGTGCGTATCCCTGGCACAGAGATCCAGTCGGCCCGAGAGAATGGCTTCTCCGCAACCGCGGATTACGGGCGGATTGCCCAGATGGATGTCGTTATCATCTGCGTGCCAACTCCTTTGAATGAGTATCACGAGCCGGACCTTAGTTACGTCACCGGGACAGTAAGCAGCATTGCGCCTCACCTGCGGGAGGGGCAACTCATCATCCTGGAAAGCACAACCTATCCGGGCACCACGGAAGAGGTAGTTGTCCCTCTTTTGGAGCAGGGGAATCCTGCCGGCCTTCGGGTGGCCCGGGATGCGGTGAGCCAGGGCTTCTACGTCGCGTTCTCTCCCGAACGAGAAGATCCGGGCAACGATTCAGTAGCCCGGCGGGATATTCCCAAGGTGGTGGGCGGATGCGGCCCGGCAGCGCTTGATTTGGCATCCGCCGTGTACGCAAGCATCTTCAACCACACCGTCTTCGTCTCATCGCCCGCCGCAGCGGAGATGACCAAACTGCTCGAAAACATTTATCGTTGCGTCAACATCGCCTTGGTGAACGAACTGAAACAGCTTTGCTTGCGCATGGAAATTGACATATTTGAAGTCATCGACGCCGCCAAGACCAAACCCTTCGGCTTTCAAGCTTTTTATCCCGGACCGGGCCTCGGCGGACACTGCATTCCCATCGACCCCTTCTACCTCTCCTGGAAGGCCAAACAGTTTGACTTCCACACGCGTTTCATCGAGCTTGCTGGACAGGTTAACCTCGGTATGCCCTACTTTGTGGTCGAGAATATCATCGAAGCAATGAGCCAGCACGGCAAGGCTTTGCACGGTTCACGCGTCCTGGTGCTTGGACTGGCTTACAAGCGCGACATCGACGACCTCCGGGAGTCACCGTCGCTGACCATCATCGAACTGTTGCAAAAGCGCGGAGCACATGTCGAATACAACGACCCCTTCTTTCCCTCGGTCGGCCACGGGCGCAAGTACGCGCTGAATATGACCAACACGCCATTGGATAAAATCCCCGAATTCGACTGCGTGGTCATCGTAACCGACCATTCGCAATACGACTTTGCCGACATCGTTTCGAAAGCGCAACTGGTTGTGGACACGCGCAACGCGACCCGCGGGATCGAGGCCGCGAATATCGTGAAGTGTTGAGGGAGAGCGGCGTGGCCACGGCGCCGGATGCCCCATCGTCACGGCGCTGCACGCGTCCGGTAAAAGCGCGTCCCTTCCCAATCTTGTTGTCGCATGCAATGCACGCCAAGCATGGATTGCTGGTTATCCAAACCAACCGCCGGCCCATCCGCTCCGGAATGGTCACTGCGAACATATTGGGCGGGATTCCAGAAACTGAGCCGATAGCTGCAGGCTTGCTGAATGTTGCAGTCCATCAAGTGTGTCTCAAGTTCCTGTGTTAAGCCGGGATCCTGAGATAATAGAAATCCAACCATTGACTGTGGAGGATTCGTTTATGCCTTTGCTCCTGGAAAGTACACATCTCGGTGGGGATGTCGTCGTTGTTGTGCCTACAGTTCTCGGCGATGATCGCGGCTTTTTCATGGAAACCTACCGGAGCGACAACTTCCGCGACCTAGGGTTGCCGACCGAGTGGGTGCAGGACAATCACTCACGTTCGTCGAAGGGGGTGCTCCGCGGCCTTCACTTCCAGTGGGATCCGCCCATGAGCAAGCTGATGCGCGTGACACGCGGCGCGGCTTTCCTTGTCGCCGTGGACATTCGAAAGGGATCGCCCACGCTAGGCAAGTGGTTTGGCATGGAGGTTACGGCATACAACAAGAAGCAGGTGTACGCTCCGTATGGCTTTGCGCGCGGCTTTTGCGCCCTTACCGACGAGTGCGAGGTACAATACAAGTGCACGGGCATTTATAATTCCGGAGCAGAATCCGGAATCCTCTACAAGGATCCAGAGATAGGCATCGAGTGGCCGATCGAGGATGTGATCGTCTCCGGCAAGGATGCCAAGGCGCAGTCGTTGAAAGAGTGGCTGGCGTCGCCTCTTTCCAACAACATTGTTTATCAATACAAATCAGCGTTTGCTGGGGGAGTGAAGTAAAATGCGCATTCTTATCGCTGGTGGCGCCGGGTACGTCGGTTCCGCTTTGATCCCGCATCTTCTGGATCGCGGGTACAAGATCGACGTCGTCGACCTATTCTGGTTCGGCAATAATCTGCCAAGCGAAGCCGGTATCCTTGAGAAGGACATCTTCGATCTGCAAGTGGCCGATCTCTCCGGCTACGACCAGGTCATCTTCCTGGCCGGCCTCTCGAACGACCCGATGGCCGACTTTTCACCTGCCAAGAATTTCATATTCAATGCGTCGGCGCCGGCGTATCTGGCCTACATCGCCAAGAAGGCCAAGGTAAGACGATATATCTACGCAAGCTCCTGCTCGGTGTACGGATACACGGAAAACGAGCTTTTCGATGAGAGTTGCCCCGTCAACTCGTCATACCCATACGGCATCTCCAAACTGCAGGGGGAACGCGCGGTCATGCAGATGGTCGATTCGGAGTTCTCCGTCATCGCTCTGCGGAAGGGCACCGTCTCCGGGTACAGCCCGCGCATGCGCTATGACCTGATCATCAACACGATGTTCAAATGCGCCATGAAAGAGGGCGTGATCCACGTCAACGATCCCGCGATATGGCGGCCCTTCCTCGGCATTGAAGATGCTGCCATGGCCTACACACGCGCCGTCGAAGCTAGTGAGTCCATTAGCGGAATCTATAACATCGCCTCCGGTAATCATACCGTGGGTGAAGTCGCCGATCTCGTGAAGATTGCAGTGGAAGAAGAGTTTGGCAAGAAAATCGCGATCGACATAAGGCACATCAAGGACGCGCGGAACTACAAGGTCTCGATCGAGCGGGCCAATACGATCCTGAGTTTCCATCCGCATCACAGTGTCAAGTCCATCGTTCGCAACCTGATCAACAACATGGATAAGTGTGGCGACTGGGACAATCCCCAGTACTACAACATCCATGTGTTCAAGGCGCTAGAGAGCCAGGGGCCGGCTGGCGTCTATTCGTTGTCCCATGCCGCCAGAGGCACCCGATGAAGGTTGCCGTGCTGGGGGCCAATGGACAACTTGGCAGCGATGTGTGCGCGGCCTTCCGACGGAACGGCGATGAGGTCGTTGCGCTCACTCATGCGGATCTGGAGCTGACTTCGGCTTCCACGGTCGAGGCGGCGCTATCGGCCTCTATGCCGGAGTTCATTGTCAATACGGCCGCCATGCACCATGTGGAAAAATGCGAGGCCGATCCCGTTGGCGCCTTCCAGGCCAATGCGATCGGGGCGAAGAGCGTTGCGGAGTGGGCAAAACGGGCGGGTTCAACGGTGTCATACGTGAGCACGGATTATGTCTTCGACGGCAAGAAGGGCGCTCCATACCTGGAATCCGATGTTGCGGCTCCGCTCAATGCATATGGTATTACCAAGCTGGCAGGAGAGCATTTTACTGCAGCTATCGCCACGAAGTACTTCGTGCTTCGCGTTTCCGCGATTTACGGTCAACAACCTTGCCGTGCCAAGGGCGGGTTGAACTTCGTTGAGTTGATGTTGAAGTTATCTCAGGAGCGCGACGAATTGCGGGTAGTTGACGACGAGTTTATCACGCCGACGCCAACTGTGCAGATCGCCGAACAGCTGGTTGCGCTTAGCCGCTCGAGTAACTACGGCCTTTACCACGGAACGGCCGAGGGCAGCTGTTCGTGGTATGAGTTTGCCAGCGAGATCTTCCGCGTCACCGGCGCGAGAGTTCGCTTGGAGAAGGCGCGTCCTGGGGAATTTCCTGCAAAGGTTCCGCGCCCGAAGTACTCCGTCTTGGAGAATCATGCTCTCAAAACAGCTCGGCTGAATGTGTTCACCGATTGGCGGGATGGGTTGAAGGGTTACCTGAATGCTCGCGGCCGGGTGGCGGTAGCCGCGTCGTAACGAGGTAGAAAGGCTTGTTTTCAGAATGAACGACAAACATTGCGATGTTGCGATTGTTGGAGCTGGCATTGTCGGGCTCTCTGTCGGCTTGCAACTCGTTCGTAAGAATCCAGACCTGAAGATCATCATTCTCGAAAAGGAGAGTGAAGTAGCTTCTCACCAGACGGGACACAACAGCGGTGTCATGCACTCTGGCTTGTATTACAAGCCCGGCTCGCTTAAAGCTCGGCTTTGTGTTGAGGGCAGGGCGGCCATGATTCAATTCTGTGAAGAGCACGCGATTCCACACGAGATTTGTGGCAAGATCATTGTCGCAACCGAAGAGCGCGAGATACCCGGTCTTCACGAACTCCTGCGTCGCGGGCGAGCGAATGGCGTATCTGGCCTTCGAGAGCTTGACGCCGAGCAAATCCGTGAAATCGAGCCGTACGCATCGGGCATACGCGGCATCCACGTACCGACCACAGGCATCACGGACTTCAAGATGGTCTCGGCCAAGTATGCGGAGCTCATCAAGCAGGGTGGCGGTGAGGTTCTTACCAGTTCCGGCGTCGAGCGCATTGTGCGTGAGGCTGGCGCGATCGTGCTGGAGACTGCTTCCGGCGCCGTGCATGCGCGTTTCGTCGTCAATTGCGCCGGATTGCAGAGTGACCTTGTAGCCAAAATGGCGGGAGCCAGTCTTGGCCTGCGCATCGTGCCGTTCCGCGGCGAATACTATGAGCTAGTGCCCTCCAAGCACTATCTCATCAAGGGCTTGGTGTATCCCGTTGCCGATCCCCGCTTTCCATTCCTGGGTGTGCACTTCACCAGGCGCATCCACGGAGGTGTAGAAGCAGGGCCGAATGCTGTGCTCTCGTTTAAGCGCGAAGGGTATACCCGGACATCGTTTGACCTCACTGACGCCCTCTCGACGGGTTTGTTCCCCGGCTTCTGGAAGATGGCCGCCCAGAACTGGAAAAGCGGAATGGGTGAAATCTACCGTTCCTGGAATAAGCGGGCCTTTACGCGCGCACTACAGAAGCTTTTGCCGAGTCTAAGGGAACAAGACATTCAGCCGGGAGGCTCAGGCGTGCGCGCTCAGGCGTTGGATCGTTACGGAAATCTACTGGACGATTTCCATTTTGTCTATCAGGATCGGATTCTCCACGTTTGCAACGTGCCGTCCCCGGCGGCTACAGCTTCCCTGGTAATCGGCAGGGAGATTGCCGCGACGCTCGACGGGAATGCCGACTTTAAGAAAGTACAGGTTGCTGTGAAGCACGAGATCCCATCAGCTTGTAACAAATGAAAAGAAGCGGCTTTCCTGGCAGGTGCAATGTTCGGTTTCATGCTAACCCCCAAGGGAGGTTTCCCGGCTCTCCTCATGAAAAGGATACTCATGCGGCGATAGGGATGAGTTGGAAGCTGAGAGCCTTGGTTTGCTTGCGGAGGCGTCTTTCGTAGCGTTGAGCATGTTTTTGGTTTTCTCGTCTGAATGCGCTCTCATCGTAGGCTTGGCCAGTGGTGAGCATGTGATAGACGATGCGGGTCAGTTTGTGGGTCGTTGCGGTGGTTCAGCGAGAGCGTTGCTGGCGCCGCTTTCTACGATTTCAAGCGGATCAGCTCCTTCTTGATTTCCGCGGCATCGCGGTAGTTGGGATAGGTCTTCAGTACTTGATCAAATTGCTGCCGGGCCAGCGCCGCCTGCCCCGTCTTTACGTATGCCATTCCCAGATGATAGTGAATATCAGGGTTGTCTGGCAGCTTATTCTTTTCCTGCAGCTTAAGCGCTTCCTGAAGATTGCTGATGGCCAGCGGGTACACACCTTTCTGGTAATAGATCCACCCTAGAGTGTCGACAACGCCAGGGGAATCGGGCAGCCCTCTCCGTGCTGTCTGCGCCAGGGACAACGCGACGTCAAAGTTTTCGCCTGTGTGCAGCATCACGCGGGCAAGGTCATTGGAGGCCGCGGGATTCTGGGAATTGAGGGTCAGCGCGTTCTTATAGGCGTCTTCCGCTTTCTTCCAATCCGACTTGGACTCATACAAGTTCCCCATCAGGACAAAAAGGTTTGGCTGACGGGGGTTGTCCTTGAGCGACTGGTCGCCGGTGGCGATGGCCTGATCAATTTCTCCCTTTGCGGCACGCACTTGGCACAGCTGGATCACGGCATCGTAATTGTGCCTCTCGAGCGCAGCGGATTTCTCCAACGCGGCTTCGGCTCCGCTGAGGTCTCTCTTGCTATGAAATAGCACGGCTCCGAGCAAATTGTAGAAGCTGCTATTTGTGGGCGCTTTTCCGATTTGCACATTCAGGATGGCGATGGCCTTATCGACTTGTTGCTCCGCGACGTATGTGTTCACCAGACCGCGGAGAGCGTCTGTCGAATTGGCGTTCCGGTCCAGGGCGTCCTGGTAAGCCTTGGCGGCGTCGCTATACTGTTTTTGAGCGAACCTCAGATTTCCCATTTGCACGTACCCGAACGCACTCTGAGGGGCAGCGGCGATCGACCTGCGAACATCCTGCTCAGCTTCGACATAGTGCTTGCGATTGATATTGGCAAGGGCGCGCAGTGCGTAGCCATCCGGAGATCCGGGTTGCAGCCTGATCATTTGGTTGGCAGCGTCTTCGAGAGTGTTCATGTCTCCCTGAAGCATCGCGGCGTCCGCAATGGAGCGCTGAGCATCCAGGAAATCGGGATTCAGGCGCAACGCCTCTCGCCATTCGCTCTCGGCGTGCTCCAGATTTCCCTGCCTTTGCAGGGCGACACCAAAAGCGTAGTGGGCCTGGAAGTTGTTAGGGGCATTCTTGACCACAGTCTGCAACGTCTGAGCGGCGTCGTTCACATCTCCGGCGCTGATCTGCATCTGGCTTCGGTAGACTAGCGCGTCGTCGTCTTTGGGGTTGGTCTTCAGGATTTCATCGTCGAGAGTGCGTGCCTCGTCGTATCGCTTGGCCTGAATGAGAAGTTGAATATATTTCTCTTTTACCTGAATGTCTTTAGGACGTTGCTCATAGAGTGCATGGTATTCGGTCACGGATTTGTCCAGGTCACCCGTCGTGAAATAGAAGTCGCTGAGCGCGAGCAGGCTATCCGGGTTGTGTGGCAGGTCGCGCTTGGCTTGCTTCAGAACCTCCTCGGCGTCGGTTTTCCTGCCCTCGGCCAGGTACAATCCGGCCAGAGCTTTACGCGGATCGAGAGTATTTGGATCAAGGGCAAGCGCGTCGCGGAACTGTTTCTCCGCTTCATCGAAGCGCTTTTGCGATTGGTAGTAAGTGCCCAGCACCAGCCGCGGCTGCATGGCCTTCGGATTGAGCTCGATGACCTTCTTGAAATTTGCCTCTGCCGCATACAAGTCGTTGATCTTGAGCTGCAAGAGAGCAACGCTTAGGTAAGGTTCCCAGCGGCCTGGAGCGAGGGCGATCGTCCGCTGCATCTCCGCGATTGCGCCGGGAATTTTGTCTTGCGCAGCCAGGAGACTGGAAGCCAAGGCGTGAACGCCCGGATCGTCGGGCCGCTTTTTCAGCAGAACATCCGTTTGTTCCTGCGCCTCTTGAAAGTTGCGGACCTGGATCAGCAGGTTTGCCAGCTCGATTCGAGCCCGGTAATCCTCGGGGCGTAGTTCGACGGTGCGGACGAGTTCCTGATAGGCGCGGTCCCGCTGCTGCAGGTGCAGGTAACTCTCCGCAAGTTGGAAGTGTGCGTCGGCGTAGCCGGGATCGATCTTGACGGCATTGGTGAACTCGATCGCCGCCTCCTGGTATTGCCCTTTCTCGGAGTAGCGCTGCCCGCTCTCAAAGTACTTCTGCTTGCGCACGTTGGGATCGAGTGAGCATGCCGAAAGAAGAGCGGCGATCAGACTCAGGGCCAGGATCGGGCGCCAACTGGAAGAGAATTTCACCTTAAAGCCTCCATTGTTGCGTCGTGCGTAACCGCTGCGCCGACAGCATACAGTCTCCCGTATACGATAGTAGCAAAACGATTTGAAGTGCTACAAAAAACGTCGCACCCCATCTGGATGCGACTTTGGAGCCAACATGCCTTGTGCGCTTGTGTCTCCTCAGATTCACTCGCTCGGGAACAGTATTCTTGAAACCTCCATCATTTTGAGGCGTGAAAAGGCGGCGAAGTTGATTGCAAATTCTTGCAACAGGTCGCAAAAATTATCTATCTTGACAATGTCGGAAGCCGGGCTGAACAATAAACGTTGGTCGAGAAATCGAGCGAACCGGGAGGAGAAGTGCGCAGGTAATCCCCGGGGGTAATTGTTCAAGTGTTTGCAACAGGTTGCAGAAATTATCAGTCTTGACAACATTTGGCATCGCGGTAGGATGGAATGAACCGAGCACGGGACTGTGCAAGCAGACCCACCGGCATCGAGGGTGAAAGGGAGGAAACAATGAAGGTCAGACTTGGAGGATTGGCCGCAATCATCGGCTGCGCGGCCTTGTGCCTGGCGCTGCCTGCACTCGGGCAAAATTCAATCACCCTTACTGGGGTAAATGGTTCGTACTCGGCCGGAGATCTGTGCAGTGCGGGGATCGGGTGCCAGCAAGTCTACACTGGACTCTATTATTCGACGGTCGATAACACTGTCAATACCCCGACGATCTGTGACGACTTCAATCACAATGTCACCATAGGTGAAACTTGGAACGCCACCGCTATTAACACCTCGTCATTGAACGGCACCAACATACTGCAAACAGAGTTCGGCGGCACCATTGGGCTTGTGGGCTATGCGGAGGTAGCTACCCTGGTGAGTGAGATATTCACCTTGAACAACGGCACAGCAGCACTCTTTGGCGGCGTCTCCAATGTCACGGGAACGGACCTTTCTGAGGCGATCTGGGACATCACCACCAACGGCGGCATCACGGGCAAAAGCGCAAACGCGTCGGCTCTCGTTAAGTGGGTCGAGGGCCTGTATGGCAGCAGTTCCGCGGCTCAGGCGTACTTGAACGGGCTTAGTCTTTGGATTCTGACGCCTGCACCCAATAACGGCCCCCAGGAATTCTGGGCGGCCCCCGAGGGCGGCTCAGCTTTGCTTTACCTGTTGCTGGCCGGAATCTCTTGTTTCGGAGCCATGTGGTTCAGTTCTCGAAATCAATCTGGGAGACGCGTAACGGCCTGATTTCCTCTCCTGATGGTCATCCGGACTTGGCGAGTCAACCGCGCCAAGTCCGGATGTTCGGGCTAAGGCTTGGTTGTTGCCCAGCTATTCCAGAACGATTTATCCTGAATTACCCCCCGCCAGATTCTTAACCATCGATGATTTCAGATCCTCGGTTTTGCTCTGGCTTCGGCTTATCGAGCCGCTCAAGCTGTGCGGGGATGGGAAGCGTTGGTTGGTTTCCCCAGATCTGCCTCGCCTACCCCCTTGGAACTCTCCTCCGATCATTAGTCGCCCAGCAAACTACGCGGCCGTTCGCTGGGTTATGGCCTGGCCCTGCAGCCAGCTTGCTAGGGTACTCGGCACATCGTTCAGCGTGCGGAACCAGCCGCGTTCAGGCATTTTGTCCCGCAGTGTGCGTGGAAGTTCCGCACATGCCCGTTCTAGATCAGCCAGCCAGGCTGGGTGTGCGCCACAGCGACCTTGCGCTCCACGGCCAGCCCAATCACCCGGCACGGGTTCGCCGCCTTTGAGCCCGTATCGCGCTGCTTCAATATCGAAACGACTTGCTTTTCGCTATCCAGGCTCTTCTTCATTTCCCGTGCTCCCGCCTACATTTGAAACAGAATAGGAACATTTTTGGGATCGATTGTGCAAGAGTTTGCAATACCCGCAAATTCAATGCGCTTAAGTCATTGAATTCAAAAGCAATAGATGTGGAACTCAAGTTGCATTCACAGAAAGTACAACTTCGCAGAGGTGGTGCCTCTAGCGGCGATCTGCGTCAGACTGCAAGCTGGGCCCCACGATGTGAGGCTGGTTGTCGCCGACGTTCTTATCGTCCTTGCTCAAGTGGTGTCGTCGCATCGCTAGTTGTCACGGCAGCTGTTGATGGCTGCGGCTCGGGTTCCGGTCTTGCGGACCGCTTCCTGAATCAGCAGCATGATTTTGCTGGAGACATTCATGATCGAAAAGGCCACCGCGATATGTGGCTCAGAGGGCGAAGCTATAAGCGGCGGCAATCAGTCGTGGGAGTTTCCGGAATCGGCTGCTATTGTTGGGGGAAACATCGAAAATTGGCACGCTGTATTTGAATCGTGCTCTTTTGCCTTGTAACCGCCGAAAAGTCGCCATCACAATCTTTCGCAGAAACGGTTTACCGGCGTTTAGCTCTACCCACTGCCGCGCAATGCCGGTCCGCCTCTTCAGTTTCAGCCACTCCAGTGACAGCACATGGGCGCTGCTTTGTTTCGTCCATGCTTTTGTCGAAACAGCACGCTTGTTGCCCCCGTCGATTCTCCAAAGCCGGAACACGAAGGCCAATCCGTGGCTGCTCCTTGGGCGGTCTCGAAGGGATTCATCTTTCTCGGCCAGGGGATCGCAGCCTATTTAAATCGGTGAATACTATGCAGAGGTCTCTAGCCGTTCGCATTGAAGGATGCGGCCTCAAACCGGTGTAGAGCCTTCCTTCGTCCTTTGGTATCTTGCCCGGGAGGTAACCTATGTTAAAAAACGCAATCGAAGCAACGAGACTACTCGTCGTTAGCCGCGACTCCGCTGTTCTTCGTCCACTTTGGTCGATGGGGGAGTCGAACGGCTGGCAGCTTGAAATAGCTGCCGACCCGTGGGAGGCGATCGACAGAGCTCAATCCGGGGCACCGCTCGACCTGCTCTTGCTGGATCTGCCGCAAGGGAATGCCGAAGGATTGCACAGTTTGCGCTGGTTGCGCCGACTTCGTCCTGCGCTGCCAATTATCTTAATTGGCCACCCCGACGATAATGGCAGGAAACAAGAGTCAATTCGGATGGGCGCACGCGACTACCTCATCAGGCCCCTCGAGGATCGCCAACTTGAAATGGTGATCCAACACAATCTCTCCATGGCGAGCGAGGCTACCGAGGCGGATATCACGAGTGATGATGTCGAACCGGTCAGCAACGAGAGCTTCTTTATTGGGGTCAGCCCGATCATGCGAAAGCTTCGCGCTCAGGCGGCTTTGCTGGCGGAAGCCAACGTGCCGGTATTGATTCTCGGCGAGGATGGGAGCGGCAAGGAAACCACCGCCCGATTGATCCACAGATTGTCTGTCCGTTCCGGATTCGAGTTCGCAAAGGTGAATTGTGCGGCACTGCCCGGGGACCTTCTGGAAAGGGAGCTCTTCGGGTGCGAGAGAAAGGGCACGAATGCACCCGCGCGAACCAGGACTGGAAAGCTGGAACTCTGCGCAAAGGGTACGATTCTTCTGGATGAGATCACCGAGATGCCGCCGGGTCTGCAGTCGAATCTGCTGCAAGTGCTCAAGAACAAGCGATTCATCAGACCTGGAACGTCCACCTTCATCGAGGCCGACGTTCGCGTTGTGGCCGCGAGTTCCACAAATGTGGAACGCGCAATCTCTGAAAACAGACTTAGTGAAGATCTCTACCACCAGTTGAGCGCCTACGCGATTCACGTGCCATCTCTGCGAGACCGCAAGGAGGAACTTTCCTTTCTGTCGCGCCATTTCATGCACCGGCTTGCCAAGCACTATGGCCTCTCGCCACGGGAGTTTTCGCCGGCTATTATCGATGCCTGGAAGGCGTATAACTGGCCGGGCAATCTGCGAGAGCTGGAACATTGCGTGAAACGTTACCTCATGGTGGGCGACGAAGAACTAGGGTTCGGAATGAGCCGATTTAGTTCAGAGGGCGAGGCTCAGGAAGCTGCTTTAGCCAAGGGGCGGGGTGTGAACCAGATGGCACCATCGCCGAGTCAGTCCCGTGCGGGTGTATCCGGCTCTAAATCGCTCCGATCTGTAGTACAGAGCGTCAAGGCGGAGGCCGAGAAAAACGCGATAGCCGTGGCGCTGGAGAAGACGGGTTGGAATCGAAAAGCCGCCGCACGGCTACTCAAGGTTAGTTATCGGACAGTACTGTACAAAATCGAGCAGTACCATATGACCGCGTCTGATTCCTCTGTATTTCCGAGAACGAATGAACTCAGACTTGAGGAGACTGGATTCCGCGGCGACGGCCGGGCAAGGCGCTAGACCCGGAAGTAAACTTCTCCAAGATAGCTGATAGTAGCCGTTATGGAACATAGAGCCGCTCATCCAATTGGCTTGGGATCCGTTTTGGTCCTTCTTGCCGGCTCCCCGTGGCGCAAGCGCCAGCCACCGCGCCAGGTAGAAACCGACCCCCGGCTCCCGCAAAGGAGGTTTCGCTCGCACAGCCCGCGGCGCCATTAGCCAACAAGCCACACGACGACAGCTTCGTCATTGGCAATGACGGCAGCGCTATACTGGAGATTCCACCGGGTCAAAATTCCTGGCAACCCACCCTTCAATGCAGCTCTACACCCTAGACCCGATGCTGGACAGCCGTTGGGATGAGTTGGTTTCTTCTCACCCCAGGGCGTCCGTGTTTCATCACAAGGGTTGGCTCAAGGCCTTGGCTGGAACCTACGGCTATCGTCCTATTGCGCTGACAAGCACACCGCCTGGGGAGCGGTTGTCGGACGGGATTGTTTTCTGCGAGGTCAAGAGTTGGATTACCGGCAACCGGCTGGTTTCATTGCCTTTCGCAGACCATTCTGAGCCCTTGATGAATGAGATCGGCGGTTCTTTTGAGCTCACAGAGTGGATGCGAACTGAGTGCCGTCAGCACAACTGGAAGTATATCGAACTTCGGCCACTTTCCTGGGAGATGCATTCGGACTGTCCTTTGGCGGCGAGCCAGTCCTTCTGGTTTCATACTCTCAACCTGACGCTCTCCCTCGATCAGATTTTCCGCGATTTAGACAAGAACTCTATCCAGCGCCGCATCCGGCGCGCCGAGCGCGAGCAACTTTCGTACGAGAGAGGCTGCTCCGAGGGACTTCTCAATGACTTCTACCGGCTGCTGATGATCACCAGAAGGCGTCATCAGCTTCTCCCGCAACCCCGCGCCTGGTTCCGAAACCTGTTTGCCTGCATGGGCCCCAGCGTGGAGATCCGGTTGGCCCGCAAAGACAGCATTCCCATCGCCGCGATCCTCACGCTGTGTCACCGCCGTACCGTGGTTTACAAGTATGGCTGCTCCGACGAAAAATTCCATCATCTCGCGGGTATGCCGTTTCTGTTTTGGAAATTGATCGAGGAAGGCAAGACGGCGGGTGCAGAGCAGATCGATTTTGGTCGCACCGAACTGGAAAACGATGGCCTGATCAGGTTTAAAGATCAGTTTGGGACCACCCGCAGGCGGCTCACTTATTTTCGGTATCCAGAGAGTACGAGGGAGAGATACCCTGCGGCGTCAGACCTGCCTGCAGCGCGGCGCCTGTTCTCGGTGTTGCCCGACGCGCTCTCATCCAGGGCGGGCCGACTGTTGTACCGGCATATCGGTTAGGCGTGCGATGATTACGAACGTGTTGCAGCCGCTACGATTGTGGATGGCGAAAGGTCAAGAGTGCAGGTAGAATATCAGTCAATGTCCCGGGCCTCCGCGGAAGATGATAGTACGCTCGTTCAAGCCGTGCGCGATCGCTATCGCTGTCCGGAGGGATTTCTCGACTTTCGTCTCAGCGAAGAATTGTCTCCGGACCCGGGATACTTCCAATTTGGTCCCGACACGACATGTTACGGCCGCACCTTGAAGGGTGCTCATCAAGCGCAACTGAGTTCTCCCCTCTGCGACACGCTACCCAGTGTCTTATTTGATGGGACGCAGCTTGTGCTGCCATTCGATCCGAATGAAGTCATCGATAATCTACGGTTAGAGCGCTACCCCAGCGGCCAATTGGGTAAGTGCGAGAAGGCGTTGAAGGGCATCTACTACTGGCTCCGTCCCCTTACGAATCGCTCACTGCGCAAGGGCATTCAGAGACTTCGAGCGGTCAATTGGCAAAAGAGGCGTTTCCCCCAATGGCCGGTTGACACCACTGTCGAGAATATTTGCGAAGACCTGTTGTTGCTCTCGTTGCGGGCCAGCGGCGTCGACCGTATTCCATTTATATGGTTCTGGCCTGATGGCGCTCGCGGTTGCGTCTCGATGACACACGATGTAGAAGCCGTTGCAGGACGCAACTTCTGTGCGCAATTGCTTGACATCGATGACTCTTTTGGAATCAAGGCGTCCTATCAGATCGTCCCAGAAGGGCGATACCAGGTCACGCCGGAATTTCTGAGCCGATTGCGGGATCGTGGGAGTGAAGTGGGCGTTCAGGACCTGAACCACGATGGCCGGCTGTTTGATGAGCGAGAAGAGTTCCGGCGCCGCGCTGCGCTGATCAATCGCTATGGCCGGGAGTACGGGGCAAAAGGCTTTCGATCGGCGGTGCTTTACCGCAGGCCGGAATGGTACGAGGATCTTGATTTCTCTTTCGACATGTCGATGCCGAATGTCGCCAATCTTGACCCACAACGCGGCGGCTGCTGCACGGTCATGCCTTACTTTATCGGTGACATCCTCGAACTGCCGCTTACTACCATCCAGGATTATTCACTGTTTCACGTCCTGAACGAGCATTCGATCGACTTGTGGAGGGTCCAGCTCGAAATGATTCTCGCCAAGAACGGTTTGGCGAGCTTCATTGTTCATCCCGACTACATTATCGAGTCCGAGACACAGGTGGTCTATAAAGATTTGCTCGGCCTGTTGAGCGAATTGTGCGGGCGGGAAGCCGTCTGGTTCGCACTCCCTAACGAGATCGACAGTTGGTGGCGAGCGCGAAGCCGCATGTCCATTGTCAAGGATGGCGAATCATGGCAAATTGTAGGGGAAGGCGCCGACCGTGCCGTACTGGCATTTGCGAAGGCGGTGGATGGCCAACTTGCCTACGAACCGGCCGATACGCCGCAAGGTGAACTGCTACTCGGTGAGGCGAAGTGACAAAGGATGCTTGCCACGCGAATGCAGCAACGTCGTGTAAAATCCATCTGACGTTGGTTTGCGAGCGCAAGAATCCATGACCAGGTTGGCACAACATCAAGTAGGCTTCGCCCTTTTGTGGGCAGTTTCCTTGCTTGTCGGGTGGCGTCCCCTGGTCGACACATTCGCGCTGTCGTTACGTTACGATGAATACACGCACATACTTCTGATTCTTCCCATCAGTGCAGCTCTAATCTTTCTGGAGTGGCGACCTCTGCGGACGATGGTCACCCTGAATGTTCGTGCTGGTTCCGTTCTTTTGGCGATCGCGGTTTTGATCGCTTGCTCCGCGCTTGGCTGGTCAGCTTCGCTACCTTCCGATGTGCAGCTCTCGATGAGGATGTTTGCGCTCGTGTTGTCGTGGATTGGTGCTTTTGTACTCTGCTTTGGCTCTCGAGCTTCGCGATTGGTTTTATTTCCCCTGTGTTTCCTGTTGGGTTTAGTCCCAGTTCCACAGCTCTTCTTAAACCCGATCATTGCTCTGTTGCAGCTAGGGTCTACTTGGTCGGCGCATGTGCTTTTCGCAGCATTCGGTGTTCCTGTGGCTCAGGATGGCGTTCTGCTAATCATCCCTGGCCTGACGCTCCAGGTCGCTCACGAGTGCAGCAGTATCCGGTCCAGCTCAATGTTGCTGGTGACGACCATGGTATTGGCTCAGCTACTCCTGCGCTCGCCATGGCGAAAGGCATTGGTAATTGGTCTCGCAGTTCCCCTGTCAGTTGCCAAGAATGGCTTGCGCATCTTCACGATTGCGATGCTTGGAACTCGAGTCGATCCCGGGTATCTAACAGGAAAACTACATCACCAGGGAGGGATCGTTTTCTTCGTGATCGTTCTGATCGGCATCTTCGCTTTGCTCTGGATCCTCCGGAGGGGAGAAAATTGGCCATTGAAATCGGAACCGAACCCGGTGAACGCCGAGGCGGCAGGAGATTAAATGTCAGTCTGACCAACCTTCGCGCATACCTGCCCCGACTCCTGCTAGTCCTGTCCTCGAATCGTCAAAAGCATCCGGCAAAGATTTGCAGCGGTTGACAGGGTCACCTCATATCAGGGGATTGTCACGACGATGGGGCTGGTCGGGGTGCTTTCATTCCCGGAAGAGTCGACGCTTTCTACGATGTAATCGTAAGTCAGCCCGGTCTCGACTGTGCTATCAACGTAGGTCGTTTGGGTATCGACCGACAAATTCAAGAGTTGATACGTGGAGCTGCCACTCGGTGATCTGTAGACGTTATAGCCTGCTACCGGATCCGTAGAGCTACTGGGCGCATCCCAACTCAGGTCGACATCATATGAGGACGCTGTGCCTGTACCGGTCAGGGGGATCACCACCGTGCCGTTGGTTGAAGAGGTGCTGGTGATGGTCAGCTGAGCCGTGGCCGCCCCTGTGGCCGTCGGATCGAATTGCAGTTCGAGCGTCGCCACCTGGGTCGGAGTCAGCGTGACCGGGAACGTGGGCCCCGAGAACGTGAAGCCCGTACCCGTCAGCGCTGTCAGCACTGCCGAGTTGACCGTTACAGCCGCAGTGCCCGTGGATGTCAAGGTCACAGACTGCGTCGCTGGCGTATTCAACACCACATTGCCGAATCCTACGCTGGTCGCGTTGATGCTCAGCGTCGGTCCCGCCGCTGCGATGGTGAGCGTCAAAGTGGCGCTGCCTGTACCAGCGCCGTTGGTTGCGCTCAGCGTCACGGTTGACGTTCCGGCCGCCGTAGGCGTCCCCGAGATCAATCCCGAAGAGGTATTCACCGTGAGCCCGGTGGGCAAGCTTGTCGCTCCGTAACTGCTGGGCGTGTTGCTGGCCGTAATCTGATACGAGAACGCGCTCCCCACCGTCGCGCTCGCCGTCGTCGCGCTTGTGATCCCCGGCACTGGCACGGCGATGGTGAACGTCAGCGTTGCGTTGCCTGTTCCAGCGCTGTTCGTTGCGCTCAGCGTCGCGATTGACGTTCCAGCCGTCGTGGGCGTCCCCGAGATCAAACCCGTCCCGCTGTTTATCGTCAGCCCCGCCGCCAATCCGGTCGCTCCATAGCTGACCGGCGTATTCGTCGCCGTGATCTGATAGGAGAAGGCGCTTCCTACCGTTCCGCTCGCCGAAGTCGCGCTCGTGATCGCGGGCGCCACCACTAATAAGGACGAAGCCGGTTTGAGCGCCACCACCTGCATCGTCCAACCGTTGGTCGCGGAACCGGTTGCGGCATAACTGCCCGGTTTGCTGGCGGTCTGATCTTCAATAAGGTTGTCGTCGAATATCGACCGGGCCGCGAACCCCGAGCCCGCTGTACAAGCCCAGTCGGCCATGCAGTAGCCGTAGATCACGTCACCGACAAAATTCGTCGTGACGTTGCCGCTCGAGACCGGACCAGCGCTGCCTGAGGCCCCCGCCTGGGCGTCGATGGGATTTGTCTGATCTACGCCGGAGTATTCGGTAAGATAAAGCTCAATGAAGGTGGCGTTCGCCGAAATGGTGACCGTCACCGTGTCGGCGCCACCTTTGATGTTCTTGGCGTAATAGACCACGCTCTGGGCGCCAGCGGGAGAGGTCAATTGGGTTCCAACCGGGGTGAAGGTGTTGCCTTGGGAATCGGTGACGGACGATGGCGTGGTGCTCGCGCTGAAATCAGATCCAACCAAAATGAGGTCGCCCGCGAAGGTGTTCGCAGGGAAGGAAAGGGTCAAAGAGTTGGTGCTTCCGGAAGTCGTACTGGCTGCTTCCTGCACAAAAGAGGAGGTTGAGTTAACCGTCAAGATCACCGTCTGAGTTGCCGTGGTGTAGTCGGTGGTGTCGGTTGGCGTGAAGGTAACCGACAAGGTCTGTGATCCTACAGCCAAGACGGTACCTGCGGCGGGTGAATATACAAACGTTCCCGGGATCGTTGAACTGGCGTCAAGCTGAGTGCTGCTCAGAGCGGTTCCGTAGGGGATGGCCGCCGGAGCCGCCCATGTGATGGCCGGCGTTGCCGCATTCACCGTGATTGAAACGGAGCTCGTGGCCGTTGCGTAATCGGTGGAATCGGTCGGTGTGAAGGTAGCCGTGATCGTGTGACTGCCGGCCGTCAACACTGTGCCTGCTGCCGGCGAGTAACTGAAGGTACCGGCCACCGTCGAAGAAGCGTCGAGCTGAGTGCTGCTCAGAGCGGTTCCGTAGGTGATGGCCGCCGGAGCCGCCCATGTAATGGTCGGCGTTGCCGCTGCGATGGCGAGCGTCAGGGTGGCGTTCCCTGTTCCGCCGCTGTTGGTCGCGCTCAGCGTCAGGGTCGACGTTCCCGCCGCCGTAGGCGTCCCCGTGATCAAACCTGTCCCGCTGCTCACCTTCATCCCCGCCGGCAATCCCGTCGCTCCATAACTGGTCGGCGTATTCGTCGCCGTGGTCTGATACGAGAAACCGCTTCCCACCATCCCGCTCGCTGAAGCCGCGCTCGTGATCGCTGGCGCCTCTACATTCAACTGCAGGGCAAAGGTCTTGGAAACGCTGCCCGCGCTTGCCGTCAGGGTCACCGTCTGTGCCGTCGCCACCGACGACACCGTCGCCGTGAATCCGGTGCTGGTGGCATTCGCCGGCACGGTCACCGTGGCCGGAACCGTGACCGCCGCGTTGCTGCTCGACACGCTGACGCTCAGGCCGCCGCTCGGTGCTGCCGCGCTCAGCGTCACCGTGCAGGAATCCGTCCCCGAGCCCGTCATGGACCCGGTGCTGCAGGAGAGCGCGCTCAGCGCCGCCGGTTGGCCCGATTCGGTGTAGGTGTAGTCGGCAGACTTCCAGGCTCCGTCGATTTCCCACCAGAGCCGGGCGTACACCTTCACCCCGTTGGTCGGCGGAGCGCTCACGGTCTCAGTGGTACCCGTCGTTGAACCCGAGTCATAGAGGTTTTGCGAGCCCACTCCGGTGGTGCCCAGCCACAGTTGGTAGGCTGCGGGCCCGGCCCCGGCCGACCACGTGAAGGTCACGCTGGGACCTGACAGCACACTGCCCGGCGCGGGAGTCGTGAGCACCGGAAGCACCGGTGTGCCCGCTTCGGTGTAGGTGTAGTCGGCAGACTTCCAGGCGGCGTCGATCTCCCACCAGAGCCGCGCGAACACCGTCACCCCGTTGGTTGGTAGACCGCTCACGGTCACAGTGGTGGCCTTCGTTGAACCCGATTCATAGAGGTTGTGCGAGCCCACGCCAGTGGTGCCCAGGTAGAGCTGATACGCCGCGGGCCCGCCCCCGGTCGTCCACGTGAACGCCACGCTGGAACCTGACAGAACGCTGCCCGGTGCGGGAGTGGTGAGCACCGGAGGCACCGGTGCGCCCGATTCGGTGTAGGTGTAGTCGGCAGACTTCCAGGCAGCGTCGATTTCCCACCAAAGCCGGGCGTACATGATCGCCCCGTATGTTGGCAGACCGCTCACGGTCACAGTGGTGGCCTTCGTTGAACCCGATTCATAGAGGTTGTGCGAGCCCGCTCCGGTGGTGCCCAGATAGAGTTGATACGCCACGGGCCCGGCCCCGGCCGACCACGTGAAGGCCACGCTGGAACCTGACAGTACACTTCCCGGTGTGGGAGTGGTGAGCACCGGAAGCACTGGTGTGCCCGCTTCGGTGTAGGTCGAGTCGGCAGACTGCCAGGCTCCGCTGATTTCCGACCAAAGCCGGGCGTACACGGTCACCCCGTTGGTCGGCAGACCGCTCACGGTCACAGTGGTAGCCTTTGTTGCACCCGAGTCATAGAGGTTTTGCGAGCCCACTCCGGTGGTGCCCAGCCACAGTTGGTACTCCGTGACGCCGGTGCCGGGCGTCCACATAAGGGTCGCGCTGGAGCCTGCAAGCACGCTTCCCTGTGTGGGAGACGTGAGCGTGCCTTGGCCGATCAGGGCGACGGGCAAGCAGCAGAACAACAGTAAAAGAATGCACTTGCGCCAGCAGATTTGAGCGTAACCGTGCGCGCGAGGTTGATCTGGTCGCGATGGGCTGCTGTAAGAGAACGCATCATTTGGTGCAAATTCGTATCCCGATTGAGAGTGAACCAGAATCTTGTTCATTACTTCACCTTGGCGAACGCTTTCACGATTGAGCCTTTTTTGGGGCCCATCTCTCTTTTTGGGGAGGTAGGCCTAGCCTAGCATAGGCCCTCGAATTTTAGGTAACCGTTCAGAGTTACCCTCGTGCAACTTTCGTGTTACCAAGGTCAAACCTAAATGAATCTTTTACTTAGGAATGTGAGACGCAAATTCAACACTGCCGGATTACCCTCGAGAAAGCAACAAATGGCCCTTGCTTGGAAGGTTTTTCCCCTACTGGTAATCAGCATATCGATTACCATCTCAGGACGTCTGAGCTAGCAAGCTCATATGCGGATCATTTCTGGGATCTTCCTCAGGCAACGGGTCCAAATCACGCTCATGCGCTCTGGCCCCAGTCTTGAGCTTGTCCCTTCGGCCGAGACGCGGGTGCATAACTGGTTGCCGCAGTTGTCTGGCCGTGGCGGCTGTTGTAGTGTTGGCCAGCTTGTCCAGACTGTCAGCCACTTTGCGGAGCTTCTTGGCTTCTTGCAGAGTCTCATTCGTGGGCATGGATTACGCAGCCTTCTGGGAGCCTTGCTGGAAGCTGGACCGGCCTTTATAACTACCGTCTCGCACCTTCACTACGCATCATCCTAGAAGCGGCTAAGGCCAATGTCTGCTTACATCGGAGCACCGCAAGCAGCGCGTGTCGCTGCGCGCCCATGTCTTGCCTGCCGCGTCTGCGACCTCGAAAAGCGCGGACACCTGTCCCCAGACCAACCCCCGCACTCCAGGTCCTCTAACGCCCGCCGGTTCTGATCCCTGCCGGGCAGATGCCGGGTGCCCTCTGCGATCTGGCCGTGATCGATCAGCGTAGCAATGTGGGGGAGGGACGAAACGTCAGCGGCTGTCTCATTTATTCTGCCCGGTCGATTGGAAGAGGTATTTCTGTTGCGACGTTCGATGGCAGCAGCTCCTTGATGCGCGTGATGGGGTGATCGGCGATGCGCTCCAACACATGGCGCAGGTACGCTTCCGGGTCCATGCCATTCAGCTTGGCCGCTCCAACCAGGGAATAGAGCGCGGCAGCGCGTTCTGCTCCCGAATCGGAGCCGACGAAAAGATAGTTCCTTCGCTTATGCGAAGATTTGCATAAACGGAAGTGGCCTGCCCGGGATTTTGGAAAAGTTGAATTGTTAGAACAGCGCGGCCGGCAATCGATATGATCCGCCACATCCGGGGTCATGGAAAAGTGGGAAGCGTTCCTTGCTTTCTACCCCTCCGTGACCCCGTTTTTGTTCCGGCCACTCACGCTACCGGCGCAAGCGGCTTCGAACTGGCTCGGAATCGATAAACCCGACAATTCGCCCAAAGGCGTCCCACGAGGGGATACAGTGGGCCAGGTGCAGATGCCGCCGCAACCAATTGGGCTTCATCTCGGTCCACAGTTCGATCGCGACATGCGGGAAGGGAATATGTTGCAATGAAGCCATGCATACCGAAGTGGCCAATTTCTACCCACATACTGTGCATAAAACTGCACGTTCGCATCCTGGGGAGCCCATTGTCTCAAGGTTTTTGTGAAATCGTTCGGCAATGAGATTGCAATAGTAATTAAGTACCAAACAGCCGGAGCTGAGCTGGTAAGCACCGACGGTACGCCGCGCAACGACTCGGAAGGCCGCCCAGACTTCGCAGATTGAGCAAGTGTGCCACGGGTCACTCTCCAGGGCAGACGATGGCATTTTGAAATGGCGTGCATAAGTCAAAATCCGGCAACGGCGAACGAGCGGCGGGTTAGCCAACGCTTTCGCATCAATGCGCCCGTCACCTTATTCATCGGAGACCGTGAGATTCCGGCCTATACCCGGGACCTGAGCAACCGGGGAGTGTATCTCTATCTGGTCCTGGACGACCCCACACTGATCGACCGGGATTTTGAGTTTGTGGTCGAATTGCCACCGGAGATTACACTCTCAACCTGTTGCCAGATTCGATGCCGGGGGCGGACGGCCCGCACGGAGAAAACCGCGAATAATTTGACAGCGATAGCCGCGGAGATTCTAGATTATTCGATTCTCAGGGAAGCTGTGACCAGGGCTTAGAGTTTGCGTAATCCGAGGACCCGATGGTCAACGAGCCAGCTCTTCACCACGTAAACGAGCTTGTTGTTGCTGCTGGGGTCGGTCGGCAGAAGGAAGAATCCCGGGTCAACCAGATAGCGAATGGAGTTGTACACGATTCCCTCCATGACTTCGCCATCGAGGAATTGGAAACGCATCCATATGCCAAGGACGATGGGCGCCCGGGTATGAAAATTCAGATGATTGTGATCCGAGTCCCCATCGAAGCTGTTTACATAGAAGACGGCCTTGACGTCCTTGACTGAGATCTCCTCCACAAGATCCGATTCGAGATGGCGAACACGGAAGGCCTCAGGGGAGCTGGGGGGAGCGTTGCTGAGCAGCTCTTCTATTGTGTTCCAAGCCGGGGATTCCAAGTAACCCTTGATCGTCTTGGTTCCGAACTGGATCACAACCTTTTCCGGCCTGGGCGAAATAGTCTCGATCATGACTGGGTGAACTCTCCCTGTGTGCAGGCAAGGGGCCTTGATGGAGAAGCGGCCACGGACCCTCATGATACAGGGTGGCTCCAAATGGGGGCTATCCCAGTTTCGTGCTAGATCAGTACCAAGTTGGTAACAACCCTCGTAGTACCAAGTATGCAGACGTCAGGGTCAAAAGAAAGAGGCGGATGGGGCGTGAGCCTCCCAAATGCAGACCAAGGAGGTCCACCTAAGGTGAATTGTCGGGAGCGTTGCCCGTCAACTCTTCCGTTGTGGCCCAGGCCGGGGATTCCAGGGAGCCTTTGATCCTCCCGGTCACGACCTGGAGGAATAACGGCCATCCGCAAGCAGGGTCATGCACTTTGAGCCTGATCAAAACCGGCTGCTTGCCCCATCGAAACTTGCCGCTTTTGCGGCGGACTGAGATTGTACTGTTTGATCTTGTATAACAGGGCCTTGTAGCTGATCTGCAGGTCGTTTGCCGCCGCCTTGCGGTTCCATCCAGTACCCTCCAACGACTGTGCGATTGCGGCAGATTCCGCGCTACCCTTCAGATTTCGTACCAGGTGCTTTAGATTTGCGCTGCCGCCAAAGTCTTCCGCGCTCAATGCGAACGATGCCGTACTTTGCAGAGGACACAGTTCGTCGATGATGGCCTGTTCGTCGCCCAAGACGAGGTAACGCTTGATCGTATTCTCCAATTCACGAAGATTGCCAGGCCACACGTGACTGGTCAGAGCCTGCATGAGCGCAGGAGAAATCGGCAAGGGATCGCACTCGTACTGCGCGGCCGCCTTGCACATGAAGTGCTGGGCCAGGATCGGGATCTCCTCAGTGCGCTCGCGCAGCGGAGGCATCCTCAAGGTAAATCCATTCAGACGGTAGTAGAGGTCCTCTCGGAATGTCCTTTGCGCAATGGCCGCTTTGATGTCGATGTTTGTTGCGGCAATCACGCGCACATCGACTTTGACGCTGGACCTGCCGCCTAGGCGTGAAAAGCTGCCATCCTGAAGAACCTGTAAGAGCTTGGCCTGCAAAGCAGACGGCATCTCGCCAATCTCATCCAATAAGATTGTGCCGTTATTGCAAATCTCAAACTTCCCGGGCTTGGATTTGACCGCACCGGTAAAGGCGCCTTGCTCATAACCGAAGAGTTCGCTTTCGAGCAGATCGGCAGGCATCGCTGCGCAATTTACCTTCAAGAAGCAGCGCTGGTTGCGAGCCGACATCTTGTGGATCAACATGGCCGCGACTTCCTTGCCGGTGCCGCTCTCTCCGAGGATAAGGACAGGGATGTCGGCGCGCGCAACAAGCGCACACTGGGACTCAATCTCTCGCATGCGCTTGCTGGATCTGACAAAGGATGTGTTCTCATCAAGGGGGATTCCCTGGATGTCGGGGTCGGCCGGAGGCTTGCCCGATTCTTTGAGGCACTGCTGCACGGCAAGGTCGATGTCGCTCTTTCTAAAAGGCTTGAGGATCACGTCGGCGGCGCCCATGCGCGTGGCCACCACGACTTCCTTCAACTCGGCTGAACAAGCGAGCATGATGATCGGAAGCGACGGCTTGGAGGCGCGAATTTTTGCGAGCAGGCCGAGCGCGTTCTCCTCGGTTTCGTTTTCGGCAATGTGCCAGTCCATCAGGAGCAGATCAGGCGTAGGAGATTCTCTCAAACTCCGATTAAGTTCCGCGGCCTCGGTAAACAGCCCCACGCTGAAGCGGTCCGCGAGAATACGGTGAACGTAATCCAGGATTGCCGGATCAGCGTCAAGAACGACGATGTGCGGGCTGCGCTTGCCCTGAGTCTTCATTGAACCTCCCCATTGCGTACTTGCCATCCCTGTTACTCCTGCTCTTTCCAAAACAACCCATTACGAGTTCCGTCCCTTGCGCTTGGCAACAGGACTGAGAAGCTTAAACAATCCGCTTGGTGGTTTGCGGCGGACTGTCGACAAAGACTGGGGGGCATCTGACCTGGGGGGGTCGGCGGGAATGTAAGCCTGATGCCGTTTGAAAATGATCTTAGCACCACTAAGTGGAAAAAATTCTCCATTTGTGCAAAATTTTACATAATCCAAAGTAATTTATTCTACGTAACTCGCGCACAAGCCGCTTGCGATTACCTCATAACCGAAAAATAGGTTACTTTTGTGTGATTTCCATCGTCTACTAAGCGTTAATTATGGCCATAAAGTTGCAACGAGAACCTAAACCATTACCTCTGGATTGGATCAGAATGCCTCTTGCACGCGCAACCGAATTTATCGATATTCGAAATCTCCCTCCGGTGGATCTGATCTTCGGGCAATCATCCATGATGGCCGTTGCTCGCGAGAAGCTGGAACGGATTGCGGATACGACCGTCCCGGTTCTGTTGCAGGGCGAGAGCGGGACGGGCAAAGATATCGTTGCGAAGTTGTTGCATGCGCGCTCCAATCGGTCGAGGTGTCCCTGGGTCAAGGTTACCTGCCCGGCGATTCCAAACTCTCTGATCGAGTCGGAGCTGTTTGGCTATGAAAAGGGAGCGTTCACCGGGGCGTATGCAACCAAGCGCGGCCGCGTGGAACTTGCTCATCTGGGAACCCTGTTTCTCGATGAAGTCGGCAGCCTGGATATTTCTGTTCAGGCTAAGTTGCTGCAAGTGCTGCAGGATGGCAGCTTTATGCGCGTAGGAGCGCAAGAGTCCAGGAAAGTCAATACACGGATTGTCTGCGCAGCGAATGGAAACCTCCGACAACAGATCGAGGATGGAAGCTTCCGGCTGGACTTTTTCTTCCGCATCAACGCTGTGACCATCGATCTGGCGCCGTTGCGTCAAAGGGCTGCGGATTTGCCTATCCTGATCGACTACTTTCTTGATCTGCATTCGAAAGCATATCGTCTCAATCCGAAGCCCCTTTCGCGCGAAATTACGAGCATGATGCAGCGATACAACTGGCCAGGAAACATCCGTCAACTGGAAAACATGATTCGCAGCTACGTCCTGATCGGCAGCGAAGAGACCCTGGTGGCGGACCTGGCTCCGGCTGCACCGGCCGGGATAATCCCCAAGATCGATCTGGCCAACCCCATCTCTTTGAAGGAGATTACCAGGGCAGCCACGCGAGATTTGGAGAGAGAGATCATTCTGAAGGTGCTGCACGCGAATGGCTGGAGTCGCCGGAAGACGGCCAAATGGCTCAAGATCAGTTACAGATCGCTACTCTATAAGCTGCAGGAATCGAAGGTCGGTGCACTTCCGGCAGGCCGCTGAAGGTAGACCTTGAGGCCAAGCTCACAACAACCGTACGGTGACGGCGGGAGTGTAAAGAAGCGCAAGTACGCGAGGTCCGTTCCGGCAGGGGCATCGATGTCGATTGATCGGCACCTCACGATATAAACGGCGGCAATGCCCATGCTGGCATTGCGAGTGTCTACGACCTGTTTCGTCATTTCCACGATGCCGGCATAGTCGTACTGGGAGTTGTCGGTGACGATCCCCACGCAGTCGAATTCAGGGAGTCGTTCCAGCGGCGTGCAGGTCATATTGAGCGCGTATTTGCGCCCGTGGCCGACGGAGGCAAAAAACGGATCGTTGTATTCGACATGCACACCGCGCTCCCGCTCGGTAGCGCTCCCACTCGGTAGGGTTACACTGTGTCCGAAACTCTTTCGGGTGGTCCGGGGTATAAACTGATCTCACTTTGATCCGCCGGAGGAGTCCGACTTTTATGTTCGCCATGCCCTTCCTCTTTCTCAGGTGTAATCGGTGGTCGGCAGCAGGTCACCCTCTACTTATGGATACGATAGTGGAAATACGTTAGCATGTCGCTTGTTTTCAACCTCTCAACATATCGCGCAGTTTTACACGGAAGGTTAGCTCTGGTGGCGCATCGGCTGTCAAAAAGGCTTGAGGCATTCGGTGAGGGGAAGAAGTTGAGCGGCCCGGAATACTCGCTGGGCGGAAGTCGAGCCTCGGCTGGGAGAGGTGCATGAGCACACCGGAGACGGTTGGCGGCCGGTTTCGGGCCTACGTCCAGTTCATCGCCGCGGTGCTGTACTTTTTCCTGGCGCGGTCGCTGGCCCATCACGGGGCGCAAGGACTGGCAAGTGAGCAGTGGTCTCCGCTGGTGGAGCAGGCCATGCTGGTTTTCCTGCTGCTGCTGGGCTACGCCGCGTTCGGGTCCTGGCTTGACCGCCAGATTCACCCGGTGAGCGAACAGGGATTGCCGCTACGGAAGGGGTGGGTGGGCGAAGCCGGCTTGGGCCTGGCCGTTGGATGGTCGATAGCGGTGGTTTGCGTGCTCCCAATGGTGGTGTCTGGGGGGATTGCGATCGTTCTCGTCCTCCAGCCTTCAGCCTGGGGCTGGCTGGTGGCCGATGCGGCATTCTTTGCACTGGCTGCGCTGGCTGAGGAGATTGCCTTTCGTGGTTATGGATTTCAACGGTTTGCCCACGCGGTGGGGCCGATGGGGGCGGTGCTGGGGTTTGCGGCGTTCTATGCCATTGTGCAGGCGCTGGTGCCGGGTTCGAACCACGCCAGTATCGCCGTTTCAATAGCACTGAGTCTGGTGCTCTCCACGGCGTATCTGCGCTCGCGTGCCCTGTGGCTCAGCTGGGGGCTTAACTTCGGCTGGAAGGCAAGCCGGGCGCTGCTTTTTGGACTCGCCGTGAGCGGTGTCAACAGCCACTCGCCGGTGGTGCAGGGCGATCCCATGGGGTCCTTCTGGCTTACCGGCGGAGGGTACGGACTGGACGGCAGTTGGGTAGCGTTTGTGGTTCTTCTGGCGGCGCTTCCTGTGGTCTACCGGGTCACGCGGGATCTGGACTTCCGGTACAACGCGCCGGTGATCGTGCCGGGAGGTATCCCGGTGGATTTGGATGCGGCCGCCCGCCGTCAGCATGAGGCGGCGATGGGGCCGGCCGAGCCAGCGGCTCCCACGCTGGTGCAGATTTTTCCGGCCGCCACGCCACCGGCCAGGCCGGAGCAATCCCAGGCTGATCCCACTCAGCAATCCAACTGACGCTTGTTTTGCTGAAACCGTAGGAACTTTGCGCTCAGATTGCCCGTCTCCTATTCATCGACAGGTGAACATTGGCGCAAGCGTCCTGCAATGGAAGGCCCGCCCGCGCGGTCAACCCGTTTTGGCTCATTGAGAGAGGCGGACTACTGTGATGATGTTATCGAATAGCGGGAGCCGCGCTGCTTGCGCGTTTGTTCTGGCTGCAGTTGTTGTAACGGTCCCACTTTCGGTTGCGCAGTTTCCCAGCATGCCGCAGCCCAAGCACTATGCCTGGTCAGACGCCAGTCTGGCGCCCGATGCGCGCGCCGACATGGTCATCAAGGAACTTAGTCTGGAAGAGAAGATATCCCTTTTGCACGGACAGGGTGGGTTCTCCCCCAATGCAGGCCCGACCGGGTCCAACGGCGGAGCCGGCTGGGCGGTCGGCATTCCGCGCCTGGGGATTCCCGCGATTCAAATGGCGGATTCAGCCTATGGCGTCACGCGGGGCGCTGCCTCCGGACGGTATTCCACGGCGCTGCCCAACAACCTGGCCGCGGCCTCGGCCTGGGATCCGCAGGCTGCCTATGAGTACGGTGCCCTGATTGGCCGTGAGTTGCGGGCTGAAGGCTACAGCATGTCGCTCGGCGGAGGCGTCAACCTGCCGCGTGAGCCGCGCAACGGCCGCACCTTCGAGTACCAGGGCGAAGATCCGCTGCTGGCCGGCACGCTGGTGGGCAACTTCGTCAAGGGGGTGCAATCCGAGCACATCATCGGCGACCTGAAGCACTATGCGATCAACGACCAGGAGAGCGGCCGTAACGCCGTGAACGCCAACATCGATAAGCGCTCCATGCGCGAAACCGATTTGCGGGCTTTTGAGATCGCTCTCGGCATCTCGGATGCCGGCGGCGTCATGTGCTCCTACAACCGCGTGAACGGCGACTTTGCCTGCGAAAACAGCTACCTGCTGACCGATGTCCTCAAGAAGGACTTCCACTTCCAGGGCTTCGTTCTCTCCGACTGGGGCGGCACGCACTCCGCGGCCAAAGCCTCGCACGCCGGGCTGGACCAGGAGCAGCCGGGTAAGTACTTCTTCGGCGACACGCTGCAAAAGGCGGTGGAGAGCGGGGAAGTCTCCCAGGACGAACTCAACGAGCACGTACATCGGATCCTGCGCACCATCTTTGCCACCGGTCTGTTCGACCACCCGGTGGTGAAGCAGGTGCCTGACGTGGAGAAGGGCTACGCGCTGGCGCAGAGCATTGCAGAGAAGAGCATTGTCCTATTGAAGAACGAGCACAATGTGCTTCCCCTCGAGGGGGCAAACCTGCACTCCGTGGTGCTGATTGGCGGCCATGCCGATGTGGGCGTGCTTACCGGCGGCGGTTCGGCGCAGGTGGACGCCCCGGGAGGCTCGGCGGTTCCTCCGCTTGCGCCGGGGGCGAATCCCATGACTGCCTCAAGGCGTCAGATATGGTTGCCCAGCTCGCCGCTGCGTGCGTTGACGGCTAAACTGCCTTCCGCCAAGGTTTCCTTCGTCTCCGGCGAAGACCTTGATGCCGCCGCTGCCGCGGCCAGGCAGGCCAATGTCGCCATCGTCTTTGCGTACCAGTGGGAGTCGGAAGGGATGGACCTCAAGTCGCTCGACCTTGGCGCGGATCAGGACAAGCTGATTGAGACCGTCGCCGCCGCAAATCCCAAGACGATTGTGGTGCTCGAAACAGGAAGCCCGGCCACCATGCCCTGGATCGACAAGGTCGCCGGGGTCGTCGAGGCCTGGTATCCCGGCATCCGCGGCGCAGAGGCGCTGGCAGGCATCCTGACCGGCCAGGTGAATCCCACCGGCAAACTCGCCATTACCTTCCCGAGGAGCGATGCCGATCTGCCCCATCCCACGCTGGTGACGCCGCCGCCTACCTCTCAGCCCAGCCGGCCAGCGCCGGGCACGGACATCTCCAGCTTCACGGCCACGATGGCCAAAGGGCTCCCGCCCTTCCAGATCTACTACGACGAGAAGCTGAAGGTAGGCTACAAGTGGTATGACGCGGAGAAGAAGCCGGCGCTGTTCGCCTTCGGTTTTGGCCTCTCTTACACCAGCTATGCCTATTTCGGGCTGACTGTGAAGAGCGGGGACGCGGTGAGCGTTTCCTTCACGGTTCGCAACACGGGCAAACGTGCCGGAACGGAGATCGCCGAGGTCTACGCATCGCTGCCGGATGCGGCAGGAGAGCCACCGAAACGGCTAATTGGCTGGACCCGCGTGGAGCTTGCTCCCGGCGAATCGAAGCAGGTTTCTATTCCCGTGGATCACGATCGTCTGACCGTCTTCGATGAAGCCTCCGACGGTTGGAAGCTGGTTCCCGGCAACTACACCGTGATGGCCGGAGGTTCCTCGCAGGATCTCCCGCTGCACCAGCAAATCACGCTGCCATGATCCAAAAAGCTTGCATGGGCGCGCGGCCGCACCTGGGAATCAATCCCCGGTGCGGCTGTGTAACGAGCGGCAGCCGCTTCAGCACAGAATTTGACCTTTCTGTTGAAACGGGGCTATCTTTTGCTCAATGCTGTTCGCATGCATGGGAGGTTCCCATGATCCGGCTATTCCTGGCCCAGGAGAAACGGCCAACCCAGCCAGCGGCCACAAACACCAGCCACAAGAGCGATTTCCGGCGCATCGCGATGCCGTGCGCCGTTGCGGCCGTGTTGATTGTCGGCACAGCCGCGGCCCAGATCACCGTCAATACGAAAACCGGCACGGTGACCAACGGTTCTGAGGGCAGCACTGTGAACACGGTGGACCGGCGCTATCAGCAGATCACGCCAACCCACGTTCCCCTTACCAAGTCGGAACTCGACGCCAAGACTCGCCTGGAATTGATCCGGGTGCTCGAATCGGAGCAGGGGTTTGCCATGCGTCCGTTTCCGCGCGGCCACAAGGGCCTGACGCTGGCGGCCAACGGGAAGTTGGAGCCGGCGGGGGAAGGCTACGTCGCCATGGTTACCAGCGAGGGGCTTTCGGCCAAGCCCGGTGACCGGGTGGTGCTGTCCGACATCAAGATCGAGCACTCCAGGATCGTTTTTGAGCTGAATGGCGGTCCGGATCGAAAGCACCGTTTTTTGCGCCACGTCCAAATCGGCGTGGGGCCGGATGTGACCGCTCCGGTGGTGCAGGGAGACGACCCGGAGCCCGTGGGTGCGCGGCTCTCTCTCACCTTCCAGAATCATGTTCCCGAGCTGACCGGGGCGGAGGTGAAGGCGCTGCTGGCGCCGCTGATCTCTTTCGATGTGAAGACGCCCATCCAAGCCTTTACAGACACGCTCCCAACCAAGCTGAAAGAGGCGATTCTCAATCATCATGTGCTGGTAGGGATGAGCACGGACATGGTGCTTTTTGCGAAAGGGCAGCCGGACGGCAAGTCGCGGGAGATGGACGGACAAATGCCGTTTGAGGAGTGGATCTACGGCAAACCGCCCAAGGATGTGGAGTTCGTCCGCATCAACGGGAATCGCGTGATTCGGGTGGAAGTTGCCAAGATGGGCGAGACGCCGGTGATCTTCACCAAGGACGAGGTGGAAGGACTGATGCGCACCGATGGCACGCCGCTGGAGGCCGCCGCGCCCAACACGCGCACCGTGCAGCTGGGCGACGCCGAGCGCAATCCCGACACGCAGGCCCCGGCCGCTCCGCCGAGCCTGCGCAATCCGGGCGAGAAGCTGCCCAGCGACAACGACCCCTACAAGGCCGGGGTCATGAAGCCGGTGCAGTTCCCCAAGCCGAAGACCGACCCGCAGCCGGGAGCGAATCCGGACGGGGAGCCGGATGCTTCGCCACCGGCCAATGTGCAGCCCGCGCCGGCAGACGCCTCGCAGCCAGGCCCGGCCAAACCGCAGCCGCCTCCGCCCCAGGGGTCCAGTCAGCCAAACTGAAGCGATGGCGGCGGCCTTCATGTAAACTGGAAGCAGCGAGTCCGGCTCCCTCCAGGCATTTCCTCCGGGGCAAGTCCGTTGTCCGGCAACCTTTTTGCGCAAGAGGCGGGCCAGTAGACGAGTCGAGGACCGCGCCGTTGAAGCCGCGTGCATAGACTTGTGCGTGTGTGCAGAGACAACCCCCTAAGGAGAAACACCCGACCAATGGCCAAGATTGCAAAAACAGGTCACCGCACGAAGGTAATGGACACGACGAAGTCGACCGACTGTCCCAAGTGCAGCAAGCCGACGCGCATCGTCAAGCGCGTGAAGGACCGCGAGCGCGGTGTTCCTGGCGGCGTCTACATCTCATGCTCTGTGTGCGACTTCTACGAGAAACTTTAAGCACTGGTTGAAATATGGCGTACGAAAAAGCCCGGCTGATTGCCGGGCTTTTTCGTTCTATGAGTATTCATCCTTTTGCGGCGAACGGAGTCTCGACGGCCGGACTTTGGGATTTCCAGGATCGCTCGACCCGGAAGCTGAAGGGTCTCAATTCGGCACGGCCCTTCAACTTCGGCGCTATCGAGACTTTATCCAGGTTTGCTATCGAGGATTTTCCCACCAGTTCTGTAATCAAGGTTGCAACTAGCCGCAATTTCTCATGGGTGTTGTGCGGAATTGCTCGAAGCAGTGCTTCAGTGAGGTTATGGATGCGTTGACCGGATTTGTTTTCTGGATTTGGGCGTTTGGGGTGGTTGTTGGGTGCGGTCAGTTACTTGGATCTGAATTTTGGGCATGGCTCCGCCCGCCTTTGAAGACTGGGCGTGGCCAAGTTGGGTTGCTGACAGCCGGAGCGGTTGTCAGCATGGCAGTGCATGGAAGGCGTGCGCGAAGATGTCTTTTTAGGGATATGTTGAACTGAGTTCGAGGAGGATGCGGCGCACGCTGACCCTGACGATGGCGCCGATCTTGAACAGCTTGAGGCGGATGGTATCCACCTGCGCCTGGGCCCACTCGGTGCCCTTCAGCCCCAGCCGGCGCAGCGCTTCCATCAGCGTGTAGGCCAGCGCGGAGAAGTA
>Ga0181533_1000967_pt1 | contig 38191 bp, 27 predicted proteins | sample PEATcosm2014_Bin_45_FD_119772 | JGI IMG/M metagenome (GOLD analysis project Ga0181533, IMG submission 119772) | Peatland microbial communities from MTU Mesocosm Facility, Houghton, MI, USA - PEATcosm2014_Bin11_60_metaG | ecosystem: Environmental > Terrestrial > Soil > Wetlands > Peat | place...
CCGAGAGGATTGATTAGGTAAAGGAGGGAAGGAAAGAGAAAGCAAAGCACAACGGAATAGATCAGCTCGTCACCCCTCGAAACCCCTCCACTGCTTCTTGAGCACAGTTTTTCAACAGAATCACCTGATTATGGGCAACCCTGGGATCGTCACACTCCAGATCATCGCCACAGGTTTGGATACCAAGATGGCGAACTTGATGAAGGGCCTATAGCCGGTTCGGGGCTGTGCGTGGAGGGAGATTCTGTCAAGGAGCAATCTGAATCCCAGTTTTTTCGTGGTAAAGGTCGAATAGACGTTTGAGGTCGCCGCTCTTGAAAATCGCTGCTTTGTTGAGGCCCCAATTCCCTCTTCGGTAAATGTAGTTGAAATGAAACCATCTCGTGCCGGTTGGCTCGGTTGTTGGAGTCGTCTCCCACATCATCGGGAGGTAGCCGTCTCTTTCGGTCGGTGTTAGCCCCACAATGTGAACGACGGTTAATGTTTCCTTTTCCTCACGTGGAAACTCAAAAGTCATACGCAGCGATCCTTTACCGCAGGCGTTGCACGATTTATGCAGTTTTGCCTGATCCCAATCCGCGGAGAGGTCGTCGCATATGAAGATGACAGGCCCCGTGCCGGTGCTTTCCCTAAAACTTCGCTTGGTATGGCAACTGTCGCACTCCCACCAATCCGTCGCAGATCCTCAATTTCCTGACTTGCGTATCGGTCAAGTGCCGTTCGATCAGTTCATCCAAACCCAAACGTTCGTCCGACTCCCGCACCAGAATCAGGCCACCGTCCGACGTGACTCGCGATCCCTGGAAATCGACCTTCAAGGAGCTGTTGAAAGAAAGCTGAGGGGCTGGTTTTGTTTCTCACCCATAGGGTGCTAACCTCCGGAGCATCTTCAGCACGTTAAAACCCGTATGAATAGAGGCGTCGGAGATCAGCACAGATTTAATAGCCGAGACTCAAATCGGAAATCCGGGCTAAGATGGCCGACCGGATTCTACAGATGGGTGGTGCGGCGAGGTTTGATGGCAAGTGGACCGAAGTTAGCGACGTGGACCCGTCCAATGCGGTTCGATCCGCGCCTGCTTTTTCCGATGCCAGCCGGAGCCGAACTCAATCACGATCGCCCCGGCGATGGGCGATCCGGTCACTGAATCGCGAACCGTCAACTGAGCAGAAGCAGACTACGCAAGAGGCGCGAAAAGAAGTGCTGCAGCGAGAGGGACCAACAAAAGAAAGTCACGAAACATGCAATCAGCCCTCTTTCCGGAGAGCGCAGCCGACTGGTTATGACCCCGACTCTTACAGCGCCCCTTCGACCGGATTCCCTTCAAACACGATCTCTCTGGTCAGATTCTCCGGGGGAATGTCGATCTTGATGGTACGTCGGTGAGGCGCCCGCATCTTCGACCCAGCTCGCAGGCTTAGGGCTAGACGCCGGTCACGGTCCTTCCAAGCGAACCGCAGCCACATTTCTTCGCACTTGAGGAAATCGAAGCTGACACCGTCGTCCTCGTAAAGCGTGAATTCGCCATCCGCGCCGGGATAGATCTTCAGCACAAGAGGGCTCTCGGTCGGCTCGGTCGTATATTGCTTGACGGACCCGAAAGGAAGAATCGCGCCTGCCCTCACATAAAGAGGCATCGTGGCAAGATCCACGGGCCGGGAGATTTCACGTGCGCCCTCCATCCTTTCGTTCGTCCAGAAGTCATACCAAGTCCCGCGCGGTAAGTAAAGGGTTCTGATCTTTGCGCCTTCCTCGGTGACCGGAGCAACGAGGATGTCCCGCCCCCACAAATACTGGTCGGAGCGCACCACGGCCTGGGGATCGTCATTGTAGTGAAGCCACAAGGCGCGCATGAGGGGCAGTCCCGTGTCGTGGGCTTCGCGGACCAGCGTGTAGGTGTAAGGGAGAAGGCGGTAACGAAGCTCGAGGTATTTCCTGCAGATGGGTTCAATTTGCGGGTTGTGCAGTTCCTTAATATCGGGGAGGCCGCTGTTCGGACCGTATCCTTTAAGCTCGGTCGGACCGTAATCGCCCGTGTTCCACTGCCAAGGGCGTCGCAGCTTCCACGTCCGCCCATGCGACCGAAACAACGGGCAGAAGGCGCTGAACTGGAACCAGCGGGCGTAAAGCTCGCCGGTAAGTTCCCGGGTCGTAACAAAGCCGCCCGTGTCCGTTCCCCAGTAGGGCATTCCGCTGAGCCCGGTGCTAATCCCCACGCCAACTTGCGACCGCAACGCTTCCCAGGTGGAGTCAATGTCTCCGGACCACAGCCATCCGTAACGCTGCATTCCCGCGTAGCCGTTGCGATTCAGCGTATAAGGCCGCCGGCCCGGCCTCTCCACTTGGGGACCTTCCCAGTACATGCGATTTCGAGCGAGGCAAACCTCGGGATCAAGGGAGTCACCTTCATCAGCCCACCACCCGTCGACACCCAGACGAAACACCTCGAGATGCTTCGACCAATAGTTCGCCGCACGATCCGGGTCCCCGGACCCGCCGGAGGCGTCAGCGGCGCGACCGTGTAAGTGTTGGGGAGGATTCACGACATGCAGCGCCAGCTTGAAATGTTCCTTGTGCAGCTCCTCGAACATTCGCTGGGGGTCAGGGAAAACCTCCAGATTGAAAGCGAATGACCCGTGTCCCCGGTTCCAGCCTGAGGGACAAAAACCTGTCCCCAGGTAGATCAGCACGTCGCAGGGAAGACCATCCTCGCGGAATTTCCGGGCTTCTGACATCACCTCGTCGCGGTTCGCCAACGTTCGATGCGATTGTTGATAACCCAGAGACCAAATGGGGGGCATGTGGGGGAACCCGGTCAGGCGGGCATATTCGGCCAGGATTTCCTGGGGCTGGTGGGAGCCGACAAGAAAGAGATCCAGGGGGAGGGCTGCCCCGGACGCCCATGGCCGGAAGCGCCCTTCGTTGGCCGTGAGATCAAAACTTCCGAAAGGAAGATGGAAGAACAATGCCCATCCATCTGCACCCACGAGCCAGGGAATGGGAACTCGCGCGCCGTTCGTAGCCAGGTCCGGGGTGCCTTGACCATGCTTCATGGGGTAAGCGTGCCCTCGGCGGTCAAGTTGCGGACCGCCCTCACCCAATCCGAAAACCGGGGCTCCGTGGGTAAGGAACCCGACGCTCCCGTCACTCGTGTCGATCTGAAGACGCTGCAACTCGGCTTGGTTCTGGTCCCGAATGATCACCGTCAGGGGCTGGGGAAGAATCTTCAGCTCGAAGGTCCCACAGGCAAGGTTGCTTTCCGCGGAGACCGACCGGATGCGGATCGGCGCCTCCCCCCCTTGCGAGGCGACCAGGACTCCGTCATCAGGGATGGGTTGCGCCTGCTCCTGGGGATCGAGAGGAAGCAGGGACACGCGAAGGGTTCGCGCGCTCATCGGAGAGATCGCCAGTTCGGCTGCCCATCCAGCCACTTTGAGGCCCGGCGTCTGGGCCGCCACAGCTGAGACGCCCGAGCCCGCCCAGCCCGGCTTGGCCAGTAGCAGCGCACCGGCTCCGGCAGCCCCCATTCGAGCGATCGCTTTCCTTCTTGAACAGGACTTTTCCACGTGCTCGAACCCTACCCAAGTCAGGCAATACCTGCTCGATGTTTAGCGCGCGCGATAATCTGCGCCATCACGTCCTGGTAACGGTCGAACGTGTCGTCGACAACCGTGAGGGTCGGAATGGCCAGTTCATTGAGCGATAGCGTCTCGGGATCAAACTTGCTGAAGCCGGATTCGTGAACGCCGCTGCTCCCGCGTCCGGGAGCGGGATGACTGAGGTGCTGGAAGAAGCGGGCGTATTTGGTGACGGCCGCGGGGTATGCAAACTCTGAAAAGGCATGATAGAGAGGAATAAAGGACATCAGCGCGTCGTAGTGCATCTCGCCACAGCACAGGACGCCGGGATGCCTTCGGGCGAGATCCGCAACGAGCCGTTGAGTGCCCTCGTGGGTGTCCGCCTTGGTGTTGTTTTCCCAGCCGCCCGCGATGTCGAGGAAGTACGCGTCGGCAGGGTGGCGATTGAGAACATCATCGATTCGGGAAGCGAGCCACTCCCGCCAGGAGTCGACACCCACGTTCATATAGGGCATCCAGCCTTCCATGTGCCGATCGTTGTCCCAGTCCACCCAATTCAGGTAAAAGGGATCACCATCAATCTGTGCCATGGTGGCGTCCGCAAATTTCGAGAACCCGGGGAGACGTTCATTTGCGGAGTTAATCCCGAACATGGGCATCATGTGGAAACCCATCTGCCGGCCGGTTTCCAGGAGTGCTTTGAAGCCCGCCTCGCCGCCCAGGCGCGGCTCAGGTTGATAGAGCGGGTAATTCCAGTAGTAGCGGCCATCCCAAGCCGCAATGAAGACCAGGACTCGCGCGGCAGGAATCTGGGAAGCCACCCAGCGCAGGATGGTTTGCATCTTGGCGTAATCGTTGAAAATATATCCAGTCCAGTGCATACCATGAAGGGATACAGCGAGCGCGACGTTACGGAGCCAATCCGGAACGTCCTCGCGCTTTTCCCAATGAGGAATCTTGAAAGCGCGCTCCAGGTGTTCAAAATGGGGCTGGAACGCCGCCTCCTGCGAATCCACGGCGCCAGCGCGCCAGACAGGGCTCTCCAACCCGTTACTCTTTTTCCAGCCCTCCCTTTCGTAAACCAGTTCGACCCGGTAAGAGCGCTCACCGGGCTGGAGATAAAACCGGTTCGCCCGAACCGCCTGGTTGAGGGCGGACAAGAAGAAAAACTCTTTGTCTCCTCGCTGAATGACCAGAAGCGGCGTGTTCAGTCCTCGCGCGATGAAAAGCGCGCCTCCGCCAAAGGGGTAGCCAAACAGGAATTCGTCATCTTTGGGGTCAAAGAAAGGCTGGCCGCCGGCTGAAATCCTTCCGCGCGGAACGCCTCGGACAATCGCGGCGATCGACTTGACGGGTTGTTCCATTTCGACGCGGGCATCCCATTCGATGAAAGTGCCGTTCTTGCGGAACCGGGCCCGCAGCCGGCCGGGAGCCTTTTGCTGACCTCCTGCCCAGACGAAGCCGGAACAGGTAACCGCCAATCCGTCTGAGTTGTCCTCGACGGTCATTTGCTCACGATCCAGCGCGTAGGTATTCTCAAAGGTGTATACCCGAAAGGAAAACTGCAACCCCGCAAATTCCACCGACGGCTCGGGAAAGTCGAAGCTGAACTTCATGAAGCTTTTGCCGCGCGGAGGAATGTAAACCCCACTCGTAGAGCTCAGGGGAAGAATGCGATCGAGCTTGGCGGGATTCCTTGGATCGGAGGAGGAACCTCCCAACGAGGCGGCCACAGCCGGGGCAGGAAGAATCGAGCCGGTCCCGGCAGCCACGGCACTCTTCAGTAGTGCACGCCGGGAAATCTTGTCACCCATCATTTCCTTCTCTCGAGGGTCTGGTTGAACCTCGTATCGGGAACCGGACCCTCGCAGGAAACATGCTTGCGCCCCGCCTGGAATTCTCACTCAGCGATGCCGCGGGCAAGGGGGGAAGTCAGGCTGGGTCTTCAAACCGCAGCGGAAGTCGTTTTCCAGTACACCGCGTACCTTTCTCCAAACAGCTTATAGAGCGGGATCAAGGTGAGTTTTTGCGCCTGCCCGACGGTTTGGAAGGTCAGCGATTGGTCGGAGACTGGTTTCAGCCAACCCACCGGATCATTCGGGCTGGTGGCGATGGCGGGAACAGGAATCGGGTCACCGTTGGGGGCGGTGTCGAACCCCGAATAGAACATCGATTTGGAGAGACCCTCGGTTCCCAATCGCCCGGCCAGGACTAGCGGTCCATACATCGCGGCCTGCTGAGTGTGGTCATCAGGCATGGTCTCGATGCGGAGGCTCATGGGCAGACTGACCTCCACTCGGTCACCTTCTTTCCAGGTGCGGTTCAGCGTCAAGTAGCTCGAGGGGCTTGAGAACGCGCCAAGGTTCGTTCCGTTCAGCTTGACCGTGCCTCCGCGGGTCGCCCAGTTGGGAATTCTGATGTTGAGGGCCAGCTCGCTGGGTTTATCCGCGTGCACCACCAAGGTGGTGCCTTCCTCCTCGGGGAAATTGGTTTGCTGTTCGAGGTGCAAGCCCTTCTTAGGCCAGTTCACCTCCGAGGCGATGAACAGATTCACAAAGATGCCGTGGTCATCGTGGAAGTAAATTGAGTCGGCAGTCTTGGCAAACTCCTCGACACCCGTCCCAGTGCAGCACCAGAAAGAGTCGTAAGTCGAGTTGAAGTACTTCCAGTATCCTGACCCGAGCGGGAGGAAGTAGCCCATTCCGCTGTCTTCGAGGTTCTGCGTCCCCAGCCGGCTGTTGAAGAGCGTGCGCTCGTAATAATCCATCACGCGCGGGTCGGCTGTCCATCCGAAGATGTGGCGCGCCAGTTTAAGCATGTTGTAGCCGCAGCAGCACTCCTCGGTATGCTTGCCCAGTTCCGTGGCGAGCTTTCCGGGCGGCGTGCGCCAGAACTCATCGTTGCTGGTACCTCCCGTGCAATAGATCCGCTCGCTTGTGACCTCCTGCAGAAAATACGAGGCAATGTCGTGATAGCGAGGCTCACCGGTGAGTTCGTAGCGGCGGGCGGCGCCGATGACTTGCGGGATGTGGGTGTTGGCGTGGATTCCTTTCAGCTCGTCGCGATGTTCGGCCAGCGGGTCAAGGAACATCGCCTTCTCAAATCGTCCCGCCAGCTCCAAGTAATACTGCTTGCCGGTCGCGGCACAGAGGTTCCCAAGTGCCTCGTTCATGCCGCCGAATTCCGTTTGCAGAATCCGTTGCATGTGCTCGTCACTAATGCTCTCCTGCCAGTGCGCGACCCACCCCGCCATGCCCTCCGCTACCGAGAGCGCCTGATCGTTTCCACAGTGGACGTACATGTCCAGGAGGCCGGCCATGATCTTATGATAGGTGTAGAAGGGAGCCCAGACCCTCCGGCCCTCGCGCAGCCGGTCGAAGAGTTCTTCGGGGAAGGCACTGAGGTAGCCGTTCTTCAGGGCCTTTTGGCAATTGGCCAACTCGCTGACCAGCGCATTGCCTTTATCTTTCAAATCGCTGTCCCCCACGCTGGCATACATCAATGCGCAGGCGGACAAGTAGTGGCCTCCTGTGAAATGACCGCGCAATTCGCAATCGGGTTTTTCCCATCCTCCCAAGGGCTCGGCCGGGGAGGGGATCCCGGCATTCACGCGAAAGGTGTGGAGAAGCCGGTCAGGCGGGAGCAGGTGGAGATAGCGCCGGTCCGCTTCCAGGGCATCCTGAAACACGCCCTTTCGCAAGCGAACTTGGGTCAAGGGGAAAGGCTCGACTTTCCCTAAGATTTTCTGCTTGCCGGCTGGCTTATTTCTCATTCCGGGCGTGATCGCGGCAGTGACCTGCGCGGGACTAGCCAAAACACGACTGGGCAGTAGGGCAGCTCCCGCTACCGCTGCTGCTGTAGAAACAAACTGCCTTCTGGTTGGTCGATTAAGATTTGTCATGGGTTCCTCCCTCCAAAACAAGATAATACCGCATCGTTGCCGAGCAAAGGGTGGTCATTTTGACCGAAGGGCGCTCTGACTAAGGGAGACCCTTCAGGGTCCCTCCGCCCCATTTCAGAAACGGAAAAGCCACATAAACGTGCTCCCTTAGACCAACGCGCGGCGCGGCAATCGTCAAAGCGCCGGCGAAAACCCAGGCGAGCGGCAAACCGCCTGAGCTGCCAATCTCGCGTGCCATGGCGGCAGGCACGATGAAGATACCGGATCCGATCATCGCGCCAGCCACGATCATTACGCGGTCAAACAGGCCGAGGCCCTGGACAAAGCCTGTTGCGGGCGGCGAGGCTGCTTCGGACGCAACCGATGGGGTCGGAACAGTCATGGTCTTCTCAGCAGCGTGGGCGCACCCCACGCTTCCAATAGCAATGCCGCCGCTCCTTTCAGGAACCCCTTGGCGAAAAAACCGCTCCGTCTCCCAGGGCAAGCCTCGTGGATAGGATTAGGTGATGGGCAAGAGCTATCTAGGTCCGTCGAGCGTAAAAAAAGAACCCCAGCACCCGGGTGACCCGGGTGCTGGGATGGCGAGACTTGAAGAGCAGGTTTGGTCCGAATCAGAATATGATCTTCAAGCCGAACTGAATGTTTCTTGCGGGATAGACGGATGTAGTCCTCCCGAAGGTGCTGTCGCTCATAGTCCCGTCCGGGTTTTGCAGGTTCACGTTGTTGAACAGGTTGAAGGCCTCAGCCCGGAACTGGAATTTTGCAGCCTCATCGTGCCAGAACCACGGGATACTGGTGTTCTTGACGATGTTGAAGTCGCAGTCGATGTAACCTGGGCCGATGTAGGAATTGCGACCGAGGTTCCCCTCCTGGCCCAGGGCCGGCGCCGGAAATTGGGATGCCGTAAAGATGCCCGATAGAAACTCCTGTTTGGTCCCCTTCTTGAATCTGCCGAACGCGGGCACCGTGGGGAAGTCATAATTGTACCCATCAGCATTGTAGTCGCCGCCGGTATTGCCGGTGATTACGCTGCCGGTAATCCAAGTAGGGCTAGCGCCCGTGGTGTAACAATTACCATTTGGGTTAGCAGCGCAGACCGGCTCAAAGGGCAAGGTATTAGCAACGCTGTAGGGAGTGCCCTTCTGGAGGATGATCACGGCGCCCGTCTGCCACCCACCCAGCAGCTTCGACTTGAACCCCGGCCCATGGGGACCCGGCAGATCGTAAACGAAGCTGGCCGCGAGTTTTTGGCGGACATCGAAGTCGGAAAGGCCATAGTTCGCCTTCAGGTTGGAAATGTCGACCATGGGCAAGTCCACCCCGTAAGTGCTGGCGGTATCATAGGCCTTACCGTACGTGTAGGCGGCTTGGAGATCCAGACCATGGCTGGTCCGCTTCTTCACAGTGAAGTTCATCCCGTTGTACTTTGATTTGCCATTGGCCTGACCGTAACCGATTTCTCCGAAGTAAGGATTCGGCCGGATGTCCACGTTGTTGTTCGTGATCAGGGTGTCGTCTTCGCGGTTAACGTCATAATCTTGTGCCAGACGGCGACCGACCGACCCGACATAGTTCCCCTCGATCACCCAGTTGTTGGAAAGAGCGTACTGCAAACCGATGAACCAGTTTTCAGCATACGGCCACCTGAGGTCGGGGGTCCAACCGTAGATAGTGCTCTGCGCATTTATCAAGCTACCATGGCTAGTCAGCCCGGGCGTAATGCCGGTCATGGGCGGATAATTATAGGGTCCCACCGGCGACGTGCCCAAGCCGAAAACGGGTTGCGGTCCGTTAGGGACGGTTTTTATCCCCGTGACATTCGCGTATATCGGAAGCGTGGCGCAGCAGTCACGGAAGAACTGGCTGGAAATCCGGTCGTAGAAGATCCCCGCGCCCGCCCGGACCGACATCTTGCCTTTGCCGGTGGGGTCCCAGGCAATGCCGAGACGAGGAGCGAAGTTACGCTTGTCGGTGGTGGCGAGCGGTGACGCCTGGATGATACTCGCATTGGCTATCCGCGAGGTGAAGTCGGTCCCGGTACTGAACACCAAGCGCGAGAACAAGCTCTTGGGCTTGGTTTGGTCGTAGGGATCCATGTACCAATCCCAGCGAAGCCCATAACTGACCGTGAGGTTCCGCTTGACCTTCCAATCATCGTTGTAGAAGATGCCGAGGCGCTGCACGACCGGGAGGAAGTTCGGCCCGAATTGTTTCCCTGTCGTTGGAATGAACCCGTAATTGCTCTCCGAGAAAGGATTGTCGTTGGCAAAATCCCACATGGTGTTGAAAGTGTAGTAATAGCGGGTCGCGTCGGCTCCGAACGTGGTGCCGCTACCCCAGCCATTATCATGCCCAAAGTTCTCGCCAATCTTGAAGGCGTGCCTCCCGCGGTTCCAACTCAGAACATTGCGCCACTCGGCATTGGTCTGCATAAACGTTGGACCGCTAAAGCCCGTTCCGTAGTTGCTGATGCCGGGAACGGTAATTTGGGGAATGTCGGGATTGGCAAGCGACGCCTCACCCCGCGGCCGGGTAAAGGTAACTGCGGTTTCGAAGAGTAGGGTGGGCGAGAAGAGGTGGGTGAAATCAACATTCGCGAATTCCGTGGATTCGGGCTCGGACTGGGTGAACGCCGGATAGGCCGACTGTGCGAAATTGCTGAGTACGCTCATCCGGTACCAGCTGCCGTAGAGCCGGTTGTTGCCACTGCCCCAGCTCTGATCGAGCCGGAAGTTCCACTGGGTGCCGTTCCGAGGAAGCGTTACGCTGGAATCAATGATCTGCATGATATCGAAATTGCAGGGCATTGACCCAATGGGGGTGGTGATCGATGTAGTCCCAGTGCACGTGGTGTTCCCCGTCAAAGAGGCAGCGGTTTGCGTAACCGCCTCGCGAGTCCCCGAAGGCAGGTATTTAGTCATGACCTGGGTCGAGATGTTGTTGGGATAATTCGCTGCCATGTAGTTGAGGAAGTCCAGTGTCGGCACGGCGTTCACCGCGGTTGATCCTGCCCCCGACCGCAGGAAATCCATCGAACCGAAGAAAAAGGTGTGGTCCTTCCGGATGGGTCCGCCCACACTCCAGTTCCCTTCATTGCGCTGAAAGACGGGAAGTTTGTTGAATGTGCCATTGGCGCGCTCGATGGTATCCGTCTGGAAAATGTTTCCCGCCGTCAGGGAATTGTTGGTGAAGAAATAGCCCATGGTCCCGTGAATACCGTTGGTTCCCGACTTGGTGATGATGTTGGTGACCGCCGAGGAGTTGCGTCCCCACTCGGTCGAGAAGTTGTTGACCGAGACGCGCAGTTCCTGGATCGAGTCGGCGTTGGGAGTGAGGTTGGTAACGCCCCCTCGCGGACTGCCGTTGGCGCTGCCGCCATCCACCAGGTAGCTGTTCGCTTCGGCCCGCTGGCCGTTGGCGCTGAGGCTGATGCCGAACTCCGTATTGAAGATGTCTGCCGTCGCCTGAGCATAAGATGCGCTGCCGCCCGAAGGCAGGCCGGTGATGCCGGCCGTGAGCACGACGAGGCCATAGAGGTTCCGGGCCACCATGGGTAAATTCTGGACGCTCGTCGAGTTGATTTCCGACGAGACCCTTGCCTGGGTGGTTTCGACCGCAGGCGGCGCCGCCGTGACCGTCACTTCGGTCGCAGCGGTTCCGAGTTGCAGGACGAAATTGACCTCCTTGATTTGCTTCGCTTCCAGCCGGATGTTTTCTTGAACCGTGCTCTTGAATCCCTTCGCGCTTGCGGTAATCTCGAACAAATGCACGGGGAGAGAGGGAATGTTGTAGTTCCCTGCTGAGCCCGTTTGCACGGTTCGGATGATGCCCGTTTCCACATCCTTGGCCACTATTGTCGCGTTGGGCACCACGGCGCCCGAGGGGTCGGTGACCGTCCCCACGAGAGTGCCTTCAAACTGCGCCCACGCGCTTAGGGAAGAGAAGAGCAGTAGAAAAAACAGGGCTACGAGCCCTACAAGGCTTTCCCGCATACTCATATTAATTCCTCCTGATTTGGAGGCCCCGGGCGGGCCCCCTTGGATGGGCAAAGCAAGCCCACGAGATTGCTCCTGCGGGGCCTGGAGGCATCGAATGATAATGGAAATAGGCCGCCACCTTGTGATCCGTTCACGAGTACCCCACGAAGGGCCAACATAACCACTCGTCCTTCCGGTCCCGATCAGGAGCGACCCAAGACGTGACGCAGGCATTCAAACTACAGTGATTGATTTCTGAACGTCTCGACTACTTGATTGCGCAAGTTTCCTTCGACTACAGAACTTTTTATTGTATACAACATTGAACCCCATCTCTATAGTCGATATATAAGCGCTTGTCAAGTCTTTTTTTGACCCCGCTAATATCTTTCAGCTATAGGCGCGGAGCACTTTAGGAGCAAGGGCTTAGGTTCTATCCGGCGCTCGGCCGGGGATAAATGAATAATGATAGTGATTACAGTTCTTGCTGAACGCACAGTTTCGGTCAGCCGGCCGGAAACCAGGTGACCCGGCGGGCTTCGTGTGGGCGTAGAGCTTGCTGACGGCCCGACCATTATTCAGGTCAAGGGGAGGCGTGACGCCCGTTGGCCGAACTTGTTGCCACGCACTTCGGTAGGCGTCTTCGGTGAACCCGGGAGCGCCTGATCCGACCGTTCCCCCGCGAGGTCTTGATATTTAATGCTGGATTGTGCATCCTAGGGTCGGGTTTGAGGACCGCATGTTTAGCGTTTTTCCAGTGCAGGCACGAAGAGGTTTCGGAAAGAAGATGGGGGAGTGTTTGGGAGCCGCGCTGCTTCTTTGCGGGTTTGTCGGCGTCGCTCTGCCTCAGACTTCCCAGCCTTCGCCAGTCTTCACCCAGGTCGAGTCTTACATCCAGCAGCGGCTGTACGTCCGCGCAATAGCGCTCCTCCAGGAGATTCTGGAAAGGTCCCCCGGCGACCCCATGGCTCACAATCTGATGGGGATTGCACTCACTTCGTCCGGAAAGCCGGAAGAAGGGAATGCTCACTTCCAGGCTGCCCTCAGATCGAATCCCGAGTTCTTTCCTGCCTTGAAGAACCTGGCCCTTAACGAGCTGGCCATGAACCGCCTGGAAGAGGCTCGCAGCCACTTTGAACAAGTTCTGAAGCGGGCGGCGCAGGACCCGGTTGCCCATCTCTCCCTGGGGGAGATCCATTACGCGAAGCGCGAATTCGGCCCGGCGGTTGACGAGTACCTCAGGAGCGCGGGCCTGTTCGAGAGGGACCCGCGCATGGTCTTACGGTTCGCCCGAAGTTGTTTCCAGTCAAACCAGGGCGAAAGGGCTGCGGAGGCATTGGAGCATCTGAGCCCAGGAGCTGACGGCCAAACCCATTTCCAAGCCGGATTGATGCTGGCCCAACTGGAGAAATACCCTTCCGCCGCCCGCCAATTCGAGCTGGCCAAGAAGGGCTACCCTGACCCGTATGAAGTGGGGTTCAACCTGACGTTGGCTTACGCGAGAAGCCTGAACTATCCCGCAGCGATTCAAGCTGCGCAGGAGGTGATTGCCCAGGGCTACCGAAAAGCCGAGTTGTATAACCTCCTGGCGGAGGCGTACGAACACAACAATCAGACCATCGAGGCCTATAATGCTTTGCGTACGGCGACCCAGATCGACCCCCGGGACGAGAACAACTATCTTGACCTGATGGCGCTCGGTGTCGACCACGCCAATCTCGAGCTGGCGTTGGATATCGCCAATATTGGTCTGCGGAACATTCCAAACTCCTACCGGTTGATCATGCAACGGGGCGCCGTGAGGGCTTTTCATGCGCAAATCACCTCCGCCCTCGAGGACTTCGAGGCAGCGGCAAAACTCGAGCCCCAGCGGGACTTGCCCTATTTCGGTATGTGCATGGCGTTGATGCAAAAGGACCAGACTCCCCAGGCCATAGAAATTGCGCGTCAGAGGTTGGCGATCAGTCCGGACGATTATCTCTTGCTCTATGCCTTGGGCGAGATTCTCAGCCGATCCGCCGCCTCGACTGAGCACGATCAAGAAGCAGTGCAACTTCTGGAACGGTCCGTCCGTTTAAACCCAGATTTTGCGACCGCGCGCGCGGCGTTGGGAAAAGTTTACGTCAGGCGCGGCGAAGACGACCGCGCACTCGTGGAGCTCGAAAAAGCCCTCCAACTTGATCCTACCGACCTCACACCGTGTTACCAGCTTGCCCACATTTATCATCGAAAAGGGGACAAGAAGCAGGCCGACGAGCTATTTGCGAAATTCGTAAAATTCCGAGATGAAGACCGCGAGAGACACGCCAACCGCCACCTGCTCCAGCTTCTTCGCGAAGGGGAGAAGTGAGGCTTCTGGAGCGGGGTTCGCTCCAATCCATGCGAGGTCGGAGGGAGCGCCGCTCTAACGAGCCATCCATGTCGGTCACAGCTCCAGGGAGATCGAGTCTATCGGGCAGGGCGACGGGGAGCCCCAGACTGGTCTCCTGCCTCGTCTTCCTTTTCCTGATGGCGCCCCTCTCGGGTTCCCAGCGACCGACGGGGCTAGAGGGGAACGCTCCTGCCTCGGCGGAACGGTATCGGCAGGAGGGCATGGCTCTTCTGGAGCAGCGTAAAACGCAGGAGGCGCTGGCCCGCTTCCGTTCGGCGGTGGAGCTCGACCCGGCCGACGCCGTTTCCCACGATTGCATCGGGGGTATCCTCGCCGGCGAGGGTCCGACCGCAGCAGCGATTGGCGAATTCCAAAGAGCCATCGAGATCGATCCGGACTATTACCCGGCTCATTACCATTTGGCGTTGTCCTACGATGGAACCGGTCGCACGGCGGAGGCGATCGAGGAGTATCAGCAAGCCTTGCGTCTCAAGCCTGACTTAGTGGAAGCCCGCTACGCGCTGAGTGCCGCGTGCTGGAAGTTGGGAGACGTGGACGGATCAATCAGCTTGCTGCAAGAGATTGTCGCAGCGAATCCGCAATCCTGGCATGCGCGGTACAACCTAGGGGTCGAGCTCTGGCAACGCTACCGCAAACCGGGAAAGCTCCCGGAAAAGACCGATCTCGACGAGGCGATCCTCCAACTGCGCGTTGCCGCCCAGCAGCAGCCTGAGCAACCCAAGATCTACTTGGCGCTTGGTCAGGTCCTGGCCGAAACGCTAGACCCTTCCGGAGCCCTCGAAATCCTCCGCAAGGCTGCCGACCTCGCCCCCCGCGACCCTACGTACTGTTACAACGTTGGAGAAGCCCTTCGCATGAAGGGTGACTTCGAGGGCGCAGAAGCCGAGCTGCGCAAAGCACTTCAGCTTGATCCCCACCAAGCGCCGGCCCGACGGTCGCTGGGGCTTGTGCTGCGGCAAAAGGGAGATCTCCAAGCGGCGGCTGTCGAGCTGCGACTCGCGGCCAGCCAATTACCCGAGGACGCCGAGGTTCGGGACAAACTCGGCGCGGTTCTGCTCGGTCTGAATGACCTCAGCGGCGCCATTGATGAACTCCGCCGAGCCGTGCGTCTGGATCCGCACTTCTTCGAAGCCCGTCTGACGCTCGCCCGGGCGCTGGAAAGAGCCGGGCAGGGCGAAGCCGCCCAGAAGGAGCGAGAAGAGGCACAGAGGATCGAAACGCTGTACCGGGCGCGCGGCCGCGCCGTGGTCCTGCTACAGGCAGCAGCCGATCACCTGCGGGCGGGCGACACGGCCAAGGCGCTCGCAGAACTGCGTGAGGCAACAACCCTGAGCCCGGATTTTGCCGAAGCGCATTGGCAACTTGCGGCGAGTCTCTGGCAGTCTTCCGGAGACCTGGCGGAAATCATCAAAGAACTTCACACCGCCCTTGAGCTGGATCCTGATCATGCGCGGGCGCATTACCAGTTGGGCCTCGCCCGCACAAAACAAGGTATGACTGGATTGGCGAAGGCTGAATTCAGCCGCGCGTTGGAACTGGCCCCGAGTCTCTGCGATGCGCGTCGCGCTTTGGCAGAAATGGCCGATGCAGATCGTGATTGGCCAAAGGCCATCGCCGAGTACCAGAAGTATGTTGCCTGGAGACCGAACGACGACGCGGCGCAAAAAGCGCTCTCCATGGCGGAGGAGAACCTGAAGCGGAAATGACCCTGTAATTTCAACCCCATTTAAGAACCCGCCCATTGACGGTGATCTGTGTGAAAACTGATTGATGGGACGTGTGGACGCGGAAGGCGGGGCTCGATCAACGCGCTTTTCCAAGTGGACCGGAGGTTAGGCAGAGCGGCCCGCGCCCCCGGCCATTTGGCGCAATCCTGGGACAGCTTCCTACCAACTGCCGCGCTCGCCGATGGTATCGATGACTCGGAAGAGCCGCTCCGCGCCGTTCAGCCAGTTCGTCTGGATGGCACGTTCTGCTCGGTCACAGTCCCCTTGCTCGAGCGCTTGGATAATTACCGAGTGCTCGTCCACCATCACACCAAGCTGCTTCACAATCCCACTGGCATAGAGCCGCCAATATCTCTCGGCCTGGGGGTTGACGGCCTTGAGCAGCCTGCGCAAGCGAGGCCCAGCGCTGACATCCACCACGGTTTGATGAAAACTCAGGTCGAGATTAAAAATGAGGTTGGGATCCTCTCGCCCTGCCAGACCCAACTCCCGGAGTCCTTCATTGAGTTCTCGCAGCTTCTGGATGACGACGGACCGTGCTGCCAGGTCGAGCTGCGCGGTTTTCCGTGCCGCCAAGCCTTCCAGATGACCGATGATCGCATAGAGCTCCCCAGCGTCTTCCTTAGTAAGGGGAGCCACGGTCAGGCGTTCCTTAGTGCGATCACCGGAGGCTGAATTAATGAATCCCTCACGTTGGAGCATATGAAGGGCGCTCCTCACGGGCGTGCGGCTTACCCCGAGGTGTTCCGCCAGTTCCGCTTCGACAACTCGGCTGCCCGGCGCGAGTCGTCCGTGCACGATCATGTCACGAATCTGCCGGTAAGACTTCCTCAGGTTGCTAACACGTCCCGTGCGCCCCGAGCGCTGATCTCCCTGCGCCTGCCCGTTGACGGAGGTTGAAAGGGTTCCCCTCTCGGCCATCCAATTCTCTGAGTCAGTCTTCATAGGATAACCCCGTGCTTTCGGTATCTTCCGCGGGTATCGAGAAACCCGAGCGTGCCACCAGCTTCAGTTCAGCGTGTATGGGAATGCTGTGATCCGCAGTTTGGCTGAACCGTAAGGAATAAGGGAGATCGTCTCCACAGGTTGTTTGCTTTTTACGGGGCTTATGGGCAATGGTCCCGCGGAATCATCTACAATTTGCCAATCCGGTAGCCGTCGCGCTTTCGCTTTAATCTCCACGGGAGCGCCCTCAGCACTGAAGGGTTGATCGCCAAGAGTAGTCTCCGTTACCTCGAAAGACTTTGCGAGATTGTCCTTGTCGATGACCAGCGCGTAGTTCCACGGGGTAGTGGGATAGACCTCCCAATCGGATGCCGGTCCCGTCTGCTTGACCTTGTGCCAGCTCTCCCCGATTTTGAGCGAAAACACCAAAGGCCCGCGTTCCACGGCAATGGAGTTGTTGTACCAACGAGAATTTGCGACCCGCATCGGGAAGCGCAGTTCGACTCCGTCACCGCTCTTCCATTCGCGCTCCACGCGGTAAAACTCGCCTGCTTTCACACCCTCGCGCGCCGTGCCATTGACTGCCACCGTGGCCCCGGTCGCCCACGCAGGAATTCTCAGCACGAGAGGGAACTTGACGGGCTGGGCGGGATTCACGGAGAGGGTTACGGTTTCCCGGAAGGGGTAGTCCGTCTTCTCCACGATGGTCACGGGCGTTCCTTCCGCGACCAAGGTGGACACTTCGCTGGGGCCATACGCGACCGCCGCGAGGCCGTGATCCGGGGTGCCCATCCACAGGTTGGCCACGAACTTGGGCCATCCTTGATGCATGTTGGCAGTGCAGCAGCCGTAATTGGGTTCCAGGCCATAAAGGTTCGAGTCGGGATCGTTAGTCGTCCAGCGGCGGTTCGCCAAGCTGCACATGACTTGGTTCGCCTGCTGATCGTATTGGTGACCCCACATGTCGACGGTCAGAGTTCCGGGCAGGGCATTATAGGCGATCCTTTCCAGGCGATCTCCCAAACCGGGATCGCCGAGAATGGAGATGTCCGTCTCCAGAGAAAACATGGCTTCCACTACGGCGCACAGCTCCGTTCCTTGCGAAGGGTCGCGCCCGGCGTAGTGCTCGTCCGCTCCAAACACGCCGGACGGCTGCCCATGAAACTGGTCGAGATCATTCAACGTCTGGTACAGACTCTCCCGATCCTTCTGCGCTCCGGTGATCAGCCACCACACGGTGGCAGCCTTCATGGCCATGGCATTGTTCACGCCGTGCGTGGAAAGGTTGGCTTGCGAATGGTCGATCTTCCCTTTGAAGCGGAAGTCAGCGAATTGCGCCTCCCAATCGTGCCCTTGAGCGTGCAGTCGGCGAGCTAGCTCCAGCAGGCTCTTGTCCCCGGTGCGGTTGTAGAGCCATAGAATGCTCAGCACCTCGTCGTGCCATCGAAAGATCGCCCACTCCTTGAGCGGCCTCGCGTCCAGTTCCTGGGCCTGGTAAGCGAAGTACTTTTGCATAAGGGGAATCACGCGCGGATCGCCTGTGGCCTCCTGATACTGCATGAGCACCTTCAACATGACGTAGTTCGGCCACCAGTCCGTGTTCCGGGCGGGGCCGATCCAGCCATTCGGTTGTTGGTGTTCGAGTGTCCAGTCTACCCACTTCTTCGCCTTGGCGATGAGTCTCTCGTCACCGGTCAAGAACGCCAGGGGCACCAGCCCATCCAGGAAATAGGGTCCTCGCTCCCAGCTTTCTCCCGTGCCGCCCAACCAGCCGCTGTTTGAGCCGACGTCGGGCCAAAACTCGTCGAGGTGACCGCTCAGGCCATTCGCCTGGATGCGCAACTGTCGCAGCAACCAACCCGTGGGCTTGACCGAGGTAAGCGGCAGCAGGTTGAAGGCGTTCGGTTGGAGCGGGGCCCGGTTCGGCGTCGCACCGCCGGGTTGTGCAGCAAGGCCCTGCGGGGCGCTCATGCTTAAAGCCAGCCACGCCAGCAAGGCCAGCTTGATAGGCGTTCGCTTCAGATTTGCCAGGGTATGCATCATCGGTTGATAGTCCTTTCTCTTGTGGCCATGACAGGATCGGCCGCCGGAATGATTGCTGGCGTGATCTGGCAGGTGGCATGGGAGAGGAGAAAACCTGCGGGGCGGATAAATACCTGTGGCAGGCAGTGTCTTTCGATCAGAATCGTCATCGAACTGGAGATGACCACCATGGGTCCGACTCTACAGCAACGGGTAAGGTTAGCACGAGACGCCTTTAGTGCAAAACTTCTCCTTCGGTTTCCTTCAGGAACAACGTGAAGATTACGGCGCCCACCAGGAAGGTCGATATGAATGACACCGTTAAGGAGAAGCTGGTATTCCTAGCCAGCAAGAACCCTATGACCAGCGGGGCCAGGGAATTGGATATCCGTTGCACGGTCAATCCTACGCTGTAACCCACACCCCGAACGTCGGTGGGATAGAGTTCCCCCATCCAGGTATCCCATACCCCCCAGGCGCCCTGATTGAAGAAATAGAGTCCAAAGCTCCAGAGGTACATCTGCCCCAAGGTCATGGATTGTGCGAACGCAAACCCGAAGATGGCCGCGAGGCTGATGAAAATGACCATGATCTTCTTGCGGCCGTAGCGAGCCGTCAGCCACGACGCTGTCATGTAGCCGGGGAACATGACCAGCGCCGTAAGCGCAATGAACTCGTCTCCCTGGGGAGTGGACAGGCCTTTCTTGCTCAAAAGGATTGGCATCCAGGAGGCCAACGCCCAGTACCCCCAGCAAAAACAAAAGTTGACGACCGACTGAAGCACCGTCACCGAGAGAAGCTTGCGATGAAACAGCTCACGGAAGGAGCCCCGCTTGTATTCGTCCACCGTAAGTTCAATTCGGTCCAGGTCAAACGGCAACCGGCCTTGCGACAGCCGTCGCAGCGACTGCTTCGCGAGCTCCTGTTCCCCTTCGCCCACCGCCCAGTAGGGGGATTCGGGAGCCGCCGCCCAGACCACGAATGCCCAAAAGCCAGCCAACGAACTCACCGCCAGGATCCAGTGCCAGCTTGTGGCCCGGAGGGCATGCGTCACGCCAATGGCAATGAGCATCCCGATCGGCCAGCCGGAGGCCAGGTAGACGGTGGCGCGCCCGCGGCTCTTGACGGGCAGCAACTCCTCAAAATAGACGAAGGAAGAAACAAGGACTCCTGACAGTGCCACCCCGGAGACAAAGCGCGTCCACCACAGCATCCAATAGCTGAACGAAATTGAACTCACAAGGGACAGCACGCCGTAGGAAGCCAGACTCGCCATCATCGATTTCTTGCGACCCACGTAGTCAGTGATCTTGCCCCATAATAAGCAGCCAGGGATCATCCCTAAGAAGATGGACCCAATCAGTGAGCCGAGTTTGGTGGGCGCGAGTTTAAAGTCAGCGGCAATCACGTCGCTTGCCATGATGATGATCATCATTTCCCAGGCTTCAATGACAAAGGAGAAAAAGATGGCGATGCCCGCTTTCCAGTGTTCCCGGGTCAGCGGCATTTGCGTGAATATCTCACCAACCCCAACCTGCCTGGTCCCTGCGGAGGTCTGAAACGAAGTCATAGCGGATATGCTCGAATGGATAGATCGGTTCGGGAGTCACCTCGAGAGAGGTTTCGCCTCAGACCGGCGTGCGTTTAGGTTCACCGTAAGGGCGACGTTTCAAGCGGGGATTAGGCCCCTCCGCCCCACGGAGAGGGAGTAGCGATCACAAATGGCCATCGCGGCGTCGGCGGGGAACGGAAGCGTCGCGGCGGAACAGAATTCCCGCGCTTGCCGTCTAGTCTCCAGCCTTTGAGCTTTTCTGCCGCAAGCGTTCTCGCAGAGCAATCGTTGCGGCTTCATCCACCTCCAGTTTTTCGGGGTCGAACACAACTCCGTATATGCTCCCGGCCTCCTGAGCCGAGATCAGGCCGGCTCTAACATCCTCGATCACGAGCGCCGAGTCCCGGTCTAAGGGTTCTCCCCAGCCTCCTCCCGCGCCTGTCCTTATGCTCACCACGTCGTTCTCTTGCAGTTTGCACGCCACGATCTTCCTGATGCGGTGCAGCGTTTTTCCTTCTCTCCGTACCAGGATGCAGTTGAGCGTGCCGGGTCGTCCGCCCTCCATGCTCCAAGGACGGACGACGGCCCGATTGATGTCGGTCGTCAGTTCGGCCGCACTGTTCAGGATTCGGTAATCCTTGACAATACCGAAGCCGCCTCGATACTTGCCGTGTCCGACGCCGTCCTCGGTGTTGAACTCGTACCTGTCGACTATCAGAGGATACCTGTTTTCCAAGATCTCGACACTCGAGGCGAAGGTTTCCCCGTCGGCAAAGCTCACCAACCCGCTCTCACCGTCCCGGTCGTATCCGGCGCCCCAGCCACCGGGATTCGGTTCCACCAAGGCGAACGGCTCGCTGGTCTTGTCGTTGACTCCGGCGAGGATCAACCCCACAACGCTCAAGAAATGCCCGGCCGTAAGTCTGTCCTTTGCGTGGGGCGCAAGGGCCTTCCACACCAGATCGGCCGCATACGTCAGCGCCTCCCAGTAAACCGAAACGGGAGCCGGCCTGACCGCATTGAAGACAGTCCCCTCCGGCGCGATGACCTTCAACCGGGAAACGAGGCCTTGATTGTACCGGGCGTGGGGATCGATAAGGCACATGTATACGATTCTCACCGCCGCCACCGTCCCCGGATAAGTTGTATTGAGCGAGAAGGGAAGTTGCGCTGCATTTCCGCTAAAGTCGACCTTGAATTCGTGGTCGTTGATTTCGATCTCCGCATGCACCGGCAGTGGCTGATCGCCGGCACCACCCTCATCCAGGAAATCGTCGGCACGAAACCGGCCCTGGGGCAAGGATTGGAGACGGTTTCTGGCGGTCTGCTCCCCCGTCGTGAGGATGTTCTCCACCGCGGCGAAGTAGGTCTCGAGCCCGTATTTGTCGATGATTTTCCCCACGCGTTTGCCGGCGACTCTGACCCCGGCAACTTGAGCTTCCAAGTCACCGATGGACATCTCCGGGATTCTGCAATTGGCTTTGATGATTTCCAGGATGTCAACGTTGGGCTTCCCCTCCGCGTAAACCTTGCAGGGTGGAATCTGCAACCCTTCCTGGAAAATCTCGGTTCTTCCCGGGCCCCAGCTCCCAAACGTCATTCCCCCGATGTCGTTCCAGTGACCTTTGCTGGCGGCGAAGGCAACGAGGGTGTCGCGATAGAATATGGGCATGACGATCGCGACGTCGTTCAGATGTGTCCCTGAAATGTAGGGGTCGTTGAGAATGATGACGTCTCCCGGCCGCAATCCCTCCCTGCCGTATTTCTTCAGGACTCCCTTGACCGTAAAGTCAAGCACTCCCACGAACACGGGGCAAGACACGGCCTGTGCCGTGACATTTCCCTCCGGGTCCGTTAGCGCCGCGGAGAAGTCCAGAACGTCATAGATGATGGGGCTTTTCGCGGTTCGAGCGGTTACCGTGAACATCTCATCGCTGGCGGAAACCAGCGCGTTATGGATAATGTTGAGCGTGAAAGCGTCACCGCCGCCTGGCAAGGCCATTTTAGGTTCGCTCCAGGATAAGGTTTCCAGTTTCGTGGACGACTGCCGTGAACGAGCTGGGGATGACTATGGTGGTTGTGGGTTCCTCGATAATGGCGGGGCCGCGGAAGTGAGCCCCGGCCGGCAAGAGATCTCGGCGATATACCGCGGTGCGCACGCGGCCCGCGTTTCCCCAGAAGACCATTCGATCCGCCCCCTGCAACTCTCGGGCGCTCGGGGCCGCGGATTTGGCCGGCTCCGGCCCCGGCTTCCTTACGGTCGCCACCCCACACACGCGCAGGTTCACTAGTTCCACAAGGCTTTCGAGGCGGAATCCATATTCCCTTTCGTGAAACTGATTGAAAGTGGACCCGATCGTGTGGACCTCTCTTGCGGTGAGTGGCCCTTTCTCGACAGGCACGGTGAGGGTATGTTCCTGGCCGTAGTAGCGGAGGTCGGCGGTTCTCTCCAACTGAACGCCCGTGGTGACTTCCTCCTGAGCGTACAAGGCCGCGATATGGCGCTCTAAAGCTTCGTAGGTGCTATTCAGGAGGCTCCCCGTGTCTGCCGAATCCAGGCGTCTGACCAGAGTCTGCACCACGGTATGCTTGATATCGCTCATCAACAATCCCCAGGCCGAGAAGTTGCCCGGTGGGATGGCGGGAATGACAATCTTGGGGATTTCCAGTTCTTCTGCGATGAAGGGGGCGATCATGGGACCGGACCCGCCGTAAGCCACCAAAGCGAAATCCCGCGGATCGTAACCTCGCTGCACCGAGACAAGCCGGAGGAGTTGCGCGGCATTGTCGTTCGCGATTCGCAGGATAGCGAACGCCGCTTCCTCGAGCGAAATCCGGAAGCGGTTCGCAATGGTGGAAACAGCCCTCTCCGCCGCATCCCGATAGATTTTCAGGGCGCCTCCCAGGAAATAGTCCGGATTCAGGAACCCCGCCACAAGGTACGCATCCGTCAGCGTGGGCTCTGTCCCCCCCAGTCCATAACAGGCTGGTCCCGGGTCCGCAGCGGCATTCAAGGGACCTACTCGGAGGCTGCCGACCTCGTTGACCCACGCTATGCTCCCGCCACCGATCCCGATCTCATTGATGTCCACCACGGGAACCTTGATGGGATAGCCAGGCCGGTATTCCGTTCTCTCCACGGCGTAGTCGGCCGTAAACCTCATCTGCAGATCCTCGACGAGACTGGCTTTCGTCGTTGTGCTTCCCCCGTCGAGGGCCACAATGTTTCGCGTTCCGAGACGCTCGGCAACCGCGAGCGCTCCCACCACGCCTGCCACCGGCCCCGATTCCACCGTTTCAATGGGCCGCTGGGCGGCATAATCGAAAGAGGCGACTCCGCCGCCCGAAAGCATCATGTAAAGGGTGGCGTTCGCCCCCAGGTCGTGAAAATCTCGCGTGAGGTTGCGCAGGTATTTGTCAATCAAGGGCCTCACGTAAGCATTCAAGACACAAGTGTTGGTTCGCTCGTATTCCCGCCATTCCCTGGAGATTTCGCTCGAGATGGACACGAAAGGAGTCCCGTCGGACCTCTGCCCCTGGCAGAGTCCGTTGATGATCTCTGCTGCCCGGACTTCGTTAGCGGGATTGCTGTAACTGTTGATAAAACAGATCGCGATCCCTTCCACCTGCTCTTTGAGCAGGGCGCGGTACACATTCGACAGCTCTTCTTCATTAATCGGTTGTAGAACCCGGCCGTCCGCCAACGTGCGCTCGGTGACTTCCAGCCTCCTATTCCGGGGAACGAACGGCTCCGGCTTCAAATATCGAAGGTTGAAAACATCCCGGCGATTCGACCTCTGCAGAGCGAGGATGTCGCGGAAGCCTTTGGTGGTGATCAGTCCGACTTTGACGCCCTTTCTCTGAAGAATCGTGTTGATGACCAGCGTTTGACCGTGAAGGAGCTGGCCAACCTTGGCGGGATCAATTCCACTCAGCTTGAAGACCTCTTTGACGCATCGGCCCAGATCATCCGGTGTGGTTCGGGTCTTGGCCCAGGACATTTGCCCGGTTTCCTCGTCCACGGCGAGAAGGTCTGCAAAACCGCCGCCGATGTCAATCGCGACTCTCAGTGGCATTTCAGCTCCTTACGCACACGAAGTGCTGAAAACCGTTCCCAACATGTCATCCTGAGCCCCACGCGTGAAGCGCTCAGGGTAAGCTCCGCGAAGGCACTCCGCCTTCTCCAGCGGTCACCCCCACTATCACCCTGACCCGTTCTGTGGACGAAGGGTCTGCAGCGGGTTTGGACGCAGGACAGAACTGCAGATGCTTCGTCGTCCCGCAAGGCGGGACTGCTCAGAATGACGGCCATCGGGAGTTTTTCAGCACCCTGCTGGAAAAGCATCTGGAGACAGGACAAGGCTTTGGAGTCTTTGTGAAAACGCTGCTGGAGCCGCCCACCCGCTTTCACACAGCCTCTCTAGCCCCGCCGAAGAAGGAAAGGGTAAGGAGTGCAGATTCTTTTTCGCCACTCTTGGCGGCGGGGCCCCCCGACGATGCGGGATGGGCTGCGGCCTGGCCGCGGCAAGCCCCAGCCCTACAAACCCGGCACCGTAGCCCCCGACGATGCGGGATGCGTTCCACCCCGCTCTTCCTTTCCCCCGAAGAATTGTCTCCCCACAAGCTGCTAGACCCGAAGTGCGGGGGACGTTTCAAAAGCCTTTTACTCAGTGCGAGCGATGATTTCGTTCTGCAGCGCTTCGGTCAAATCGCAGAAGTAATCACTATAGCCGGCGACCCGCACGACGAGGTCGCGATATTTCTCCGGATTGGCCTGGGCGGCTCGCAAGGTATCCGCCGTAACGACGTTGAATTGAATGTGGTGACCGTCCAGCTTGAAGTACGACCGGACCAGGTGGGCAAGGCTATCGAGGCCTTGCTTATCTTCCAGCAGCTTGGGTGTGAACTTCTGGTTCAGCAACGTTCCCCCGGTGCGGGCATGGTCCATCTTCGCGGCCGACTTCAGTACTGCCGTTGGCCCACCACCACGGAACTCCCTTGCCGCGCCAAAGCTTCCAGGTTCCCCACAATCTCGTCGTGTACAATGCGAGATACAGTTCTGCCTGTCAAGAGACATTCTGCCCGTTTGCGGCATCAGCCTCTCTGCTAAGCCACGTACATGCCAGAGTTGGCCAGGGCAACCATGTGGCTCACGGTCGGTCTCCTATATCGCACGGACGGATCTGTGCGAGGGGTATCAGGCAACTGGTATCCCTACCCCAACCGGTTAAAAACTGTGAATCGGCGTTGAAACAAGCACATACCGGGCGTATTCTTTCCTGTGCATAAGGAGGCATTCTCTTACTCCAGGAGTTTACCTGTGGCTCTGTGGAATGAGGTGACGGATCAGCGTGGGGGGCGGTTATGGGGAAGGTTCGACAGGTTGGTCTTATTGCTCTGGCCTTGGCAACCGCGGTAGTGGCTAGGGGTCACAAACAGCAGACGATCCCTTATCGCAACACGGCCCCCGGCGTGGCTTTCGTGGGGTCGAAGACGTGCGAAGGCGCGGGCTGCCACGAGGAGCTCTGCCGCAACTATTATCAAACGCCCCACGGAAGTTCCATGGGCCCCGCCAACGCTCCCTCCGAACTGGCGAAAGTCCCGGATCGGGTCGTGGTGTATGACCAGAAAGTGGATCGCTACTATCAGGTGGCCCGGATCGGCTCCGACCTTTTTCAAACTCAATACCAGCTTGATGCGAGTGGCAGCAAGATCTACACCTCCGCGCAGAAGCTTGAGTACAAAATCGGGGGGCACTTAACCGGCAACATCTATATCATCCGTTGGGGCCAAAACCTTTTCCAGGCGCCGCTTTCCTACTACCTCAGACTTAAGGGGTGGGACTTGGCCCCGGGCTATCAAGCTGCACCTCGTCCCTTCAACCGACCCATAGCACTCTGCCCTTACTGTCACAATGGCCAGCCGCAGGAGGTGCCGAACCGCGCGGGCGTGTACCGCGACCCTCCGTTCCGGTTCATGGAATATGGCATCAGTTGTGAAGTTTGTCACGGTCCGGGTGAGTTGCACCTCCAGGAATTCGGCAAGCATCCCAAACAGAAGTACGGAAAGCCGGATCCCACGATTGTCAACCCGGCAAGGCTTTCCCCCCGCCTGGCGGATGACGTCTGCCTGAAGTGCCACGAGGGCTGGAACGCACGCGTTTTACAGCCGGGCAAAAGCGAACTGGATTTCCGGCCTGGAACACCCCTCTACGAAACGGTGGCGTTGTTCAAGGTTCCCGTAAAGAAGGAGCAACGCGCGGAACTGGAGCGGCTGGAATCACTTCCTCCGGTCAAAGGGACCGTGTCCACCCCAATGTGGTTCAAGCACTCTCTGATGGCCATGAGCAGGTGTTTCCATGATAGCAATGGCCAATTGAGATGTATCACCTGCCATGTTATTCACAAGCCTCCTACTGCCGAGAACAAGGTGGCATATTATCGGGAGAAATGCTTTACCTGTCACACCAACCAGAGCTGCAAGCTCTCGCTCGCGGAGCGGTCGCGGCAGGAGCCGGCAAATGACTGCGCCGGCTGCCATATGCCGAGGAAGGGCGTGGCGGGCATCCCCCACTCGGATGATACGAATCATCGCATCGTGCGCCGAGCTGGGCAGCCGTACCCCGACTACGCTTTCGAGCAGAGCGACCCGGACCTGCCCGGCTTGGTGTGCGTCGACCGGCGAGGAGAGGATGCGACCAAGCCGATCCCCCCTCTCGTCAAGCTGCTGGCTTATAACGAAGTCATGCTCAGCACGAAATCTCCTGACGCAACCCGTCACTACCTCGAGCTTTTGGAGCAACTGCGGAAGTCCGCAACGGATGAACCCGCCGTGCTGGCTTGCCTGGGGCGGAAAGCCCTTTCTGACCGGGAAAACGAGCAAGCCATGCAGTACTTGACACGTGCGGTGGAAAAAGGAGCAGACTACGAATCCACTTACCTCGACCTCAGCGAGGCGCTGACCAGATTGGGACGCGTGGAAGAATCCGCCAAGGTGCTCGAGCAGGGCGTCGCCGCGTGGCCTTTCTCCGCGGACCTGCTGCAGGCGCTGGTGTTGCGCTATATGAGTCTCGACCGGCTCCCGCAAGCGCGCGAAGCGCTGAAGCGATACGTGACGTTATTCCCGGAAGATTCCATCGGGCGCGAGGCCTTGGCGCGCAGCGAAGAGGGCGGCCCCTGAGGCAAGACCGCGGCGCTTGACCCTCCGTAAGACAACCCCCTCGACCGACGCAGATCCCCACGCGAGCATCTTGAAATGACCCTGAGGATTGCACCACTTGAGTACCTCCACTATCTCGGCGTTGGAGCATTGTTGTTTGGCAGAAGGCGAATGAGATCCTGTCAAAAGCCGAAGCGGAGAATCGCGCCATGACAAAGGAAGAGCAAACCAAGTATGACATACGCCTGTTTTTATTCTATAAATGGTAGTGTTCTCAATGCGCAGGAAGTTCTCCAAATCGAGTCGCCACAGTCTCATATATTCCTCCTCGCTAACTCTTGTCCACGCTGACCCGCATGAAAACCTGTCCCGGTCGGCATAAGACGAAACTATGACTGACGAGCCGCAGCAACTGCCTACAATTCAGAGACTTCTGTACCATTACACATTTGCCTCCGGAATCTTATGCGGACCACTCGGTCCGGATAATCCTCCAGCTCTCGACTGGCAGAACCTGCTGCACACGGTCGAGACGCCTTGGAACCCCTCGACCGCCACAGTTCATTACGTATGTGTAAACCATTGTGGTCTTGACGTCCTTGTGCCTCAGCGGCTCCTGCACTGCTTGGGCGTCGGCTGGCCAGGGGGGGTCTCCGACCTCGCCGCTGGGGCCGCCAGCGTCCCGGGGCTCGCACGTGTTCCCGTCCCACAGAAAAAAGCCCAGATCGAAGCCTGCCGCAGGGTGGCACAGGGGCCACGAGATAGATGGTGAAACCGAGATGAGTATTCCGTACGAGCTGCCCATATGAGGCAGGTGCCGTACCAGAGCTCGACAAGAAGGCAAATACAGTCTTTCCCGGAAAGGTCGTTCGCAAGGACCTTGTTCGCAACGTCAAAGTCGGGGCGAACGTACCGGTTTTCGTTCTGGAGTATTTACTTGGAAAGTACTGTGCCTCAGACGACGACAACGCTGTCACCGTAGGGCTCCGGGTGGTTAACGATACTCTGGCCGATAACTATGTCCTGCCAGACGAGGCAACGAAGGCCCAATCCCTTGTCCGCCAGAAGGGACGCCACACCTTCATTGACAAAATCAAGGTTCGGTATCTGTCTGAGGACGATAAGTACTGGGCCGAGCTTGTCAACTTCGGGCACAAGTACGTCCATATTCCTGAACCATTTATCCAAAAGTTTGACCGCCTTTTGCTGGGGGGAATCTGGGCACAGGTAGACCTAAAGCACGAGTACGACGAAGAAGCCCGCGGGAAACGCAGGATGCGAGTAGCAAGTGTCGCGCCTCGTTCCGTCAAATCGGCGAGGTCCTTCTTTCCCGTCAGAAGGCTCTCATCCCTCCCGATCTGGCGTTTGGTTTCTGTGATCTCAGTATCGGTCTTGCGCAGGCGCTGTTTCAGAGTCTCAACCTCGGCCAGGAGCGGCTTCCGACTGGCCTCCGCTGCCTGAAGCTCCAGCAGCCGTTGTTGTGCCACACGCTTCTCGGTCTCCAGGGTCTCAAGACGAGATGACACACCTGCAAGCTGTGCCTCAACTTCCGCAGGATCTTCAACCCCGGCCTCCACCAGCTCCTTCAGGCTTCTCGCCTGCCCTTCCAGGCCAAGCGTGATCCTCGCCACTTCCTCGCCTTGCTCTTTGGCTGCGGCCGCAATCAGTCTCAGCCGGTCCAGCCCGAGCAACTCTCGGATGAACAGCTCCTTCCGCTCGCTCCTTTCCAGTGAGAGAAAGTTACCCGTGCGTGTGCTTTCTCTATTCTACACGCGGCGAGCAGGAGTCGGTCCACTTTTGACGACTGTACATGCACAATGTTCCGCGCGCCTTATCGTGATTCCCTTGGCGGATCGTGCCGGAATCACAGCGCACACGGAAACAATCCACCGAAGCTGTGAATTTATTCCCTCCCGTCGTGCGACGGTGAGGAAGTGGATTCTGAAGTGCTCGTCGATAAGGCGAAGTGGCGGGAGTGGGTGAAGAGCCGCTCGTACGGGCTGAAGCGAGGACGGACATTGAGGATGCGAACTGGCGAGGGGCAGGCAGAGAACGAGGTGAAGAAGGAACTGCGCTTGAAGGCGGTGAACCGGCAGCAGATGATTCTGCGCGCAGTGGACGTGGAGAAGTTGATCGAACCGGATCATACAGCGCGGGCGATTTGGGAGTTGGTGGGCCGGCTCGACCTGAGTGGGTTCACGGCCGAGATTGAATCGGTGGAGGGCGAGGCGGGGCGGCCGGCGTATGATCCGCAATTGTTGATCAGCCTGTGGATTTACGCGTACAGCGAAGGCGTGAGTTCGGCGCGGGAAGTGGCGCGGCGGTGCGAATACCATCCGGCCTATCAGTGGCTGACGGGATGTGAGGGGGTGAATCATCACAGCCTGTCGGACTTTCGGGTACAGCATCAGGCGGCGCTGGACGGATTGTTCGCGCAGGTTTTGGGAGTGCTGAGCTCGGAGGGATTGATTACGCTGGAGCGGGTCATGCACGACGGGACGAAGGTGAAGGCGCTGGCGAGCGGGAACTCGTTCCGGCGCGAGAAGACCTTGCGTGAGCATCTGGAGCAAGCGCGGGAGCGAGTGCGCGCGATGGGCGATCCCCGACAGGAAGAGGTGAGCGCACGGCAAGCCCCGGCGCGGGAACGGGCGGCTCGCGAGCGGGTGGAGCGGCTGGAGCAGGCGCTAGAGGAGATGCAGAAGGTGCAGGCGGCGGAGGGGGGAAGGAAGCCGCCCGCCGAGCGGCGGGTGAGCGAGACCGATCCCGAGGCGCGGTTCATGAAGCAGTCGGGGGGCGGTTACGCACCCAGTCGCAACCTCCAGATCTCGACCGACGCCGCGCATAGCCTGATCGTGGGAGTGAGTGTGCCGCAATCGGTCAGTGATGAAGGCCAACTGCCTCCGGCGCTGGACGAGGTGGTACGGAACCTGGGACGGCTTCCCCGGCAGGTGGTGGCCGATGCGGGGTACACGACGCGCGAGACGATTCTGGCGATGGCCGAACGGCAGGTCGACTTCATCGGGGGAACGGTGGAAGCGGGCAGGCGGAGTCAGCCCCGACCGGGCGTCGACCCAGCGTTTCGTGCCGAGGCTTTTGTCTACAAGGCGGAGGGTGATGTCTACCGCTGCCCGGCGGGAAAGGAACTGCCGCGCCGCGGCATTCAACGGACGCGCGTGGGTGTCCAGCAGCACGTCTATCAGGCGAAGGTCGCAGACTGTCGAGGTTGTGCTTTTCGCCCGCAGTGTTGTGCGGGAGCTGGGCCGCGCACCGTCTCGCACGCGCAGAATGCCCCCGCGGTGGAGGCCTTTCGGGCCAAGATGCAGACCGCGGCGGCGCAAGCCATCTATCGGTTGCGCGCGGCAGTGGCGGAGTTTCCCCATGCCTGGCTGAAAGCGAAGATCGGGCTGCGGCAATTTCGCGTACGGGGATTAAAGAAGGTGCGCGCCGAGGCGCTGTGGGCCTGCTTGGCCTATAACTTGGCGCAGTGGGTGCGGCTCCGCTGGAAGATGCGACCCGCGGCGGCTGAAGCCTGAGGGATAAAGCCCGCTAGGGCACGAAGGCCGGGCCAAAATGAAAAGGTGATCCCATGCCATCGCCCTAATATTCCCGAGCGGTCACCGCTCCAACCAGCAAAAAATGACAAGACCCCAACTCTTCGTTGTCGCGATTGTTTCACAGCTTCACCTGGGCGTATAACGGGCTACTCGTAGAAGTGCAATCCCTGACTCCCCGGAAGTCCGCTTCGAGGAAGTCTGTGGGGGCATGGTACTCGCTGGGACAGTTTACAAGTAACGCCGCAGCGTTTAGTATTACCGATTCCTGTTGGGAAATCCTCTTGTCACCACTGAAGTGGGCATCGCCCAGGAGCGCCGGTGGCGGTAGAGTAGGAGAGTAAGTGATCCCGCAGATGTGGGAAGCGATCACATTGTCGCGCCGACTCGTTTTCTCTTTTCGACACTGAGAGATCCCGACCCCTACAGCCCCTCCGGGAAATCGCACACCTCACACGGCGAGGTCTGCGCCAGCCCGCGAATCTCGCTTTCAAGCTCCGCGCCAGTCCTATAGGCCAGTGTCCTAAGTCAGAAGTTCGTTGAATAAACCGTACGTTCCACTGACCGTACGGCCAGCCCCGTGAGGGGCGACATCCTATAGCCCACGGCGTCAGCCGTGGGATTGCGGCCCTCTCCCCCCTTCGTCCCCCCTCTCCCGCTCCAGCGGGAGAGGGGGGAGGGGGTGAGGGTTGGACGTCCTGACGCACGGCTTTCGCCGTGGGCTACAATACGGCGCCCGTCGGCTGACGGGCTGAATTCATCAACTAACTTCTGACTCGGGACGCTAGGTTACTTGGGGCCCGAAGCCAAGGCCAGCCCGGGCCCTACGGCAAGGCTGAGAGACCGCCCCCGTCTCAGCGCGGGTTCGCGGTCATCGAGGCGCGGTGCCCCGTAGTCATCGAAAAATACTCAATCCACAGTTTGCGAACCGCCTCGGTTCGTTCGATCAGCTCGCTACTCGGTTTCGCGCCGTGCTGAACCAAGATGACCATCCCGGTATTGAATTGGCGTTGCGATTTGTCAACGGCGGGCAAGCGTGGGCCTTCGGCCGCGATGACGTCCTGAATGGTGACCTTGGTTCGGTCCGCCTTGAAAATGGGGTGCCCATTGGCGTCTTTGCCCGCGGCGACCGGATGGCGCAGAATGAAAAAGTCGGGAACCTCAGCCGGGGAGATCAGACCCATGAGATAGAGATCAAGGTATGACCATCCCGTCGCGGGCACATAATAGTCGTCATCGAGTTGCGTGTAGGTGCCGTCAAAGTTGTCCTGCCAGACGCCGCCTCCCATGATGGATGCTTCCGTAGGCCGCCGGTACGGAAACGCGGCGGGAGCCTGCAACCCAAACGCCCAGTGGACGGGACCGAGCGGAATCGTCTCGCTGCCCACCTTGGCCGAAACGAACGCCGCCCAGCGATGACCCATTTCGTGCGCGATTTGTGACATCGCGTACATGTAGGGTGGCATTTTGCCGTCCTGCGAAATCTCCTCGAGTTGCCGCTGGTAGAACGTGATGTCGTGACTCGTGCCCATCGGCGCGTCGGCGGGCGGCCGCTCCTGCATCTGATTCGAGCCGACGTACACCGGTTGGACGAATTGCCACTGGAACCTGCCCGGCGTGCAGTAGGACTCGAGGCCCCGTTGCGTCGCGCCGATTCCGGTGACGGCGCCCCCCACCGCTCCCAGCGGCCCGTCACTCGGAGTGCCCGCTTCCTGGTTGTCGACGCGGAAGTCCGAGTAGTAGGGGAGAAAATCGAACTTGTCACCGAGGCCCTTGATCACCGTGCAAGTCAAATCACGGGGATTGGGCAGCGCATAATAATGGAAAGCTTCGTAGACGACCGAAAAGGGACCGTCCTGCGGCTTGAGAGAAGACAGATGTACTTCAGGACTGCGCATGCCGCCCAGCGCGACCGGCTGGGCGGAGATCTGCGCCGCCGGCTGTGCCGAATCAGCCGCAGAAGCCTCAGCAGAAACGTCGATCTCGGTGGCACCGCGCAGCACCCGTGGCAGGATTCCCTGGATCGAAATGGTGTTGCCGCTCGTCTTGACGACGCGGGACAAGCCCGGACCGAACGCAAAGTATCGCGACGCGCTCGAGCGGTTCCGAAATGCAAAGCCGCCAATCGTCCACACGGCATCCGCATGAGCCGCAGCGCTTCCGGGCGCTGTAGGAGGCTTGTGGATGTAAAAATAGACCCGGTAGGCAATCCCTGAGAGGCCCGAATCACCTTCGGGCAATACAGGTCCGGCGGTTTCGAACGTGACCTTCAGGAACAAGCCGTTGACGACAGAAAGCTTCAGGCCTTGAAGGTCGAGATGGGCAGCGACCGAGGGGTGTTTCGTAGCGGAGAGCGAGGCGACAGGTTCTTCTGCTCCGCCAGAGACGAGCGGGTAAATACCGACGATAGCGTCCCTGGCCGCAAGCTGATCGTACGACATCTCGATCGCGCCATCTTTGTGAAGCACAGCCTGGAACCGGTTGATTGTCTTCGTCCACGTAAAGTCTTGGATGTTCCCGTACGGTTCGGTTACGTCCCACGTCACGACCACGCGATCAGCGAGTTCCTTCACGTAGCGATCACCCGTCATGCGCGGCTTGAAAAACACGCAGATCGCCGGAACGGAGTTCGCCAAGCTCGCCGCTGCTTCGCTCAGCGGGTCGAAGCGGCCAATCCAAACGCCACCCTGGTCGCGGGGTCCGAAGCCGGAGCCGGGACCGAAGTTACGAGCGTCGGTCGCTTCGCCGAACCGAATCGATCCGGTAACGCCGACCGAGAACAAATCCCAACTCTTCCCGGAAAAAGGAAAAGAAAAGCTGTGCAGCGTGACCCGAGGGTCAGTGATTTGCTGGCCGAAGTCCGCATCCCACTTCAACGGGAGATTCTCGACGCGGTATCCTGCCCGTCCGGGCGTGAAGCGAAGGGTATGCCGCCCCAGGTCGAAGAGGTTCTCCCGGCCAAGCGCCCCTTCGTCTAGCTCCATCAGGATCAGGTTTCCGACAACGGAGACCTTGCCGACGGGCTTGCCGGGCTCCTCCCGTTCTTGAGCACGTACGCCGGTGCCCGGCGGAAGAGTGACACAAACGATCAGGGACAGTTCGAAAACAAGGCGTTTGCTTCTGCTCATGCGCGCGCTCCTCAACATAAGGTGGGCATATGTATACAATATCCAGAGCCTGAAGGAAAGTCGTTCGGCGTCATTGGACAAAAACCAGAATAGGGTAGACACCAAGTAGCATGCTTGCTAGGCTATAGGACATGGGCAGCCTTATTGCCAACCCCCTTGAATCAAGACCGACACATGGCGTTTTGCTTGCCAGCCGCCGATCTGTTTCTTCCGATGCCGAATCCCGCTCGCGGCAAGGTGGTGAACCATGAAGGTCAGACTTTGGGGTGTGCGTGGTACAACGCCGACCCCGGAAGAAGGGAATGGGCGGTACGGCGGCAATACGTCGTGCGTCGAGGTCAGGCTCGACAACGACACCCTCATCATCCTGGACTGTGGCAGCGGGCTGAGGGCGCTGGGCAAGAGCCTCATGCGCGAATTCGCTGACCGGGCGGTCCAGGCTCATATCTTCCTCACGCACTTCCACTGGGACCACATTCAGGGCATTCCGTTTTTTCTTCCTCTTTACAGAAAGGGCAACACCTTCCTTTTCCACTCCCCTCTGCGCCGAGGGTCCAAGTTACAGCAAACTATCGAAGGCGTAATGGGGAATCCCTACTTTCCGGTAGGGATGAGCGCCATGGGAGCAAAACGCCACTTTCTCGACTTGGAGAAGGGCCCTGTCAATATTAACGGGGCAGTGATCCGCTCCGCGCCGCTCCATCATCCGCAGGGATGCGCTGGCTACCGGATCGAGGCGGACAGCCGCGCGTTCGTCCTGGCGACCGACACCGAGCCAAGCTCCCCCTTCCACGATCGCGCGGTGCGTGATCTGGCCCAGGATGCCGACCTTCTATTGTATGACTCCCAATACACGCCTGACCAGTTGGAATGGGAAAAGAAAGGTTGGGGGCACAGCTCATGGCAGGAGGGCGTGCGTATCGCCCAAGAACGAGGCGTGAAGCGGCTGGTGCTGTTTCACCACGACCCCGATAGTGACGATGCGTTCGTGGACAGCCTGGTCGCGCAGGCACGGGAGGAGTTCCCTAACACCATGGGAGCCGCCGAAGGGCTTGAATTCCATCTCAACACGGGCGAGGCAACCGAAGTCGGCAGGTCACAGGGCGCCGGCCTCCGTGGTCAGCGGCGATATCGCATGGAGTTGCCTGTCCGCCTGATCTGGGAGGATCCGAGGGGAGAGACGAAGGAGGCCGCCGGCGTGGTGCAGGATATTTCCAGCTCGGGGATTTATTTTGTCGGGCCAGATGACCTCCGCCTGGCTCCGAACATCGAATTGGAACTGCTGATTCCCCACGAAATCACCCACCACGGCGACCTGCGCGTCCGCCTTCACGCCACTGCGGTTCGCTACGAAAGCCTGGAAGGAACCACCGCGGAGGGCCAGCCTCGCCTTGGGGTGGGAGCCCGTATGGACACACCCATCGGTCCTTCTCCCACGAAAAAGGAAAATTCCGATTAAAATTCCTCATTAATGGTTCCCTGAAGGTCGATTTTCAGGGATTACGCGTTACCTCGGGCGTCGGCCCGCTTCTGGGGTGGGAGTAGGGGGCAGAGTACGAGGCGTATGCTTGGCGCACGTCGCGCCTGAATGAAATCAGCAGAGCGTGGGAGTTCAACGGAGATGGGTCGAGGGAGAGTAGCCTCGATACACGTTGCTCCAGGAGCGGCAGATGCGATGTCAACTGTAGAACAAGTGCGGGCCGTCGCCGCAAAGGGACTCGAAGGGGACCGGTACTTCCTCGGCCTCGGCACCTTCTGGAAGCCCAAACCCGATTACGAGGTGACGCTCATCGAGATCGAGGCACTGGAAGCGCTGGAACGTGACTACGGCGTTGCGCTCCTGCCCGCCGAGACACGTCGAAACATTGTGACACGCGGCGTCGCGCTCAACCATTTGGTGGGCCGAGAGTTTCAAGTGGGCGAGGCCATACTGCGAGGTCTCAGGCTGTGCGAACCCTGCGCGCACCTTGAACAGCTGACGCGCAGAGATGTGATCCGAGGCCTCACCCACCGCGGTGGCTTGCGGGCTCAGATCCTCATCGGAGGCACCATCAAGGTTGGTGACCGCGTGGAGCAAGTCGCCTTGCAAGCAACTTCAGAATCGTCGACTTCAGGATAAGAAAGTCGTGTGCCGGGCGTCTTTACCTTCTTGTTGACCGACTCCTCTGACGGTTGCTCTCTTTTGATGGGGCGGTCGGACCGGAAGCGAACCCTGGCGGGGGAATCAACTGCCCGGGGCAAAGTAAGGAGCCAGCTTATCGTAGGTGGTGAAGAGGTCTTCAGGCTGGATGCGGGTCTCCCCGATGACCGTCATGAAATTGGAATCTCCCGTCCAGCGGGGTAGTAAGTGCAGGTGCAGGTGATCCGCCACGCCGGCGCCTGCACATCTTCCCAGATTCATCCCCAGATTAAACCCTTCAGGGTGATAACAATCTGTTAATGCGGTCTGGAGCCGCCGCGCCAACTCCATCATCTCGACGAGCGTAGCGGGTTGGACTTCCTCGAGGCCGGCTATATGAGCATACGGGATGACCAGCGAGTGACCGGTCGTATACGGATAGAGGTTGAGAAGAACGAAGTTAAAGCGGGCGCGGTAGAGAAGCAGGTTGGCGCGGTCGCGTGAAGGCGCGGTCGCGACCTTTTCGCAAAAGACGCAACCGCCCGTCTTGCCTGCCTCGCTGACATAGCGAAACCGCCACGGATTCCAAAGGTAGTCCATAATCCGCACGCCGTCCCGAGAGGCGAGGGTGCTCGCTAAGAAGAGGCCGGGCCCGAAGGCTCGGCGGGCGGTGCAGCGGAGGGCGAGGAAGGCGTCGCGGCCACCACAGCACTGTTGACGAGATCCTTCAACTCCTTGCTGGGATTAAAGTATGGAATCTTCTTCGCGGGCACATCCACACGCACGCCGGTCTTGGGATTGCGCCCGATGCGGGGTTTGCGCTGCCGCGTACGAAAGCTGCCGAAGCCCCGTATTTCAACCTTATCACCCGCGCGAAGCGACTTCACAATGCTCTCGAAGATCGTTTCGACGATGATCTCGGAGTCCTTGCGGCTCATCTCCACGGCCCGCGAAACATCCTCAATCAGCTCTGCTTTGGTCATGTTTAACTCCTGGTGCGAAATGTCCGGGACTGCCGGCTTTTGTTCGCGTCGCTCAGAGAGCTTCGCCGATGGCTGAACAATTTCTGGCGTGACCCTTCTTGTCGAGTCACGACTCTACTGCCGATGATGAAGACGAGTACTCCAACGGGCTTATACCTGCAGAAGAGAGTGCTTCCGCCATGGTGGATTTTCTCACCGGTTCTTTGGGTTTCTCGAATTCCGCCGCAGCCGCCGCCACCGCCGGATCCTTCCTGCTTAACGCGATTTTTCGTTCGCGGGGGCTCAGGCGAATCACGCGGAATTCGAACTCACTCCCAACTTCGAGCTTCGCGCCTTCACTTCGGCTATGCTCATCCTCAAACTCGGAGATATGACAGAGACCCTCAATCCCTTCTTCGAGCTCGACGAAGGCGCCGAAAGGCGCTACCCGAGTCACTTTACCTCGCAGCGAATCCCCCACCCGGACCTTGGAGAAGAATGCTTGCCGGGGATCTTCCTCGAGCTGTTTCAAACCCAAGGCGAGGCGCCGATTCGCCGGGTCCAAAGCCAGAACCACGGCATCCACCGTCTGCCCCTTTCTTAAGATCTCAGAGGGGTGCTTCACATTCTTATTCCAAGACATATTTGAAATGTGAATCAAGCCATCGACTCCGTCTTCGATTTCGACGAAAGCGCCGAATTCCGTCAGATTGCGAACCCGGCCGTGAACCACCGAGCCCACCGCGAACCGGTCTCCCACCAACGCCCAGGGATCGGGAAGAGTCGCTTTCAGGCTAAGCGAGATGCGTCGCTTCACGGGATCGACGTCCAACACTCCGACCTCGACTCGCTCCTCAAGCTTGAGGATTTTGGAGGGATGACGCAGTCGCTTGCTCCAGCTCATCTCCGAGATGTGAATGAGTCCTTCCACACCCGGCTCGATTTCGACAAAAGCGCCATAATCGGCAAGACTCACCACGCGGCCTGTTATACGGTCTGCGGCATGATAGGTGGCCGCTACCGTCTCCCACGGATCGGGAGTAAGCTGTTTCAAGCCCAGAGAAATCCGCCCCTTTTCGGGATCGTGCTTGAGCACCTTCACCCTGATTTCCTGACCCACCTGGACGACCTCCGAGGGGTGTCCAATTCTTCCCCAGGAAAGGTCGGTGATGTGGAGA
>Ga0181533_1000970_pt1 | contig 38149 bp, 30 predicted proteins | sample PEATcosm2014_Bin_45_FD_119772 | JGI IMG/M metagenome (GOLD analysis project Ga0181533, IMG submission 119772) | Peatland microbial communities from MTU Mesocosm Facility, Houghton, MI, USA - PEATcosm2014_Bin11_60_metaG | ecosystem: Environmental > Terrestrial > Soil > Wetlands > Peat | place...
TCCACCTTGGCCGCAACCAGGTGATCGAAAATAGATTTGTTGTCTAACTTGTTCGGTGAAGGCTCGAATTGCGCTTTGATGAGCCGCAATGCCTTGTCGGCTATGTCGGGTCGGTTGGCGATTACAGCGATCAGGTTGCCGTCCTTAACTACCTGGACATTGGGCACCTTCTCGGCGGCGCTGGTGTCGACGCTCTTGAAGGTTGCTCCGTGTGCCGGTGGTCTGAGAATGCGTGCGAATACCATTCCCGGAAGCACGAAGTCGGCGGTGTATTTGGCCTTGCCGGTAACTTTCTCGATCGCATCCTTGCGCCGGACCGACGTGCCCATCACTTTGTAGGCCGTTGTGGATTTCACCGCAACCTTGCCGACCTTGCGCTCGATGCGCTTTCCCTGAACCAACTCCGCGTAGGAAACGCGCTTACCCTGCACCGGATCGGTGACGACGCCGTCCTTCACCTGCAGCCGTTCGACCGGAGCATGGAGGCGTTCGGAGGCCATTTGAAGCAGGACGGTTCTGGCCTCGGCCGCGGCTCCACGCAGGACTGGCCCTAATTGCCGGTTGGCCAGAGAGCCGAAAGTTCCGATGTCCCACGGGCACAGGTCGGTATCGCCCATGACCATGTCGACCGAGTCGACAGCGACCTCAAGCTCCTCGGCAAGGTTTTGCGCGAGCGCGGTCTGCAGGCCCTGTCCCATCTCGATCTTGCCCACCATGCAGGTGACGCGGCCGTTCGCTCCGATCTGTATGTATGCGTTGAAGTCGGTGCTAACCGCGGGCGGAGCCTGGCCGAAGACATCCATTGGGCCAGCCCAGAAGTACACCACCAAGCCGGTTCCAAGCTTGAGAAAATCGCGGCGGTTGACGCCGCCGTTGGCCGTTACAGTCGTCTCATGTGGTTTCATCACGCCCTTCCTTTCATCGCCACGGCCGCATCCTGGATGGCCTCGACGATCCGAACCTGCGCCCCGCAACGACACAAATTGCCATCCATATGGCGAACGATGTCGGCGGCGGCCGGTCGCGGCGTCTGCAGCAGAAGCGCGTAGGCGCTCATAATCATGCCCGGGGTGCAATAGCCACACTGAAAGGCGTTGTGGTTAACGAAGGCTTCCTGGATGGGGTGGAGGTGTCCGTCCTTGCTCAATCCCTCGATGGTCAGGACTTTCTTGCCGGCGATTTCCTTGACCGGAACCGAACACGACCTGACGGCTTGGTTGTCCACAATAACGGTGCAGGCGCCGCAAATGGCGGTTCCGCAGCCGAACTTGGCGCCCGTCAGGCCGAGGTCATAACGCAAAACCCAGAGCAGCATGCGCTCGTCATCGACCTTGATGCGCGTCGGCTTGCCATTGAGAATGAATGCAATTGATCGTTCCATTAGAAGTTCCTTTGACTGTCGTCACAATTAGCCCTGGAGCGGGGATATAGCTTTCGCATAAGGGTTAAACAACGTCCAATCAGCCCCTTACCAGCACAACGACGAGAAAGCCGGTTCGGCGAATCACTCCCCGACTCGCGGCACATCGTTATCACGGGCAGTTTTTCACCTTATGGATTTGGGCTGGAGTATCTGCCTGTGCGCACCGACTGTCAAGCAGAATCTCGGGCTGTGCCAGCCGTCAGGCACCGAAGTGGAAGCGCATGAGAATAAAGGCCTAGAGGGGGAAATCAGCGACGCCGATGTAGCTTATTCGAGAGCCTGCGGACGGTTATTTGCCAGCGTCCAAACTCGCGCTTTTTGAGCCTTTCGGACACGAAAAAACGCGCCTGCAACGTCCGATAATGCGAAGGAACGGCTCCGGCACGTCCGATAACGGTGCAGGAGAGCCTGAGAGCGGTTCACCGGCGCTCAGCACTCCGGTCGTCATGACATTCCCTAGGGAATTTTGGACACACCAATAAGGGAACTGCCCGAGGAACGTGAGACGACGAGGAACGATCGCGCGCACGATATATACTTTCCATTCGTTGACAACCGTGAAGTGCGAGGTGCAGCCAGATGAGAGGTGCAGCCAGATGATTGACAAGCGCGTTGCAACCGTAGAGGCCGCCGTGGCCGACGTGCGGGATGGTTCGACGGTGATGATCGGCGGCTTCGGCCTGGCCGGAATGCCCAGCGAACTGATTGATGCGCTGATCGCCCGTGGAGCGCGCGATCTCACCGTGGTCAATAACAATGCCGGTAACGGCTTCACCGGGTTGGCGGCGCTGCTACAGGCGGGGCTGGTGCGCAAAATCATCTGCTCCTTTCCGCGCCAGGTTGATTCCGACGTCTTCGACGGACTCTACCGCGCAGGGCGCATCGAACTGGAACTGGTTCCGCAGGGCAATCTGGCCGAGCGTATACGGGCGGCTGGAGCTGGAATCGGCGCGTTCTTTACTCCCACGGGATACGGAACGATTCTGGCTGAAGGCAAGGAGACCCGCAAAATCAGCGGCCGCGACTACGTGCTCGAGTATCCGATCCATGCCGATGTGGCATTGATCAAAGCCCGGGCGGCGGATCGCTGGGGGAACCTGGTCTACAACAAGACGGCGCGAAACTTCGGGCCCATCATGGCCACGGCGGCGCGCTGCACGATCGCGCAGGTGGACGAGATCGTCGAACTCGGAGAGTTGGACCCGGAGAGCGTGGTCACCCCCGGCATCTTCGTTCAGCGGGTGGTGGCGGTGAAGTCGAAGGTAGGGGCCGGAGCACGCGGGAAGGAAGTGCGATGAAAAAACTGAATCGCGATGAAATGGCGGCGCGCATCGCCCGGGACATACCGGACGGGGCGTACGTGAATCTCGGCATAGGGATGCCGACGCTGGTGGCGAATCATCTTCCCAAGGACCGCGAAGTCATTCTGCACAGCGAAAACGGAGTGCTGGGCATGGGACCGGCGCCGCCGCCGGGCGAGGAAGACCCGGACCTGATGAATGCGGGCAAGCAGCCGGTTACGCTGTTGAAGGGCGGAGTCTACTTCCACCACGCCGACTCGTTCGCGATGATGCGCGGAGGACACGTCGACATCTGCGTGATGGGCGCTTTCCAGGTGTCGGCCACGGGAGACCTGGCGAACTGGCATTCCGGCGCGCCCGACGCGATTCCGGCGGTGGGTGGCGCCATGGACCTGGCCATCGGCGCCAAGCAGGTGTTCGTGATGATGGAGCTCCTCACCAAGAAAGGCGAGAGCAAGATCGTCGAACGCTGCACGTATCCGCTGACCGGCATCGGGTGCGTGTCGCGCGTCTATACGGACCTGGCGGTCATTGACATCACCCCGGAGGGCCTGAAGGTTGTGGAGACCGTCGAGGGCCTGACGGCGGATGAATTGGAGCGCATCACCGGGCTGTCCTTCCCAGCACGCGCAACTACGGCGCGTGCCGGGGACCCTCCGTTGATTGCGCCGCAGGCGCGATGAATCCGCTGGCTGATTCGCCGTTTTCGAAACATCTCGGCTTGACGGTCGTGGAATGGTCTCCGGGAAGGGCGGTGGTTTCGCTGGAAATCACCGACGCGCTGAAAAACCGGCGCGGCGTTGCGCATGGAGGCGTGACGGCAACCCTGCTGGACGCGGCGCTCGGCATCGCCTGCCGAAGCCACACGGACGATTGGAAGAGCGAGGGCACGGTAACCCTGAACGTGCAGTTCATAGAGCCCGCGCGCGGCACTTTGCTGGCGGAGGCGCGATTGTTGAGAGCGGGAAGAACCGTGGCCTTTGTCGAGGGAGAAGTGCGCGACCAGAAGGGAACACTCGTGGCTAAGGCGACAGCGACGTTCAAGATAGAACGCAGGCGGAAACAACCGGCGCAGGGTCACGCCAGTTCGTCGTGAGCAGGAACTACCCCACTCAAGCGAAAGAAGCTTGAGTGGGCCACCCGCCGAACTGGTGAGACTTGTTCCCACAAGTCGTCGCGGAGCTTGTTCCTGAGATGAACGGCCAGCAATCTCGTGCACACCACTACGTGCCGCAGTGGTATCAGAAGAGGTTTCTGACGCCGGGCAAGACCCGATTCTTCTACCTAGACCTGACCCCGGAAACCGTGGTTTGCAACGGAGTGCCTCACCAGCGTCGTGCATTGCTCCGCTGGAGTCCTGAGAGGTGTTTTTATCGCGATGACATCTATACGGTGAAGCTGGGAAGTTGGACCACCGACCAAATCGAGCGCAGCTTCTTCGGCGAAGTGGACCGTCGAGGCCGCGAGGCAGTCATGCACTTCGCCGAATTCGAGCAGATCATCGAGCCGACTTGGGGTGCGGGAAGAGATCTCGCGCCTTATATGGACGCGCAGAAATTCAGGACTCCGCGAGGCCTCGACTTGTTAAAGAAGCGCACGGGCAGCCTGGATCACACCGTCTTACTTTTTGAGATGCAGCGCCAATTCCAGTTCAGCACCATGTGGATGGAGGGAGTTTGGGAGATCGTGCGCGCGAGGCACAGCCCGACGAAGTTCATCGTCACTGATGACCCTGTGACCTTCTACTGTAAGACGGTGTTCCCTAGTGAATGGACGCATCCCAATGAGGTAGCGCTCAGGCAAGTCGGGACGCGTACCATCTTTCCCCTGGGACTCGACTCATGCCTTATCGTCACACACCTGGAGTTTGTGAGGAATCCCTGGTCCGTTCCCACAATGCATCGCACGAACGCACGCTCCTTCGAGTCGGCCACGAAGCACCTTGGCCACATACAGTTCGGGCGCGAACTCGAAGAGGACGAGGTGCTGCGCATCAACTACGTCATGAAGAGACGCGCTGCCCGCTATATTGCCGCAGCCGAGGAGGAGTGGCTCTATCCCGAGCTTCGCGTATCCACAACGGAATGGACAAGGATGGATGATGACTGGTTCTTATTGCCGCACCTGTGGCGGGTCCCGTTCTCGCGGGAGATCATCGTGGGCCACCGCGATGGAACCGCGTCCGCATGGGATGAGTACGGACGCAGGCCTTGGCAGCGCGGCTACAAGGACGAGAAGCAGTTCAACCGGGAATGGCAAACCTGTGAGTTGGCGAAACAAGAGTGGGCGAGGAAACGCATGGGGAGGTCGAGAGCACGGACCGACGACCGCATGGGAAGGGATGTGGCAGACGAGTTGATGGATGACTATCTGCGTAAACAGGGCCTGCTCCCCAGTTCTTCGCCGGAAGTTCCTCCAGTAGTGTGAGTTGTTTTTATTGTACGGGATAAATCCGATATTCTGCGTATCTTGCATAACACTTCGAAGGGTGTTGATGGCACTCATGAAGGGTTTTTTGGAAATGCCACTTCAGCGGCACCCGGCCATCTTACGCCCGCTATGCGGGCTTGTTTTTTCGACGTCGAAGCCTACCCCAGGCTTGCGCCATGGGGCTACCATCTTTTGCCCGCTACGCGGGCTGTCCCGTCGTGAACCTGGGCACCCGGCTCATTGAATGTTTCAGGGTGTCATTCTGAGTGAGCGTAGCGAACGAAGTTGAGGCGTTGAGGCGGCGTCTGAGCCGCCTGCCGAAATCCTGAGCGAAGCGAAGGAACACTGAATCCCAGCGCGGCATGGGGCTGCGGCGCAGTCGACGGATTTTATCGAAAAGCCCGGAGCCGCGCGGGTTGGGACAGTTTCCCTGGGATGCTTCGCTCCTCCACCCCAGCAACGGCAAAAGCGGCCGTCACCGGGGACCCCGGCTGCGCTCAGCATGACACTCATGAAGTGTGTTTAATTATTCTAGGTGCCGAGAAGAAACTACCCCAGGTTAGCCCAATTACCCCAGCGAGCGGCGCTCGCCGGGGACCCCGACGCGGGCGAACCTGGGGCACCTGTCGGACCTGAAGTTCGCGCAATAATCTGTTGAAGTGTCATTCTGAGCGACCGAAGGGAGCGAAGAATCTATGCATTTGATTTGTAATGCATAGATCCTTCGCTGCTCCACCCCAGCAACGGCAAAAGCGGCCGTCGCTGGGGACCCCGCTACGCTCAGGATGACACTCATGAAGTGTGGGCGGTCCCTCAGGGGCTGAAGCCCGCATTGCCGTTGGTTCTGAACGGCGCGGCTGAAGCTGAAGCCGCGCCCCTTCAAAGCGAGTTGTGAAACAACTCGTAAGCCCTGTCCAATCCACTGAAGCGCGGCTACGGCAGCAGCTTGCCGGGATTCATGATTCCCAGGGGATCGAGGGCTGCCTTGATTTTGCGCATGGTATCCAGTTCGGCGCCGCCGCGCCATTTCTCCATCATGTAAGGCTTGAGGGCACCGATGCCGTGTTCGGCGGAGAAGCTGCCGTCGAACTGGCGAACCACTTCATTGACGACCGCCTGAATCTCGTGGGTGCGTTCCTTGAAGGCGGCGTTATCTCCGCCGAGGGGCACGGTGAGATTGAAATGGGTATTGCCGTCGCCGAGGTGTCCGTAGGCCATGACGCGGATGCCGGGGAACTGGCGCTCGCACTCGGCGGTGGCGCGGGTGATGAACTCCGGCGTTTTGGAAACCGGCACGGTGACGTCGTTCTTGATGGACGTGCCTTCGCGCTGTTGGGCGTCGGTGACCTCTTCGCGCAACTGCCAGATGGCGGCACGCTCGGATGAGCTGCCGGCGAGCGCGGCATCGAGCACGATGCCTTTGTCCATGGCTTCGGCCAGCAGTTCTTCCAGCTTTTCGCGCAGGCCGGCGTCGGGCGAAGCGGCGGCCAACTCGACCCAGGCATAGTGCGCGGCGGGTTCGGCTAGAGGGTAGCGCGTCTCGGGAAAGTGCTTGCGGATGATTTCCATGACATGGCCTTCCATGTACTCGAAGGCGTTGATGGAGTCGTGAAAATGGGCGCGGCAGAGCACGAGCAGGTCCAAGGCCGCTTGCGTGGAGGAGACGGAGCAGAGGGCGAGCGCCAGATCGCGCGGGCGCGGCACCAGTTTCAGCACAGCCCCGGTGATGATGCCGAGAGTGCCTTCGGCTCCGACGAAGAGCTGGCGGAGACAGTATCCGGTGTTGTCTTTGCGCAGGCGCCGCAATCCGTTCCAGATGGCGCCGTCGGGCAAGACGACCTCGAGACCGAGAACGAGGTCGCGCGCGTTGCCGAAGCGCAGCGTGTTGTTGCCGCCGGCGTTGGTGGAGAGCACGCCGCCGATCTGCGCTGAGCCCTCCGAGCCCATGGTGAGCGGCACAATGCAACCTTCGGCGAGGGCTGCTTCCTGCGCCGCTTTGAGCGTGGCTCCGGCGTCGATGGTCAACGTGAGGTCGACGGGGTCGAGGTTGCGGATGCGGTTCATGCGGGAGAGCAATAAGACGATTTCGGTGCCGTCGGCGCTGGGCGTAGCGCCAATCACCATATTGGTGTTGCCTCCCTGCGGGACGATGGGGATGCGGCGTTCGGCGCACAGCCGGACCACGGCGGCCACCTCTTCGGTGCTGGCGGGGCGGACGACGGCCGGCGTGCTTCCCTTGCGTAGCTGCCGCCAGTCCACGCAGTAATCGGCGGTGTCGCCGGGGTCAAAGAGACAGCCTTTTTCGCCAACGATATTCAGCAGCGCCGAACGGACTTCCGACCATGCGCTGGACGTAGCAGTTGCTTCAGTCATTGCGGGTTCCTCGAATTAAACGATCATGGATAGTTTTTGTTCATAAACCGATGTTAGAGGAAAACGGCGAATTTCCTCAGGGGCTAAAGCCCCGTTCGAGCAACGCCTCTGAGCGGCGCGGCTAAAGCCGCGCCCTACCCAGTACCGCGCCTCTCAGCGCACGAGGCACGGGCGCTTGTTATCGAACTTCCAGCCGGGTATCAGAAATTGCATTGCCATGGCGTCGTCGCGTGCGCCCAGTCCCATCTTTTGATAAAGCTGGTTTGCCTTCTCGATTTGCGCCATGTCCGGTTCCACTCCCAAGCCGGGTTGTTCGGGCACGTTGAGCATGCCGCCGCTGATCTTGAACGGCTCCCTGGTGAGGCGTTCCTGATGCTCCTGCCAAATCCAGTGGGTGTCGATGGCCGTGATGTTGCCGGGCGCGGCGGCGGCGGCATGGGTACACATCGCCAAGGAAATATCCAGGTGATTATTCGAGTGGGAGCCCCATGTCAGTCCCCATTCGTGGCACATCTGCGCCACCCGGACGGAGCCTTGCATCGTCCAGAAGTGCGGGTCAGCCAAGGGAATATCCACCGACTGCAACTGGATGGCGTGCATCATCTCGCGCCAGTCGGTGGCGATCATATTGGTAGCCGTCGGCAGTCCGGTTGCGCGGCGGAATTCGGCCATGATTTCGCGTCCGGAGTAGCCGCGTTCGGCGCCGCAAGGATCTTCGGCGTAGGCCAGCACATCACGTTTGTCGCGGCATAGACCGATGGCTTCCTGCAACGACCAGGCGCCGTTGGGATCGATGGTGATGCGCGCCTCCGGAAAGCGCTCGTGCAGCGCGGTGACGGCCTCCATCTCCTGCGCGCCGGGGAGTACGCCGCCCTTCAACTTGAAATCCTTAAAGCCGTAGCGTGCCTGCGCGGCTTCGCCCAGGCGCACGATCGCCTGCGGCGTCAGCGCTTCTTCGTGACGCAAACGCAGCCAGTCATCCGGCGCGTCAGGAGCGCTGAGGTAGGGCAGGCCGGTCTTCTTGCGGTCTCCAACGTAGAAGAGATAGCCGAGCACTAGCACCTGCTTGCGTTGCTGACCCTGGCCGAGCAGCGCGGCCAGGGGCACGCCCAGGAACTGGCCTAGCAGGTCGAGCAGAGCGGCTTCAATGGCGGTGACGGCATGGATGGTGATGCGCAGGTCGAAGGTCTGCAAGCCGCGTCCGCCGGCATCTCTGTCGGCAAAGCGCTGCCGGACGCCGTTCAAGATGCTGTTATAGGCAGCGATGGATTGCCCCACCACCAGCGACTTGGAATCTTCCAGGGTTTGACGAATGCGCTCACCGCCAGGGACTTCGCCAACCCCTGTGCGGCCCGCATTGTCTTTCAGAATCACAATATTGCGGGTGAAGTAGGGACCATGCGCGCCGCTCAGGTTGAGCAGCATGCTGTCATGGCCGGCAACCGGGATGACAAGCATCTCGGTAACCAGTGGCGCAGCAGATGAATTGTCGCGGGTCATGCGATGATCATAGTTCCAGGCAGATGAAATGGGAACTCACTTTTGTCTCAGCTTCGATTGCTGACCTGATGCACACTTCGAAACCAACTACCCCACGTCAGACAAAATCACCCCAACGATCCGAGCCTCGTTGGGGACCCCAATAAAAGCGGGCGGGACGTGGGGCACCCGGGGATTTTGTTTTCAGGTGTGCGGGGAAAGCAGATCCTTCGCTGCGCTCAGGATGACACGTGTGAAGGGTGATGACACTCACGCTTTTGTCTCAGCGGCCTTCGGGCTTGACGATCATTCCACGGCTGCTCTTGCCGTTCATGACTATCAGCAGGGGAGATTCCAGTCGGAGATGACGGACACAGCCCTGTGCTTCGAGCGCGGGTTGCGAGGCGAGCCACTCCCAGTCGACAAATCCCTCCCCGGCATCGCTGTTGATCGTAAAATAACCGACCTGGAAGGCGACCAGATTCTGGAAGAAGTGACTACCTTGCGAAGGTGCCACGCGCAGGTCGCTCAATCCCGTCTCGACAATCACGCGGGCGCCTGAGATCTGGTCCCAGGTAACCGGGATTCCGAGCCACGGATCGGTGGAACCCCAGCGGCCGACCCCAATCAGCAGATAGGAGATTCCGGCCTCGGAGAGCTTGGCGTTCAGGTGGGCGAGGTGGCGCGCGACTTCCTGGCTGCGAGCGCGCTCGAAGCGCTGGAAGTCGACGACAACAATGTCCCTGAGGTCCTGAATGCGGCCGTTTCCGAGCACCTTTGAACTCTCGCACAGCAGCCTGCCCGGTTCGACGTCCTCCATGCGGACTTCTTCCCATTCGCGCGAGACGACGAGGGGGCGCATTTGCAGAAATCCGAAATCGGCGATCTCGTCGGGACGCTGAGGCAAGCGGACCGCGAATTCGAGTTCCACGGGGCGTCCCAGGGCTTCTTCCAGCAGCTTGGTAAGCAGGTCGACGATGCTTGCCAGCGGGAAGGCTCCATACTTGAGAATGGGGGCGAAGGTGACTACGCGCGGGCCGGGCCTGCTGACTCCGTCATAGATGGCATGATTGTCGATTGAATAAGTGGAGGCAAGCCGGTGCAGCGTTCCGTCTGTCTCGGCCACGCCGAGCCCATATCGCACCTCGCGCAGATCGGAAGCCTTATGGTGGTGGCCCGCGGCGTGATCCAGCTCCAGAGCCCAGAACTCGGTTTGAGAGTTTGCCAGGATGTCTTCGACCGAAGAAAACTGAATCAGGTTCTGGGGATAACGAGGACAAAACGCCAGGCTCTTGCCACCTTCGACGACTTCCCGACCTAGTCCCAGGGCCACAGCCGTGACTCCATCGGCGGCGGTCATGGGAGCGACGGGGTAGAAATTCTGCGATCGAGCCACTCCCGAAAAGTCCGGATAGAAGCGCTTTCCGTGAGTTGCGCCAACCACTTGCTGGATGATGACCGCCATCTTCTCCTCTTCCAGCCGATATGGCGTCGCACGTACGTAGGCCTTGGCGCGCTCGCTGAAGGTGGAGGCGTAGACGCGCTTGATGGCTTCGCTCAGTTGGTTGAGGCGCGCGGGGAGATCGGGGTGCTGGTTGGGGAGCATGAAAGTTTCGTACACACCCGTGAAGGGCTGATACTGCGAGTCCTCCAGCAAGCTGGAAGAACGCACCGCCAGCGGGTAGTGCAGCTCGGCGAGAAAGGCCAGCAGACTCTCGCGAACGTGGGCCGGCAGAAAGGCCGCCAGAAAGCGCTGCTCAATCTCCGCCTCGTCGGAGCTGCGGATCGCAAAATCCAACAGGTTGTTTTCGGCGAGGAACTGGTCGTAAACATCGGTTGCCAACACCAGCGTTGAAGGCACCGCGATGCGGACGCCGGAGAAGCGTGCGGCAATCTGGCGCTCGCGAAACAGGTGGCGGACGAAAGCGAGTCCGCGCGCTTTGCCCCCGAGCGAGCCGCCGCCGATGCGCAGAAAAAACGTGTCGTTGGGCTGGAACACGGAGGGACTGAAGTCTCCGATCAGCGCTTGCCGTTGTTCGCGCCTGTATTCGGCGATGGAGTCGATGATGTCCTGGCGCAAGTCCGCCAGGGTAGCGAAGTCGGAGACTTTGCGCGGCCTGAGTTTCTGGGCGAGGGCAAATTCCGTCCGCGCTCTCAGCCAGCGTGAAAAGTGGTTGCGTTCGCTGTGGTAGGCAAGGCTCTCGGCGGGAACCTGGTGCAGCAGTTTTTCCAGCGAGGTCAGGTCCTTGGCGCGCGCAATTTCGGAGCGGTCCGGCCGGCGGAAGATAAAGTCGCCAAAGGCAAATTGCTCGGTGAGCAGGCGCCGCAAGTCTCCCAGCATGGTGGGCGAACGTTTGCGCAGAAACGAATAGCCCTCGGCATGGGCGCGCGCCATGAACTTGGTGCGGCTGGAATGGAGCACGATAGGGACATCGGGCGTCAGAGTGCGGACCATGTTCGCCAGCTCGAACCCCGCATCCGGCGTCAGTTGGCCGCCGAGGGGGAACTCCACATCGGAGACGACGCCGAACAGGTACTCCCGGTACTTGATCGCTTGCGCTACCGCTTCCTCGTAATTGGAACACAGCAAAATCTTGGGCCGGGCGCGCATGCGCACCAGCTTATGCGCCACGTTGAGGCCTTCACTGAAGAGGCTGCGCGACTGCGTGATCAGCTCGGTATAAATCACCGGCAGAAATGACGAGCAGTAGCGGATATTGTCTTCGACCAGAAGAATGACCGGAACCCCCATCGCCGACGTGTCGTGGAGGACGTTGCGCTTGTCCTCGATGTACTTGATGAGGGCGATCAGAATGCGGACATTGCCCTGCCAAAGGAAGATACGGTCGATATCGGTGACCGGATTACGGGCGACGAAATCCTTGATCTGACGGTAATCGTAGGCCAGCACGACGACAGGCACATCAAGTCCGGCTTGTTTGACCTGCCGCGCCAGCTCGGCGGCGCTCATGGCGCCAACCGTCAGATTGGTGACGATGAGGTTGAAGCGCGGCTCCGAGCGTGCCAGTTCAAGCGCCTCCGGACCGCTGGAGACATGCGTGATTCCGGGGATGTGCTGGAGGTGCAATTCCAGGGAGTCGCCAATCAGCAGTTCGTTGAGCCGTCCGTCCTCGCGAAGAATGAATGAATCGTAGAGGCTCGATACCAGCAGGATGTCGCGCACCCGGAAGGGCATGAGCTCCTCGAATGCCTCGAGGAGTTTTTCCGGATCGGTGATTGGCTCGGGTGATGAAAGCGGGTCCATTGCTATCTTTGCGGCGGGGAAGATGCGGGGGTGGAACTCGTCCACCCCCTGTGAGTCAGCGTGCCGGGCCGGACGTTACACCAGTCCCTGGTCCATCATTGCATTGGCTATCTTCAAGAAACCGCCGATATTGGCGCCGTTCACGAGATTGCCGGGAGTCCCGTAGGTCTCCGCGGTTTCGTAGCAGTTCTTGTGAATGGCGATCATGATCTGGTGCAGCTTCTCGTCCACCTCTTTACGGCTCCAACTCATGCGAGCACTGTTCTGAGCCATTTCCAGACCCGAGGTTGCCACTCCGCCGGCGTTCGCCGCCTTGGCGGGTCCATAGAGGACCTTGGCCTCGATGAACAATTTTGCGGCTTCCAGGGTGCTGGGCATGTTTGCGCCCTCGGCCACCAGACCGACGCCATTCTTGATGAGATTGGCTGCGTCTCTGGCGTTGATTTCGTTCTGCGTGGCGCTCGGGAAAGCACAATCGGCCTTGAGGTTCCAGATCGGATTGTGATCCAGCCGTACGTCGGTGGGCATAAAGATAGCGTGCTTGAACTTATCCGCATACTCCCTGATGCGGCCCCGGCGGACGTTCTTCAGTTCCATGACCCAGGCGAGCTTCTCGCGGTCGATGCCGTCGGGATCGTAAATCACGCCGTTGGAGTCGGAGAGGGTTACCGGCTTCGCTCCCAGATCGAGCAGCTTCTCGACCGTGTACTGGGAGACGTTTCCGCTGCCGGAGACAAGACAAACTTTGTCTTCGAGCGTTTCTTTCCGGGTCTTCAACATCTCGGACGCGAAATAGACGCAGCCGTATCCGGTTGCTTCGGGACGAATCAACGAGCCGCCCCAAGTCAAGCCCTTGCCGGTCAGTACGCCGGTGAATTGGTTGGTGATGCGTTTATATTGGCCGAAGAGGAAGCCGATCTCCCTGCCGCCCACGCCGATGTCGCCGGCCGGGACATCCGTGTCGGCTCCGATATACCGGTACAACTCGGTCATGAAAGCCTGGCAGAAGCGCATCACTTCATTGTCACTCTTGCCCTTGGGGTCGAAATCCGATCCGCCTTTGGCGCCGCCCATGGCAAGCGTGGTGAGCGAATTCTTGAATGTCTGCTCGAAAGCCAGAAACTTCAAAATTCCAAGGTTGACCGAAGAGTGGAGGCGCAGCCCGCCTTTGTAAGGTCCGATTGCGCTGTTCATCTGGATGCGGAAGCCGCGGTTGATCTGGATGGTGCCCCGATCGTCAACCCACGGCACACGGAACATGATCACGCGCTCAGGCTCGACGATCCTGTCAAGGATGCGGGCGGAGATGAATTCCGGGTGTCTGTCGAGCACGAGCCGTAGAGACTCGAACACTTCCTGGACGGCTTGGTGAAATTCGGGTTCCGCAGGGTTTTTTGCCTTTACCTGCGCCATTACTTCCTTAATGTAATCGCCCGGCATCTTGATTGCGGGCGGGTTCATAATTCCAGCACTCATTGCGTTTTTTCCTCCGAAGCTGCGTTACCTTTTTCTGTGCGAATGGTCTTATCTTTCAACATCTTCTTTTGACTTGTTGGAACATCTGGTCCCGGCAGCCGGGTCAAATTAAAGGCACATTCCGCCCCCCTGACCATGATTTGCGTCACTTAAGGATGTGATACGTCTATAAAGCGTTAAGAGGCCCGAGCCCGGACGCAGATCCTTCGCTGCTCCTTCCCATCAACGGCAAGAGCGGTTGTCGCCGGGACTCCGGCGGCGGTCAGGATGACACTCACGAGGTGTGTCTGGCTGTATCATTTTGACCACACCTGCCAGATGCAGCTCCGGTTGACAACGCTCTGAGAGGGAGTTACCTTCCGATTACGATCATTTTCAATCAAATACATAGATTCTTCGCTTGCTACGCTCAGAATGACACTTCAAACAAACATTGCGCGAACTTCCGGGACGCGAAACAAAGGAACCATTTAATTCAACAAGCTTGTAGAACCTAAGGAGTTGGACATGGGTGTAACTACCAAAGCTGCACTACTAAAAGCGCCATACCAGATTGAACTGATCGAGCGTCATCTGGCGGTTGACGATGATGAAGTGATCGTCAGAAACCATCTCGTCGGCATCTGCGGCTCCGACAAAAGTTTCTTTAAAGGGCAACTGCCGCCGCAGACGGCGGAGTTCCGTCAGGCTCCGACGTTCCCTTTCTATCTCGGCCACGAGAGTGGAGGGACAGTGGTGGAAGTGGGCGCCAAGGTGCGGGAATTTAAGCCCGGCGACAAGGTCATGTGCTTCGGGTGGAACAACAACTTCGCCGAGTATTTCAAGGCGAAGGTGTGGGAGCTGCAGGCCGCGCCTGTTGGGCTCGAAATGGATCTGGTCAGCCTGGGCGAGCCGATCTCATGCGCCATGTTTTCGGGGCTGAATTCCGGGACCAATATCGGCGACGTAGTCGTGGTCATGGGCGCGGGCTTCGCCGGCCAGGTGATCGCGCAGTGTGCCAAAAAGCAGGGCGCGGCAACCGTGATCGTGGTCGATGTCGATGACACCAAGCTGTGCGTGGCGAAAAAGCTCGGGGCGGACATCGGCATTAACACCACCAAGCAGGACCCGGTTGCATTCGTGAAGGATTTCACCGGCGATGTCGGCGCAGACGTGGTGGTCGAGGCCGCCGGTACCGAGGCGAGCTTCAACGCGGCCAGCGAACTGATCAAACACAACGGCCTGTTCGTCTTCTATAGCTGGGTGACGACGCCGATCAAGCTGCACATTAACCGGTGGCACGATGACGGCCTGGAGTTCCGCAATACCTGCCTGGTTCACCACACGCGGGAGCAGCGCGTGGTGTGGACGCCGTGGGCTCTGAAACCGGTGGTCAAGGGAATCGTGGACATCAAGTCTCTGATCACCCACGAGTTCAAGCTCGACGATATCGCTGCCGCATTCGACCTCGCGGTGAAAGACGACAGCGCGATCAAGATAGTGCTCAGACCGTAGAGAGTAGTGGAAAGAGTTTGTGCGGTGAACGAAAAGCCCCACCCAAGCTCCGCTTGAATGGGGCACCCGCATCATATTAGCCCGCTCGAAGAAACTGCCCCACTCAAGCAAAAGAAGCTTGAGTAGGCCACCCAGCCTGCTAGCTATACACGCTTGGAGTCAAGCAACTACCCCACGTTAGCCAACAACGGGCGAACGTGGGGCACCGTCGAGCCCCTATTCGTTCGGGGTGGCCCACCCAACGTGGTTTTCGTTGAGTGGGGTTGTTCCGCCGCTTTCGCGGCAAGCCGCAGCGGATTATTTGCCGGCGATGCTTTCGTTGAGGATGATGACGCCATCCTCGTCGGCGTAGATGCGGTCGCCCGGATTGCAGGTGTGGCCGCCGATTTCAATCGGAATGTTGACCTGCCCTTCGGCCCGCTTGAATGACCTTTTGGGGATGTTGCCGAGGGCTTTCACTCCAATGTTCAAGCCGGCCAGGGCGGCCTTGTCGCGCACGTAGGCGAACATCACGAGTCCCTCCCATCCGTTCTTAACCAGGTCGGCGGCAATCACATCTCCCAGCAGCGCACAGCGCGGACTTCCGCCGCCGTCGACGACGAGAACCTTCCCTCTTCCGGGAGTGGCGCTCAGTTCCTTGATGCGCGAATTGTCCTCGAAACATTTCACCGTGACAGCTTCGCCATGGAAACTGATGCGTCCGCCGAAATCGCGAAAGATCGGCGTGAACACACGTACGGTTTTTTCAAATTGATCGCAAAGGTCAGTTGTCTTGAAACTCATATCGGCTCCAATCTTCATTGTGAATCACTAGAACTTTTTAAATCACTAGAGCTTTTTACAGGAAAAATGCATAGACCCTCACGTCGCGCCGCCGACAACAGGCGGCCCTCCTCAGGGTGACACGTCCAAGAGTTTTGCGGCCAGAGTACACCAAATTCGGAACCGCTCTAGCGTTTGCTGGGGTGACAGCCAGACTGGCGTTGACGATTCCATTTTGAAACTGGTCTGGGGCTTCCGGCACACACAAGAATTTCAGCATTCAGTCGAATGTATCACGACCCAAATTCCGGGAGGGCCGGCATCAATATCTTACTTTGCGGGCCGCTCCGTAGTAGTATCAAGCCATGCAAATTCGTCTCTCCAGCTATGGCCAGGCTTCGACCCACCCTTCACCGGTGAGCCGGTTATTGTCCGAATTCGCTCATGACTTTCGCGATGGCGTAGATGTCAATCTAGGGGTTGGCTACGTCAACGAGAAGACCATTCCTGTCCCCGAGTTGACGGAGGCGCTGCAGGCGGTCGGGCGCGACGGTGTCAAATACCGGCAGGCGTTCAACTACGGCTCTCCCGTGGGCTCGGCGAACTTGATCGCGTCCATTCGCCGGTTCCTTGCCACCATGAGGATCGGGCAATTGGACGAGGCCACGATCGAGCGCAAGCGGTTGACGATCGGCGCGTGCGGCGCAACCAGCATCCTCGATGGACTTGCGCAAGTGCTGCCGCCGGGGATCGTGGTAACCTCGGACCCCACGTATTACATCTACGCCGATGTCCTGGAGCGCAAGGGATTCCAGATTCTTCCGGTTCCCGAGGACGCGGAGGGCATGGACGTAAACCTGCTGGAGCGCAAACTGCGCGCCCTGGGTTCGGCGGCTAACCAAATTTCGTTCTTCTATGTAGTGACCGTGAATAATCCGTCGGGCACGATTCTGTCGAACAAGCGGCGGAGGGCATTGTACGAGGTCGCCGCCCGCGAATCGCGGCGGCAGAACCGGCTGATTCCGATCTTCTACGATCTTGCCTATGAACTGCTGCTGCACGACCCGGCGGCCGAACCGTTTGTCTCCGTCTTGCCTGAAGACGATCTCGGCATCGTTTACGAAATCGCCACCTTGTCCAAGATTCTGGCGCCGGGTTTGCGCATTGGCTACCTGCTGGGGCCGAATAGTCCATTCATGCACGCGATGATCGAGAAAACCAGTGACAGCGGATTCAGCGCGCCGCTTTTCGTGCAGGAGATGGCCAGCTATCTTTTGGATACTCGCATTCAAGAACAGATGCGGGTGGTGAACGCGGCATACCGCGAGAAGGCGGTCGCGGTGAAAGCCGGCATCCAGCGCAGCCTGGGACCCTATCTCCAGGAGCAGCGCGGCGGCAGCGCGGGGTTCTATTTTTACCTGACATTCCGCGACGTTGAGACTCACCCTACCTCGCCTCTATTCCGCTTCCTGACCCGTACGACCGGCGATGCGGCGGTGGATGGTCCAAAGGAAAACCGTTTGCCGCGCGTCATCTACATTCCGGGAGAGTATTGCGTGCATCGGCGGGGCGATCTGGCGGAGGTCGGCAAGCGACAGTTCAGGTTGTCGTATGGCTTTGAAGAGGCTCCGCAGATTCTGAAGGCCCTGGAGCTGATGAGGGAGGGCGTCGAGTTCGTGCAACGAACCGCGAACCTGGTCGGGAGCGCAAGGTAGAGCGACGTCACAGAATCAACTTTCCCACATCTGCCCAACGACAGGCAGATATGGGGCACCCGGCCGTTCTCTCAGAAAGAAATTACCCCACCCTAGCCAACAGCGGGCTAGGATGGGGCACCCGAATAAGAAAGCGGCGGTCGATAAACTCAACCGCCGCTTTGATTTTGGTCCGCAGATTTCTGTTATAAGAACTCGCTTTAGTTATACGAATTCGCGTACGGCGTTGATGGCCGGTCCCATCGAACAGTCGGCGTCGGTAGCAACAATAATGTCGATGAGGTAGGGGACCTTGGATTTCATGGCACGCGCGAACGCTGCCGAAATCTCCTTGGCATCGAAAACTCTTTCACCTTCACCGCCAAAGGCTTCGGTAAATTTCACCAGGTCGGGCAGAATCGGATCGCTCTGGTTCTTGTAGCGCAGACGGATGCCGTGCTCGTAGTTGTAGGCGTACTTCTGATTCTGGCGGATGAGGCCCAGGTTACCGTTGTTCACAACCACGACGATAATCGGTATTCCGTGCTGCCCGGCCATGCCCAGCTCTTCGCCCATGAAGAGGAATCCGGCGTCGCCGGTCACTGCTACCACCGGATCATTCGGGCACGCAACTTTGGCGCCAATAGCGGCCGGAACCTCGTAACCGAGCGTCCCCGCTCCACCCGAAGGCAGGTAGCGGCGAGGCAGTTCGATATCCTGCAACTGACCTGACCATATCTGGGTAATGCCGCAACCCGCGGTGAAGATGGTGTTCGGCGGGAAGAACTTGTTGAGTTCGCCAAACACACGGTGCGGGCGGATGGGCGAATCTTCGGCGTCGGTCTTACGCGCCAGCGCCGCGCGGCATGCGGGCAGTTGCTTAACCCTTTCCGACGACGCGGGATGATATCCACGCTTCTTCGCTTCCGCCAGCAGGGCGACCAGCGCGGCCTTGGCGTCGGAAACGATACCGAGATCCACCTTGATCACGTTACCGATCTGGGTGGGCGAAATATCAATGTGGATGAACTTGCGATTGCCTGTGTAAACATCCAGCTTGCCGGTATGGCGGTCGGTAAAGCGGCAGCCCACGCCGATGACGAGGTCGGATTCGAGGAAGGTCTTATTGCCCATAGGGCCGCCGACCTGGATGCCGGCGTGTCCGGCGCTCAGTGGATGATTGTAGGGCAGGCCGCCCTTGCCCATGTAAGTCATAATCACGGGGATTTGCAGGTATTCCGCCAGCGCCCGGAACTCGGCGGTCGCGTTGGAGAGGATGACGCCGCCGCCCAGAATCATGATGGGAGCCTTGCTCTCCATGATCATGTCCATCGCCTTGCTGATGGCTTGCGGCTCAGCAACCGGCCTAGTCCAGGGGAGCGGGCTGTCCTTGGCGGGGTCGTAATCGATATCGGCCATCTGCACGTCAAGCGGCAGGTCGATGAGGACCGGTCCGGGCCGTCCGCTGCAAGCCGTGCGGAAGGCCTCCCGCATGACTTTCACCACCTCGGCCGGATTGGTGACACACCAGGTCTTCTTGGCGACGGTCTTGCATATCTCCGCGATATCGACGCACTGAAAGGCTTCCTTGCCGAACAAAGCGACATTGGCATTGCCCGTAATGGCGATCAGCGGAATCGAATCGGCATGCGCCGTGTACAAGCCGGTGACAAAGTTCGTTGCCCCCGGTCCGGAGGTGCAAATTGCCAGGGCCAGCTTGCCGGAAGCGCGGAAATAGCCGTCGGCGGCATGCACCGCACCCTCTTCGTGCCTGGCAACGTAATGCTCAATCTTCGAGTTCTTCAGGTACCCGTAGACCGGATTGATCGCGGCGCCGGGAATGCCGAACGCAGCCTGAATGCCCTCGTCTTCAAGAATCTTGACGACTACTTCTGCAACTTTCATGAATCCCTCTCATGCGAATTAGAACTTTTTAGAACATTGCGGCCATTCTAAGGGTCTTACATCGATGAACATCATCTCTAGGACAAACATCACAATACAGTGTGCGCCCGCCGACGCCGGTAAATCCGCACGCGGCAGCAACGATCATTTAGCTAACGTTGATTTCATTCATAGTACTTTGAACGGGCACGGCTTCACAAGGCCGCGGGAAGCGATATCATGAAAAGGAAAGTAATTACGATGACAACTAAACTCCGCATTGCGATGGTGCTCGGCGATCCGGCCGGGATTGGTCCCGAGATCGCTGCCAAGTTACTTGCAGATGCCACGTTGCGCCAGCAGGCCAACATTCTCTTGATTGCCGACCGCGCCGCGGCGGAACAGGGCATGCGCTATGCCGGCGTCAGGTTTCCGTACAGCGTTATCTCTTCGCCCGATGCTTTCACCGAGGCCGCCGGCGATGTCCCCGCTCTCTACGACTTCCGCGGAAATACCTCGGGCGCCTTTGCGCTCGGGCAGTCGAGCGAAGCCGGGGGACGCTATTGTCTGGACACGCTAAAAGTGGCGATTTCTCTGGCGCTGGCAGGCACGTTGGATGGAATCGTCTACGCGCCGCTCAACAAAACTTCTCTCCACCTGGCCGGGATGAAATCCAACGGAGAGTTGCCCTGGTTCGCCGAGCAAGTCGGCCACACCGGCCCGTTCTGTGAATTCAATGTGCTGGACGACCTCTGGACCTCCCGCGTCACGTCGCATGTGGCGATCAAGGATGTGTCCGCGCGGCTTACGCAGGAAGCGATCATCGAGATTGCCGATTTGACTCACCGCGCCTTGCGGCAGACAGGCCTGGCGGAGCCGCGGATCGCGGTCTGCGGTCTCAATCCGCATAATGGGGACAATGGAAGCTGCGGCCGCGAGGAGCTGGACATCATAACTCCGGCTGTTAAGCGGCTTCAGCAACAGGGAATGCGAGTGGCCGGTCCGTTTCCCGCCGATACGATCTTCCTGAAGGTGCAGGGCGAAAACAAAGAGTACGACGCAATCGTAACCATGTACCACGACCAGGGACAGATTGCCATGAAGCTCATGGGCTTCTGGCGCGGCGTCACCGTGCAGGGCGGCCTCTCGATTCCAATTGCCACAACCGCTCATGGCACCGGCTTCGATATCGTGGGCAAGGGCCGCGCTAACCCCGGTTCACTCCGCCAGGCTTTTGCCGTGGTGTGCCGGATGGCGCGCACCAGGCAACAGGCTGCTGCCCGGTAAGAGCGTACGCAAGCGATGATCGCTGCGGCGGCGCGGATTGTCTCAAAAGAGTTCCTTGGCGGTACGGAACCTGGCGCACCAAGCAGTTCAGTTCGGCGCCATTAGCCCTGTTTTGCCCGTCGTTTTTGCCCGAGTGACATTAGTCACAATTGCTGGTGATGATGATCACGGCTCCTCGGGTAACGGTCAATTTATCTTGAGCTTGCAGTCGAGTAATTGCCAGGCGAGCGGGCTCGCCGGGGTCCGTAAAGGGCCGAAAGCTGTTGAAGGAGAAGCCATGAATCAGGCGGGCGCAACGCAGGAATTCAAACCGAGACTGGTGTTCTGGGAGGTCACGAAGGGATGCAATCTGCGCTGCATTCACTGTCGCGCTACCGCCACGGAACTGACTTCGCCTGCCGATCTTGCCACCTCCAAGGCGCTCGACATCATCACGCAGATCTCCGAGTTCGCGAATCCGATCCTGGTGCTGAGCGGCGGCGAGCCGCTGTATCGCACAGATATTTTTCAGCTCGCAAGTTTTGCCACGGAGCGCGGATTGCGCGTGGCGCTGGCAACCAACGGAACCCTGGTGACGAAAGAAATCGCCCGCAAGATTGTGGACGCGGGCGTGAAGCGCGTCTCGATCAGCCTGGATGGCGTGAATGCGGAAACGCACGACACATTCCGTGGCATTCCGGGCGCCTTCGATGCCGCCATTTACGGTTTTCGCAATCTCAAAGAGATCGGCATGGCGGTGCAGATCAATATGACGATCGCGCGGCACAACGCCAAACAATTGCCCGCCGTGCTTAACCTGGTTCGCGACCTCGGGGCCGATGCCCTGCATACTTTCCTGTTGGTTCCGGTGGGTTGCGGGGTAGACATTGCCGACGCGCAGATGGTGCCTCCGCAGGAGTACGAGGACATTCTCAACTGGTTTTACGATCAGGAGCAGATTGGCGATATTGAGCTGAAGGCCACCTGCGCTCCGCATTACTTCCGTGTGGTTCGCCAGCGGCGCGCCGCCGAACGTAGAGCCGAGGGATACGGCGCCACGCCGGCCAAGGCTGCCGCCGAGCCGGCAATCGGCGCCACGGAAATGACCATGCCGGGTTCGACCGGCATTGCCTTAAAGGCCACCCCAGCAAGCCTGAATCCGGGCTTGCTGGGGACCCCGACGAAGCCGGCGGCGCGCGCCGGCGGTCATCCTGGAGGTCACCCTGGTGGCGGCAAGCATCCGGATGGCCTGAATGCGGTAACCAAGGGATGCCTGGCAGGAACGGGCGTCTGCTTCGTCTCCCACGAAGGCGAAGTTTTTCCCTGCGGCTACCTGCCGGCGTTGGCGGGAGATCTCCGCAAACAATCGTTTGCCGAAGTGTGGACTAAGTCACAGGTCTTCGGAACCCTGCGCGACAACAACAAGCTGACAGGGAAGTGTGGTTGCTGCGAATTTCGCAACGTCTGCATGGGCTGCCGGGCGCGAGCATATGCGGCAACGGGCGATTACATGGCGGCAGAGCCATTCTGCGTCTATGAGCCTAAAACGTTGCAAGCGACGAAACCTTAAAGCAAGTTCAAAGTAGCTGGGTATTTGCCCCGGTCTTGCGTCGGCGCGAACCGGAGCGAACCGGAGCGGAGCCCCAATTTGGCACGCTTACTAAAGCGGTACAATCCCTATCTTCAAATGTAGCTTTAGCCTTGTCGCGGCAAACGTGCGGCACTATAACGATAGCCACTGGAATTATTGGCCAGCTCTGTCTGGTTGCTACGTGGGCAACGCCAGGAGGTCAAGTCTTGCCGCTTGCGCTCAATCCCGTGACCAACGCCCGGCAGACGCTTCTCATTGAGGTCGATATGCCGGTGCGGGTGTGGGGCATGACGGCTTCTGGAGAACCGTTTCTGCAGAGTGCGCACGCCGTCAGTGCCGGTCCAAATCGCGCCTCCATCGCCGGTATCGAGCATGAAGTGGCCGCCGGCGAGATCATTGGAGTGGAATATCGCGGCTTTAGAGGCCGTTTTTGCGTTGTCTGGGCCGGGCAGGCAGGCACCGCGGAAGCCGGCAAGATCGAGATTCGGCCCTTGGATATCGTGCAAAACTTCTGGGGCATTGATTTCAATCAGGTCAGCGAGCTGCAACGCTTCGTCGAGCGGCGGGCCGCACCGCGCTACCCTTGCAGAGGCTCGATTTCGATACGCCAGCCAGAAGGCGCTGGGTCGATTTCCGCGTCGGTCCCGGACATCAGCTTGAGCGGTTGCTACATCGAGCTGATGGAGCCATTTCCCGTGGGGACCAGGCTTGCTTTGTTGCTGAACGCCGAGTCAATCTCAATCCGTTTTACCGCGGAAGTGCGCACCTCTCATCCCGGTGTCGGCATGGGTGCGAAATTCGAGGAGATGAGCGAGAGTGACCGGGCCGCTCTTGAGCGGCTGATCGCGAAGTTGAGGCGTTAAGGCAGCGTTTGAACAGGTCCCAGGAAAGCTTGACTTCTGGCTTTTTGACGAAACCTTCGGCCGCGCCTTCGCTCCATGCCGTGACGGGATTCAGTGTTCCTTCGTTTCGCTCAGGATTTCGGCAGGCGGCTCAGACGCCGCCTTAACGCCTCAACTTCGCTTCGCTCAGAATGACACCACTGATATCGAGCTCGTGAATTCTTGAAATGCACTCCGTTGCCCCCGAAAACAACGCCCCACCCTTCGCCAAAACCGGGCGAAAGGGTAGGCGACCCGCCGAGCAGTGGTTCCCCTTTTAAGCAAACAAGCGAGAAGGCCTGTTAGCGACAGTCATTCGCAAGAACCCCAAACAGTACGAGAGTTTACCGCCTCGACGGAATTCAGTATGATGCTCACGAATGCAAGCACCCGCCTCAAACGGATACATGAATAAGCCACAAGGCAATGGCTTACCACAATGGGCCGTGTTGGGATTATTCGCAGGGCGATGTTCATCGGCGCACAGGAGATTGCTGGTCGCCTCCTCATAGCAGTTGAGGGCACGGTTGTATCAAGCCAAACGACTACGGGCAACCGCCCGGTCACCTATTACGTAATTCACGGGTCTGACGGTACGGAACGCAAATACACTGCTGGACCAACAGACAAGTCTCTGCCTGGACACATGCCAACGGGAACGTACCTCCGAAAAAGCAAATACGAGATCTCGTATATCCGAAATGGGCAGGTAGTTAATGATTTTCCATGGGGTTTCTACGTTGGTGCGCTGGTCATCGGCCTCATCTTAGGAGTACGGAGCCTGTCGCAATGGCGCAAGACTCGCCGCCGCAGTTAGCAGGACTCGCTTTCCTTGCGAACACCGTGATTACGTAACTGTCGCAAAATCGCCTTACCGTAAGTTTCGGCCAGCAGTTCCCGTTTTGGGTCAAACGAGTGGTAAGGCCTGTTTACGACGATTACCGTTAGCTTCGGTTGACTGCCACCGCCACTGAAGGTATATTGCTGGCCATCCGTTAGGCCCTAATCCCGGTTGGCCCTCTCCTTTATCCAGATCAAGAAGTGTATTCGTCAGAGGCAAGAAAGGAAATTCGATGAACAGATATGCCCGGTGGGTAATGTCTATTGCTGTAATCACTTTCTTCATTGCTGCCTGTGCAGGTGGCCTGTTCGCCCAAACAGCGCCAAAGGAAGCGCCTCCGTCATACGTTGCCGATCCTGCTGTGTATAAGCTCCTTGGTGAGAATGATCAGTTTCGGGTGATAATGGTCACAAAGCCGGTGGGTAGCCGCGATAAATGGCATTCACATCTGCCCAATACCGTGTACGCCATCACTGATTGTAACCAGCGGGTTTACACGCCGGACGGAAAGACAAAGGAGAGCACACGCAAAGCGGGCAGCGTCTACTTTCAACCCGCGATCCCGTCGCACTCTGCCGAAAATATCGGTAAAGCGGTATGCAAACAGTTGATCGTCGAGCGCAAATAGGGTTGTGTCGATCCCGCTGCAACGCTCGCTTGCCGTTCCTTTCAAGAGCTGCTTGCAGGAAACGATTCTGACCTTATGGACGATTTTGCAACCAAGGAACACGTGTATATTTGCTTTCGTCCCAATGAAGACACTTTCTTGGATATCTATTTCTCTGCCCTCGCGTGTCCGCTCAAGGAACCGTGAGGTCGGTAAGGTATCTGCCCGAGTGCCCCAAATTCTATTGAGCCATTCAGGAACTCAGGTTATAGTCGACAGCACAGCTCGGCTGCAATCACCGCTCCGATGCTGCATGATCTTCTGAGGAGATTCTGCCCATGAACACTCTCCGCACATTTTTGTTCAGTTCTGCCCTGCTCGTTCTTCTCGTTTTGGCTGCTGCCGTCCAACCTGCCATTGCTCAAAAGGCTCATGGCATTCAGGAGCACCATCAGACGATTCCAGCCGGGAAAACCTGTTCTAGCTGCCACCAGATGACGTATGCCCAATGGAAAGGCAGCCCGCATGGCACCAATGATGTCCAATGCACCGTGTGCCACGGCGAGATCACAGCACAGAGCGTCGCGGCCACGCCGGCGTTGAGCGTATGCGAAGCCTGTCACACCGAGCAGGTGGCACAACTGAAGTCTGATCCATTCATGAAACGCAAGACGTGTGTGACCTGTCATCCAGCACACGGGTTCATGGTGCACAAGAAGGCAGCCGCCACAGGTAAGTAATACCGGTTCGCGGAGCAGTTGCTTTGGTCGAAGAAAGAAACCGCTGATGCGCTCGGTGTTTCATTGCGTCGCGTTGATTATCTGATTGCCCGCAGGGAATTGACTGTGCGGTGAGTGGGGCGGAGGGTGTTAGCTCCCGTTCAGGAACTTGACCGATTTACACGCCGCGATCATGCCACGCGCCCGCAGACGGCACAGTGTACAGGTCATTGCTGTGTACAACGTACATCGCGTAACCGTGCTGCTTGATGGGTGTGCGGAGCGGACCCGGTCTACTATGCTTTGAGGGAGATGACCGGGATTGCTGGCGGGTATTCCTGCTGACCAGGAACGTCCATAGCGCGATGTCCATGTCCGGAGCATCATAGCGGTCTGCCATCTCCACAGGGCTATCCCAATGCTTGGCTTGGCGACCATGACAGATCAGGAACGGGCCGATCTATTCAAAACGATGCTCGCTTACAGCGGCACCTACGATTTCGACGGTAAGACGCTTACACATCACATTGATGTTTCTTGGAACTAGATTTGGGAGGGTACTAACGCCGTAAGAAATGCCACACTTGAGGGGCGAAGACTTGTTCTCACTACTTTGCCTGCCCCTGCCTCGTTCGATGGGACTATTGTCGTGTCTGTGTTGACATTTGAAAAAGTAGATTAGCAGCAAGCTTGGGTTGCCAACGAAGTGTGGATGGAATCTGCCACAGGGCCACGCCAACTCACGCAGGTAACGGAATTGTCCATAGTTGGTGAAAAATCGCCTTCTCACCAGTAACACCCAAAACCGCTGCGGCAACCTGACGCTTGGTGCGCCTCGGGCCGAAGCGGGCCACACTGCGGTATTCTGTTTTGGGGGGAACGACGGTTGGGGAAGACACGGGTTGTCTTGACTCTATGTCTGCTGGCGGCATCTTCATCCTGGGCTGCCGCGGAGACGAAAGCGCCGCAGGAATCTGCCGGCGAGGGCACAAAAACTCCGCAGAAATCAGCCGCGGAGACAAAGCCGCGACAGAAATCCGCCGCGGCCACGAAAACGCCACAAGCTGCCGCGGAAAAGAAAACGCCGCCCAAAGAAGCCGCGCCCAAGCCAGTCGCACTGGCGGAGCGCATTCGGCAGATTACGAATCGGCGGGAGTTCAAGCAGTCGTTATTCGGCATCGAATTTCTCGATCTGGAGTCGGGCAAAGTCCGGTTCACGCTGAATGGGGAGAAGCTGTTTGTCCCGGGTTCGACCACTAAGCTGGTAACCGAAGGGACGGCTCTGGCTCTGCTGGGCCCGGACTACCGTTTCAGCACGCGCGTCTACCGCACCGGCAGCGTTAGCGGCGATGGCACGCTGGAAGGCGACTTGGTGCTGGTTGCCGGAGGTGACCCGAATCTTTCGGCGCGGGTGCGCGACGACGATACGCTCTCCTTCACCAGCTTCGATCACGGCTACGCCGGTGCCATGCCGGGAGTCGCGGTACCGGGAGACCCGCTCACGGTTCTGAAGAGCATGGCGCGGCAGGTAGCCGAGCATGGCATCAAGCAGGTGCGGGGCCAGGTGCTGGTGGATACTTCCTTGTTCACGGCGGAAAGGGCCGAACCGGGTACCGGGGCTATCATCTCGCCCATCATGGTGAATGACAACATGGTTGACGTCACCGTATTTGGGGGCGCGCAGCAGGGAGAGGCAACCGGAGCAGTGATGGCTCCGCTGGCGCCTTACCTGACCGTGTCAAACAAAGCTACGACGGGCAAGGCTGGTTCCAATGCGGATTTGCGGTTTACAGCGGAGATGGTGAACCCCGACGGCAGCTACACGGTGAGCATTGAAGGCAGCGTTCCAGCCGGAGAGCAGGCGCTGGCGTCGTACAAGGTGAAATCGCCCAGACGCTTTGCCGAGTCCGCGTTCTGGGTGGCTTTGCAATCGGTTGGAGTGCAGGCGCCCGCGCCGTCTTATGGTCCGAGGCGCGATTTTAAATTGCTGGCAAGCTGGTACACCTCGGAGAACCTGGTCGCCGAGCATATCTCCCCGCCGTTTGCGGCCGAAGTGAAAGTCACTCTCAAAACCAGCCAGAATCTGCACGCCTCGACCACTCCGTACCTGCTCGGCGCTTTGCTTGCCCAGCGGCCCGATGCCGCATTGCAGGCCGGGTTTGAATTGGAGCGGAGATTTCTTGCCAAGGCTGGGTTGGATTTGAAATCCGTATCGCAGGCCGACGGCGAAGGGGGGCCGGGAGCGGCGTTCACGCCGGATTTCATGGTGCGATATCTCGCCTACATGGCAAAACAACAATATGCGGAGTTCTTCATCGACGCGCTTCCGGTGATGGGCCGCGATGGCACGTTGCAGGCTATGCAGCAGAAATCGCCCGCTGCCGGGCACGTTCGCGCCAAGACCGGAACGTACGTCTATTATGACGGTCTCAATCGTGGCCTCCTGCTGCTAGGCAAAGGACTGGTGGGCTACATCGAGACGCGCCACGGGCACAAGCTGGCGTTTGCCGTCTACATAAACCAGGTTCATCTGGCGAACATCGATGAAGTTGAAAACGTGGGCGAAATTCTGGGCCAGATCGCCAACGCGGCATACGATCTGCTGTGAACCGGATTCGCGGAGCTAGCTACCCGAAAGAAATACCCCAGGTTAGCCAAAAACGGGCGAACCTGGGGCACCCGCTCGAATGTGAAACCGGTCTACGTCGAATAATCCGCGTTGATGTGAACGTAGTCGGCCGTAAGATCGCAGCTCAGATAGGTGAGTGACGCTTTGCCGCGCCTGAGCTGAATGCGGATTTCGTACTCTCGTTCCGTCATGTACTGATGCGCGGCAGGCTTGTCGAAGGCAATCGCCTGACCGTCGCAGCATACCTGATACGGACCGATGAACACGCTGATGCGGCCGGGATCGAGCGCAATTCCCGAATTGCCGATGGAGGAAAGAATCCTTCCCCAGTTGGGGTCGCATCCGGCCCAGGCGGTTTTCACCAGCGGAGAGTTGGCGATGGAGCGCGCGATGATGCGGGCCTCATCCGTTGACTTGGCCTGCTCGATCTGAAGGCGAATCAGGTGCTTCGCGCCTTCACCATCGCGAACAATCTGTTGTGCCAACGAACTGCACACCCGCTCGACCGCGAGCTGGAATTTCTTACGCACGCCCGGTTGATCGATTTTTACGCCCGCCTTGCCGCTGGCGAGCAGCAGCACGGTGTCGTTGGTGGAAGTATCGCCGTCGACCGAGATGCAGTTGAAGCTCTTGTCCACCGCCGGCTTGAGGGCGGATTGCAACTGCTTGGGGCTGGCTTCGATGTCGGTGAAAAGATACACCAGCATGGTTGCCAGGTTGGGATGGATCATGCCGGAGCCTTTGGCCACGCCCACCAGGCGCACTTCCTTGTTGCGCACCGCAAAACTTTCCGCCGCGACCTTTTGCGCCAGATCAGTGGTCATGATCGCCCGCGCGAAGCTCAGCAGAGCGTCCACGGAGTCAGCGCGTTGCGAAAGCACAGTCGGAAGTGCGTTCACGATCTTTTCCGCGGGCAGAGGAACGCCAATGATCCCGGTGGAAGAAGGGAAGATGAACTCGGGAGAAACTTCCAGCAGGTTTCCCAATTCGCGGCAAACGCTCTCGGCGGTCTCGATGCCCGCCTTGCCGGTTGCGCAGTTGGCGTTGCCGGCATTGACGAGAACGGCGCGCACGCGGCCGGAGCTGCGCTTTAAATGCGCACGATCGACCACCAGCGGCGCGGCGGCCAGGCGATTCCGCGTAAACACCGCGGCGGCTGAAGCGCCGTGCGGAGCCTCGGCCAGTGCGAGATCGGGGCGCCCACTCGCCTTGATGCCGGCGATGGTAGCGGAAAACCTGAAACCTTTGGGCACTGGGAGCGCTCCGGCAGGGGCACGATTGCCAGTGTCGGGCTGGTCCTCCAGGTCGGACAACGATGCATTTTTCATAGAGTCAATTTGATCAGATCGGCGTGAGCAGGCTCCAGGATCGCAAATTGGGGCAGCTCACCGCGATACATTGCGATTTCGTCGCACGCCAGCAAACGCGGGCAGCTCATGCAGTCCTTGTAGATTTTGTCCGGGAGTTTCGCCCGCTCCGCGATCTTGAATCCCATGCGGTCGAAAAATTCCGGAATTCGCGTGAACAGGCAGACGCAGGTGACGCGGTGCAGATCGGCTTCTTCGAACAGGGTGTTGACCAGCAATCTCCCCGCACCCAACCCCTGGGCCGAAGGGCGGACGGCGATCGAACGAATCTCCGCCAAGTGCGTTCCGTAGAGATGCAGCGCTCCGCACCCGATAATTTCGGGGCCGTTGGAAAAGCTGTACTCCACTACCGCAAAGTCGCGAATATTTTCACTGATTTCGGCCAGCGACCGCGGCAACAGAGTGCCATCGAAGGAAAACTCTTCGATCAGCGACCGAATTGCCTCGGCATCCGGCAACAGAGCTCTACGCGCCTGCATGCACCATCTCCTTGCGGCTTTTCAGCCGCCGCTCGGCCGCATCCAGGGCTTCGAGAACGTGAGCGGGCGCGGTTCCTCCCACAACGTCATGACATTCGAGCACGGCGCGAAGGCTGACAGCGGGATAGAAATCGGCGTCGAATTCCGGACTCAACTGCTTCAGTTCATCGAGCGGAATTTGCTGGAGTTCGCATTGCTTTTCCAGCCCCTTGCGAACTGCCTGCCCCACCAATTCGTGGGCGCGGCGAAATGGAATGCCTTTGCCCACCAGGTAGGTTGCAGCCGCCATGGCATTCATGTATCCGGTCTCGGCCGCGGTGCTCATGCGCGCGATGTTCAATTGCACCTCGCGGACGAATCCGGCGGCCACTTGCAGCATGGCAGTGGTTTCGCGAACGGCAATGAATACGGGCTCCTGCGTCTCCTGCATGTCCTTGTTATAGGCCAGCGGAAGGCCCTTCAGACAGATTAGCAAAGATTGCGCGCAGGAGATGACTCGTCCTGATTTGCCGCGGATCAGTTCGAGCGAATCCGGGTTCTGCTTCTGCGGCATGGCGCTTGACCCGGTCGAGTAGCTCTCCGGCAGGGTAATAAACCCGTATTCCTGTGTGGAGAAGAGGATAAATTCCTCAGCCAGCCGGCTGAGATGGATAGCGACGATCGAGAGCGCCTGAGTGAATTCCAGGCAAAAATCCCGGTCGCTGGTGGCATCCAGGCTGTTTGCCGTCGGCGCGGAGAAATCCAGTTCGCGCGCCATCAACTCGCGATTGAGCCTTAAGGTTGCGCCGGCAATGGCGCCCGAACCGAGCGGACAGTAGTTTAACCGGGTCGCGCAATCGGCCAGCCGATCGATGTCGCGGAAAAACATCTCGCAGTAGGCCAGCAGCCAGTGTGCAACCAGCACCGGTTCGGCGCGCTGCAGATGCGTGTACGCGGGCATTGCCGCTTCACCCGCACGCCTCGCCTGGGTGAGCAGCGCCGCGATCAACTCTTCCAAAGCTCCGGTCAGTCTCCGGCACGACTGGCGCACGAACAGCCGCAGATCGGTTGCGATCTGCTCGTTACGGCTGCGCCCGGTGTGCAGCTTGAGGCCGGTTTCCCCGATCGCCTGGGTGAGTTGCTTCTCGACAAAATGATGCACATCTTCGGCGTCGGTTTCGTCGTGACACAGCTCTTCGCCGTGCGTTGCAATGTAGTCCAACCCGCCCAGAATGGCATCGCGCTCGGCGGTGCTCAACACTCCGGCGACATGCAATGCAAGCGCGTGCGCGCGGCTGGCGGCCAGTTCCTCTTCCAGAAGTTGTTGATCGAACGGAAATGAGCGTTGCCAGCGCTCGAATTGAGGGTTGAGCGGTTCGCGGAACCGCCCAGACCACATTTTCATCTCATCACCTCTGCGTTGCTAGGGCTTGTTTCATCAACCGATGACGGCGAATCCCCTCAGGGGCTAAAGCCCGCATTCTTGTTGGCTCAGGACGGCGCGGCTAAAGCCGCCCCTTCAATGAACTATTTATGAAACAAGCTCTAGGCATGAGCGCTCCTTGGGCCAAAGCGGCGCATACCCTTTCCGAGCAGCACCATCAGAATTGCCTTCTGGACGTGGAGCCGGTTTTCCGCCTGGTCGAAAACCACAGAAACCGGCGAGTCGATCACGCTGGCGGTCACTTCATCACCGCGATGAGCGGGCAGGCAGTGCATGAAAACCGCATCGGGCGCGGCCAGGGACATCAGCTTGCGATTGACCTGGTAAGGCGAGAAAATCGTCCGCCGCAACTCCGTCTCCGCTTCCTGTCCCATGCTCGCCCACACGTCCGTGTAGACGGCCCTGGCGCCGGCAACCGCTGATTGCGGGTCGGATGTAATCTCCAGCGTGGCGCCGGTGTGCCGGGCTATTTCGCGCGCTTTGGCCAAAACTTCAGCGCCGGGCTCATATCCGGCGGGGGTGGCTACGGCAATGTGACTGCCCAGCGTCGCCGCGGCCAGCAATAGAGAGTGCGCAACATTGTTCCCGTCGCCCACGTATGCCAGCTTAACCTGGGTGAGATCGCCGAACTTCTCCCGCAGCGTGAAATAGTCGGCAAACGCCTGGCAAGGGTGCTCGTAGTCGCTCAGGGCGTTGATCACCGGGATGGAGGCATAGGCAGCCATATCGGCCACCGTGGCGTGGGAAAAAGTGCGAAGCACCAGTCCGTCCACCCAGCGCTCGACGTTGTGCGCAACGTCGTTCAACGGTTCGCGCTGGCCCAGGCGCGAGTGCGTCTGGTCCACAAAAAACGAACTTCCGCCCAGCGCGTTGATGCCCGCCTCGAAAGTCAGGCGGGTACGCAACGAAGGCTTCTCGAAGAACAGCACAATCTGTTTGCCGGCCAGCACTCCGCGAAAATCCTGTGGACGGCTCTTCAGCACCGCCGTCAGTTCCAGCAGATTCTTCGCTTCGCTGGGCTTGAAATCGCTCACCGAAACAAGATCGGCGGGATGAGACTGGTATGGCCCCTGCAAATCGCGGGAAATAACACTGTCTTCCGTAGGCCTGGTTGCCATCTGAATGTCCTCCTGTTTTTTTCCACCCCGGCAATGGCAAAGTCGGCCGTTGCCGGGGGCCCCGGTCTATCCGCGCTTCTGCTCGCTGTCTTTTTGGAGCCCCCGTCGATGGCCGTTTCCAGCGGCCCCGGTACGCGCCGAACGAGCGCGCAGCGGAGACGCTTCGGCGTCGCCGGTTTGCTTACAGGAGGACAGGATGGAATCAAGCGCTTGTACAACTTGGTCCACGTGCTTCCGCTCAATAATAAATGGAGGCAGGAAGCGCAGCGTGGTCTCGTGCGTCCGATTGATGACGATCTTGCGCGCGAGCATCTCTTTGACAACTTTCTTGGCCAGGTCGGCGGAATTGAGTTCCATGCCCACCATGAGCCCGATTCCGCGAACATCCTGGATCTCGGGATACTTGGCGTCCAGTTGCTGAAGCCGCTCGCGGAAGTATTCGCCGACCTCGACGACATGCTTTAACACGTGGTCCTGCTTGAGGGTTTTGAGAAACTGCAAGGCGACAGCGCACGCCAGGGGGCCACCGCCGAAAGTCGTCCCGTGCAGACCGGGGTGGAATGCCTTCGAAACCGCCTCCGTGGTAAGAATCGCTCCCAGCGGCAACCCGGCCGCGAGCGGCTTGGCGATGGTGGCGATGTCCGGCAGAACGCCATAGTGCTGATAGGCGAACATCTTCCCCGTGCGGCCAAGACCACACTGGATCTCGTCGAGAATCAGCGCCGCCCCGGATTTTTTCGTCAGCGCCCGTGCGGCTTCCAGGAACTCGCGGCTGGCGGCATGGATGCCACCCTCTCCCTGCACGGTTTCAATGCAAACCGCGCATACCTGCGGGTTGAACTTTTTCTTAAGATCGGCAACATCGTTGAAGCGCACGAAGCTGACGCCGGGCATCACAGGCGCGAATGGCTTCCGATATTTGACCGTGTGGGTGGTTGCCATGGCACCGAAAGTGCGCCCGTGGAAAGACTGTTCCATGGCCAACACCCGCCATTTGCGCGCGCCATTTTTCGCCTTCATGTTGGCGTAGACTCGCGCCAGCTTGAGCGCTCCTTCGAAGGCTTCGGTGCCGCTGTTGCAGAAGAACACCCGGTCCAGCCCGGAGGCTTTGGTGAGTCGCGCGGCCAACTCTACCGTGTACTCGTGAAAAAAGAAGTTCGAGGTATGGACAAGCTTTGCTGCTTGCGCCGCAATGGTCTTGGTGATCGCAGGATGCGAATAACCGAGTGCGTTCACCCCGATTCCGCTCAGGAAATCCAGATAGGCGTTGCCCTCCGAGTCGTAGATGTAAACGCCCTTGCCGCGGGTCAGCAGCAGCGGCAGGCGATCATAGGTTGGGACCATCAGCTTGCTTTCGGCTGCCTGCACGGAAGACAGAGTCGTCATTGGGCCATGACCTCCGTCCCCGATTCGATCCGGCTATGATAAAAACCGGGCAGCACTTCAGCTTCGGCCGCGGGCAAAATCCGCACCCGTCCCACGCCCGAGCGCAGGGCGTCCTGGCAGGCTTGCAACTTGGGAAGCATGCCGCCGCCGACTACCGAGCCTTTTACCAAGGCAGGAATATCGGTTGTGTTCAGCCAACGCATTACGCTGCCGTCAGCGGCTTTCACGCCGGCAACATCGGTGAGGAAGATCAGGGCATTTGCCTGGCACGCGGAGGCGCAGGCCGCAGCCATCTGATCGGCATTTATGTTGTAGTACTCACCGTCGGAGCCGAGCGCGATGCTGGAGAACACGGGGACTCCGCCATTGCTCCAAATCGCCTCGATCCAGCGGCCGTCAGCCGAGCTGATTTCGCCCACGTAGCCGAGGTCGACACCATTGGGCTTCTTCTTGCGGGCGAGGAACGACGAGCCATCGCCACCGCACAAGCCGAGAGCCGGAATGCCCTCGGCCGCCAGTGCGGCGACCATCTGTTTATTGACGCCGCCCGCCAGCACCATCAGGGCAACATCGCGCGTCTCCAGATCGGTGATGCGCAGTCCGTTGACGAACTCCGATTTCTTGCCAAGCTGTGCGAGCGTGCGGGTCAGGGCCTTGCCACCGCCATGCACAACGGTCACGTGATGCCCATCGGTCACCAGTTCGGCGACCGCGTGCGCGCATTTTCTCAGCAGCAACTGATCGTCCAGAGCCGCTCCGCCAATTTTCACCACGAGTTTCAATTTAATCCCTCCTGCTCGCTCCAGCCATACATGACGTTCATGTTCTGGATCGCTTGGCCTGCCGCGCCCTTTACCAGGTTGTCGAGGCAGGAGACCAGGATGATCCGCTTGCCGTCCGGGGCAAGCGAAAAGCCTACGTCGCAATAGTTCGTCCGAATGGAGAACTGTATCTGCGGCAACTTGCCGGCGCTGAAAACCCGAACCCACTTGGAGCCGGAATAAAACTCGCGCAGGCAGCTCTCGATTTCAGAGCCCCGCACGCTTCGTCGCAGCCGCGCGTAGATCGTCGAAAGAATTCCGCGCGGTATCGGCAGCAGATGCGGGCTGAAAATCAAGTTCTCAGCACCTACGTTTAGCTGCTCGAGTATCTCTCCCGTGTGCCGGTGCTCGAAAAGCGAATACGCCGAAAAATTGTCGGCGACTTCCACGAAATGCGTTTTCGAGGTTGGCTTTTTGCCTGCGCCGGAAACACCGGATTTGGAATCGCAGATGATGCCGTGCTCCACATCGATGAGGCCGGCGCGGACCAGCGGCGCCAGCGCAACAATGATCGACGTTGGATAGCAGCCGGGATTCGCCACCAGCGCCGCATTGGCAATCTCTTGCCGATGCAGCTCCGGCAAGCCATAGACGGCGGACTGGTCCAACTCGGCCGCACGCTTCGGGTCGCTGTCGGTAAATTTGTAGACCGCGCGATTCTGAAGGCACTTCAAACGCCAAGCGCCGCTCAGGTCGATGACCCGCAGACCGCGCGCCAGAGCCTCGGGAATCAACTCCCGTGAGAGTTCATGCGGAGTGGCCATGAACAGCAGGCCAACATCGGCGTTGCGCAAGGTCTCCCACGAAAACGGCTTCAGGGGATAGGAACCATTGCCGGAAACGTGCGGATAAACTTCGTCCAGCGTGACGTTGCTTTCTTCGTTTTCCCGGCGCAGGAACAACGGCTCGGCCAGCCTGGGATGCCGCAACAAGAGCCGGGCAAGCTCGAACCCCGAATAGCCGGTTGCGCCCATCAGCGCCGTCTTCAGCTTCGCGGCGCTCATCACAGCATCTCCTGCAGCCGCGCCGCGAGCTTGTGGGCGCTCTTCTTCGATTGAGAAATCACCAGGATCGTATCGTCTCCGCCGACCGTGCCAACCAGTTCCGGCCAGTTCTCGGCGTCCAATGCGGAGGCGACCGGCTGGGCCGATCCCGCCGCCGTCTTCACCACAATCAAGTTCTGTGCCTCCCTAACGTCCAGTACAAATTCACGCACCAACCGCATGGCCGCGGGCAACGCCGGTTCCGGCTGCTGATCGCCATTCGGAACGGCATAGCCCTCGGCAGTCTTGGCCAGCCCCAACTCATGAATATCGCGCGAGAGCGTGGCTTGCGTGACGTCGAAGCCATGCTGGAGCAGACTACGCCGGAGTTGCTCTTGATTGGCAACCGGCTCGCGCCGCACGAGTTCAAGAATGAGATTCTGCCGCAATAGCTTTGACATACGAGTATATACGAAATAAATTAAGCTATACTGTGCATAATTATGCAGGACGAACTGGCTGTTCGTCAATCTCTAAAAAAGTTTTTTCTCTTTGAAAAGTAAGGTCTTTAACTGAGAATTACCAGCATCATCTCCGGGCAGCCAAGCTGCCCGGCTCCGCGAAGAATATGCGGCGGAGAAAACTATGCTCCGGCTGGGGTTTCGGCAAGCCGCTTTTTCGCTCGGGCGAGCAGGCGCAAAATATAACCTACGGTCGCCAAGCCCAGAACGAAGAGCACGAAAAACAACAGGATAATGCCCGTCTGCGGCGCCGTGGCCAGCGATTCAGGCTGAGCATAGGGATGCACATAGGCGGTGCGGACCATCTGGCGCATCACCACCATCAGGGCAACGGTAATGATCGTGAGCCCGAATCCGCCGTGCACGAAGGGAGCCGGCCGCCTGCTTTGCCCGCCCACCAGGATCAGCATCATTGCCGCCAACGCGCCCAGCAGGGCGAAGCCGAAAACCGCGGCACCCAATCCGCTGGAAAAAAAGTAGAGGGCAACGGAGCGCGGCAAGGCCATCAGGAACCAGAGGCCCAACAGGATCTGTACTCCGGTGGCCGCGCCAAACACCAGCGACCAGCGCCGCACCAGCCAGGCGCCGTATTCCGGTTCTTTTTTCAATCGATGACAGGCAATGTGGCATACGGCCGCGGCCAATACGGCGACCGAACCCACCAGCATGTGCAGATAGCGCGGCAGCAGGCTGCGCTCGGCAAGATTCAGGTTCACCCCGTCCGGGTGAGCGCGATACATGGCGAGCCAGCGCGCCGGCGTAAGCACCAGCGTCATGTTATTGCTGAAAATAAACGCTACCGAGAGAAGGCAAAGGACGGCAATCGAGGCGACGGCGATAGCCCCGCTCGTACCATGTTTTGCTTCGAAGTAGTAGTAGCCGTAGTAAGCGGCCATCACCAAGGCAATCACGCTCAGCCAGAAAGCCCCGATCAAGATCGAACTGGTGTAGAGCAGATTGCCGTACAACACCTGCACAAAAAGCAGCACGGCCACGCCAAGCGTGATGGTCAGGGCGAGGAACGTAGGCAGCATGCGCGAGAGTTCGGCGGCCAACCGGCGCGAGAACGGGTGCAACGGGCTGCGCCCGCGAAGCGCGTTAAGCAGGGCTGCGGCTCCCCCCGCCAGGGCGCAATTCATAGCCACCAGATGCAGCGTAAAGGTGAACAGCAAAAGAAACTTGAACAGCCAGACCGGTCCTGGCAGAGGCAGAGGATCAACGTCGGGAATGCGGATCGGTATTTGCATTTAACGTGCCTCCTTTGCCGGCTCTTCCGCCAGGGCATGCGCCATGTAACCGGCCAGCGCGTGCGCCTGGGAGTCGGGCGCGCTGAAGTGCGGCATGTTCGGGCTCATGCTGTCCAGAACCGGCAGCAGGGCCTCGATCTGCTCCGCGGGGGCTCCGCGCAAGGCGTTCTTCAGCGGCCTGAAAGGGCCGTCGATGGTATGACAACTGCCGCAACGTATCTCGAAGATTTGCCGACCGTATTCTTTCGGTGCACTTGCGGCCGATGTGAGCGCCGGGTTCAGCGAGGCGAGGTAGCGCCCGAGCGCGGCACGGTCCTGCTCATTGCCTGCGAAGCGCGGCATGGTGCCCCTGGTGACCTCGAGGTGCGCCAGCATGTCGGAGGCAAACCCGGCATCCCAGCCGCGCACGCGCGGACGCATGGCGCGCTCTCCGTCGATCGAGTGACAGCGGGCGCACTGGATGGCGAAAATATTTTGACCATAGGCCGCCGAATCCGGGTCTTCGCTTACCAGGAACTTCGCGGCCTTGAGCATTCCGGCCTCGCGATAGCGCTCGATGGCCTCGGCCCGCACATCGTTCGCATAGATGTAATCATTGATAGCCCAGGGCTTGCGCACCAGTTCGCGAAGGTACTCGAATGACGCGATCACGCCAAAGCCGAGCACCAGCAGAATCACAATCTGCGGCA
>Ga0181533_1000980_pt1 | contig 37990 bp, 30 predicted proteins | sample PEATcosm2014_Bin_45_FD_119772 | JGI IMG/M metagenome (GOLD analysis project Ga0181533, IMG submission 119772) | Peatland microbial communities from MTU Mesocosm Facility, Houghton, MI, USA - PEATcosm2014_Bin11_60_metaG | ecosystem: Environmental > Terrestrial > Soil > Wetlands > Peat | place...
AAGAAGCGATCTGTTACCGAAGTGTGGAAGAAGCCGTCTCACTGGCGGCCTATTACCTTCGGAACGGTTCGGCACGGAAAACGATAGCCGAATCCGCCCGTCGCAGGGTACATGCGGATCATACCTATGAAAAGAGAATGGCTGTGCTGGTAGCGACAATGCGGAAAAAATTTGCCTGAAAGAAATTATACCGCAATCGGTAATTTCTTGTCTATCATCTGTTGCATCTCCCATGCCTCTTCGAACTTAGGGTCAAATAAGAGTATGGTTTCAAGCGCTTCCAGGGCTTCGTTGCTTTTTTCCATTTTTAACAGGACTCCTGCAAGGGAAAAGAGCATGTCAAGGTCAGCCGGGTGGTAGCGGAGATAGTTCTCAAGGTGACGTTCGGCCCCGTCGAAACGTTCGAGCCGGTAGGCGCATTTGACAAGTTCGCCCAGGGCGGTCAGGTTTTCCGGGTCGCTGTCGAGCGCCCTTGAAAAACAGGCGAACGCCTCTTCGTCTTTTCCCTGTACGCAATTCACCAGGCCAAGACCGCTCAAGGCCTTAGCGTTGCCGGGCTCTCCTTTCAGGGCTTCGCCGAAGGCGGCCGCGGCCGCCACATATTGCAGCCTCATGAGTTTGAGTACCCCCATGCCTATCTGGGCCGCGACATCATCCGGCCTGTAGCTCAGTGCCTCCCTGTACGCTGCTTCGGCATCGCCCGGTTTCCCGAGGTTTGCCAGGCAGTCCCCCATGTGCGCCAATACCGACGTATCTCCCCGCTTTCGGGCAACAGAGAACATCCCCAGGGCTTCCTCATAACGATGCTCCAGTTTGAGCGATACCCCCTTTTCCGCAGGACTCCCGGCAAAATCGGCAGTTACACCATGTTCACCGGCCCTTCCGGCGTCACCGGATTTCAGCTGGGGTTGGTCCGCTGTCACTTTGGACACGCGGATCCTGCCGTCAGGCAAAACTTCCTTGCCATAACCTTCCCGGCGGTAATAGTCGTTGTCGTCGCAGCGGACTTTTCCCCCCCATCGGGCCAGGAAGCGCCGGGCATTCGGCTCATCATGGGCCTTGCGCCCTTCGCTGGTCTCTTCGAAGTGAATGAGCGTGCTGTCCGGGGCATAGAGAATTTTCTTCCCCAGTTCGCCGGCTCTCAGGCAAAGATCGACATCCTCATAGCCGTTCACGTATCCCTCATCGAATCCGGACAGGCTATGGAACAGCTCCCTGCGTATGATCATGCAGGCTGCCGTAACGCATTGCATGAAGCGTTTCTTGGTGACCGCCGAGGCATCGGCATCAAAACCATTGAATATGTGGTAACCGATCCCCTGTTCATTGAAGGCAACCCCGGCATGCTGGACCTTGCCGTTCGGGTAGAGGAGGCGAGCGCCGCAGATGTCCGCGCCGTCTTGTTCGATGCCGTCGGTTAGCGCCTCTAGCCATCCTTCCTTGGGAATCGTGTCATTGTTCAGGAAGACGAGGTAGTTGCTGGCGGCCAGTCTTGCCCCCTGGTTGCAGGCACAGGCGAAGCCGAGATTCTTTTTGTTGGTTACGACTGTCAGATCTTCCCGGAAGCTCTTCAGGTAATCGGCGGTTCCATCCGAGGAGGCGTTGTCCACCACAATCACCTCGTAATGGAGCTGATCACCGGTATAGGCGGCAAGCCCTTCGAGGCATTGCCGGGTGAAATCGACCTTGTTGAAGAGGGGGATGATGATGGATATTTTTACCGGACTTGTGTCGCTGCCGCCCATCTCTGCTTCGCCCTCAGAATGCTGTGCGGACATAGCGCTTAGGACGGTATTTCCAGTTTCACAATTGTATTCCGCAAGATGTGCCGGAGCCGTCATAATTGTTGCGCCGAGGATGCGCAGGCGGACCGCATCGGCGTCATACAGGGTCAGGGTTGATTTGTCGTAAAGAAATTTATGGCTGTTGTTGTCGAAGGCATCGTACTGGATATGCCAGCCTGCGTTCCGCTCGACTGCATTGAACCTGTTTTTCCTTTCTGCGAAGACCTTTCTCAGGCCATGCTCCTGGCTTCTGATGGGGTAGTGACGCAGCAGGAATTTCACCGGAAAGACGCGTTTTCCCTCGAAGGCAACGTCGTGGCCGCCGAGGCTGACCAGATCCACACGTCTGTTGAGGTTTTTCCAAGCCTTGATCTGCAATGAGTTGAATTCCTCCGACAGCTCGTAGTAAAGCAACGCTTCCCGCACGTCGGAGCCCGGCGTAAAACTGTTGTTAACGGGACGGAAGTTGAGGAGCTCGAAATTCAGGGCATTGTACCCTTGAGAATCAGCAACCTGAATCGCCTGTTTCAGGGTCAGGCCCGGCCATGGCGATTCCCTGAATTCGTCAGCATCAGAATGGATGAACCAGTCGGCCTCCAGCTGTGTGGCAAGTTCTTCTTTGCGACGGAGAATATGGTGCCAGATATATTGAGTGGTGTTTTCCACCGGGTAGCAGGCGTCCTGAGGGAAATTTTCAATATGGAGGAGCCCCTTGCCGAGCCACCGTGATGCCTCCGCAATGGTGTTGTCAGTGGAGCAGTGGTTGATCAGGTAGACCTCGATCCCTTGGCTGACAAGATCGCCGATGACGTGATAGATCACATCGCCCTCGTTGTGTGCCGAGATCAGGGCGATTACCCGGAACAGTCTGTCGGACGAACTGGCCATGTTTCCTCCCTCTCCGCGCAATAATTCCTCCGCCTCCCGTCTGGCCCGATCGCCATACAGGGTGGGGTGCTTCAGGACGATCCGTGCCTTGATCTCAGCATCGCGCCTTTTGTCCAGCACGTAGCGACCGCTGTCATGCTGCCGGTAGCAAAAGAGCGGCTGCGGAATACGTCGGCCGTAATACCTCTTCTCTCCGCAGCTGAGCCAGAAATCCCAATCCTCGTAACCGATGCCGCTGGGGTAACCGCCGACCTCCTCCCACACCTTTTTCCTGAAAAGTGAGCAATACCCCATGAAATTCGCCTCGGCCAGGCAATTTATCTCGTAGTCGGCTACCCGGACGACCCGATCCTTGCCGAAGCCGAAGTAGATCTGGTCGGTATAGGCGATTGCGATATCCTGAACTTTGTCGAGCAGCATGACGCATTGATGAAGAAACTCCGGCATGATCATGTCGTCGGCGTCAAGGCAGAGGATGAACTCGCCACGAGCCTCACTAATGCCGCGATTTCGCGCCAGTGCTGGATCACCGGAGTTTGTCTGGTTAATGAGCCTTATCCTGCCGTCTGTACAAGCGGACATTATCTTATCGGCTACCTCCAGTGTGTTATCGGTGCTGCCATCGTTTACGATGATGATTTCGAAATCCTGGAAGGTCTGTGTGAGGACGCTCCCGACCGCTTCAGTAAGGTACCGTCCATAGTTGTAGCAGGGAACGACCACCGAAACCCGGGGAACGGCGTAACGGACGACAACCTTCTTGCAGTCGGGGAGAAACTTACTCCAGTCATGATCTCCTCCCTTCGCAGCGGAATGAAAACGGTAATTCGCGACGGTGACGTCCAGGTGGTGGAAGCGGTTCCTTTGCGCGAAGCGCATCCAGAGGTCGTAGTCCATCGCGTAGTGGAGCGACTCGTCAAGCAGACCGAATTCGTCCAGGAGCCGCCTGCGGAAGAAAATGGCCGGCTGTGTAGGGATCGACCGCGGCACCCAGTGCTGTTTCAGTTCGTCGAATCCCCGCTCGTGGTTGACGACGGTGTCGAAGATGACGCCGTGTTCGTCGACCAGGTTGCAGTTCCCCATGACGACGTTCCGGTCCGGGTGCCTGTGGAAGAAGTCGGCGATGAGGCTGAACGTGCCGGGCTCGTACCAGTCATCGGAATTAATCCAGGCTATAATATCGCCTGTCGCCATCCGGAATCCCTTGTTTATAGCGTCCGACTGCCCCCGGTCTTTTTCCGATAGCCATCGGATGTGGGTGTATCTCTTCAGGATATTAACTGTGTCATCATCGGATCCCCCATCAATGATAATATGTTCATGGTTGGGATAATTCTGGGCCATTACGCTGCGGATGGTCTGTTCGATATACCCCCCCTGATTGAAGGAGGGGGTGATTACCGAGATCTTGCATGATGCTTCGTCTCCGGAGGATTCATTTATGCGTTGATCAGCAGGTGCTAAGGGGATGTCGGTGCACTGCCTGTTGGTCTGATGAAACAGTTCACGATAGTCCGCCTTGGGAAATATCGCCAGTTTGCCGTCAACTGTGGCATCGAGGATGCGGCGATTTTCCGCCTCGAACGCCTGTTTTGCCATTTGGTACGACCCTTCTGACCGTTCAAGGTCCGGCAGGTGCCACCGTGTCCCCTTACCAAAGTAGCCGGGGTGAAAGTGGTTCGGATCGTCTCCCTCGGAAACTACCTCCTTGTTAGGGTCGCCTTGCGTGACGAAATGGTGGTCCACCCCGATGAGTATGACTTCGTCGAACCCCATGAAGTAGGCGAGCTGCATCGCCACGTAAGTCACTGTCCACCCCTCGCAGATGCCGTTTCGCGGGTCCTTCGAAAAGAACCATTGTGGTACGCTGCGCAGGAAGTTGATGTCGCCGGGTTCGTTGAAAAAAGGAATTCCCTTGTGGCTCAGGAACTTGGGCGCGTCAATCTGTCGGATATCCTCGGCGCTCTGTTCAATGACGAGCGGATTGACGGAGACGTAATAGGTGGGGCGGAATTTCCACTTGTCGAACAGAAGGAATATCCGGTTCATGCCGAAAGTGATCTCGTTCTCGAGGAACGACAGGTCCATCTTGTTAAGGCTCGGACCATTACCGATTATGACGCAGCGTTGACCCTTGTGCCTGTTCCTGAATTGCCCCAGCCTCCTGTTAGTCATTACGAACAGCTCCTCCGGTGATAGGCAACGTTGTGGAGAGTGTTGGGGCAATGCCGCACGGCTTGTCGTCGCAGCCGCGTTATCGGTGCCAGCGCTACGGGATGTGGGTCTGGTCATAGTGATTGTGTCTCCTTTTGAGCACTTGTCCGCTTTCATCTCCGGAGCAGGTGGCTGCAAAGAGGCCGCGGCATGTTGTTGCTGAAGCCGACTTGACAAAGATGGCCGGGACAGGATCGCCTCGATGGAGTCGTGGCTGAATTCCCGGTGGCGACCATGTTTCGCCCGCAGCGCGTCCAGCAGTTCCGGGGAAGGCGATTTGTAGATGCCGGGGACGAATGCTGAAACTGTCAGGCGTGATTCACGGAATGCCTCCAGGTAGTCCTCGTAAAAGCACCTGTTGATGTTGCCGGACCTGTAGACCCAGTCGATAATCGGATCGATGAGGCGATCGTCGTACGGACTTTCAAGGAGGTATTCCCGCATCTCCTCCTCAGCCCAGAGCAGATGGGAGAAGTCGGGGAGCGGATTCCTGCCTGGCTTCCAGAACCGTGCCTCCTTACGGCCGGCAAAGGCGCATACATGGTGTCCGATGCCGCTTGACCAGATAGGAGAGAAGTTCGTATAGAAAACACCGCCGGGCTTCAGTACGCGGTGGCTTTCCTCCAGGAACTTCGGCACGTCGAGGACGTGTTCCATGGTGGCAATGGAAAGAATCGCGTCGAACGACTTGTCGTCGAACGGCATGTTGCAGCCGTCCGCTTCAAGTATAGTGACATTTTGCGGGCCTTCCTGGGGGGTTCGCTTGACGAATCCCGGGGCGGGGTTGATGCCCGTAACTGTCCCGCTGAAACGGGCCGCGATGTTGTCGACGACGGCGTATTCCACGTCACTGCCGATTTCGAGGATTCTTTGAGCCCCCTCCTGCAGCAGACCGAAGAACTTGGTTACGGCCACTTCCTGGTACTGGGCGAGTGGTTTCATGTGATGCTCCATGGCGGGTTCACGGACTGATTCAGAACCCCTGGTTGATGTAGATCTCCGTTTCTTTGTTCTGGGTGCAGATGCCGCACACCGGGTTGGAGAATGAGCGTGACTGCATCTGTCGCTGCAGATCGGCGAGTGGCGCACTCGCCAGCACTGTTTGCATCTCCTGGTGAAGCAGGTTGCCGATCGTCGAATACTTATGAATCCTTGGGCAGACGGCGACTTCGCCATTGCTGGCTATGTACAGTTGCGACCATGGTGCACGGCAGTCCTTGTCCCCGTTTGCAGCGGAGTATCGGGGGATATGAAAAGCCATGCCGTATCCTGCTGCCTGGTTGCGGGCGCTTTCAATGACGCCGTTTGCCTTTGCCGTATCCCGGATGACCTCCGCGTCCATTTCCATACCCTCGTTCAGAATCAGATGGCGCCCCCTGATTTCGGTAATGCCGATTCCGTGCGCCAGCGTAACGAAATCCGGGAGTTCGCCGATATTGGAATTGATGAGAGTCAGATTGGCGCAGAGACATGGCTTCATGGTTCCAGCCCGCTCTTTCATCCGATGGACCATTTCGATGTTACGGACGATCCTGTCAAACCTGCCGCCTTTTCTTATCCGTTCGTAAGTCTCCTGGTTCGCTTCACCGATGCTGAACACGAGGTTGCTTATCCCTGATTCGATGATGCTCTCTGCAAGCTGTTCGGGAAGAATCTGTCCGTTGCTGTAGATTGATGTTGATTCGATGTTGTAGCGTCCCAGGGTACGTACGATTTCGTGGGCGTTGGGCGCTATGGAGTATTCCCAGGCGCAGCTGAGCTGGACCGAATTGATAAAGGGGGAAATTCTGCCAAGTATCAGTTCGAACTCGTCAACGGTCATCATCCTGATCTTCCCATTTTTACGCGAACAGAAGGCACAATGCAGATTGCAGCCGTCGGTCGTGTCGATCAATGCCGTCAGGGGCGGGACAGACAGCTGTGCAAAATGGTGCGGTCGCGATGGCGCCGGTGCGAGTGCCACCTCTCTTACCTTCGAGCGTGTCCCGGTTCCCTTGCCCAATTTGCGGATGCCGACGGGCTGGTACTGGGGGTCCCATCTGCCCCACTGCATGCCGTTGTTGCCCGACCTGTAATAGCTCGGGTCGAGATGCTGCTGCAGGTGAGTGGATGACTGCAGTTCCCTGAAAAGCCTGCTGTAAAGGTTGAAGTTGGACCGCGGCCGCTGCAGGGAAAACAATCGGGTGAGGGTAGTGTCGGTGAAGCACCATCCTTTGGATTGTTCGTGATACCAGTCCTCCTTGTCTGCTGCGCTGACGGTTATCAGCATCGGTCCGCCCGGTTTGAGCACCCGTTCCAGTTCCCTGACTGCTACGATGAGGTTTTCCTGGCTGTTGTGCTCAAGTGCCGATACCGACACGATGCAGTCGATGGAAGCGTCGTCAATTTGGTCCATGGCACAGATGTCGACCCGGTAGTAGATGAGATTGCCTTGCTGGGATTGATCGATCTGATCACGCAGTAACGCATCCGATGGGGCCATCGGTTCGTTGCCGGAATGCCGGGTATTAAATTCGGTGCTCAGGTGGCGGATGTATTCGTTGTCATACGGCTTGCCGGAGTCCGCTTGCAGAATGGTGTACCGTTCCAGGCAGCTGTGGGGAATGACCCGTTCGGAAAAGTCTGCAGAAACGACTCGGTACCCCATGTCGGCAAGGATGAACTGGAGGAGCCCGTTGCCGGCTCCGGCGTCAAGAACGACGCTTCCCTGAGGCAGCGTGCGGATGTTTTTGATGATCCAGATCAGGTCAAGCAGGTAGTGCCAGCCGAGACCGACCTGCAGTTCTGCGCTTTTCCGCTGGATCAGATCTGCGATTTCCCGATGCTCATCGATCAGCGAGATGGAGAGAAGTTCAAGCGCATCACGATCATTATTCTCGGGAGTGGCAGGCCCTGCCCCGGCAGTTTCTCTTGACGCTTCCGGTATCGCCAGTTGGTTCAGAAAGTTGATGGCGGTCACCAGAACCCTGCAGGAGTGGCTAAAGCGCTCGCTCAAACCAAGCAGGAAACTCAGCACATTTACCCTGATGGCGGGCCAGAGCGCGTCGGGCCAGTCTGCTTCGGAGCGGCAGAATATGCGCATTGCGCAGAACTTGATGGTATCGACCAGTTCCGCAGCGTATGTCTGCTCAAGGAATATCTTGCTTATGTCGTATGAAATCTCTTCTGCGGCCGAGTGCTGTCCGATGATGGCCGCCATGAGGGAACTGGCGAACGCCTTTTGGGTCAGTCTCCGGAAATGGATGGTGCCGCCAAGACCCCGCTGAAACTCCTCGATGCTCTGGGCGTCAGTGGGGCCGTTGATCCGTTCGAAGACTTTTCTGCACTGTTTATGGTGCTTCAGGATGTTCGCGTGTTCCGCGCTTGCCGGGCGCTGCACCCAGCCGACATAGCAATTGTCGACTTTTTTGAAATAGCCGCCGTTCCGCATGACCCGGTGCCAGAACTCGAAGTCTTCCTCAGGGCATAACGATTCATCGAATCCACCCGCCCTGGTGAACTCGCTTTTCCTCAGAATTACCGACGATGGGTTGAAGACCGAGTCGTACAGCGACGAGAAATAGAGGCGATTTTGGGGGAGGAGATGATTGAACAACGGTTCCTGACGTAGAATTTCCAGATTTTCACCCAGCATGATCGAAGGGCAGAACACGCCTATCATCTCTGAGTCATCTTCTTGGACAAATTCCTTCATCCGTTCCGACAGGCTGTCGGCGAAAAAGATGTCATCTGCATCGAGAAAAGCGATATAGTCGGAGGAAGTTGCCGCAACTCCGTTGTTCCGTGCCGACGAGGCACCACTGTTCTTCTGGTCTATAACCACAAGCCTGCGGTCTCGTAACGCATATTCAGACAGGATATCCGGTGTCCTGTCCGTGCTCCCGTCATTGACGAGAATGACCTCGTAATTCGCGTAGTGTGACAAACGTATGGATTCCAGTGCCCTGCCGATGGTTGCCGCCGCGTTGAAACAGGGGACGACTATCCCTACAAATGGCTCTATCATGTAATGCTCCATCATGGTTTGCACCTATCTGCCCATACTGAAGTTGAGTGACTCAGCGGATCATGCGGGGTCATGAAGACATGCTCCGATTCCGCCGTCAACGGCAACTTCGGCGCCGGTTATGAAACCGGCATTGCGACCTGCGAGAAAGAGCGCCGCCTGGCCGATCTCCAGCGGCGCAGCAATGCAGCCAAGGGGATGGTATCGTTCAAGATCTGCTAATCCTGCTGGATTCTCAGAGAACCCATCCTTCAACAGGGGAGTGTCTGTCGCGGCAGGCAGGATGGCATTGATTCTGACCTCCGGCGCCAGTTCAAGTGCAAGCGCTTTCGTCATTGTCACCAGTGCGCCTTTGCTGGTAGCATAAGCTGCAAAATTCTTCTTTGTCAGATTGGCATGGATGCTGGCTATATTCACGACGCTTCCTCTTGCAGCCTTCAGATATGGGTAAAACAGGCGAATGAGCCAGAACGGTGCCATCAAATTCGTACCCATGGTTGATTCCCAGTCCACAACGGTCAATTGGATAAACGGTTTCACAACCTGTACCGCGGCATTGTTTACGAGTACGTCGAGCTTGCCTTCGGTTATCCGGTTGACTTGATCCAGAAAAGGATTGGCATCTTCACCATGTTTGCAAAGTCTGGTAATATCGAAATCTATTAGATAATGTTTGAATGAATTATCGGTTCTGCAATCAACTCCAATAACGGAATAGCCGTTTTCCGCAAATACATCGCACAAAGCCTGACCGATACCGCCGCATGCTCCTGTTATCAAGGCATATGGCATAATTACCCCCGCAAAGTTTGGCTGAAATCGATGTCATTTGTTATGCCAAGTACGTCAAAAAGATTCCGGATCGTGTTTTGATGAACCCGTTCCCATGCCTGTGGACTGCTGTTTGCGTTATGGGGTGCCAGCAGAACATTGCCCATTTTCCGGAGCGGGCTGGCCATGGGCAACGGTTCTGCTTCAAATACATCAAGCCCGGCGCCGGCCAGTTTCTCTTCCTGCAAGGCATTGATCATGGCCTTTTCGTCGACAATGGGCCCCCTGGCCGTGTTGATCAGGTATGCGGTCGGCTTGATCAGTTTGAACCGGTCCGCATTCATGAGATGACGACTGGTGGGATTTAGATCACAGTTAATACTGATGAAATCCGACTCCTTCAACAGCATATTCAAGGACACCATGCTGATTCCAGTCCCTTTTACAAAATCAGCGCACAGGTCGGCAATATCAGTGCCCAGCACTCTCATGCCGAAGGTAATGGCCCTGCGTACCACCGCTTTTCCGACATTGCCAACTCCGATTACCCCCAATGTCGCTTCGCGGAGTGCAAAGCCGGGAATCTTTTCCCAAACTCCGTCGCGCATATCATTGGTCATCCAAGGAATACGACGGGCAAAGCAAAGCATGTATCCCAACACCGAATCGGCGACAGGCTCTGTGAAGGCATTTGGCGTATTGCGGACGGCAATGCCGACCGCCTCGCATGCTTTCCTGTCAATTGAATCTATGCCGGTTCCCCACTTGGATATGACCTTGAGTTTTGGCGCCGATAGCAAAACACGCTCGGTAAACCTGTCGTCACCGCATATGACTCCGTCAATATCGCCAATTATCGGCAACAGGTCCTCTTCTTCCATGCGCTCGTTGACGCGAGGAATGACAAGTTCAATTCCCTGTTTTCTGAAAATGGGACGGAAACGTTCAATTTCAGGCTGCATGTAAGGGGCGCTGATCAGGACTTTTAATGACATCCTCTGTATCTCTCTCCATTTTGTTAACATAGAGAAATTCTGCAAACTTGAAATCGAGTTCTTCATCTATGTCATATGCTTCGTAACGGTTTATTTCAAACATCATTGGCCGTTCGCCAATACGGTTGTGACGTGATTCCAGGGTCTGCCTGCCGAAGATGTAGATGCAGGAATTTTCTTCGTATATCGGCGGGAGATCCTGGGTGCGGAGGAGAATGGCAGGGTTATGATTTACCGCCCGCGACAATGCGTCCCAAAGTCTCGACTGGACCCGGGTCACGCTGAACAGAGAATCATAAACCGGGAAAGCATCAATAAAGCCTTCAATGGACCTGGTTATTGTTGCCGTTGTCAGCAACGGGTTTGTACTGTGGGTTTGCAGGTATAAATCGGCTTCGTCCCGTGTGACGGCATTAAGCAGTATATCGTTCATCGGGATGGTCCCTGCTCTCAAATGTTCCGGGCGTTCGCGGATTGTTACCGAGGGATATTTTTTTTGTGCGTCTTCAATGATAATCGGGCTGTCGGTGTCTATTATAACCTTATCTATCAAAGGACACTCAATAAGACTCTCTACGATATATTGATAAAGAAAGCGTCCGGCGAACGATCTGTAATTCTTCCCCGGAACACGTTCACTGTTATGCCTGAGAGGGACAATGGCCACAATTTTAGGTTTCAAGCTTAGCCTCCTCTAAATGGCCCGGGCTTCCGGCATTACCCGTAAAACCGCGCGGGCAGGGGCTGCTTCGGCTTCCGTAATATACATGGGAAGACATATCAATTCATAAAAACCGGCTGCTGCATGGGCCAAATTCAGCCCCTCAATTATTACGACACCTGCGTCAAGAAGAATTGTATGGACTTCGGGTTTGTTCCCGTAAGGCTCAACAGAAAGGTAATCAATTCCAACCAGGCCGATATTATGGTCGACAATCCATTGGGCAGCATCCGCGGCAAGCGCCGTATAATAACTGTTGAAAGTGTTTTCCAGCCACATGCTTGAATTGCCTGTTCGCAGAAGCAGACGTCGAGTATCCAGCGGCAGATGGAGGCGATTGAGAAGGGAGGCAGTGATAAGCTTGGCCTGAGGGAAATCGACCACAATCGCAGGGCCGATAAGTACATTGAGAGAGAGTTTGTCAACCGTTCTACCGTTATGATAGTAATGTCTTGGCGCATCAATGTGCGTGCCCACATGCACGTCGCAATCAAGACGCGTGACATTCGCTGGGTCACCATTTTCGAGAGACATGGTTTTGACCGTCCGGAACCCTGCGCTGTCCGGCCAAACAGGGGTAGCGTGGTTCAATTTGACAGAAATATCTATAATTTCATTCATCAAGTTTCTTCCTTCGCTTTGATTGTATAATCAATTCTTATGGTTGCATCATTACGGGTGACCGAGCGAGACGCCTGACGCCAGTTGTTAGGATAATAGAACCTTTGTTTAAGACGATTAGTGACCGGTCCATTTTGCGAGAATCCCCTGTAAGTCCCCCAGAACTGCATGAACCTGAATGCAACAATCGACAAGAATTCCCTGGCTAACAATCGTTCTTGCCAGGCATGAAGAAGATCGTTCCAGGTATTTATCAAAAACAAGCGAGCGAAATCTCTCAGGGAAAACTTCTCTTCCGGGATGATCTGCTTAAGCGCAAGCGCTTCCCTCCTGTACCGATTAAGGATACTGGAGTAAGTTTCGTCGTGTATGTGAATTATTTCTGCTTCCGCTGAATAGGCAATTTTGTAGCGCATTTCAATTGCCCGTTTTGCCCAGTCGATGTCCTCCAGACCGGTAAGATTTTCGTCGTAAGGTAACTGTTCCCAAAGGGATTTTCTGATAGCGGCGTTGGCATTGTTGCAAAAAGGGTGGCTCTGGTGGCTGTTGGATTTATCGGGGAACCAGTGTGCAAAAATCTGATGCTCTGAGTATCTTGAAAGCTCGTTGCCACGCTGCTTTCCGTAAACTAGGCCGACTTTTCCATCCTGAAAAAACGACAATAATTTATCAAGCCAGTCTTTGTACACCGGGTAGACATGAGCGCTTGCCATAACGATAAAATCGGCCGTTGCCGCTTCACAACCTCTGTTGAGAGCTCTTCCGAATGAAAAATCTTCGGGGTTAATATGGATTATCCTGACCGGGTATCTTGACGCAATTTTGAGTGTTTTGTCGGTTGAACCCGAATCCACCAGAACAATTTCCACATCTTTTAAGATCTGTTGGGAAATACCGCTCAATAACTTGCTTATATGCGGTTCTTCGTTAAAGCATCTGACAACAATCGAACATTTTGGCTTCCGCAAATTATCCATGGGAAATATCACCCTATACATGAAAATTTTTCAAAGAACTAAAAAGCAACAGATGTGCCAAAGACCAATTCGCCCTTATCTTGCCGTAATAATTAAGTAGTTTTCCGTTAAATCAATTCTTTGTCAAATAATTGAACCTTAAAAGTGATAAACCTGAAACCCAGACTTAGACAGTTCACACTCCCAGTTGTGATTTCCAGGTCACTTTTTTACCTCAATCTTCTTCCTGGGGTGGGAATTTAAGGTCAAGTTCACAATCATGCCGAATGTTCGGTTCAAACTGAAATATACCCTTTGCTATCAGGTATATTGTGATCAGTCAAAAGATACCAGCACATCAGTTACCCAGGATACTAACAACTGAATCGAGCAAAGGAGCGGTTCATTGCTCTGGGCGATGATCCTCAACGACAGGAGGGTGTCAACGAATTAATGGCACTGATAGGATAATCCCTATCTATTCCGGCCTGAGATCGAGACCCTACACTGCCGATTTGACGGGGTGCCTTCAGGCATCAGGCGCGGTGCTTGCCTACAGGTTGATGATGGGAGTCAATTTTATGACATGTCCCGTCAATAAGCCTACCAGTCGTTCCGAGTTCTCAGTCCAACCTTAATTGGTTTCGCAAACCAAGCAGGCAATTGGGAAATTACTGGCGACGGAAATATCTACTACTTTTTCGCTATCTGGCGCGGATCCGCCGATGACTGGGGCCATTGCATGGGGTATGAGACGTTGTTCTCCCATTCGCGCTGCATGTTTGCCAGCACACGGCATGGCGAGTATTACCGGAATTGGGGGCGAGCACCTCCCAAACCTTCTCTCCCGAGCCCTCCACGACTTCAACCGATGTGGTCCTTACAACGCCGGGAATATTAAATCTGCTGGCTGTGTCATTCAAAAAGATTAAAGAATCGCAGAAAAGAGACGATAGAATTTGTAAGAGTAAGTTTTATTACGACTGACGAGAATAGGCCATGTTCCAAACTATACAAAAAATAGTAGCCATCTTCAGTGGTTACGGAAATGGCAAGCTTCTTGAAAAGAAAAAGGGCAAAACCGGGAAAAAGTTGAAAGTGAAAGATGTGGTTTCCATTTCCGAGGAGGCTCGAAAGCGAATCAACGCCAACGGGAATGAAATCAAACTTCCTTATGAAGATAAATCTTTATATGTGATTGACAGATCAGGAGATTGAAAAATGTTTATGGAAACAGCCAGCAATCATGGCTATGAAAACCGAAAAAACGAGAATCCATTGTTGTGGGTTGAGAATAAAACCCAATGCGAGACCCGGTTTTTGCACCGCGAACTTGCAGGGATGGTCTTTCTGGCAATTTTTGCGAGAGAAGTGGGCGCCAGCCTGAATTCCCAGGAAGTGGTCCTTACAGCGGCTAAACTTCTATTTGATTTTTTCCGGTATAATCTTGCGGTTTTTTCCTTTCCCACGGAGTGCGGCGGATTGACCGCGTTTTCCCCGCTTGATGCATCCGGGTGCAGAAGCAGTTTTCTAAAGGCCGCTGAGCATTTCCCCAAACTGGAATACCGGGAGATTAACGGTTATCGTTTTCTTGATCTCTTAAGCCCGATAAAGGGAAACGAAGCGGACAACCATCCGTTAGTTATTGAGCTTACCGATAAAAGCGGGACAATTGTGCTGTATTGCGGGGAAGGGGCCATGGAAAAGGCTACGCAGGGGATCTTGGCCGGCGTTGCCGGTAGTATTACAAACGCCCTAAAGAATGCTCGTGAACACGACAAAGTAAAGGAACTCTCCGTGCGGGACAGTCTTACCGGGCTCTATAACCGACGTGTTCTTGAGGAAGTGCTGTCCATTGAGGAAAGCAAAAGGATCCCATCGTCATTGGCGATCCTCATTATCGATCTGGATAATTTCAAGGCAATTAACGACACGTTCGGGCACCCGGCGGGAGACTATGTGCTTTCAGTTGTGGGGAAATTACTTTTGGACAACTCTCGCAAGGAAAATATTGTTGCCCGTTACGGCGGAGAAGAATTTGCCGTACTCCTCACCAATACCGGTCAGGACGTTGCTATACATGTTGCGGAGCGGCTGAGAAATAAAATCAGCGAGCAGGATTTCACGTTTTCCGGGAAAAAACTCCGGGTGACTGCCAGTATAGGGGTTTCTCATAACGACGGGAAAAGGATTTTTTCAGAAAGCCTGTTGGCAAGAGCTGATCAGGCCCTTTACCAGGCCAAGCGGAGCGGCAAAAACAGGGTATGTTTCCACGAAGTCGCACTTGTTGCAAGAATACCGACCAAAAAAAGCAGGCAGGGAAAACGGAACGACACTTTGCAGTTTGGAGGAGCTAAGGTAGCTTGACTACTCAGGTTGACAGACTGACCCGGCCGCCGTAGCCAAGGCTACTTTGGCGGGGGAGGCAGGAAGAAGGCTGTTAGGAACAATCCGTACTGCTTGATTAATATACTTCAGTCCTAAGCCAACAGCCTTCAGCCTTGACACTTTCTATTGTATATTGAAAAATCCCTTATCCTTGATGTATGTCTCTGAGATAACTCCCTCTAATTGCGTCAGCATCTCCTCATCCATTTCGAGTATTATCGCGGCTTGTGACTGGGTTATATCCATATCTTCAAGGGGGGCTCTTGTGCCTATTCCCAGTTTAATGCAGATGAGATCAGCCAGGGCGGTTACCGCGGTGAAGCTTTGTTGATAAGCATCGTCCTGGTCTGTGAAAGCAAATGTGTGATGCATCATTACCGAGTTAATCAATGTTTTCGGCAAATTCCATTTTTCCAGCACATATCCACCCAACTCCGCATGTGTGTATGGGAAAACCGACTGCTCAATATCTTTAAACGGTAGCGTTTCATTATAGCAACGCTCGATAACTTGACGAAATTTATCCTTTTCCCTGAGGTTCATGATGATCTTGCCAAAATCGTGGAAAAGTCCGGCCAGAAAGGCCTCTTCAGCGTTGACTCGTCTTGACTGGCCGGCTATGATGCGGGCCGCAACCGCTACGCCGAAGGAATGTTCCCACAACATATTTTCGGTAAGACCGGCCGGCCTGTAAATCTCTTTTACCGCAGCAGCCACGGCCAGCCCCTTAAGGGTATTGTGACCAAGTACGACCACGGCGTCCGAGAGTGATTGAATTTCCCGCCGGCAACCGTAGAAGGTGGAATTGGCAATCTTGAGGATTCTGGCGGAGACAGCGGGATCGGATGAAATTGCCCTGGCGATTTCCGCTGCGTCGGCCTTTCCGCTCTCGACAAGTTGAATGACCTTAGTGGCCACCACCGGCATGGGAGGGAGGTCGCCGGTGGTCATGATTGTTTTTTTGAGTTCCTCATTCATCTCTTTGTTACTCCATGATGTAATGTCGCAAGATAACTTAATCAAGCACCGGCTATCCTGCCGATCTCAGCCCCTATCCTGTCGAGAGGAAATACTTCATCGGCAATGCCAGCCTCAATGCAGGCTTTGGGCATGCCGTAGATTGTGGACGTCGCCTTGTCCTGGACCAGCGTCGTTCCACCCTTTTCCTTTATATAGCGCATCCCATTAAGCCCGTCGCTGCCCATCCCAGTAAGAATCACTCCAAGCAAGGCGCCTTTGCTGGCTTCGGCCAGTGAAGTCATCATCATATCGATTGAAGGGATATAGACATAGCGTGGATAGTTTTCAATAGGGACTGTTTGGACCATAATCCCCGAACCTTTACGCACTAGGGTCACATGCCGGCCGCCTGGAGCTATCAATACATGTCCCGGGAGGAGAAGATCACCATCGGCAGCCTCCTTTACCGGCAGGGCGCACTTGCTGTTGAGTCTCTCTGAAAACGGACCGGTAAAGGCCTTGGGCATGTGGATAACTACCACAATACCATGGTTGAAATGAGGCGGAATAGTCGATAATACCTCCTGGATTGCGACGGGCCCCCCCGTGGAGGCTCCGATGGCAATGCATTCCGGTTTCCTGGCCAGCGATTTGGCACGGACGTTTTCAGCACATTGGACACGGGGCAAAACGCTAACAGGCCCGTTTTTCCGTGTAAAAGTCGTAGAGACGGCAGCTTTAAGCTTGGAGAGTAACTCCTCGCGGAATGCATTTTGCGCAAATTCTGAATCGCTTTTGCCTTTGGAAACATAATCAACTGCCCCGGTGTCAAGGGCGTCGAAAGTAGCGGTCGCGCCTTCTCTGGTTAAGGTGGAGACCATTATAACCCGTGTGGGGGCGGAGCTCATTATTTCTTTTACAGCGGTTATCCCGTCCATAACCGGCATTTCAATATCCATGGTTATAAGATCGGGTTTAAGGGACGCTGCCTTGGCAACCCCTTCCGCGCCGTTATTTGCCGTTCCGACAACCTCGAACTCCGGGTCACGGCTTATAATACTTCTGATCGCCATCCGCATAAAGGTTGAGTCATCAACAATGAGCACACGGTTTTTTTTTCCTTTTTCCGGAACCATGATCCCCCCGCTTATATCTTAACTTTCAAAAATGGACCTGACCATTTCTTCAATTTCCGCAACCCTTTCATCCAGTTCAAAACAGAACCTTTCAACATCCAGTTCACTGAAATTGGGAGAATATCGCTGCAGAATTTCCCAGGACTTTTCTTCGGCAAGGCTGAAGCTGACCCACTCCCTGTTGTCATAATCAAGGTTTCGCACCGAACAGAAAAGATCTGCCAGATTTACTATGGCCACCAGCATCGGGTCAAAAGACGCATCCTGTGGGGAATGATGGTTTTCAATCACATCGCAGTATTCCAGCGGGAAATTCCACTTTTTTGCCAAACTGAGCCCCAGTTCGCAGTGGGTTGTGCCGAGCATGAACAATTCCGCTTCGGCAAAACTGTGGCAAGTCCCTTTGATCAGATCGATGATTTTCTGGAACATTTCACTTTGATAGCTGCTCAGGAAAACTTCGCCGATGTCATGGACAATGCCGCATATATACGCTTTTTCCGTCTCCGGATAACGTACACGCTGGGCAATTATCTTGGAGACAATGCCTACGCCGAAGGAATGCTGCCAGAAGGTCTTGATGTCGAAAGCTCCTTCCTTCCCCTCAAATGTCTTGATTATGGAGCAGGTAAGGGCAATCTCCCTTATCCGCCGAAAACCGAGATAGATCAACGCTCGCTTCAGAGACTTGATTTCATGCATTGGTCTGAACATGGGAGAATTAACGATTTTGATAACCCGTGAAGCCATCACCTGATCGGTGAGGATTACTTCGGCAACTTCATCCAGTTCTACATCAGGATTGTCGAGAAGATTGGTGACACGTGTCATGGTTTCGGGAATGGTCGGGAGATTGACAACCTGCCTGATCATTAATTCCGCTTTTTCCATTCTTTTTGCTTTGTCTGGTTTGTTCATAGTCTCCCCTCACTTTTTATAAGCAAACCCGCCTGGGAAATGGACGGTCTTGAATTTGTCATTGACACTGTGAAGCGATTCCGATTGGCCGAGAAAGAAATAACCGTATGATTGCAGATTGTTGTAATAATGTTGAACTATCTTGACTTTGGCTGGAGCGTCAAAATAGATGAGCACATTGGAACAAATAATAATATCGAAACTCTTCATGAACACCATACGTGTATCGTCAAACAGATTCAGGTTCGTAAACGATACCTGCTTTCTGACTTCCGGTAAAAGGGTAAAAGTCCCTGCCGGTTCCTCTTTAAAATATTTCTTACGATAAAATTCGGGCATGTTCCTAACCGAGTAGTTGTTGTAAACGCCGTCACGGGCCTGGGCCAGAACTTTTTCACTTATGTCGGTGCCGATGATTTCGATAATCCAGTCCTTTAATAAAGTCGCCCGCTTTTCCATGAGTATCATGGCGAATGTATACGGTTCTTCTCCGGAAGATGAACCGGCGCTCCAAATCCTTAACTTCTTGAATCCTATTTTCTTCTTTGTCTCGACAAGTTCCGGAAGAAACTGGCGTTCAAAAGCTGCTATCTGCTGAGTATTTCTGAAAAAACAGGTTTCATTAGTAGTGATTTCAACAAGTAGTTGTTTAAGTTCACCGGGGCCTTCCGCCCCGCTTCTGAGCAGCTTGTAGTATTCTGTATAATCTTTGATGCAGCGGGCTTCCATTCGTCGTGTCAACCTGCTCTCCAGGAAATATTTTCTCCCGGTGTGAAAATAGATGCCACAAAAATTGTATATAAAATCCCGTAAGATCTCGAAATTACTTTCTGATATACTCATATTAAGTCCTTCTTCGAAAGATGAAAATATGGTTTCGAATTAGTTGCCGGAAAGCCTGCGGCATTTATGCGGTATTCCTAGGAAATGCATGTGCTTACGATACCCGGCAAACATTGCAAAAGCTGTCGAGAGCAGAAACTACGATGCCTGCCGGAATAATTCCTCTTCTCCGACATCGATAAGTTTTGCGGGATCCACAATGAGAGCAACCTTGCCGTCACCCAGGATAGTTGAACCGGCTATGCCCGGGACATTGGCAAGATAATTGCCCAGGGTTTTTATCGCCACCTCCTGTTGTCCCAACAACCTGGTCACCACCAACCCGAGTCTTTTTTCGGCTATTCCAACCACTACTATATAAAGGAACTCACGATTATTTTCTTGCTGGCTGATGCCGAATCTCTGTTGCAGCCGCATCAGAGGGAGTGCAGATTGTCTGAGACGCAACACTTCACGCCCCCCCACACTGCTGAAATCCTCTTCCTTTACTCGCAGCGTCTCTATTACCGCGGAAAGAGGGATGGAATAGGTCTCATCCTCTATCTCCACCATGAGTGACTGAATGATGGCAAGGGTCAAGGGAAGTTTCAGAATAATTTCCGACCCTTGCCCCATCTCGCTTTTAACTTCGATAATGCCGTTCAGTTTTCTCACGTTGGTCCTGACGACATCCATACCGACCCCTCTTCCGGAAAGGTCGGATACTTTTTCTTTTGTGGAAAATCCCGGCAGGAAGATCAGATCGAATATATCCTTCGGGCCCATGGCATCCAGTTGCTCCGTAGTGACGATCCCTTTCTCCAAGGCCTTGCTGGCTATCTTTTCAGGATCCAGGCCACGGCCGTCGTCTTTTATGCTGATTATTATGTTGTTCCCCTCATGGCTGGCGGACAATGTGACGCAGCCGACCCGAGGCTTGCCGACGGCAAGCCTTTCATCGGCGCTTTCAATGGCATGATCGAGCGCATTACGCACCAGGTGGATAAGAGGGTCTCCTATCTCGTCGACCACGGAACGGTCCAGTTCCGTATCTTCTCCATATATTTTCAGGTCTGCCTGTTTGCCAAGATCACGTGCGAGGTTGCGGACAATACGCGGGAACTTTCTGAAAACATTCCCGACCGGAACCAGGCGCATTTTAAGGACCTGCATCTGCAATTCCGAAGTAATGAAACTTATTCTTTTCACAAGCTTGCCGAACTCATCGGCGAATACGTCTATATTTATCCGACCTAGACAGTCGCTGTTCAGATGGCTCATTCTGTTGCGTTCCAGAACAAGTTCTCCGACCTGGTTCATAAGGTCGTCCACTCTCTTTACATCTATCCTGATTGTGGATTTGTCCGTTGTTTCAATATTGACGGACGTCTGAGGCGCAGCTGATGGAGTCTCCCGGGGATCGTTGTTCTGCGCAGCGACGACTGACTGCGGTAGGACCGCTGGCGGAGGTGATTCACTTTCTTTTGCGGATGGAACTGACGGTGTTTCCGGGGGGGCTTCATTCGCTACAGGTTCTTTATCCTGAGCAATGAGCACCGCTTCAAGTCGGGTTATCGTTCCTTCGATGGGCCGTTCGACTATATTTTCCTTCTTGATATCATCCACCAGCAGTCTGACCAGATCCACCGCTTCAAGAATAACATCCATTATCTGAATGTTGACAGAAATTTCACCTTTGCGAAGCTTGTTCAGGACATCTTCCGCCTTGTGCGTCACCTTAACAAGGAGTTCGAATTCAAGAAAGCTCGCGGCACCCTTAACCGTATGAACCGACCGGAAAATACGGTTAAGGAGTTCCACGTCGTCTGGCGTCTTTTCCAGGGCAAGTAGATCATCGCCAACTTTTTCAAGAAGTTCGGTGGTCTCCGTCAGGAATCCTTCCAACAGTTCTTGATCTTCAGTATTCAAGCTCATCCATGGCTCCTTAGAAATTACTTACTGGATCATATCGGTGAATGTTTTACGTTCATCAGGTGAAAACATCTTTTCAAGGTCCAATAGCACTAATAGCCGCTCAGCGTGATGAATTACGCCGGCTAAACATTCCTGATCGATGCCGCCTGTGACAATCGGAGGTGGAGGCTGAATTTCGCTTATAGCGATACGGATAACTTCGGCGACCGAATCGACAACGAATCCCATAAGCTCATTATCCATATCCATCACAATGATCCGTGTCCTGTTGTCGTTTTCAGCTTCGGGGAGGCTGAATTTCATACGTAATGAGATTATGGGAATAACTTTGCCGCGCAGATTGATTACGCCTTCAATATAATGTGGGGTATTCGGCACCCTTGTTATATTAGACATGCGAATTATTTCCCGCACCTTTAGCACATCGATACCATGCTCTTCATTTCCAATCTTAAAACTGACCAGTTGGATCCGTTCTTCCTTAATTTCTATGGAATTGCTTGCCGATGTCGCCATTTTCATTTCCTCCGTTTTTTCTAAGTATTTCTCTATTTCTATGTGATACGAAAGCTCTGGGTTATGGCACTTTATGTAAATGACTTGTCAATCCGGGCCTGCTTAACTATTCGGATATTATTTTAAAAGGTTTAACAATTTTTGCGGGGGGATGATGAAATAAGAAGTCAGCCGGCATATTATCTAATATATAATGATCAAAAAATGTAAGTTGAACAAATCAACACCGCAAAAAATGCGCACAGTAGACTTGGCATTTTTCAATCGCGTAATATGTATTGACAAAATCCATTAAACCGGATTATTGGAATGAGGGGCTGTCGAAGTGGCGGGTGTAGTATCAGAAGCCTACTGTTTTGACGGTGGGCTTTTTTGATTGCATGTTGGGAAAAACAAGGGGAGATTATTTTATTTAACTAATGCAAAAAATCTGGTATGCAATTTGCTTATTATTTTGACAAACAGCAACAAGTTATAACGACAGAATAAAAAAAGTTTCCCTGTAATTACAAACTAAATAGTTCAGTTTAGTCACCGAAAAGGTAAAACCCGGGGAACCGGGTGGCACAAAGCAACCTGTCCAGTATTAATTGGAATGAGGGGCTGTCGAAGTGGCGGGTGTGGTATCAGAAGCCTACTGTTTTGACGGTGGGCTTTTTTGTTTTAACTCGAGCACTAGAAAAAATTGTTATAATCTTTATAGTTGGTCCAACACCGCAATAGCTTTCTAGGAGAGGGTATTATGAGCAATGGAAGAATTCTGGTAACAGACGATGATCCTCAATCTCGGAAAATCATTACTGCATTTTTGGACTATAAAGGATACGAGGTCAAGGAGGCTTGCGATGCCGAACAGGCCCTGGATATTGTCAAAAGCCAGGAAATAGACCTTATTATTACCGATTTGATGATGCCTAGATGCAATGGTCTCGATTTTCTGATTAGATTGAAAAACATGCGCCCCCAGGCAGTGGTAATTGCCTGCAGCGCATACGGAAACGTGATTATGAAGTCAAAATTACTGAAATCCGGCGCCTTTTATTATTTTGACAAGCCTATAGATTTCCAGGAGCTTGAAACGCAGGTTAAGCGAGGCATTGAACATTGCATGATGCAGCGTAAGGTGTTAACCGACACGCCTGAATTCAAGAAACGTCATCTTTACAGAGGTCTTATCGGCGAAAGCAAAGTAATGCAGGCAATCTATGAACTTATCGAGAAGGTGGCCGAGTCGGACACGACGGTCCTTATTCAGGGTGAATCCGGCACCGGCAAGGAGCTTGTGGCAAGGGCGATACATGACCTTAGCAATCGCAGAAGCAAGAACTACGTGCCGGTCAACTGTGGCGCCATCCCTGACGACCTTATGGAAAGCGAGCTTTTCGGCCATGTAAAAGGCGCTTTCACGGGCGCAATCGCCAATCGTATCGGACGTTTCGAAATGGCCGACAAAGGCACGTTATTCCTCGATGAAATAGGGGACATGAAGATCCATCTACAGGTGAAGCTCCTGAGAATACTCCAGACCAAGGAACTTGAAGCGGTTGGCGCCACTCACTCAAAAAAGATTGATGCAAGATTCATAGCCGCGACCAATCAGAACCTGGAACAGTGCGTGGAAGAAAAGAAATTCAGAGAAGACCTCTATTATCGGCTTTCCGTTATCCCCATTTTCATTCCCCCCTTGAGAGAACGCAGGGATGATATCCCGCTTCTATTGAACAGCTTCAGGGAAAAATTCAACAAGGAAAAGATTCGAAATGTGACCGGCTTTGACAGCGAATCCATGGAAATACTATGTAATTTCAACTGGCCGGGCAATGTCCGTGAGCTTGAGAACTTCGTTGAACGACAGGTGATCATCAAGGGAAATGGCAAGGTCACACCATATGACCTCCCAGAAAAGTATATGGGAAAGAGAATAACGAACAATAGTTCGGAACCGATGATGCTTCCCCATAACGGGATTGACCTGAACAGCGCCATGGAAGAACTGGAAAACAGGCTCATCATGCAGGCTCTGGAAAAATCGGGCGGCAACAAGAAAGAAGCGGCTGCCCTGTTGCGCCTGAAGCGCACCACGTTCATTGAAAAGCTGAAAAAGAAAAAGATATTCAATGACTTCCTGGCTCCTGAACCCTGCGATGCTCATTTATCCTGTTGACACGAATCGTGAACAGGGGAGAAAGATTTCTTCCGGGAATAATCGTCTCGCTGAAGGAAATGCTTTTGCCCGTATTCTGGATTCCTCTGTTGAAAAGGGGAAATCAGCCGGAGAACCATCCGAAAAAGCCGCTTTAGCGGCAGAAATCCTGCGGCTGCAAATGATGAGGAGTGCGGTGACAATAAACGACACCGTCCAGGAGCCGGCAACAGCCAATATCAGCAATGCTTTAAAGTCTGTTTTGACAAATTATGTCGAAAGCAGTCAAAAAACTGACGCAGGACTCCCGGAATCACTCCAAGCAGAGGAAAAACAGGACTCCACAGTTGGCGCCATATCACCGTCATATGTTGATGATTTACCCGTCAATACACAGGGTACATCCCGTTTTGACGGGATAATCAAAACGGCGGCAAAATGTTACGGTGTACAGGAAGGGCTGATAAAAGCCGTGATCAAAATGGAAAGCAATTTCAATCCGACGGCTGTTTCACGGGCAGGGGCTCAGGGTTTGATGCAGCTCATGCCCGGCACGGCAGCAGGTCTGGGGGTAAAGAATTCGTTCGACCCTGAACAGAATATCATGGCAGGAACACGATTTTTGCGGGACCTTCTCGATAAATATGGCAACGATCTTGATTCGGCGCTGGCCGCTTATAACTGGGGCCCAGGAAATGTTGACAGAAACCGCGGAGCTTTCTTGCCCAGGGAAACAAAAGAGTATCTCGTCAAAGTCAAAAAATATTATGCTCAATTTATCGGTTGATACCGAGTTGCAATCAAAATGAGTACTAGGCGGCGAGGAGGGGGCGACGCAGGCGTAATAGTACGTTGAGGAGCCCCCGACGATGCCAACAACGTAATCGTTTGATTGCGGCTTGGTATGAGAAGAAACAAAGCGGAAGGTCGAGATTATTGATTGGATTTCAGACCTTGCAATGGATATTTATAGCCTCTCATTTTCGTTACAAGCGAAGTGAGGGGTTTTTTTTGTAAACTTTGTTTACAATGTAAACAAAGTTTACAGTTGCTGCAATATCCTGTATTTTAAGAATAAACATATGACTTCCACGGTTCGGTGTAAACTATGTTTACAATCCAATCCCTTTCCTGTAATCCTTATAATGTGATAACACATTGATATTACAAGTAAGTTAACGGTGGCACATTCCGTGAAATGGATGAGCCTACTGATTCTTCTGGCGGTATTTCAGGTCCTGCATGATGCAGCTTTCCATGGTTGCGTCGAGAAAGTCCTTCCAGCAGTCCACTGAATCTATGTTGCCGTCCCGCAAGAACCTGAGAAACCGGCAACCGCCGAAGCATTGGGGGAGATAGGCGCAGTCGAGGCATTCCTGTTTTTTCCATACGGCCGTATTATAAGCATCTACGTTATCAACGACACCGTTCCGGAGATCCCCTACAGTAAACCCTTCCCGGCCGACGAAGGCAGGGCATTTATAGATGGTGCCGTCCACGTTTATTACCAGGTCGTTGGTGAATTCGACCATGCACCCAGCCGGTCCCGGTTTGGGAGTTGGGAAACCGCGCTTTAGCATGAGATCGGCAACCGAAGGCTGCCATTTACACAGGGCAATAAAGTTTATGGACAAAACATATTAATTTTGTTACGTTAATGCCCTGACATTGGCAGATACTTAATGAGCCTTTGGTCTTTCCGCATATTATCATGGACTGTGCCAATAAGGTATCTTTAATGCGCGGAAATTTTACATTAAAAATCATTGCCTTTGTTTTCGCGCTCCTTCTCCTCGCCTACCTCCCTGCGCTGGCCCTGGCAGCGTCCGACGAGGACCTGCGTACCCTCGGCATGTTCTACGAAGCGGATGACCTGGAGGTCACCGCCACCAGGAACCCCAAGCCCCTCTCCCGGACAGCGGAGAACATCACCGTCATCACAAGCACTGAAATAGAGATGATGGGCGCTCATACCCTGGTGGATGTCCTCTCCAATGTCCCCGGCATCCAGGTAGTTGATCGGGGTGGCCCGGGATTCTTTTCTGAGTTTTTTGTCCTGGGTGCCAAAAACAATCATATCCTGGGAATGTTGGATGGGGTTGCCCTCAATTTCATGGGGAGCCAATTCCTCGATATCTTGGCGATTCCACTCCAGAACATCGAACGGGTCGAGGTTATCAAGGGCCCGGGTCCCTCTTCCTGGGGTTCGGCCCTCGGTGCTGTCGTAAACATCGTCACCAAATCACCCCTAGAAGGGAAAAAACTGGGAGGCTCGCTTTTCTTCTCAGGCGGTGAGAGAGAGACGAGGGACAGCCGGGGAGAGGCTACTGGAACAATTGGGCATCTTGGCTACTATTTATTTGCCGGAAATCTCACATCCGCGGGGTTCCGCCCCAACACCAGCGCTTACCAGAACGAACTCTATGCTAAACTCCTCTTGGAGTTCCCCGAACATGGAAGCCTCCAGTTTACCCTTGCCTATGACCGGGGGGTTGCAGAGGATGGCAATACCAGAGCGTATAACTTGTTCAGCAGGTTTCGCAGGCGTAAATATGACTATCCCGCCCGAAAGATACCTGCGCCTTATGGAAAAGCTTGATCTGACGGAACTGAAGGTCGGGGTTTTCTATGATCCGGCGAAGAGTGGCACGTTTGTCAGGAGGGTCCAGCAGGCGGCCAAGTCCATGGATATTGAAATAACTGCAAGGGAAGTCCACCATTCAAAAGAAGTTCCTGAACTGCTGACAAGGATGAAAGGTTCCTACAATATTTTATGGATGGTCCCCGACTCGACTGTCGTAACGCCTGAGACCGTTGAATACATGCTCCTGTTCACCCTGCAAAACAGGATGCCGGTTGTGACTTTCGCCGGCAAGTACGTTGATACCGGGGCGCTCTTTTCCCTGGATATCTACGGTTATGACATGGGGAAACAGGCCGGGGAAATGGCGAATAAAGTCCTGGGTGGAACTGATATCTCGGATATCCCGGATGCGGAAGCCAGAAAAGCGGTAATGAAGATCAACCGGAAGGTCGCGCAAAAGCTCGGCATCAATATCAAGGGGATCGAAAACAACTAAGCTGCCGAATCCGGGTGGAAAAGATTGATGAGAGACAAATTATTCGTAAATCTGAAAGAAAGCTTCAGGGCCAAGGTCTTTTCCCTCTTTACCCTGTTTATAGTTATTATATCTCTTTCGTTTACCATCTTCTTTATTCTGCATGAAAGGAAAACCTATCAGGAGCAGCTGGTCAATGAAGGAGAGCTGCTGGCAAGTCTCCTCGCCTACAATGCAAGACTCGCGGTTTTCGCGGAAAACCGGGAGATGCTGCAAACCGCCGCTGAAGGGATCGCAAAGAACTCTAATGTCACATCCGTTGCCATATTCGCCACTAACGGTGAATTGCTTGCCAAAGTTGAGAAGAATGGAAACGTAACCGCCACTTTCGCGCAAAGAGCTGAGGAGAAGAAAAGGATCGCTTCACTTGCCGGAGATAAGCAATCGCCATCATTTTTTCAGAGCAAGGACGACATTTCATTTTTTTCCCCGATAATATCGGAAATGGTTTACCCAACTACTGAGTCCCTCTATTTCAAGGAAACGGTGAAACCGCCGGAATACCGGACCATCGGCCTCGTCAGGATTGTACTTGGAAAAGCTGACCTGAAACAACGCATAAATAACCTCTTGTTGGTTGGCGGCCTGTTGCTGGCCCTCTTTTTACTCATGGGTATCGCCAGCGCCTACCAGTTGTTGAAAGGGATTACAAAACCCCTCAAAAGCCTTATGGAAGGGGTCCGGACAGTTGGAGAGGGAGACCTTTCTCAAAGAATTCCTGTTGAAACTGAGGATGAGATCGGCAAGGTAGCCGTCGCATTCAACATGATGGCTGAAACACTGGGGCGCAGGGAAGCGGAAAAGACGCAACTTCAGGAACAGCTCCGGCTTGCCCAGAAGATGGAGGCCAAACAGGAATGGGAACGGACTTTTGACACTGTAACCGATCTTATTGCCATAATCGACCGGGAACAACGGATAGTTCAGGTTAACGAAGCGATGGCAGAGCGTTTCAGGATCAGCAAAGAAGAAGCCGCGGGCAAATATTGCTACGAACTATTCCATGACAAAAAACTGGCCGAAGCGGGTTGCCCCTGTCTGCAGCTTTTAAATGACAGCCGGGAGCATGAGACTGGAATTTATGAACCAAAGCTCGACAGCCATTTCTGGATAACCGTGACCCCTTTGCGAAAGACGAATGGTGATTTGATCGGATGTGTACATGTGGCGCGCGACATCTCTGAATGGAAACGTGCGGAAGAGGAAAAGAAGTCGTTTCAGGCGAAGTTGATACAGACCAACAAGATGACCTCCCTCGGTCTTCTGGTGTCGGGAATGGCCCATGAAGTCAATAACCCAAATAACAGCATAAAATTCACCGCCCATGTGCTCGCCAGGACCTGGAGCGATATGGTCCCGATTCTCGACAAGTATTATCTTGAAGAGGGGGATTTCGTTATAGGCGGGCATCAATACTCTCAGATAAAAGAAACCCTGCCGCAGCTAATATCGGGAATCACCGACAGTTCTCGCAGAATCGAAGGGATCATCAAGAATCTGCGTGACTTTGTGAAAAAAGGGAAGGCGAACCTCACCATGCTATCGGACATTAATCTGATCGTTTCAGTCTCGTCTTCGATTCTTAACAGTCAGATTAAAATGCATACCAGCTATTTCAATCTCGATCTGTGCGAGGGGGTGCCGGAAATCAGGGGGAATTCCCAGCAACTTGAGCAGGTTGTCATAAATCTTATCATGAACGCCCTTCAGTCCCTGCCAGACAAGGAACGGTCGGTCTGTGTTTCAACCTCTTTCGACGAACAGGGTGGCCATGCAGTTATAAAAGTGAGCGACAACGGATGCGGCATGACTTCGGAAACAAAAAGCCGGCTGTTTGAGCCGTTTTTTTCCACCAAGCTGGAGAGTGGTGGAACCGGCTTGGGTCTGGCCATCTCAAACGTAATCGTCAAGGAACACGGAGGCGTTCTGGAATTCGATTCGGAGCCGGGTATAGGCACAACCGCCATAGTAAAATTACCTGTAATCGCGCATCCGGTTGCGTGATTGCACCGCAAGCCCTGAGATTTAAACCAGTAGAATTGGAGCAGAAATGGAATCCGCGAAAACAAATTATTTTCCGATACTTCTGGTGGATGATGAACCGGAGATTCTTAACCTTACCAGGATAGCACTTGGATGCGAAGGGATACAGAATGTCCTGACGCTACAGGATAGCCGTCAACTCCTTCCTTTGTTAAAGGAAAAAAAAGTATCGGTGATCATACTGGACCTTATGATGCCTTATCTTTCCGGGATAGAATTATTGTCGACCCTTGTCAGCGATTTCCCCCAAATCCCCGTTCTGATCATGACCGCGTCGGATGATCTGGAAACCGCGATAGAATGTCTGAAAACGGGTGCGTTTGATTATCTGCTCAAGCCCGTCGAACCGAATAGACTCACCTCGGCCATCGATAAAGCCCTGAAAATGAATCACCTTCAGAATGAAGTCACCTCCCTCAAGGAATGCCTTCTCACCGGCCGTCTGGAACGTTCGGATGCCTTTGCCGATATCTTGACATGCAGCAGGAAAATGTGGGCGATTTTCCAATATGCCGAAGTTATCTCCAAGTCCCGGCAACCGATTCTTATAACAGGCGAAACCGGCGTAGGGAAAGAATTGATGGCCCATGCAATCCATAAACTGAGCGAATTAAAAGGGGAATTTGTAACCGTTAATGTGGCCGGGCTTGACTATGTGATGTTTTCCGATACGTTATTCGGACATAAGAAAGGCGCATTTACCGGAGCTGAACAGCAGCGTGAGGGGTTGATCGGCAAAGCAGCCGGAGGCACATTATTTCTCGATGAAATAGGCGATCTGAACCCACTTTCACAGGTTAAACTGCTCAGACTTCTGCAAGAGGAGGAGTATTATCCATTGGGGTCAGATATATTGAAGTTCACTGATGCGCGCATCATTGTGGCAACCAATCATGATCTTCTCCAGTTGATGGAAACGGGACAATTCCGTAAGGATCTTTATTATCGCCTATGCGCTTATCAAATAAATATCCCCCCATTACGCAAGCGGTTGGAGGATATGCCTTTGCTTCTTAATCATTTCCTGGAAGAAGCTGCACTCTCGCTCAATAAGCCGAAACCGGCCCCGTCTCCCGACGTTGTCATATACTTAAGCAAGCTTAATTTCCCAGGAAATATTCGTGAATTAAAAGCCGTGGTTTTTGATGCGGTTGCCCGACATAACAACGGCCCGCTCATCTTGAAAGATTTTTCAGTCATCGCCAGGCAGTTGCCGATCGAATCGACAGATAAGGGTGATCTGTATGATAAGGGTGAAGATATCTTCAACGTTTTTTTCGGAAGGTTCCCGACATTACTGGAAGTCGAGGAATATATGATAAACAGGGCGATGAAACTGGCGGATGGGAGACTAAGCGTTGCCGCAGCCCTATTGGGTATCAGCCGCCAGGGCCTCTATAAACGAGTCAAATAGGTTTGGCAATTGTTTTTCCTGATTTATCGTGTAATCTTTCTTTCAGGCAAAGACCATATGCGGTAATCTCCACGATAACCAATAGCTGTGAGACTGGAGGCTCATTATAGTGTCTCAGGAACTTTGCGAGATGTCGTTGCAGCAGACCCAGGAGTTGTTGCGTCTAACCGATGCAACCTTGCAGAATATCTGTTGCAAGAAGTTTACTGATGAAGAGCTTTATGCGGAAGCCGTTCAAAAGGTTCTGGGAGGAAAGGGAAGACGAGGCCCATCAAGAATTTTTATTGTTTTTCAGGATAAAGATGGCGCTGTCCGGCGTGGACGGGTTTTTCACTTGAAAGAAGGGGAACTTATCGAGAAACCGGAAGAGATATCCATAGACCCGATGTCAAGGTACGCGATCAATTTGACCCAGGCCGATGTAGTGGCTTCGAATTGGGCCGATAGCTGTAAGAAGGTGGAAGAGTACCAGGCACTTTTTCAGCCTGCCGTCAGAAATTCTATAGGGGCAATCATTACGAATTTTGTCGCCTGCAGAATCAGTGGTGAAACACCGGGCGCCATAATTGCCTTTAATTATCCTGGGAAGGCCACTGAATACGATGGGGATGTATTACGTAGTCTCGCGGTAGTTATCGGGTCGCTGGTGACCCTCTCCAATGAGTTGCAGGAAACGGAAAAGGCCTTTATCTACACAATTGAAGCGTTGGCAAGGGCATGTGAAGCCGCGGAGGAACAGACTGGAAAACATATTCTCAGGGTAAACCGCTATGCCGGAGCATTGGCGGCAAATATGGGTCTTTCCAGGGATTTCGTTGATATCATCTCCTATTCAGCCCAGATGCACGATGTAGGCAAAATAAAAATTCCAAACCCCATTATTTTGAAAGAAGGGCCTCTCAACATGGAGGAAATGGAACTGATGATGATGCATCCGGTGTTCGGCGAGCAGATTCTGGGGGACTCCCCTCGGCTGCAGATTGCCAGGGAGATTGCCCTGGCACATCATGAAAACTGGGATGGGAGCGGTTATCCATCCGGTATTGAAGGCGAAAATATTCCCCTGGCGGGCCGTATTGTAAAGGTGGCTGATGTTTATGACGCTTTACGCTCGAAAAGGAGTTACAAGCATCCTCTCAGTCATCTGGAAGCCTTGAGAATTTTTAAGGAAGGGGATGACAGAATAAAACCGAACAACCATTTCGACCCTGTGCTGTTAAAGACATTTTTCCAAATTGAGCATATCTTCGAAAAGATTTATGAAAGTTCAGAAGAGGAAAAATAATTCACTCTTCCTTGGTGATTCTGATTACCTGTAGCACACCCGGCATTGCCTCTATTTCATGGGCTTCAAGGGTCTCGGTATTGCCGATAACACCGATAATCGTCCGATTGGCGCCGGTTGACTGGTGAATGTCGAAGTTTTTATTGATCAGAAACTCCTTTACATGATCCAATGCCGACTCGTCAGCGCTTCTTTTCATGATTATCAACACAGGCAACTCCTCCTCAAAAGCACATTTCTCAAGTCTCGGTTCTCAGTTCTCCGGCCCATTGTCTTAAGTCTGATTTTTGCTGGTCATAATCCTCTCCAGCCTTCTCGATTCGTCGATTACCCGCTCAAACAATCTCACTATGGCATCATCATCCAAGGGGCCCGGGTTTTCTTCCTTCATCCGCTGGAATATCTTCTTTTCCCTCGCTGGATCGTAGACCGGCAGTCCCTGGGCTTTTTTAATTTCGCCTATTTTTAACGCAAAATCTGCACGTTGATTGAATATCCTCAACAAATCACTGTCGAGCCGGTCAATTTCCCGTCTTAAGTCGTCGATAGTCATCTATCCCCTCAGAACTGCTTCCTTACAAAGGTGTCTTTCCGCCAGTGGGTATCGTCCCTTTCCGGATGGTCGATATTATAATGAAGACCTCGCGATTCCTTGCGCTGTTGCGCGCATGAGATGATAAGCTCGGCTACAGTGGCGATGTTACGGAGTTCAATGAGATCGGAGGTAACGATGAAGTCCCAGTAATAATCCTCGATCTCTTCCTGAATGAGTTTGATGCGGTGCTTGGCCCGTTCCAGACGTTTGTCGGAGCGGACTATCCCAACATAGTTCCACATGAAGCGCCGTATTTCATCCCAGTTCTGGGAAACCACAACCATCTCGTCACTGTTGGTGGCAGTGCTCGAATCCCATTCGGGAATATCAGGACAGAAAAAATTGCCGTCAGCCAACTGCAGTACGGCGTGCCGGTACGCCCTTTCGGCATAGACACCCGCTTCCAGAAGCGAATTGCTGGCAAGACGGTTGGCCCCGTGAAGCCCAGTGAAGGTGACTTCACCGATGGCATAGAGATGCTGAAGATCGGTTTCCCCGTTACGGCCTACGGCCACCCCACCACACAGGTAATGGGCCGCCGGCACCACGGGCAGAGGCTCACTGGTCATATCGAAACCGTATCCCAGGCATGTAAGGTAGATATTGGGGAAACGGTCCCTGACGTAATCCGGCTCCTTATGAGTTATATCGAGAAAGACGCAGTCATCGCCATGGGTCTTTATTTCATTGTCGATGGCGCGGGCGACAATGTCGCGTGGGGCTAGATCTTTCAGGTGATGGTACTTCTCCATGAAAGCAGTGCCGTCGCGCCTTCGCAATATGGCCCCTTCCCCCCTTACCGCTTCGGAGATGAGAAAGGATTTGGCATGGGGATGGTAAAGGGTGGTGGGATGAAACTGCATGAATTCCATGTTGGCGATGGTGGCGCCGGCTCTGTAGGCCATGGCTACGCCGTCTCCGGTGGCGACGTCGGGGTTGCATGTATAGAGGTAGACTTTGCCCGCCCCCCCGGAGGCGAGAAGCGTTATCTTGGCGGCAAAGGTCTTTACCTCACCGTTTTTGATATCGAGAACGTGTGCGCCGCAGCATCGGTTTGATTTGAGCCTCTGGCGCATGACCTTGGCGGCTGTTAAAAGGTCGATGGCAATGTGATGCTCGTAGATATCGATATTGGCGTTTTCCCTTACCGCGGTCACCAAAGCCCGCTCGATTTCTCTGCCGGTTGCGTCATCGGCGTGGAGGATACGCCTCTTGCTGTGTCCACCCTCGCGGGTGAGGTCATAACTGTCGCCGCGGGTGGTGAATTTTACCCCCCACTCTATTAGGTTTCGGATCACCGCCGGCCCTTCTTCCACAACCGATCTCACTACGTCTTCGTGGCAGATGCCGGCGCCCGCCACTATGGTGTCTTCGATATGCGCGGCGAAGGTATCTTCCTGGGAAAAGACCGATGCGATACCCCCCTGAGCGTAATTGGTGGCTGATTCGGCAATCTCTCGTTTGGTTATCAATGCCACTCTTCCATGTCCTGACGCCTGCAATGCAAATGCAAGTCCTGCAATGCCGCTGCCGATAACCAGGAAATCACTTTCAATCTTCATTGATGGCTCCGATGCAGAGAATAACTTTTTGAAGGATAAGGGTTAAAATTATTTACTCACGCAGATTATTTGTCAAGAAATATTGCTGATTTATCGTCCAATGCAGGGGAAGTACGCAGAAGAGTTGTACATGGTCTTTAAGCTGTGTTATGATCCAAAAAATTTATACAAACAGAGCCATATTTCAGCGCTTGCTTTGTTTTGTCTTTTATAACTGCCGATTGTTTTTGGTACGGGAAATTAGTTAAAAGGATTGTGAATGAAGAACAATGAAAAAGTCCTGCCGTTTATTGAACACCTGGCGGAACTCAGGAAACGCTTGATCGTATGCGTCGTGGCAATAATAATCGGGATGGGAGTATCCTGGAACTTTTCCACTCCCCTGATGAATTTTATCGAGAAACCCCTTACCGGCCAGACGTATCTGACGGAAATCAAAAAAAAGATAAATCAAAAGATCAAGGAACGCTATCCGGCGGTCTACAGTCATTTCCAGCTGGATAAAGAACAGGTTGTCGATAATAAAGACAGGCGACTGAACTACAGCGCTCCCCTGGAGCCTTTTTTCATCCAATGCAAAATTTCAATGATAGCCGGGTTTATTCTGGTATTGCCCGTTGTTTTTCACCAACTCTGGCTCTTTATAGCTCCAGGGCTTACCCGCAAGGAAAAACGTCTGGTTGTCCCGTTTGTGACGGTAAGTTCCATAAGTTTCTGTGTTGGTGCTATGTTTTTTCTGATCGTGATCTGGCCGGTGATAATCAACTTTTCACTTTCCTATGAAACCGCAGGATTGCGAAGCTGGTTCAACATGAGCGCATATATCAATTTCTGCCTTCGTCTAATCCTTATTTTCGGAGTCATCTTTGAATTGCCGATCATATCCCTTCTCCTTTCCAGATTGGGGGTTGTGAACTATAAGATGCTGGCGGGCAAGCGCAAATATGCGCTTCTGGCAAGCTCGATAATAGCTGCCTTCCATGCCGACCTGATCACCATGTTTGTCATCATGCTCCCGCTATACCTGATGTATGAAGTGAGCATCTGGGTTGCGCTGGTCTTTGGTAAAAGGAAGTCAAGACCCGATGAAGTTGCCGCCTGAGATTCAAGTAAATTTACTTCAGAGCCGCGTCGGTATTGTCGCACGCTCGCATGCTCAAAATATGCAAGGGAACGCTTCGCTTCGTTGCTCATTTTTGACTTTGATTCTATCTTCCTACATATGTATTGCATGAACTCCTTCCGAATGAGAAATTACGCATATTAATTTCTCCAATATATACAAACGCTTCCGGTAAAGTTTACTTGACTATTTTCATTAGACTGATAAACTACGTAACCCAAGCTGACTTACATTGACTCTGCTGGTATTGTGAGCTCAACATGAATAGAACATTGCAGGAACGGGTCCCGGCGAGAATCAGGAAGAAGCTGGGGACAAAAAGTGTTGTAACTCTTTTAAACGGCTTGGATGTCTTTTCCGCACTGCGTAACGAAAAGCTGATGATAATGGCGTGCAATGCCAGGATAAAGCATGTTATCCCGGGAATTATGCGTGCAGCGGAAGAGCTTGATGCTGTTGTCGCATTTGAATTGACCAGGACCGAGGGTGGGCTTGACGGAGGTTATACTGGCCAGACACCCGGCATTTTTCTAGATTCCATCCTTGATTACGCCGAGCAGATAGGATTCAGCAAACCCTTCGTAGTCCATGGCGACCATATAACGGTAAGAAATACCACGGCCAAGGAGTTGGAAGAAGCAGAAATGCTTTTGTTGGCACAGATCACGGCTGGTTTTACTTCTTTTGCCATTGATGCCTCTTTTAACCCCCTTGAGGACAATATAAGAATTGTCAACCACCTAGCTAGGCATGTCGTAGTCGAAGGGTACGGACTTGAAGTTGAATTGAGAGAGATCAAACCTCTTGGGAGCGAGTCAAATCTTACAACCGTGGCTGATGCGGAAGAGTTTCTGGACGGTTTGGCTGCCTGCGGAGTGAATCCGTTACTTCTTTCCATCGATAACGGTTCGAAAAGCGGTAATTATCTTGACGGCCAGAAGATCAATATCGACCTGGCCCGGACCATGGAAATTTACCACGCAGCCCAGTCTTTCGGGGTTGCGGGACTCGTCCAGAACGGCATAACCGGCACACCTCTGCATATTATCGGGAAACTGGCGGATTACGGCATTATAAAAGGAAATATCGGCACATTATGGCAGAATATCGCCCATGCCGGACTTCCCCTGGATTTGATGGATTCCATGCGCAGCTGGGCCAGGGAAAACCGGCGGGATATCAAATACGCGACCAGTGTATTCAAGGAGGAAATAGACGCCATACCCGAAGAAAATGCCAGACAGATTCATGAAATGGCTTACAGGGAGGCCAAGGAATTTCTAACGGCCTTCCGAGCCAAGGGAAGCGCGAGCAAACTTTCCAGTTTGCTGGAGGATACTAGTTGCGCATAATTAGCGGCTCCGCACGGGGCCGTCGACTCCTCACCCCGAAAAAATTCATGATAAGGCCGACGGCCGACCGGGTCAAGGAGTCCCTGTTTAACATCCTGGTCGTCCTTAAGGGGGGCTTCGACCAATACCGGGTACTTGATTTATTCGCCGGGACCGGCAATCTCGGCATTGAGTCCCTGAGCCGGGGGGCAGCCCAGGCTGTATTCATAGACAATCATAAAGATTCGGTTATCCTGGTGGCAAAAAATCTGCGGATGCTCGGTTTCACTGACAGAAGCCGCGTGATTGAAAAAGAGGCTCTTGCGGCATTACGATTTTTGGAAAAAACGGAAACACCTTTTCATCTGGTTTTCATCGATCCCCCTTACCGGCAGGGACTTGCGGAAAGGGTCTTGAAATATCTCGCGGACTCCACCCTGATCAATGAAAGTTCGCTGGTCATTGTCGAGGTTTCTTCCGGTGAGATTCTACCTACGGTATTCGATAACTTAAAGGAGTTTGACAGGAGAACTTACGGAGATACGGCAATTGCTTTTTTCCAGCGTACACTATGAAGAAATACCAAAGCCTAAACAATACCTAAAAACTGATTTGATATAACTAGATGTTTTTCAGTAGTTAGGTATTTGCTTTTGGTTTATTATTGTTTAAAAGGGATTTGGAATTATATAATCGAGGGTTTCCATGTCGAAAAAGATAGCAGTATACCCAGGTTCATTTGACCCCATAACCTTCGGCCATCTGGATATCATCAAACGTGGCTTGAGGATCTTTGATGAAGTGATTGTCGCGGTTGCGGAGAATCCCACGAAAAGGGCCCTTTTTACCACCGAGGAACGGGTGGGTCTCATCAGGGAAGTCCTGGCGGGCAACGGTGGCAGGGCGACGGTTGACACATTTGGCGGCCTTCTGATAGATTATGTACTGGGTAAGGGGGCATCTGTAATAATCCGTGGTTTGCGCGCGGTTTCCGACTTTGAGTATGAATTCCAGATCGCCCAGATGAACCGAGGAATATCTCAGGATGTGGAGACCCTTTTCATGATGACCTCCGTCCCTTTCAGCTACCTCTCTTCTTCCATCGTCAAGGAAGTGAGTTCCCTTAACGGACCGGTCGATGGGCTGGTCCCGCTCATTGTAAAGAAAGCGCTTGACGCAAAATATAACCGCTGACTTTGTATCAACCGTTATCCATTGGAGGAAACAATGAAACTTGCAGATCGTGTGAACAAGATACAACCTTCCCCGACCCTTGCTATAGATGCCAAGGCCAAGGCCCTGAAGGCCCAGGGAGTTGATGTTATAGGCTTCGGCGCCGGCGAACCCGACTTCGATACCCCGGCAAATATCAAGGAAGCGGCTAAAAAAGCCATCGACGCGGGCTTCACCAAATATACGCCGGTCGGTGGCACAGATGAACTTAAAGACGCCATCATTACCAAAATGAAAAAAGACCACGGACTGGAGTATACCCGTGACGAGATATCGGTTGCCTGCGGGGCCAAACACTCACTCTACAACATCTCCCAGGCACTTATCCAGGAAGGCGACGAGGTGATTATACCGGCTCCCTACTGGGTCTCTTATCCTGACCAGGTTGTGCTGGCCGGCGGCATGCCGGTCTTCATTGAAACCGACGAGTCCGATGAATTCAAAATATCGCCGCAACAACTCGAAAAAGCTGTAACCAAAAGGACCAAGGCGCTTATTCTCAACTCTCCAT
>Ga0181533_1000982_pt1 | contig 37951 bp, 33 predicted proteins | sample PEATcosm2014_Bin_45_FD_119772 | JGI IMG/M metagenome (GOLD analysis project Ga0181533, IMG submission 119772) | Peatland microbial communities from MTU Mesocosm Facility, Houghton, MI, USA - PEATcosm2014_Bin11_60_metaG | ecosystem: Environmental > Terrestrial > Soil > Wetlands > Peat | place...
CCACGGCATCACGGCGGAGTGCCGCCGGGCAGGAACGTAACCTCAGGAAGCACCAAAGCCGCTATGCAAACCGCGAACTTACACACGTAGCGGCACAACGGCCCTTGATCAGAGATTCCCTAGAACTTGTTTTTCAGCAGCCTGCCAGGAGACCCAACCTTCACTCCTATCCCGTCGCCGATTTGTTTTGTTTTAGAAACTCGCGGTAAAAGCGGTAAGAAGCAACTTTGAGGACCGGTATCTCGGTTCCGCCCTTTCCCTGGACACGTTCCGTCGCCAGGTCGGCTCCTCCCGTATGCAATTCGCAATGTGGAACATCCAAATCGAAAGCGAATTCTTTCCGGATGATGCGCAGCTTCTCAAACCTTGCGGCTGGAAGACCGCACCGACTGCAGAGCTTCGGCATATGACATGGTTCCGGAACCCGCGCGGCAAACATCGGCGTCTTGAGTACACGATCAGATTCGAGTTCGCGGTATTCCCCTTTCACAACCTCGCCGTAAGCGAGGCAGTGGTCGCAACGATGCAATCCGCCTAAACGTTTTTGCACTGCGCCGCACGCCGGGCAATCGCCTGTATAGGAATTGGACACAGCGGCCCACATCCCCACGATGGCCAGGAAGAGAAAAATCACAGGTGTGATAACGCGGTTCTCGTAAAAGAGGAAGGTGCCCGCCCCCAGCATCGCCAAGGCGAAGAGCAAGGACGTCAGTGTGCTCTTCCAGGACCGCGTGACGGGAGTGGAGCGAACTAATTCCATAATTGACAATCCTACGACATTTCCCTTCTCAGGTAGTCTGCGTTGCTTGTCATTTCAACAAGATGGTGTTGCCGGTCGCAAATGTGCTACGCTCGGCGCAATCGCGTTCGGGAAGAGTGAGGGCATGATTATGCATCGCGTATTCTCGGCCGTATTCGGCCTGGTGCTGGCACTGTCCGGTCTGGTGGCGGCCGGCTACATACCGACCAACTTTAAAGGAGACACGCTGCTCTCCGGGGCCGTGGGGGTACTCGTTCCAGGCGTACTCATGCTAAGCGCCTTCTATATGGCAGTCCGTTTCCTGAGGTTCGCGGCGACCGGCAAGAAGTAAAAGAGCATGGAGGTCAATCGGCAGCGAGCGGCCGTTGCCTCTATCGCTATTCAGTTGCTGTCGGAAAATTCATGTCTTGAGCATAGGCCCGCTTCCGTGCGTTGTTCCGTAGAATGCGCACTACGACAAAAGGCGGAACGAGCGCCAATAGGGCTGGAATGGGCTCCAGCCAGCGTGACGCGAGCCATGGAAAGAGGCTCTGTAAAACGGGCTCGATCTTAACAAAATACAGGATGATTGACGCGAGAACCGTAAATCCACACAAATAAACCGAAGCAACCTGCAACAGGTTGGGCGCGCGCTTTTCCAATATCGAATAGTAGTTGGTACCCACAGGGGACCACTCCGTATTCTTGGGATCAGGGATCACCCGCACGGTGTGGAGAGGGATGACGGGAAAATAGAGGATGCAAAAGAAGTTCGTCGTCAAATAAGAACCATCTTTCCGGTAATCGCGCTCACCGTAGTACCGCGTGCCGAATCCGTTAAAGCTTTTAGGCATCGTGTTCTGCTCCCTCTATGTCGTCATTACCTTGTCGGCGGATCAACCGGCTCGACTGGCCGTATGGAATGTGTGAGCCAAACAGGCGTAGCGCAAAATATTTACCCCCGCCCCACAGCAGAGCAAACTTTGGCAGCCGGTGAATACACCGTAACATATCGAGAACTCCTGAAGTAGCGGTTTTGGGCATCTCGGCGGCAATCCGGAGATTGACCAACTCCCAAAACCACCGACCAGAGCGCCCGCGCTGAAGAAGATAGGATTGTCCGGGCAAGCGAGAAATCCGTGCATTTATTTGTTCCGCTTCCCTGCCCGATTTTTCTTCCCTTTGCCGCCCTTCCGGTTGCCGAAGAAGTGGAAGCGATGCTGCTCGATGCGCACACGCATCCCGGTGAATTCGACGCCCTCGCCCTGCAGCCGCAGACGCTGTTCGAAGCCGAGTTCCCCAGTGCAGAGGATTTTGCCGCCGCTGCCGATCACGCGCTGCCACGGGACCGTGCGTCCGCAACCGTGCAGAGCCCAGGCGACCTGGCGCGCCGCTCCCGGATACCCTGCCGCATAGGCCACATCGCCGTAGGTTGCGACCTGGCCGCGCGGAATGCGGCGAATCTGCCTGAGGATGTCGCGAAACATGGAGCCTCCGGCAGCGTTCGCTCCACTGCTTGGAGCCTTTGCCTTCTTTGCCACGCCAGATTTCCTTTCCAGCAGCACGCGCTCGCTGATTTCACCGCCGAATTGAATGGCCGGTTCTTCTCCGAATATACCTTCCGCGAATCCGGTATGAATTCGCCGCCACGCGAAGCAACTACCCCACGTTAGCCCAGTCACCCCAACGAGCCGAGCCTCGTCGGGGACCCCGACACGGGCGAACGTGGGGCACCAGCAATTCCCGGTTCTGGCCGTGCTCGGAGATTGCCGCGCTTACTTGTTACAATCTTTATTCCGCTTACCTTCGCAGCATATTAGACGTAGCACATTAGACAAGGCGGTCTCACAATCATGCAACTTTGGTCTCGACTTTTTATACCCACGCTTCGCGAAGCCCCGGCTGACGCGGAAGTCGCCAGCCACAAATTCCTGGTCCGCGCCGGTTACATACGGCAACTGTCGGCTGGAATTTACAGCTATCTGTACCTCGGCCAGAAGGCCATCCTGAAGATCAGCGACGTAGTGCGGCAGGAGATGAACACGATTGGGCAGGAATTTTATCTGCCGGCGCTGCATCCGCGCGAGATCTGGGAGGCGAGCGGGCGCTGGACGGGCATGGGCGACAACATGTTCCGCCTGAAGGATCGCAAGGGCGCCGATCTTTGCCTGGGCATGACGCACGAAGAGGTGATGACCGACATTGCGCGCAAGGAACTGCGCAGCTACAAGCAGCTTCCGCAGATCTGGTACCAGATCCAGAGCAAATTTCGCGACGAGCCGCGTCCCAAGTCCGGACTCTTGCGGGTGCGGCAGTTCACCATGAAGGACTCCTACTCTTTCGACCTGGACGCCGCCGGCCTCGATGTCAGTTACAAGAAGCATTACGAGGTTTACTGTCGCATTTTCGAGCGTTGCGGGCTGGACTACGTGGTGGTCGAAGCCCATTCCGGCGCGATGGGCGGGTCGCAATCGCACGAGTTCATGGTCTACACCGATGCCGGCGAAGACCTGGTGGCAAGCTGCGCGGCCTGCGGATACGCCGCCAACCTGGAAAAGGCCAGCTCGAAGTTGCCGCCCGCGGAAGATCTGGCCCCCACCGGCGACGGCACGCCGGAGCTGGTGGAAACTCCGGGGACGAAAACCATCGACGAGGTCGCCGCGTTCCTCAAGTATTCGCCTAATAACAACATCAAGTCGCTGGCCTTCATGCTGCACGATGGCGTGTCGCGGGCCGGAGAGGCTATCTGGCGTCCGCTGCTGGTGCTGATGCGAGGCAACGACCAGATGCACGAGTCCAAGCTGGCTTCGGCCCCGGCCGTCGACGGGCGCGAGTTTCGTCCCATGCACGACGAGGAGATCGTGCGCTATTTCGGCTCGCCTGCGGGCTACCTGGGTCCGCTGGGACTGAATCTAGTGCGAATGGTCGAGGATAAAGGCAAGCGCCGCTATACGGGCGAGGCCGGCGATTTCGTCGTCCTGGTGGATGAGGCGCTGCGCGGCCGCAAGAACATGGTTGGAGGCGCCAATCGAGAGGGCTATCACCTTCGTAATCTGACGCCGGATGTCACTTTTCAGCACACTGGCTATGCTGACCTGAGGAGTGTGACCGAGGGGGAAGGCTGCCCCAACTGTGGGCAACCGTTGAAGTTGGGCAAGACGGTGGAAATCGGCCACATCTTCAAGCTGGGATACAAGTATTCGGAATCGATGGGGGCTCGCGTCCTCGATAAGGACGGCAAGGAGGTCACGCCGATCATGGGCAGCTACGGCATCGGCATCGAGCGCATTCTGACCTCCGTGATCGAGCAAAACCACGACGAAAACGGCTTCTGGCTGCCGCCGCGGATTGCCCCGTTTGAGGTTATAGTGGTGCCGACCAACGTAGCGGACGCCAAGCTCTCCAGCGCCGCCCGACAGATTGCTGCCGACCTGGAGGAGGCTGGTTTGGAGGTCCTGCTGGACGACCGCGACGAGCGCCCGGGGGTTAAGTTCAAGGATGCGGACCTGGTGGGCATCCCTTTTAGGATCAATGTGGGGAAAAAGCTTGCTGAGGGAAAAGTTGAGGTGATTACCCGGTCGACGCGGGCAAGCCGCGATGTGATGATTGCCGAGGTTAATGCCGTGGTGGCGGAGTTGGTTCGCTGCGCCGGTTAAGAAATGAGGTTTTATGTTCCGGCTGAAACCACTGCTGATAATAATGATTGTGGGCAGTGCCGTGTACGTCGGCTCAAAAGTAGCACCCGTGTATTACACGTATTACCAATTCCAGAGCGACCTGGAGCAGGCTGCGATGGTCGAGTCATATACGACCAGATCGGAAGCAGACATTCAGCAGTCGGTCGCGACAAGGGGACGAGATTACGGAATCCCCTTAAGGCTTGAGCAGATTCGAGTGCGGCGTGCTGGAAATGAAATTTCCATATCGGCGGAGTACACCATCCACGTTGATCTTCCTATCCACCCAATCGACCTGAAGTTTGCTCCATCGACGAAGAATAAGCGGATCTGAGTTAGCAACCCCAGGGCAGCGTTTACAGTTACAATAAATAAAGACACGCTCCGGGATAGCCGAGAGGATCGAACCCGGGTTTAAGGCTAATGTGGCTCAGTTTGTCAGAGCATCATGGGCCGCTCCACCGGGTTTCCGGGCTGCGGAATATGGAACACATAAAGGTTTTTGTGCAGGACAGGCCCGCGACGACTTACCGTAAGCTCATCCGGTTTTAACATTCCATTGGGCACCTTGCGTGCCAGGGGTGGTATCCGCACTCATAAAAAGTGGCTATAAAAATTAAAATCCCGCACTGGAAACGCACACCGGAGCGCCGAAAAGGTGGCCGGAGTCGCGGTTCTTATCTGACAGATCCCGTCCTGCGTACGGCGGTCGCGGCCTTCATCATCCTGAGCACGGTGATATTCGGCGTCTTCGCGTTCTATCACGTCAAGTACGAACGCATCATCGACCGGCGCATGCGTGGTCCCATCTTCAATACTTCAGCCAGGATTTATGGCCGTGCCGAGGTCGTTCGAGCGGGAGATCACATCGGCATCGAGGAAGTCGCCAACCGATTGCGCGGGGCCGGCTACAGGGAGCAGGAAGACGGGTCTACGGGAATGGGGTGGTTTCGCATCAAGCCGATCTCGCTCGAAATTCACCCGGGCGAGCAGTCGTATCACAGTCCGGATGGCGCGGTCATTCACTTCCTCGGCCACTCGGTTGATCGAATCGAGGGGATCGGCAACAACGCGGGCCAGAGTCTCGACGGCTACGAACTCGAGCCTAAACTCCTCACCCAGCTATTCGAGGGCGAGCAACGAACCAAGCGCCAACTGGTAAAGTTCGACGACCTTCCCAAGGACTTGGTCGACGCGGTCGTTGCGATTGAGGATCGCCGTTTTTTTCAGCACAGCGGAGTGAATTATTGGCGGCTGCTGGAAGCGGCACTGATCGATCTGCGGGCGGGCGGCCACAAACAGGGCGGCTCGACCATCACGATGCAGCTCTCGCGCGGGTTCTTCCTCACGCCCGAAAAGCGGATCAAGCGCAAGCTGATCGAGATTTTGATTGCCCTCGAGCTGGAACAGAAACTCACCAAGAAACAAATCTTTGAGCTCTACGCCAACCAAGTTGACCTGGGACAGCGCGGTTCGTTCACCATCAGCGGCTTTGGCGAGGCGTCGCGGGCTTATTTCGGAAAAGACGTCAAAAATCTTACGCTGCCCGAGGCGGCTATGCTGGCCGGGCTGATTCAGCGGCCAAGCTATCTTTCCCCGTACCGGCATCCCGAGCGCGCGGTGGAACGGCGCAACCTGGTGCTGGAGTCGATGGCCGATACCGGCGCGATTACCCGCGAACAGGCGGACAAGGCGAAGGCTACCTCCCTCAACCTGGCGGCCATGAACGTGGAGTCGAGCGACGCCCCGTACTTTGTCGACCTGGTGAAAGACACGGCGCAGAACTCGCTTGGCGAGCATGATCTCAACGAGCAGGGCTACCGCATTTACACTACGCTTGACCCCGAGCTGCAGCGCGCGGCTGCCGACGCCGTCAGCAGCGGCATGAAGCTGGTGGACGAACAGGTCAAGAAGCAGCGCACGAAACGCGTAAAGGTTGGCACAGGCAGCTCGGCCCACTACGAAACTCACGAGATTCCGGGCCCGATCCCGCAGGTCGCGCTGGTGGCCCTCGATCCTCACAACGGCGAGGTGCTGGCGCTGGTCGGCGGACGCAACTACGGCTTCAGCCAGCTCAATCACGCGGTCGCCAAGCGTCCTACCGGATCGATTTTTAAGCCCTTCGTTTATGCGGCCGCGGTGAATACGGCCATCACAGGCTCGCCTGACAAAGCGTTCACGGCGGCGACTCTCATCGACGATTCACCCACGACGTTCGCCTATGGCGATCAGATTTACGAGCCGCGTAATTACAAAAACGAGTACCACGGACAGGTGACCGCCCGCTTTGCGCTGGCCCAATCGTTGAACAACGCTACGGTAAAGCTGGCGGAGATGGTCGGCTACAACAACGTGGCGGAACTGGCGAGGACGGCGGGAATCGCTTCCGTGAGAGCGACTCCGGCAATGGCGTTGGGAGCCTACGACGCTACCCCGCTCGATATGGCGGGCGCTTACACGGTTTTTGCCAACTCTGGCGCGCGCGTCTCCCCGCAAATGATCAAGTCCGTGCGGGCGCGCAACGGCGACGTGGTGCAGGATTACAGTACCGACAGCAGGCCGGTGCTCGACCCGCGCGTCGCCTACGTCATGACGTCGATGATGGAGTCGGTGATGAACAACGGCACGGCTTACACCGTGCGCGCACGCGGATTCACCGCCCCCGCCGCCGGCAAGACTGGCACATCGCACGACGCCTGGTTTGCCGGATACACGACGAACCTGCTGTGCATCGTCTGGGTCGGATACGACGATTACAGCGACCTGAAGCTGGCGGGCGCTGCGACGGCGGCGCCCATCTGGGCGGAGTTCATGAAGAGCGCCGTTAAGTTGCCGCAATATAAGAACGCCGGCCCATTCCAGCCGCCTTCGGGCGTGGTCGACGTCCACCTCGATAAGGTCACCAATCTGCTGTCGACAAGTTCCTGCCCCAACAGCTACAACGTGGCCTTCGTCGCCGGCACCGAGCCCACCATGACCTGCGACCAGGGAGACGGCCGCAACTTCCTGCAGCGCATTTTCGGAGTCGGTCAGCCGAATCCTACCCCTCCCACGACAAACGGACCGGCCAGGGTCCTTCCCCCAGGCGAGCGAGCGCAAGGGCCGAGCGCACCTCCTGTTGCTCAACCCCCAGCCTCCGCCGGTCAGCCGGAGAAGAAAAAAGGTTTCTTCGGTAAGGTGTTGGGGATCTTCAAGGGAGACGAAGACAAGAACAACGCCGAGAATGGCTCGCCGCGCAATTCGAAGCCGACATCACCAGGGAACAACTAACTAGCCGTTTACGCCGTCAGAGCGCTTCTCCAGTACGTATCCTGACATGAACTCAGACTGTCATGGCGAGCGAAGTCGAGCCGGAGTCCCCAACATGCGTCGTAGTTGCGCATGTTGGGGTGGTCGAGCCATCTTTTGTTTCTGCTGCTGAAAAACAAAGGGTGGCTTCACTCCGCGCCCGAATCGCTTCTTGTTTGCAAATGTAGTGTCGGGTCCGCAGCTTGGATGCGCCGGCCGTCGGTACTCGGCGCTTCGGCCGCCATGACATATTGTTGGAAATTTGGATACACCCACAAGGGGACTGCACTAGGAACCATTGCGGCATCCGTGCGGCGGCATCCTGCCTTGCCGCTAGTGGCGGAATGCCCCGAATTATTTTTGCGCTATCAGGCCCAGATTGCTAACTTTTTGCCGCCGATGGTGTCTAAGAAGACAAACCTCCTGAACTCCTCAGGGGAAACGGTGGCCCGCCGGTCGGATTGCATTGGATCGGTGGGCATTTTTATTTGGTCGAAACTGGTCTAGAACTGGTTGCATAAATATTTCTTTGAAGGGGCGCGGCTTCAGCCGCGCCGCCCAGAGCAGTAATGGTGCGGGCTTTAGCCCCTGAGGAGATTGCCGGTTCTTCCAAAACGCATTTATGCAACCAGTTCTAGTTTGGTGAGCGCTCTCCGATGTAGGCAGCCACCACGCGATCCAGCGTGCCCTGTGCTTTCAGGATGTACTCCACGGCATCGCGCACTGCGCCGTCTCCGCCAACATGCTCGGTGACGATGTGAGCTACCTGTTTGACCGATTCGCGCGCATTGGCCACGGCCATGGCGAGTCCGCAGGCGCGCATCGCGGGCAGGTCGATCACGTCGTCTCCAAGGTAGGCTGCCTGCTCGGCCGTGAGCCCCTCTTTCGTCAGGATTTCCTGCAACGCCGCGAGCTTATCCGAGATTCCCTGGTAGACGTGGTCGATGCGCAGGTCGCGACAGCGAATCCGGACGGTCTCGGAGACTCGCTTGGTGATGATAGCGGTCTTAATCCCGCCTAGTTGGGCCAGCGACATGGCTGTCCCGTCGTGAGCGTGGAAGCCTTTCGCCTCGACCATGCTATCGCTGGAGACGGTATAGCCGCCTTTGTCGGCATACTTCTCCCGGCCTTTGCGAAGCGCTTGCTGCACTTCGGCAGGGGCTGGGAAGAGGTAGATTTTCCCGTCGGTCATGACGCCATCAACATCGAGGATGAGCAGTTTGATCTTCTTTGCGCGTGGTCTGGACATATATCCTATGAAAGCCGCCGGAGATTTTAACTAGATTTTAGCAGCCGGGGCCAACGTAGCAGCGCGACATTTCCAGGCAGCTCCTGGGCGGCTGCTGAAAAACGCGCCGAAGCCCCAAGCGAGGCGCTACGGACTGTGTAAACCACAGAGCTACATCACAATTGCTTTGTCTGCTCACATCAGTCCAAACCTGTTTTTCAGTAGCCTGTCAGGCGAACAGTTGGCGAAACTCGTCGGGCGGCTTAAAATCGGGTGGTGGGAATCTTGCCGGAGCGCCCCTTGGTGGAAGACCCCGCCGCTCACTTGGCCTGAGCGCATGCGCTCGTCCGCGACTGGTTTCTGGCGAAGTTCGCCTCGCCGACGGAACCCCAAATCGAAGGCTGGCCGCCCATCCTGGCCGGGAAAGACACGCTGATCTCGGCGCCCACCGGCTCGGGGAAAACCTTGGCGGCGTTCCTGGCCTGCATCGACCGGCTGGTGCGCAAAGCGCTCGACGGGCGGCTCGAGGATTGCACAGAGGTTCTTTACATCTCGCCGCTCAAGGCACTCGGCAACGACATCCAGAAAAATCTCGAGGTGCCTCTCAGCGAGATTCAGGCCCTGGCAGGGGAGCGTGGGCTGCTGATGCCGACGATTCGAGCCGCCGTCCGCACCGGCGACACGCTGATGCACGAGCGCCGGGCGCTGCTGAAAAAACCGCCTCACATCCTGGTTACCACACCGGAGTCGCTTTACATTCTGCTCACCACGGAAAGCGGGGTGCGCGCCCTGCGGCACGTCGAGACCGTCATCGTCGACGAGATCCATGCCATTGCCGACGACAAGCGCGGCGCTCATCTGGCGCTCTCGTTGGAGCGGCTGGTTCACACCACGCGAACAGCCGGCGGGCCAGTGCGAATCGGGCTGTCGGCAACGCAGAGGCCCATTGAGCTGGTTGCCGGCTTTCTCACCGGAAGCGCGCGTCCGAATCCGGTGATTGTCGACACCGGTCATCGCCGCAAGTTCGACCTTGCGGTGGAGACTCCCGTCAGCGCCTGGGAGCGGCAGATTCTGGCCCGGCGCGTCCTCGACTACGACCCGGCGGTGCTTGACCGCTTCTGCCTGACCGGGGCCGTCGGCTGGGGACGGCTCTCGCCTCACCCGGCGACGCTGGACAATTCCGGGACACAACCCGGCGCTTCTGCCGACGGCGTGATAGATGGCGACGAAGGCAAGCGCAGCCGCCGCGTGGTGCCGACTTCGGTGGCGCCGATCACGTTTTTCCTGCGCGAAGAATGCGACTGGATGCAGTCGCGGCACGAAAGCGATAACGCCGAACTCTCGGTGCGAGGGCTCTCCGCGGTAGCGCGCGAGGTATTCGAGTTCCTGCGAAGGCGCGGCGCATCGTTCTTCGCCGACATCGTGCGCGGCACCGGAAAGCTGAAGGCCGAAGTTGAAACCGGACTCTGGGAATTGGTGGCTGCCGGCCGAGTGACGGCCGACGGCTTCGACAACCTGCGAGCCTTGATCGATCCGCGCAGGCGCGCCGGCCATGGCAACGGGCGCACGGCGCGTCCTCGACATGCTACCGGGCGTTGGTCGCTGCTCTACGCAGACGAGCCGGCGGAACACAACCGCCAGGTGGAAGCGACCTGCTGGATGCTGTTGCATCGCTATGGCGTGGTTTTCCGCGAACTGCTCGCGCGCGAAACCGGCCTGCCGCGCTGGCGCGAATTGCAGGTGGCCCTCCGCCGCCTGGAAGACCGCGGAGAAATTCGCGGCGGACGATTCATCGCAGGCTTTATTGGTGAGCAGTTTGCGCTCCCAGTGGCTGTCGAATCGTTGCGCGAATTGCGGCGGCTGGAGCTGAGCCAGGGCGAGCATGCCGCGCCGGAGTTGATTACCATCTCAGCCGCCGATCCGCTGAACATGGTTGGCATCGTCGTGCCTGGCGAACGCGTGCCCGCCATCTCCGGACGGCATCTGACGCTGCGCAATGGAATCCCCGGCGAGGAACGGCAACCCGCGCCGGTTCCAATCCGCGAAGCCGCAATGTAAGGCGAGCGCGTCGAGCGCAGTTGAACAAGCAATTCGCGACGAGCACGCGTGACGTTTAACGCACGCTCAGAGCTTGTGACTTTTCGGACGGTACCCCACATCTGCCGCAACTAGCAGATGTGGGACTTGGGCGCCAGTCGAACTACCCCACGTTAGCCAAACGCGGGCGAACGTGGGGCACCCGGTTTTTTGAAAGATTCAAAATGACCCGTTACCGCTCGTCGTTAGTTGTTTGACGAACTGCTGCCGGTGCGAGAAAATAGTGAAGTCGCGCTGATCTTTGGCCCTGTAGAGAACCCTCCACCGGGAAGCTCGCGCGACGCCCTCCAAAAGTGGGCCTGTGGCGCAGCTGGGAGCGCGCTTCCATGGCATGGAAGAGGTCGTCGGTTCGATCCCGACCAGGTCCACCAATCATTTTTCAAGGTGGTGTCATTCTGAGCGCCCGAAGGGGAGCGAAGAATCTGCTGTTGCTTTCAGATGCGGGGAAATGCAGATCCTTCGCTCCACCCCAGCAACGGCAAAAGCGGCCGTCGCCGGGGACCCCGGATGCGCTCAGGATGACACTCACCAAAAAATTCCCTGTTAACTGCACAGCGACGGAACTTTCTCCGCGGGAGACTTCATTGAACGGTGCTGAAAGTCTGGTCCATACCCTCTTGAAGAGCGGCATAGACACCTGTTTTGCCAATCCCGGAACCAGTGAACTGCATTTTGTCTCGGCGCTGGACAGGATTCCCGGCATGCGTTGCGTTCTAGGCCTGTTCGAAGGCGTAGTGACCGCCTGCGCCGATGGCTACGCCCGCATGGCGGAGAAACCGGCGGTCACGCTGTTGCACTGCGGCCCCGGCTTGGCGAACGGGCTCGCCAATCTGCACAATGCCCGCCGCGCCTGCACGCCTATCGTGAACATCGTAGGCGACCAGGCGACTCATCATCGGCCATTGGATGCGCTCCTCACCGCGGATACGGAGGGCTGGGCGCGACCCGTCTCTGCCTGGGTTCGAACCGCCGCAAGTGCCGCCGCTGTGGGTTCCGACGCTGCGGTTGCGGTGCAAGCCGCCCGCACGGCGCCGGGTCAGATCGCAACGCTCATCGTGCCGGCTGACGTCGGCTGGAATGAGGGTGGAATCGTGGCGGAGTCATTGCCGGTTCCTCGACAGCCACAGGTCGCTCCTGGCATCGTGCAGCAGATTGCCACTCTGCTGCGGCGTGGAGAGCCGACTGTGCTGTTTCTTGGCCGGGGGGCACTGCGCGCCCAGGCGCTTGAGGCCGCACAGCGGATCGCCGCGGCGACCGGCGCGCGGCTGATGGCGCAGCAGGCGAACCCACGCATCGAGCGCGGACAAGGCAGGGTTCCCATCGAACGTTTGCCCTATGCGGTGGAACCTGCCATAGCGGCGCTGGCCGGCATTGGTCACCTGGTGTTAGTGGGAGCAGTCCAGCCGGTGGCCGTCTTCGCGTATCCGGACAAGCCCGGCTATTTGTACCCGGCGGATGCTCAGGTGCATGTGCTCGCCCGGCCGGAGCAGGACCCGCTCCATGCTCTACAGGCGCTGGCGGATGAATTGAGCGCTCCGCCCGTGCCGCTGCCCGACCTGGGTCCTGTCCCGGAGCCAGCACGTGGCATCCCGACATCGGAAGCTGTTGGGCAAACGATTGCCGCGCTCATCCCTGAACAGGCCATCGTCGTGGAAGAGGGAGTGAGCTTCGGCCGATCTTTCTACGCCAAAACACGCGCTGCCGCACCGCATGACTGGTTGCAAATCACGGGTGCTGCGATCGGTATCGGGCTGCCTCTAGCCACGGGTGCGGCGATCGGCGCGCCCGAGCGGCGGGTGATTTCGTTACAAGCCGACGGGGCCGCGATGTATACGTTGCAGGCACTGTGGACGCAGGCGCGCGAGCGGCTGAACGTGACTACCGTCATCCTGGCGAACAGAAAGTATGCGATCCTGTTGCACGAACTTGCCAATCTTGGCGTTCGGCCTAGCGCCATTGCCCAGCGCATGATGGACCTGGGCGACCCGGACCTGGATTGGACACGCATCGCCAACGGGATGGGCGTCGAAGCGGCGCGGGCCGAAAGTTGCGAACAACTCGCTGACCTGCTGCGGCAGTCACTGCACCGCACCGGGCCGTTTCTGATCGAACTCGTCATTTGAGGCGCATCGCGCACTCGGTTCTTGGCCCTGACTCCACATCAGGAACTGGGCGACCAGATTCCTGGAGTGCAATGGCTAGATATTCGAGCGCCATCGCGTTAATGTGGTGTGGCCCCAACCAATTCGAATATTATTGAGGCATCATTTTACTTCTGAGTTAACCTGATCCGCGCGATCTTGATGCCTGGGTTTCTCTTCTCTTCGCCTGAACACACTAGCGATCCAGGTTCAAAAGGAGTTTTCCCATGGCGCACGCTCTATTAGAGAAGCTTTTTTCGCTCGACGGCAAAGTAGCATTCATAACCGGCGGTTATAGAGGCATCGGCCTCACCATGGCCGAGACCTACGCCGCGGCGGGAGCCAACGTTGTACTGGCTGCACGCAACCTGGAAGGATGCCGGACAGCCGCCGGCAAGATCGCTCGGACTTATGGCGTCAAAGCGGCCGCCAAGGCCCTCGACGTCCACGATTCCAAGCTGGTCGACAGCGTTGTCAAGGCGGTCGCGGAGGAGTTTGGGACGATAGACATACTGGTGAATTGCGCGGGAATTTCGGGCAGCGAGAAACCGGTCCTGAAGATGACCGACGAGGACCTGGATGATGTCATGAACGTGGATTTTCGCGGCACCTTCCTGGTCTCGCGCGCGGCCGGACAAATCATGGCCCAGAGGAAGAGTGGCCGGATTATCAATGTCGCCTCGATTCTGGGCAAGATTGCCACCCGCAACATGGCCGGCTATTGTGCGAGCAAGGCTGCGGTCCTTCAACTGACCAAGGTAATGGCGCTTGAACTGATGCGGGACAATGTGCAGGTCAATGCCCTCTGTCCGGGCTACATCTTGACCGATATCAATAAAGACTTCTTTGCCTCCGAAGCGGGCCAGAAGATGATCAAGAAGATGATTCCTATCAATCGCGTCGGCGAGCTTTGCGAACTGCAGTCGATCTCGCTCTTCCTGGCTACCTGCCCTCCATTCATGACGGGCGGGGAATTCTATATGGACGGTGGACACACAATTGTCTAAGTTCGTCGATAATAGGAATATCGGATAATCTCAATAACGGACGACCGGCCCGCTCCGGGCGTGATCGCCGCAACCGTATCAGGGTGGGGGAATGCTATGAAGATAAGAACCAAGCAAGAGTACGTCGAGAGTTTACGAAGTCAGCCGGTCAACATCTACTTCATGGGCAAGAAGGTTAAGGATCGCAGCACCTTCCCGGCATTCATTCCCCACATTAACTGTGCAGCTAAGACCTATGAAATGGCGCTCATGCCCGAGTATGAAGAGCTGCTCACGGCCAAGAGCCATCTCACGGGCAAGAAAATCAGCCGCTTCACACACATTCACCAATCGGTGGATGACCTGATAAAGAAGGTGCAGATGCTAAGGGCCATCGCTCACGAGACGGCCAGTTGCTTCCAGCGCTGCGTGGGGTTTGACGCGCTCAATGCGCTCTACATTACGACCTTCGAGATGGACGAGAAGTACGGCACGACATACTCCGCCCGCCTGCGGAAGTACCTGGAAAGAATCCAGGAAGAGAACTTCATGCTGGTCGGCGGCATGACCGACGTCAAGGGAGATCGCTCCAAGCGTCCAAGCCAGCAGGCAGACCCGGATATGTACACTCGCGTCGTCGAGAAAAGGGCTGACGGCGTTGTCGTCCGCGGGGCCAAGGCTCATCAGACGGGGGCTGTCAACAGCCACGAGATCATGATCATGCCAACCCAGGCCATGCAGGAAGGCGATGAAGCGTACGCCATTGTCGCGGCCATTCCGCTTGATTCCAAGGGCATCACCATGATCTTCGGCCGCCAGAGCAACGACGAGCGCAAGACCCAGGGTATCGATTCGGGTAATCCCGAGTTCGGCATGGTAGGCGGCGAGGCCCTTGTCATTTTTGAGGATGTATTCGTCCCCTGGGATCGCGTTTTCATGTGTGGTGAAATCGATTTCACCGGCCCGCTGGTTGAAAGATTTGCCACCCTGCACCGGCAGAACTATGGCGGCTGCAAAGGCGGAGTTTCGGACGTGATGATCGGGGCAGCAGCTCTAACCGCCCAATATCAGGGCACTCTCGGCGCTTCGCACATCAAAGACAAGCTCGTCGAGATGCTTCATCTTGCGGAAACCGTTTACGCCGGCTCGGTGGCGTGTTCGGCATTGGGCTCCAAAACAAAGAGCGGCTCATACTATCCCGATCCACTCATGGCCAATTGCACCAAGCACAACATCACGCGCTTCATTTACGAAATCGCCAGACTGGCTCAGGATATCGGAGGCGGCATCATGGCAACGCTTCCGGCCGATGCGGATCTGAGAAGCCCGGAGATCGGCAAGTACGTAGAGAAATATCTAAAAGGGGTGGAGGGGGTCTCGACCGAAACCCGCATGAAAGCCTTGCGGCTGCTGGAGAATATGACCGCGGGCACCGCGCTGATCGAGAGCATGCATGGCGCCGGCTCGCCGCAAAGCCAGCGGATTATGTATCAAAGGCTCGGCAAGCTTGGCGAGAAAATGAAGATGGCCAAGAAGATTGCCGAGATAGCGGAGTAGTCGCAGTCCGGCAACCGCCTGGCGATTCCCGGGCGGATCGAACAAAATGAAGATCGAGGCCAGCATGAAGAGGGAGCGTGTTCTCGTTACCGGCGGCGCTAATGGGATCGGTCGTGCCATTGTTGAGCGAAGCAGGGCGGATGGCTACGAGCCGATAGTGATCGATCTGGTAGGGGATGGCATTCGAGCGGATCTGTCAGATCCAAAACAGACAGCGCGCGCCCTCGAAGCCGCATTGCGTGACGGTCCCATCACCCGATTGGTCAATAATGTCGGTGTGATCCGCCCGGGCACAGTCGAGGACCAGACACTGGAGGATTTTGACCGAGTGATGTCGCTCAACCTGCGTTGCGCGATGCAATGCGTGCAGGCGCTCTTACCCGGCATGAAGGAGGCCAAATTCGGGCGCATAGTGAACATGTCTTCGCGGGCAGCGCTCGGCAAGGAGTTGCGGACCGCCTATGCGGCCAGCAAGGCCGGATTGCAGGGCATGGCCAGAGTCTGGGCACTGGAATTGGGCCAGTACGGCATTACTGCCAATGCGGTCGGTCCCGGCCCGGTTCGGACCGAATTATTTGAACGCGGGAATCCCCCTGACAGCCCGCGCACACAAGCCATTATCAATGCCGTTCCGGTGCGGCGCATCGGTTTGCCCGAAGACGTCGCGCACTCCGTCTCCTTCTTACTGGATGCGCGCAGCGGATTCGTTACCGGACAGGTGTTGTACGTCTGTGGCGGCCTGACAATTGGCGCTGCCGGAGCATGAGCAACACTGCTCGCTTTGTCGACCAATCCACTTGAATTCAGAAAGGCCACTGCATCAGCGATATCGCTCAGTGAAAGTTGCTGCTTGTTCGTAAGCAGAGTTGCTGGCTGACTAGCCAAGCGATGAACTCTGGATTGTTATGCGCCCCATCCTGTCCGCCTTGGATTTCACAAACTCTAAAAAGGTGCGCTAAACGTGGCAGAAATTGGCAGTCGGATGCGCCGAATATGAACTTTTGTTCATCAGTCAGCAGCTCAGCTTTTGCGCCTTTGCAAACCATGTTCCGCGCCAACTCTCGCGTTTTACTCGGGCCAACAGCATTGAACAGCAGCTTTGTCCAAAGTGGCTGCTAAAGTGCAACGGCTCTTGCGAGGGGTTCCTATGTCTGGCTTTCGAAGCGTCTGCAAACGGCAACTGATTTTAGGGCTGTTGATTTTGGGGGCAACCTTTTGTGTCCCTGTATCCGTGTTGGCGGCTGGCGTGATTACGGTGAACACGCCGGCAAACGGAGCCACCGTAACCGTTCCGTTCGACGTGAACTTTACATACGGCGCCACTGCTACCTATACCAAGCTTTGGATCGATGGGGTCGCAATCATCTCCGAGCACAACGGGAGCGCCTTCGATTACACGGTCACGTCGCTCGCCGTGGGGTCGCATACCTTGTCGCTGCAGGCGCATGATGCCGGCAGCAATACAACCATTAGCGTTCACGAAACGATCACGGTTTCTTCCACTCCTCCGCCCCCTCCGCCGACCGTAACCGTGACCCCGCCGTCGCAGACAATCCTCGAAGGAAACTCGTACACTTTCAATTCGAACGTCTCCGCCAACTGGTCCGTGTCCGGCGACGGCACTATCCCGACTTGCACTACCGCCGCCACCTCTTGCGTCTTTGTTGCCGGCGCTACGCCTGGACCCGCAACGCTTACGGCGACAAGCGCTGCTGATTCCACGCAATCGGCCGGTGCGACCATCACCGTCAGTGCTCCGGCGGTCGCCGGCAGCACGGCGGTTCTCACCTCCCATAATGATCAGTTCCGCAGCGGGGCGAACACGGCGGAAGTCCTGCTGAACACGACCAATGTCAATCAGAATAACTTCGGATTGAAGTACTCATACGCGGTGGACGGGCAAATCTACGCGCAACCGCTCTACATGCCAAATGTGCCGATCAACGGCGGAGCCACTCACAATGTGGTCTTTGTCGCCACGGAGAACAATACCGTGTACGCCTTTGACGCCGATGGACTGAGCCCATCCGCGCTCTGGTCGCGCTCGCTGGGCAAACCGCACCCGGTCAGCGGAAGCTCGACAGGCACGCCTATTTATCCTTCGGTTGGAATCACGGGCACGCCCGTAATCGATCCCGCGACAAACACAATGTACGTGCTGGCGGTGACGACTTCGGGATATCAGCTCAGTGCTCTCGACGTTACCAGCGGCCAGCCCCGCACGGGCAGTCCCGTGACGCTGACAGCATCGGTCAAAGGAACGGGGCTCGGCAGTTCGAACGGTGTTCTCTCATTCCCCCACGGTTGTTACCAGCGCCCCGGACTGGCGCTAACCAGCGGCAACGTGTACATAGGCTTTTCGTTTTGCCATCAGGGCTGGCTGTTTGCCTACGACGCCTCGACGCTGCAACGGAAAGCCGTGTTTTGCGCGACACCTAATGGCAAAGGCGGAGGAATCTGGATGGGCGGCGGCGCGCCGGCCGTGGATTCTGACGGCTATATATACGTGATTACTTCAGACAACGACGGCGATCCTGAGAGTATCTACGAGGACGCTTTCATGAAGTTCAACCCCGACCTCACGGTCGCCGATTATTTCCAGACTTCCATCGATCCCACGCTGATCAAGAACGACGCCGATCAGGGCTCCGGAGGCGTCATGATCCTGCCGGATAATTCTTCGACCGGCGCCCCGCATCAATTGATCGGCGGCGGCAAAGACGGGTACATGATCGTACTCAATCGCGACAACCTCGGCAAAGAACATGCCAGCGACCTCGCGATCCAGGAGATCAAGACCGGCGTCGGGAAATACAGCAATATCTTCAGTTCGCCCGCCTTCTGGAACGGCACCGTCTACTATCACCCGGAAAACGATACGCTGCATCTGTTCAATTACAACTCGGGAACCGGACTACTGGCTACGTCTCCGGCAAAATCGGGATCGGCCGTTTACGGCTGGCACGGCGCTACGCCTTCCATCTCGGCCAACGGAACGAGCGATGGAATCGTGTGGGAGATTGAGCAGACAGCCTGGAAGACCGGCGGCCCGGCGGTACTGCACGCCTATGACGCGCTGAGCGCTACCGAGCTTTACAACAGCAGTCAGGCGGGAAAGCGCGATACGGCCGGCCCGGCGGTGCGTTTCACCGTTCCCACCGTGGCAGACGGCAAGGTGTTCGTTGGAACAGCCAACCAACTGGATATCTACGGCCTGCTCTAGAGTAGTGCGTCAAACAAATGGGCCGTTATTTGAAGGCGGCTTGCACCCTCTTGCGGATGTCATCCTGAGCGAACCGGGGTCCCCGGCGACGGCCGCTTTTGCCGTCGCTGGGGTGGGGAAGCGAAGAATCTAGGCATTTTTCCTGCACCGAAATACATAGATTCTTCGCCTGCGCCTGAATAGCTTCTTGCTTGTCGAACGCAACGTCGGGCCGGGGCCCCCGACAAGCCCGTTGTTGGCTTGTTGGGGTGGAAGGGTACGCAGCTTGGCTGCTCCAGCCACGGGCGCTCGGTGCTCCGGCTCAGAATGACATCTTCCTAAGTTATTCGACTTGTGATGCACTCCACTAGCTAGCTGCTGTGAAAAAGTAGCCTGTACCACTACCGAAATCCAAACTGGTTCACTACCGCAATTTGGGAGGCGGAAACCTCGGGTCGCCAAGTCTGTCACTCGCGATTACAATCTTCGTGTTCTCTATTTTTATTCTTATCTTTTCGCCGTAGAGTTCGAGTCGGCGTGGAGTTGCGAAACGATCTGACTGATCGGGAGGAGATTGCATGTTAAAAGGACGCAGGGCAATCGTTACCGGTTCAACTACTGGAATTGGCCAGGGCATTGCGAACGCGCTTGCCGCCGCTGGTTGCGCGGTTATGCTGAACGGCTTCGGCGAAGCCGCCGAGATCGAAGCGCAACGCGCTGAAATGATCCGACGCTACGGCGTGGAGGTGCTCTACAACGGCGCTGACCTGGCCAAGCCCGAAGATTGCGAACAGCTTGTGCGCGACACGGAGAAGCGGCTGGGCGGTGTGGACATCCTGGTCAATAACGCGGGAATCCAGCACATCGCGCCCATCGAGGACTTTCCTATAGAGCGCTGGCAGGCGGTGATCGCCGTGAACCTTTCGTCCTTCTTCTACACGATGCGGGCCGCGCTACCTTGCATGAAGGCGCGCAACTGGGGACGGCTGATCAATATTTCCTCGGCCCACGGCCTGATTGCCTCGACCAACAAGTGCGCCTATATAGCAGCCAAGCACGGCATCCTGGGTCTGACGAAGGCGGTGGCGCTGGAAAACGCAAAAACCGGCGTTACCTGCAACGCAATTTGCCCGGGTTGGGTGCTCACCGAGTTGGTCAAAAAGCAGATTGCGTTGCGGGCGCAGACGCAAGGCATCTCGTACGAACAAGCGCAGCAGAACCTTATCGCCACCGAACCCACGGGACGCTTCAGCACGCCCGAGGAAATGGGCGCACTGGCCGTCTTCCTGTGCGGCGAGCACGCCGGCAATATCACCGGCGCAAGTTTCTGCTCCGACGGCGGCTACACGGCGCAATAGAGACGCCGATCGAGTTCACGGCAGCAGTCGCTGGGACCGTCCTGCTGCCTTGGCTGTAATTTTGTTCGCAATAGCGCCCTGCGGCGATTGCAACACTCCGGGTTACGCCTACCCGTGCCCTCCAAACCTAGGGGCAAGCCCGGCGTTTTTGAGTCCGCTTCAGGTACTTTCCTCACCGTCGTAAGGTGCTTGCCGTAACTCGTTTTACGCCCAACTGACATAAGTTCTCATCCAGAGCCCGTTGCATTCGGGGTCCCCGGCAAGCGCTTTGGCGTTTGCTGGGGTGAGATGACGACCGGGCTCTGGATAGAACAGCATGAGAAAGTCAGTCATAGTTCTTCTCGCGGTATTGGCAATGAGCTGCGCGGCGAGCGCCCAGGAAGCAGTCACGACCACACCGGCAGCAGACGCGAGCTCATCCAGGGACTTCACGGTTTTTGTCGCTGGCCTGAACGCTATGCCGTCTTCGCCTGTCGTTTTGCCGGTATCCGGCACAGCTTCCACGCTGTCGGCAACGAATTCCATGGCATCATCCGGCGCATTCGCGCCCATTGTTGCCGTCGCCCCGGCCACCAGGGTAGCGCCCTCCGCGGCGGAAGGTCCCGCGAAACATCCGTTCCTGGACAAGCCCAATCTCGCGATCTTTGCTGCGCTCGTCGCGGCACGCACCATGGACCCGATTTCGACCTGGCAGTTCCGCCGTCACGGATTGAATGAATCTGAGTTGTCGAATGGATTCGTAGACAACAAGCCGCTTTTCGCCACCTACTCCGCCTCGCTTGTCGCCGGACAGATATCGACTTCCTACGTGTTCCACCGCCTCGGCTGGCACAAGGTGGAGCGCCTCAGCGCGATCATACACACCGCGGTCGTCACCGAAGCGGTTGCACACAACTACCGCATCGGCTCAAAACATTAGACCATTTTAGCGAAAGGTGTAGTTGTCAAAGCAGCCGGGCGTCTTTCAGCCCGGCGGTGAACGCGGGATACCCTAATTCCTAAACCGCTCTGGATCGGAAGACGCCGACTGTGGAACCGCCGCTACACGGCTTTGTGTGCGGAGCTGTTCCTGGCTGGTTTGCTCTGGGGAGTGGTCTTGGGTTCCACTTTGTGGTTCTGCGCCTTGGTGTCCTGGTGAGTCACCAGCAGCGCCTCGAGTTGACGTAGCAGGTCGGGCGTATTGACGGGTTTGACCAGCAGCGAGTGCGCCCCGCGAGTCTGCCAGTCATTGCCAAGCGACGGGTAAGCGGTGAGGATGGCGGTAGCCGGATTGTATTTCTGTTGGCGGGCGGCATGAATAACGTCATAACCGGCGGTTTCGCTCTCCATCCGCATATCGGTGATGACCATCTCGAATTCGGCGACTTGCAGCTTTTGTTTCGCTTCCTTTGCCGAGGCGGCGGTGGCAACTTCAAACCCGTTTAATTCCAAAACAGCCTTCAGGGTCAACAATATCGCCAGTTCATCGTCGACTAGCAAAATTCGACGTTTCATTCGCAGCCCCCAATGATCCTTGTAGTCGGTTCGCTTCAGCGTCGCAGCGCAACTCTTAAAGTAGTATCTTATCGTTTTCGGCGTGATTCCGGATTAATTCTCGATACGCCGACCGCGCTGGCACCCCACCGGGGCGTAAAGAGCGGTTGTTATAATAACTCCAGTGGGCACCTTCTTTGTAGAAAACTTCGGATGCCGCGCCACCCAAGCCGACGGAGCCGCCATGGAGCGCGATCTCCTGGAAAAAGGCTTGACGCGCGCGCCGGCAACCGCCGCAGCGGAACTGGTGGTGCTCAACACTTGTACAGTCACCACCTCGGCCGATCATGACGCCCGCGCCACCATCCGCCGCATCCATCGCGAAAACCCCGGAGCCAGGATCATTGTAACCGGTTGCTACGCGCAGCGCGCGCCGGACGAATTGGCGTCGCTGCCCGGCGTCTCCTTGGTGGTGGGAAACTCGCACAAGTCCCAGCTTGCGCATATCGCTGTCGAGCACGCAGCTCAACTGGCGCAGGCTGAGGCTGGGTCCCCGGCAGGCGGATTCGTTCCACTGGCGACGCTGCATGCGACGGCGCAAGATAGCGCGCAGACTTTTGCGCGCGACGCGCCGCCCTTTGACGACGAGAAAGCTCCGGCGGAAATTATCGTGGGCGATATCTTCGCACACACGGAGCTGACTGCCGCGCCCGTCTTCGAAGCCGATACCAGTGCGCGAATAGATCGACAAGCTGGACACGAGCGAGGAGGCGATGGCGACGCACGCGGATTCGCGGGCGCAGGCGCCAGCGAAAAAACGCGCCCCAACCTGAAGGTGCAGGACGGCTGCAACAACCGCTGCTCCTTCTGCATTATTCCGTTTGTTCGTGGCAAGAGCCGGTCGCTGAAAATGGAGCAGGTACTCGCCAGCGTTCGCCAGTTGGTGGCCAGCGGATCCCGCGAAATTGTGCTCTCGGGCATCAACCTTGGCCGTTGGGGACGAGACTTTCCACCGCTGCTGCCCGGCGATAGCACTCCGCAACGCGTGCGCTTTGTCGAGTTGCTGCGTGCGATCCTGGCGGAGACTATGGCGGAAAAAATTCGCATCAGCTCGGTCGAACCGATGGACTGGAGCGATGAGCTGATCGATCTGGCGGCCTCCTCGCCGCGCATCTGCAAGCACGCGCACGTCCCATTGCAGTCGGGCAGCGACCGCGTCTTGCGGCAGATGCATCGCCGTTACCGTCCCTGGCACTACGCCGATCGTATCCTGAAGATTCGGCGAGCCATGCCCGATGCCGCCATAGGCGCCGACGTCATGGTTGGGTTCCCGGGCGAAACCGACGACGACTTTGAGCAGACGCGGGCGCTGATCGAGAGCCTGCCGTTCACTTATCTGCACGTTTTTACCTATTCCTCGCGGCCCGGCACTCCCTCCGCCGCCATGCCGTCGCAGGTTCGCGGCGATGTGGCGCATGATCGCAACCGCATCCTTCGTGAGCTGGCGGCACAGAAGAAGCGGCAGTTTCAGGAAGGGTTCGTCGGACGTACGCTGGAGGCGATTACGCTGACGCACGTGGACCAGCAGGAGAGATTCACCGAGGCGCTGACCGGCAACTATCAGAAGCTCTGGGTCGAGGGCGTTCACGAGGCAAATCGCGCGATCCTGGCGCGGATTGTCGGGATTGAGGCTGACGCGCTGGTCGGACGGATAGAAAGCTAACAACATTCAGGGACGATGGATTGGCCGCGGGGTCGATGCGGTGATCTCCGCGAACGTGATGACCTCTACTCTGGGCATGCTATAATCGGGCGATTTCCATCCATCGGAGGACCGTATCGATAAACGTTTCATTCGTACCAATGAGCGCATCAGGGCTCGCGAAATTCGTGTGATCGATGATCAGGGCGAGCAGCTCGGCATCATTCCACCCTTCGAGGCGCTCAAGATTGCAAAAGAGAAAGGGCTCGACTTGGTTGAGATTTCACCGACGGCGCAGCCGCCGGTATGCCGCATCATGGATTACGGCAAGTTTCTCTACCAGGAGGAAAAGAAGGAACGCGAGGCCAAGAAGAAACAGACGCGGATCGTCGTCAAGGAAGTGAAATTCCGCATCAACGTCGACGATCACGACTACGAAACCAAGAAGAATCACGTGGTTCGCTTCCTGGAAGATGGAGACAAGGTGAAGGCAACCATCTTCTTCCGGGGCCGCGAAATGACGCGGCAAAGCTTAGGACGCGAAATTCTGGAAAGGCTCATCAAAGATCTCGGCGACAAGGCTATCGTTGAGTTCCGGGCACGGCAGGAAGGCAACACCCTGCATTTGATCCTGGCTCCTCCAAAAACGAAATAAAGGTTTTCCGAGCAAAGCCTGCTCCAGCGAGAAAGCCGCCCGCCGAACCCCAGGGACTTGGCGGAAAGGGCTCTCTTGTGTTTTCATAGATATAGCGGCGGCAGCTTTCGACCGCCGACAGGGACTCTTATGCCTAAGATTAAGATGAAGACGCACAGCGGCGCTGCCAAGCGCTTTAAGAAGACGGCGACTGGCAGGGTAAAGCGCGGACACGCTTTCCAACGCCACATCCTGACTTCGAAGGGCACCAAGCAAAAGCGCCAGGCCGATATGCCCGGCATGGTTTCAAAAGCTGACCAGCCCAAGGTTAAGCGGATGATTCCGTACTAGACCAGTTAGCGAAAGGTGTAGTCGTCAAAGTAGCCGGGCGCTTTCAGCCCGGCGGTGAACGTGGAATACACTAATTCGTAAACTGTTAGAGTTTGCCGGTCAGGCAGTTGCCTGACGGGCGTTAACTGCCCCCAATCTGATCTTTGGGACTTGCCGCCGGATGAATCGTCCGGGAAAGCGCGTGAAGAGGCCAATAGCTGACATGGCTCCTGCCTCCAGCCGCTTAATCCCAGCCACCGCCCAGCGGAGGTCATGGGAGCCCGGAAACGGGAACATCAAAAGGAGAATAAATGCCTCGCGTTAAACGTGGAACCAAGCGCCGCCAACACCGCAAGAAGATACTCGAGCGGGCATCCGGTTATTTCCTGACAAAATCGAAGCTGTACCAGGCTGCACAGGAGCAGGTACAGCGCGGGTTGAAGACCGCATTCGTCGGCCGCCGCCAGAAGAAGCGTCAGTTCCGCTCGCTGTGGATCGTGCGCATCAACGCCGGTTGCATTCGGAACGGCATCAGCTACAGCCGCTTCATCAACGGTCTCAAGAAAGCCGGAATTGAGCTCGACCGCAAGATCCTCGCCGATCTGGCGGTCAATGACGCCGCGGGCTTTGCTTCGCTGGTCGAACAGGCCAAGGCCGCCGCTGTCGCCGCGTAGTTCACGATCGAGGCTGAGCACTTCGGTTCATCTTCATTATGGGCGGCCGGCAGGGCCGCCCATCGTGCATTAGTCGCAAACGGATAGACTGGGTTGCATCAACCTCGTCGCTCTCCCGATGTCATGCTGAGCGGAGTGGAGCGAATCACGGACGCGAATAATAATCCCGCTTTAGGAGTGTCATGCTAAAAGTTTGTGACTTTTTCGGACGGTGCCCCACATCTGCCGCAGTTAGCAGATGCGGGACTTGGACACCAGTCGAACTACCCCACGTTAGCCAAAAGCGGGCGAACGTGGGGCACCAAGCCGAAAGATTCATCAATAAAGCCTGGAGCGGCGCGGGTTGGGACAGTCTCCTGGGATTCTTCGCTTCGCTCAGAATGACATTCTGGAAGAGGTACTCGTAAGGTACTTGCCATGTACTCCGTCCCTAAACTCGAAGACTACTCGCCAGAGGCGCTGGATAAGGCTTCGCGGGAGTTGCTGGCGGCGCTGGAGCAGGAAAGCGCGGCGCTCTTCAACGAAGCCGAGTGGAAGGCCTTTCGCGATCGCTGGATGGCGCGTAAGAACGGCATCCTCACGCAGATCAATGACATTTGGCTGAAAGCTGCGCCCGCCGTCAGCAAACGCCAGGCCGGGCAGCAGGTCAATCAGCTCAAGCAACAGGTCGAGGCAAAGGTCGAGCAACTATTGCTTTCCGTCCAGGCCCGCTCTCGAAAGGAGCTGCCGCCCCTTTCTGCGGAACACGCCAAACAAAGAGCGACCTCATACGCAATCGAGGCCGAGCGCATCGACGTAACCCTGCCCGGCATTCATCGCGAGTTGGGCGTGCGCCATCCGGTACTGCGGACGATGGATGAGATCGTCGCCGTTTTTGTCGCCATGGGTTATTCCGTTGCCGAAGGGCCGGAGGTCGACAGCGACTACTACAATTTTGAGGCGCTAAACTTTCCGCCCAACCATCCGGCCCGCGATACGCAGGACACGCTCTTCATCGCCGGGCAGGAGCGGCGTCCGCAGCGCGACCGCCTGCTGCTGCGCACGCACACCTCTCCGGTGCAGATTCGCACCATGGAGCGCCTGCGGCCTCCCGTGCGCGTGATTTGCCCCGGCAAGGTACACCGCAACGACGCGCCCGACGCCACGCACTCGCCCGTCTTCCATCAGCTCGAAGGGCTCTGCGTGGATACCAATATCACCTTGGCCGACCTTAAGGGAACGCTCGACCACGCCATGAAGGCTATGTTCGGCAGCTCGGTCAAAACCAGTTTTCGCCCATCGTTTTTCCCTTTCACGGAACCGAGTCTCGAGGTGTCGATCTCTTGTCCCTTCTGCGGCGAAAAGGGCTGCAACAAGTGCAAGGGCAGCGGATGGATCGAGTTGCTCGGCTCGGGAATGGTCGACCCCGCGGTCTTCGGCTTTGTCGGTTACGACCCGGCAAAGTACAGCGGCTTCGCCTTCGGCATGGGCATCGAGCGCATGACGATGCTGCGTTACAACATCGATGATATTCAGCAGTTCTTTTTGGGAGACGTGCGCTTTCTGGAGCAGTTCTGACGCGCGCGTTCCGCACAACGTTGCGACGAAATAAGAGTCATGAAGATCAGCCCTACTTGGATTCGCGACTTTATCAATCCGCCGGTCGATGACCGCAAGCTGGCGGAAGACTTGACGGCCACCGGCACCGCCATTGAAGGCTTCTATCAACCCCAACAAGCTAACAGCGGGCCTGGAAGCGGCGACGGCAATGAGCTCGTCTACGAAGCCGAGGTTACGACCAACCGCGTCGATGCCATGAACCACTACGGAATCGCGCGCGAAGTTTCGGCGATCTACGACCTCGACTTGAAGCCGATTGCTCCCAAGCTGCTGGGTGCTTCCACCCCAGCAACGGCGAAAGCGGCCGGCGCCGGGGGCTCCGCGCAGCCGGTCTCCGATTTCAAAATCGAGATCGAAGATGCGCAGGGCTGTGCGCGTTACACCGCGCGCATCGTGCGCAACGTAAAGGTTGGGCCCTCGCCGGAGCACATCGTGCACCGCCTGGAGCTGATTGACCAGCGCTCGATCTCCAACGTGGCCGATGCCACAAATTACGTTCTCAATGAGCTTGGCCAGCCGACGCACGCCTTTGACCTGGACAAACTGCAGGGCGGCAAGATCGTCGTCCGGCGCGCTCGCGAGGGCGAAGTGCTGAAGACCCTGGATGGCGTCGAGCGCAAGCTGAACACGCACGACCTGGTGATTGCCGATGCGTTTCGAGCCGTGGCGCTGGCCGGCATCATGGGCGGTTTTGACACCATGATCACCGAGCAGACGCGCAACGTGCTGATCGAGTCGGCCTGGTTCGATCCGGCGGCGATTCGCCACACTTCGCGGCACTTGGGCATGCATACCGACGCCTCACATCGCTTCGAGCGCGGCGCGGATTTCGGCAATACACCTTTGGCCTGCGCCCGTGTGGCTGAACTGGTGCAACAAACCGCCGGCGGCTGCGCGTCTATCGAAAGTCCGTCCGCGGCGCACCCGGTGGTAGAAGCGGAGATTGATGCCCTGGCGCGGCGCGTGGAGCGTCCCCAACTCCATCTGCGTCAGCGCGAGGTGCAAAGAATTCTCGGGGTTGACATCCCCGGTAACGAGATCGCGCGCATCCTGAGCCGGTTGGGCTTCCAGGTAACGACACCCGGAAATCTTGCGGTTGATTCCCTGCCCCAACCAGCCAAGGCGGTTCCCGCGGGCGCCGAATTCGTCGTCGAGGTCCCGACCTGGCGGCTCGACGTTGACCGCGAGATCGACCTGATTGAAGAGGTCGGCCGCATTTACGGCTATCTCAAGCTGCCCAACACGCTGCCGGCCTTTGCCGGAGCCGTTATTCCGCTGCCCAATGCCGAAAAGCAAGCCACACTCCGGCAGCGGCTGCTGGCGCTGGGTTACAACGAATCGATTTCTTCGACGTTCATCTCCGCCGAGGAAGTGCGCGCCTATTCAACCGGCCAGCCGGTGCGGCTGGAGAATCCGCTGAGCGAGGAAGCGGCCTGCATGCGGAGTTCGCTCGTGCCCGGCATGGTAAACCAGATCGCCTACAACCTCAATCGCGGCAACACGGACGTGAAGCTGTTCGAGGCGGGCGACATCTTTGAAATGGTGGGCGAGCGCGTCGACGAAAAACGCAGCATCGCGTTCGTGGCAACCGGCGCGGTCGGAGGCAGCCTGCACGGCAAGCCTGAGGCTTACACGTTCTATGACATGAAGGGCGATCTGGAGGCACTGCTCTCGCAGTTTGAGCATGGGACGCTTTACTTCGACCAGCACACGCCCGCGTATCTCCACCCCGGGGGCTCGGCGCGCGCCGTGATGGACGGCACGATGGTTGCGCGCTTCGGGCAGGTGCATCCTGACCTGGCCACGGCGCGCAAACTGCGCCAGCCCGTGTACGTCGCGGAGATTCTCGTCGAGCGCCTCTTCCAGCGCGAGTTGCGCCAGCCGAACTACCGTCCCGTGCCCCGCTTCCCTGCCGTGGACCGCGACTTCTCCTTCCTGTTCGATGCGGCTGTTGTCTTCGAGCGTATTCAGCAGGCGGTGGAGGCCTTGGGCATTCCAGAGCTGCGGGAGTTCAGGCCGGTGGAGATTCTGCGCGGCGAGCAGAGCAGTACAAACGTTCCTTCGAACAAGTACGCCATTCTGCTGCGGGCGCGCTTTCAGTCAGCCGAGCGCACGCTGCGCGACGATGAGGTTGCCGGCTGGGCGCAGCAGATCATCCGCTCGCTGGAGGCGCTTGGCGGAAAGCTGCGCGGATAGCAAGGCATTTCCGCAAGCCCCCATAACCGTAGCAAAACAGAATTCCACAGCCCCGCCTGCGCTATACTGCGCATGACCACGCATCCGGCTTCACGAGGTACATGGAATTATGTCTACCAAGGCCGAGCCCGAACTTACCTTTGATGGTACGGGCAACGAATTTCTTTCGCTGGAAGAGAAAATCTACCGCACAATTGAGCTGCTGAAACATGCGCGCGAGGCTAAAGCCGCCGCGGAGCGCGATGTCTCCCGGCTACGCGAGCAACTGGAAGCTCGTGAAGAAGAGTTTGACGCGGTCAAAGCTGAAGTGCTCGCGTTGAAGAAGGACCGGGAAGAAGTTCGTGCGCGGGTGGAGAAGATGCTGGCGCACATGGATGCTCTGATCGAAGAAGAGCAGGCGTAAGATTTGCCCGCGACGCGGCGTTCGCGGGAGGCCGGAGGGCGCGATGACGCAATCAAACGGCAGCATACGAGTCGAAATCTACGACCAGAGTTATAACCTGCGCGGCTCCGACGCCGAACACATTCAGAAGCTTGCCCAGTTCGTAGATTCCAGGATGCGGGCGGTAGCCGAACACACCGCCACCATCGATTCATTGCGGGTTGCCGTGCTCGCGGCGCTGAATATCGCCGACGAGTATTTTGCGCTCAAGAAGAAGTACGACTCCATCGACAAAGAGTACACAAAACGCGCTTCCCGCCTGGGCAACGCCCTGGACTCGGCCCTGGACGAAGCGCTGCGCGACGCACGGCGCGCGGGTTAGCCACCTACAGCAACTCTGCTGACTTTCCTGCCTCGGGGTTCGAGAGCTGGAATTTGCCTTGGCCGTACGCCTTGCCCTATTGTGATGCGGCGCGGGGAACTCGTTCAAGAAGTTTTCGGGAGGAGAGCGGTTGAAAGCACAATACAGCGCCGACGCAGTGGTCCACGATGCCGTGGTGAGGGTGCGCTACGCCGAAACCGACCAGATGGGAGTGGTCTACCACTCTAATTTTTTCATCTGGTTCGAGATCGGACGGGTCGAACTGCTGCGCAAACTCGGCTTCTCTTACCGGCAGATGGAGTCGGATGGCTATCACCTTCCGGTAGTCGAAGTGCGCTGCCGCTACAAGGCGCCGGCACTTTATGACGATACGCTGGCGATTCGAACGCGGATGGTGAACCTGCGGCCTTCCCTGATCGCTTTCGGTTACGAGGCCATTCGCCAGAGCGACGAAGCGCTGCTGGCCGAAGGCGAATCCACTCACATTGTCGTGGGAGCGGGAAAAAAGAAGATCCAGTTACCGGAAAAGTACCTCGCAGTTTTTCGGAGCGCCATCGGCGGCGAGGCCCGAGCGACCCTTTGACGATCAACTATCACCCCGACAAACGCTAAGACGGCGCTCCCTGGAGAACTCCCACATCTGCTAACCACGGCAGATTTGGGGCACCATCAAGTGGGGAGAGTAGAGATGTGGGGCACACGGGATATACGTTTCGCGATGGGCTACACGTTCGCCGGGTACCAGCAATGATGAACGAGCACGTCCTCCTCGACGGAGTGAGGCTGGTGCGACGCGCCCTTGGGAACCTTGACGAATGAACCCGGCACCAGCGGCACATCGCCGATGCCATCGATCCAGATTTTTGCCTTGCCGCTGATGATGTAAAAGATGTCGTCGCAATCGTGATGCGTATGGCGATCGAGTTCGGCGCCAACCGACCAGTAGTCAAGCGCCATGGTCACGCCAAAACCATCGTCCTTTCGATTCAGCAGGTCAGCCCGTTTTACCCCTTCAAAGCGGGCGTGCGGCGTCCATTTTCTTTCGTTGGGCTGAATGATCTTCGCAGCCTGCATCGCTTCGGTTGACATAACTCCTCCTGCGGTCCCACGAGCATAGCGCCAAGTCCCTGAAAAAGACAGGGGCGCGAGTGATCGGGGAATTTCAAAAATGAAGCCGCTTCATAACCCGTCTTTGAAGGGGTGCCGGCTTTAGCCGCGCGCCGTCCAGAGCCAGTAATCGCATGGGCTTTAGCCCCTGAGGGGATTGCCGGTTCTTCCAAAACGCGTTCATGCAACCAGTTCTAGCCGGTAATCTCGGACATGTTCTGCCCCGGGAAGCGCAAACCGCGAGACTCACTTCTGGCTGAGAGCCGCTAGCTTGCCTTCGACGATGCGCTCCGCCTCGGCGATAACCTGCTCGATGTTCAGCGAACTGGAGTCGATGTGGACAGCGTCGGGCGCGGCCACCAGCGGGGCTACGGCGCGAGTGCTATCGCGTTGGTCGCGCTCGTGCAGCTCTGCCTTGAGCCGGGCTGACTTCTCCGGATCGCCGGCGGCGTCGTGCTGCAAGATGCGACGGTGGGCACGGACGTCAGGATCGGCGTCGAGAAAGATCTTCACCTCCGCATGGGGAAAGACGACCGTGCCGATGTCGCGCCCTTCCATGATCACGCCGCCGTCGACGCCCATTTCGCGCTGGCGGGAGACCATCCATTCACGCACGGCCGGGTGCACGGAGAGGCGCGAAGCGGCGTCGGCCACATCGCGCCCGCGGATGCGGATCGACACGTCACGGCCATCCAGCAGTACGCAGTTGCCGTCGGCGGCAGGAACCAGTTCTATGCGCGAGCAATTGGCCAGCGCGATCATCGCCGCTTCGCTATCGAGGGCGCTTCCCTGCTCGAGTGCCTTAAGACCCAAAGCGCGATACATGGCGCCGCTCTCCAGGTTGATGTAGCCGAACTTCCGTGCCAGGCGCGAGGCGATGGTGCTCTTGCCGGCTCCCGCCGGGCCGTCGATGGCGATGACCATCTTCCGGGTTTGGGTTGACGCGGGTTGACTCACTGGTTTTCCTTCTTCGCCTCGGCGGCTCGCTGGCGGACGCTGGGCCGCGGCGGCCTGGGCGTCCTGACCGGCGGCACGGCACGAGGCGGCGTGCACTCCAACATTGCGCGGCTGCCGATATGCACAAAGCTCAACTCGCGGGCGGCGATCAAGGCGTTGATGGCCTCGCGAACCCGCGAACGGGCAATAAAATTTGAAAAGAACTCCTCGACTTCGCTCTGCTCGGCGGCAATGACACAGCCCAGATACTTGGAAACCAGCGCGGTCAGCGCCTCGGCCAGCGAAATGTTCATGCCTTCGCGCACAGGTTCCGGCGACCAGCGGAACAGCACGTCCCAGAAAGCGCCCTCCTCCGGTTTGTAATCGACACGCGTAATGCGCAGGCGCGACCAGAGTTCGTTGAGAGCGCGATCCAGCGCCGCAGTCGAGAGGTCGCCGCCCAGAATCTCCTTCAGATGCGGCTTGGAGATAGGCCCTTTCTGCTGGATCGCTTGAAAAGCGTGCGCCGCCAGGGGCGAGTACTCCGAACGGGAGCCGACCTTCGGCGCATGGCGCGGATTACGGTCGCCGACAACCCCGTAGAAGAACGCAAACACCGAAGCAGCGACGAGAAAGTTCGTCTCGCCGAACGGGTTCGCCTCGTACGCCGACCTCTGTCGAAGCAAGCGGACCATCAATTCAGTTGCCTGCTGCGCGCGCGGGTCGGCAAAGGCGTGCTGCCACGTCGGCAGATCCTGGTCCGTTCCGGTGAAAGCACCGATGAAAGTCGGGACAAATACCGGCGGACGCAGCGGATACATCACGCAGAAGCCAACGGACTCGATGAACTCCTGCGCGTCTTCCAGGGTTCGAATTGGATCGCCGTTGGTGCGCCACTTCTTGGCGCGCAACTCCAGCAGTTCTCGCTCGGTCATGTTTTCCGTTTTCTCGCTCGTCCTTGCGCCTCGTTTCACGGCGCTAGATGCGTTTGAAAGCTTTCTGAATGTCTCTTACAGAATAACGCAGCACCACCGGCCGTCCATGCGGACAGCTCATGGGATAATGCGTCCTGGCCAGTTCGCGGAGCAGCCACTCCATTTTGGCGGCGTCCAGCGGAGTATTGATCTTGATTGCAGCGTGGCAGGCGATGCTGGCGGCGATGCCGGTGCGGATCTTCTCCAGGTTGAGCGCCTGCTGCTCGGTTTCAAACTGTTCCAGCAACTCGTGCAGCAGGCGGTCGAGCGCGGCGGGATCGATGCCGGCGGGCGCGGTCTTGACGGCCAGCGTGCGCGATCCGAAGGGCTCGGCTTCAAAGCCGTTGCGCTGCAACTCCTCGGAAAGTTCGGCGAAAACAGCCAGTTGTTGCGGCGTGAGTTCGATGACCAGCGGCATCAGCAGGCGCTGCGATTCAACGCGCATCTCCAGCCTTGCGCGCAGCACCTTCTCGAAAAGCACACGCTCGTGGGCCACGTGCTGATCGATAATCCAGAGCCCCTGTGGATTGACCGCGAGAATGAACGAGTCGCGAATCTGCCCAACCGGCTTCAGCGTCGCAAGCGCGGATAGATCCATGCCGTCATCGGAGACCTCCAGAGGAGGTCCGCACTGGCCTCCCCGTTCGGGAATAAATTCTGGCCGTGCCGCTGGTTGCAGGCTGCCGCCGACCGCCATTCCGCCGTTTTCAGCCCCGCTGTTTGCATTGATGTGCGATCCGAAGGTCTGTGGCGCGAAGCGTGCCACCGGCACCGCGGCATTCGCCTCGACCGCGAAGCTGCCCGAAAACTGGATGTCCGCATTGCGCTCCGGCAGCGTGGGCGCGGCCAGCGAGAACGCCGTCGCGAGCTCTCCAGCAGCAAACGACGCTCCGGAAGTGAGCGCGGCAGCGGCCGTGGGCGAGGCGTGAAGTTCGCGTATAAACTGCGGGACCGGACGCGCCTGCATGAGAGCAGCGCGCACGCTGTCGCGAATAAAATCATGCACAAAACTCTGCTGACGGAAGCGCACCTCGGTTTTGGACGGATGGACGTTGACGTCAACCTCGCCGAACGGCATCTCGACAAACAACAGGACCACGGGGAAAACCGTGGGCGGAAGGATGTTGCGATACGCCTCGGTTAATGCGTGCTGGATGAGGCGGTCGCGGATCAGCCTGCCGTTGACAAAAATGAAAATCGAGTTGCGGTTGAGCTTCTGCACCTCGGGCTTGCTGACAAAACCGTGGACGCGGAGATCGCCCTTTGCCGGATCATCGTTATCCGCCTCCGCAGCGCGCTCGCGCCTTCCCCAGGCCGAGGATGGCGGCAACCCGACGCGCTCCAGGGGAACCGTCGCCGCCAGCGAAATCAATTGGTCGAGAGTCTCCTTGCCAAAGACCTGGTAAATCCGCTCCGCATGCGAATCCACAGGAGCCGCAATCAGCATGGCATGCGTGCTGGTATGCAACTCCCAATGCTTGTCGGGGTGAGCCAGAGCATAATGCGTGACCAGCGATGCGATATGCGAGAGTTCGGTCGACTCCGCCTTGAGGAACTTTTTCCGCGCAGGCGTATTGAAAAACAGATCGCGAACCGCTATCGAAGTGCCCGGAGGAAGTCCGGCCTCCTCCACTTTCAGGATTCTGCCGCCTGCAATTTCAACCACCGTGCCGCTGGCTTCCCCGGCGGAGCAAGTCTCCAGCCGCAACCGGCTAACGGCGGCAATGGAGGGCAGCGCCTCGCCGCGAAAGCCCAGGGTGGCGATGGAGAGAAGGTCTTCCGGGTTCTTCAGTTTGCTGGTGGCGTGGCGCTCAAAGGCAAGCAGAGCGTCGTCGGCAACCATGCCGGAGCCGTTGTCGACAATCTCGATCAACTTCTTCCCGCCGGCCTCCACGTTGACGCGGATGCGGGTAGCTCCGGCGTCGATCGAGTTCTCGATGAGCTCTTTGACAACCGAAGCGGGGCGCTCGACGACTTCGCCGGCGGCGATCTTGTTGGCAACGTGCTCGGAAAGTACGTGGATTCGTCCCATGTGCTGGCAGTCGGAGCCGCAGCGGAGCCCGCGCGGCATCAGGCTTCCAGTTTACTAGAGCTTGTTTCAGAAATGCTTTTTTGACGGGGCGTGGCTCAGAGTAGGTGCTTTCCAAGCTACAGGGCCAAGGGATTGCTACGCTTCAGGAAGCCGCCCGGATGACCGTTTGCTCAACCGCAAATGAACGCCGCCAAGTGGCCGTCAATAAAGTGTAGAGCGGGAGAAGACGAACGCAACCGTCCACTGTCTCCTCAACCTCGGACCACTGCTCGGCGCTGATGTGCCGCGCCAGTTTGCGGTGGTCATGCACGGGGATGCCGGTAACACACGCGGCGGCGCGGCGGGCCACCTCTTCTCGCGCATCTTGAAAGCTTTCGTCCTTGAACAGTCGCTTGGTGTCCAGCCAGGCGGAAGCGAGATAGCCCGGAAAAGGTGAAAGCACGCGGAACAGGTCAAGAACGTGCCCCTCGCCGGTTGTACGCTTGATGTCGCCGTAGAGAAGCCACACACGAAGGCTGGCCTCCCGTTCGTTAGGCACGTTCAAGGTGATGAGCCGCGAGAGCGCGGGAGAAAGCTTTCCCGGCGTCACGCGCCCGGCCGTCCCTCCTGAATAGCCAAGCTGCATGAGCCGGAGAAAGAGCGTCAGTGCAGGCAGCGCGCGGTTAAATACACCCACAACTCCGGAGAGCACCAGCGTGTCTTCGCTCGAAATCTTCTGTTCGGCGAGCACGCGCTCCTGGTCGGCGAAGCGCCAACCGCCCGTGATTGCCTCGGAATGGACAAACTCCTGGAGCGCCACCGCGGCTGAGCGAAACTCGCGCGAGGCGGCGACGTGCCCCAAGTCGTGCCACATCAGCCGCAGGTATTCGGGGATTGCCGCCAGCACCCGGAACGGCGTTGGCACAAAGGGCAGATCGAAACTGGCCCGGATATCGGCAAAAATCCGCTCGACCTCCGGTCCAACTTCGTTGTCTTCAAAGGTTCTGGTCAACGACATGGGCACCAGCCGCTACGAGCGTGGAGCAAGCCCGCAGCTGAATTGGATTCCGCCCGACCGAAGTCAGGTTGCCGGTTGCGCAAATTGGCTCGAAAATCAGGCTTTCCCGGTCACTGTAAGTCTGTGGAAGAACCGTGGCGGCGAAGCAATTGCGGCAGGTTCTGCGAGAAGGCCGACCGTGGCAAAACCATATCGCACCCCGCCTCCTGTGCCTTGATCTTAAGGTCGCCCTGGACGTGGGAGAGGAAGCCGATGATATTTGTTTGCTTCTTGAGCTTGGACTTCAGCTTGGTGATCGTGGGAACCGGCTTCACCGAAGCGTTATTCAAATCCATGATGATGAGCGACGGGGCCTGCTCGCTCTCGGCGGCGGCGTCCAGAACCTCTTTTTCGCTCTTGACGAACTGTACTTTGACATTCAGCTTGCGCGCCGTCTCCTGGATTTTGGCCAGGAAAAACAGGTCGTCGACGAAGGCGAAAATTCGCGGCGCTCCATTGTGGGCCGTCGACAGCGCTTCCAATTCCTGCTGCACGAAGCGTGTTCCGCGATTGTTGCGCGCGCTACCGTTTTCGTTTTCCGCCGTTCGATAGTTGTGATCCATGGGCGCGGTATAGATATGCGCGTCCTGGAATTTCGGCCCTGAAGACCGGTTGCCAGGCCGCGAACCGGATGCGCCGGCGCGACCGGATGCGCCAGTGCGGCGCTGATGGCCGCGCTGTCCGCCTTGTGGTGGCTGCGCAGACGGATTTCTGCGTCCACGACGCCGTCTGCGCCCTTTCCCTCCGGAACCCCCGGCAGGGTTGTTGGGTCCATTATTCATATTTTCGGTTGCTCATTGTGCACTGCAATTATCAGAATTCAGAATCCGGTTCTTGCCGTCGCTCCTGAGGCACACCGCTTAGGTAGGTTGGCCACGGCGACGGGATTAAATCTCTGTCCGCTTGCGCCTCAGAATCCGGCGCTAGGCATGCCGCACGGGGTGGTGCGGTCCGGAAGATGCTCCATAGTAGCTTCCGATTCAGTTGGATGCAAGCCCAAAACGGTTGCGATTCCGTCGATTATGCTTGCCGCGGAATCCAGAGTGCCACCCGATCAGAATACACCACTAAGCCCAGTCGGCGTGAGCCCGCTGGATTCGCTCCCGCTAATGTCAAGCCGCACCGCGGATTTCGCTGGCGAACGACCGGCTTACCATCCGGGAAGAGTTCCCGTCCACTACTGTGCATCGCGAAATCGCCGGCCAAAACGGGGATCACGGCGGCATTGTCTCTTTTCAAGAACAATGCTCGCCTGCTCATCTGATGCGATTCCTTGAATCCTCGGCAAGAAATATCAACGGCCGCCAGTAAGCAGCCGAAAAGTGTTGATGCCAGGGGGTATATCTCAGACCGTTATGGCGAGCGAAGTCGAGCCGGGTTGGTGGCCCACATTTGCGGAGCCGCAGGTGGAGCTAATGTGGGGTTGTTGCCTCAGCCCCACGCCCTGCCCGGGAATTCCTTCGTTTCGCTCACCGCGCTACCGGCTGGCGACCACGCGCGCCACCGCAAGCATGGCGATCGCCTGGGCTGTCGGATCCTGCAAGCGTCGTGTGCGCTGTAGGGCGTCAACCGCATCCACCTGCGCGGCCGCCTCGGCCACCTCCTGCACCACGGCGTGAACATCGCGCACGCTCGCCCGGTTGTCCCACACATCGTTGAGAGCCGCAAACGCTATGTCGAAGTAATGATCCGCCTCTTTGCGATTCGCGTCGGTAGTGCCGGAAGCGAAACCGCTTGCCGCCGCCTCGCGTGCGCGCAACGAGGGCGGCATGGCGTTGAGTTCGTCCGTGCGGTCGCTGTCCCGCCGCGCAATCGCCCTCAGCACCGAAACGCTTTCCTCGGGCGGATGCGTCATTTCGCCCGGCTGACCGGCGGTTTGCGCCGCCTGCCGCGCCATCACGTCGGAGGCGAGAAGGTTCTCGAAGCCCTTGTCCCCAAACAGCTCTTTCAACGAGCCGACCGTGGCATTGACGGCCAGGTTGCGATCCGCGCTCGCGTCCATCTTGCCCAGCCAGGCCAGCAGCCGGAGACCTGCCTGGCCCGCCGCGGCCTTGTCGACTTCCGGAGCCATTCGAGTAAACGTCGTCGCGAAGTCGGCGGCCTGCGGCCTGAAGGCAGTGGCGTCGCTCGGCAGACTCGCGAAAAGTTTTTCGAAGGCCTGCTGCGACCATGGCGCTTTGACTCCCACGCGCTCCATGACGGCGAGCGATGCGCGCGGCGC
>Ga0181533_1000984_pt1 | contig 37908 bp, 31 predicted proteins | sample PEATcosm2014_Bin_45_FD_119772 | JGI IMG/M metagenome (GOLD analysis project Ga0181533, IMG submission 119772) | Peatland microbial communities from MTU Mesocosm Facility, Houghton, MI, USA - PEATcosm2014_Bin11_60_metaG | ecosystem: Environmental > Terrestrial > Soil > Wetlands > Peat | place...
GAATTAGAGAATCTGCTGGCCCCAACCGCCTGAATTGGTCGAATTTGTGCAATAGCAGAAGCGTCAGTCGTGTCCGATAATGCGTCGTTTCGGTGACGTTATGTCCGATAATAGATATTCTGTGAAGTGTGCTCGTTAACTGCGTCCGTCGAGGGGATTTGTGCAGTTCCGGTTGCGCACGGAAACTTCCCCCGGTCAGCCCCACTCACCCCAGCGAGCGGTGCTCACTGCTTATCACGACGCGGACAAACCTGAGGTACAGGAAACCAACAGAAAATGCATAGACCCTTCGCTACGCTCAGGGTGACATCCTGAAATTAGCGCCGTGTAGCTGGAGAGAGTAAATGCATAGATCGTCACGTCGGTTCGCGAAAGCAGCGAACCTCCTCACGATGACACACGTGGGGACAACGGTACGATTCAGAAAGAAGATACTCACTAGCCAGCGGCGGGCGAAAGTTGGGGCACCCGCGATCCACCCCACATTAGCCAACTGCGGCCAAATGTGGGCCACCCAGTCGTACTATGGGACCCTCAACTACCCCGCCCTAGCTTCCGCTAGAACGGGGCACCCGGCAAACTACCCCACATCTGCCTAGTCACCCCAGCAAGCAGGGCCTTGCCGGGGCCCCCGACGCGGGCAGATATGGGGCACCAAGCAACTCATTGTGTTATTGCTTCTGGGCGTTTTTCGTCCGCTGTTGCAGCGCCTGGCGCTCTTTTTGCTGCTGTGCCGCTTGCGCCGAGCCTGCTTGTACCGGCTGGTTCTTGTACTTGGCGTTGTACGCGGCAACGTCTTTTTTGAGCTGCTGCTGTTGCGCTTGCTTGGCGGCCTGCTGCTGCTGCTTTTGCTTGTCGTCTGCCCGCATCAGGAATGCCCCGAGGAGCAGCGCAGTCATTAACATGGCAGATATGGCTTTACTTTTGGTCATTTTCCCTTCCCCATTTCTGAAACGCTTAAACCAGCTTTTGTGCAATCCGCTCGTCGAGAATCTCGCGCACGGTGAGCGGGATGATCCGCTCTCACCGTAACCCCGAGAGATGCATAAGTTCCTCTGTCGCCACCCTCAGCCCATCGCGGACTCGGTCGATATCGTTTTGACACGCATTAAATCGACGATTATGCGCCGACAAGTCCCCGAGCTGTTTGAAGTCTTTGAGACCTTTTAGGGCGTTCCGGCCCAAGTGAATGTTGCTATCGCGTTCCAGGTAGGTGATCAAGCCGTTCAGCATGAGGAAGTGTCCGTCGGACCCTTTGATCTCATTAGCCCGGCCAGCCTTTTCGTACGTTTCGATGATCATCGTTTCCAGAAGTCGACGGCACATCACTGCCGTGCAATCCCAGAGCTGGGCATCGTATGATTTGTTTATCTGCTCCACGACGCGTTCGATGTACTGTCTGGTGCCTGTGAACAAATCGATCGGCAGCACGCTATCTGATATTGGGAGAGGCTTCGGGTTCAACGCGAATGCGTAGATGGCGTCCAGTTCCCGGCGAGTCCGGGGGTGCAGGCGCCAACCATTCTTCCCAGCCTTACTCGTTCCACGATGCTCTCGGAGCTGCTGTTCTAAGCGGCTCGCGTTTTGCTTCGGATGCCCTGCGAGTTCTACCTCGGAACAAATCGCCCCAGCGGTCATACCAACCGTAGGATCATCACGGCCAGTAAACCAAAGCAGCGCCAGTGCCCTCTCGATGGTTGCCAGTTTGTCGTTCTCGATCCGTTGAAGAAAATCAATTGGGGTCACGCGCAAGTCCTACTTTCATTCATTTGGCTGGTTCTTTCCAGGTCGCCCAGTCTTTCGTGCAGAAGCATTTCGCTAGTCTGACGGCCCTTGAGATCTCTGCCGGATTCAGTACGATTTGTCCGCCTGAGCGCCCCTGAAGCCAACTGGTGTTCTGAATCGATCGGCTTGCGTTCTTGTCCGTGATATTGATCGTACCCAACACCCCCTGTGCTTGGGCCTGCGTTGGGTTTCCCAACTCCGCCTTCTGAAACCAAAGCCCGAGCAATGTTGCTGCTGCCACGATTGCAGAGACAGCCGTAGGGCCCCGTTTTCCAAGCTGCTTCTTCATTTCCTCCCAACAGTGTGAATCTAAGTGGAGATACGGAGCCTCGATGATCGGCGAACATGCCCCCTGAAGTTGCGCTACGGTGACTTCTAACTGAGCCGCGAGTTGGGCGAGTGGACCACCGCCGACACGACTACCGTTGTTTCCGCCGGCCTTGTCAGTCGAGGCTGAAGCATCTACTCCTGGCTCAGTCTTTTGGGCGAGCGGTTCAATGGTGGACTTTCCCTCATTGATGGCAGTCAATATCCGCTGCCACAGCACAGCATCTTCCACTTCCGCCACGACCACGTCATCCGCTCTTAGGATGACAGTTAGAGTAGCTTTTACCGAAGTCATAAATGTCTCCGTAAGACGTTTATGACTCTATCATTTGACATAATTTATGTCAATACCTTCGTCTTTAATCCTTGGCTCTTAACTCGATTAGCTGCCACGTGCCGGCTCACGCAACGGGGGCGCATGAAGTCGATGTACGCCTGGGTGGAGGCGTGGCGATCCTCAAAGGAGCGTTTCTCCTTGGTCTCGCCCCAGAAGACTTCATAGTTGCGATTGGAGTTGAATGGCGGATCGATGTAGATCAGGTCGATCGAGTGCTCCGGCAGCTTCTTGAGCTGTTCCAGATTGTCTCCGCAATAGATGACACGGGTGTCCAGCAGTCGGGACGGTTTGGCCGCATAGCTCATTTTGAGTCGATATTATGTGGCAAGCGGAGGAGTTCTGCAATTCTCGATTTGCGGGGCGTTGGCGAAGAAACTACCCCACCCTAGCCAACAACGGGCTAGGATGAGGCACCCGGCCGCGTCTCTGTGGCAGTACAGGAAACTGCCCCACATCTGCCCAGTCACCCCAAGCAGGGCCTTGCCGGGGACCCCGACGCGGCAGATATGGGGCACCAAGCTGAACAGCAGATCCTTCGCTTCGCTCAGGATGACACTTCAAAGCAGAATGACACTTCAAATAGGACGCCGCCTCAACACCAGATCCTTCGCTTTGCTCAGGATTTCGGCAGGCGGCTCGGACGCCGCCTCAACGCCAGGTCCTTCGCTTTGCTCAGGATTTCGGCAGGCGGCCCAGGCACCCCAGAAAGCCTGAAATCTGGCTTTCCGGGGACCCCGCTCGGACGCCGCCTCAACGCCTCAACTTGCTCAGGTGGGCGTAGAAGCCGAGGTCGTGGCCGGTCATCAGTTTGGTGGCATAGATGATCTGCCCGGTGTGCTGGGCGAAGTGATCGACCGCCAAATAGATGATTTGCATGATCTGGCGCTCGTAGATCTGAATGTGGATGACTTCCGTGAGGCGCTCGGCAGGCAGGTTTCGGAGCGCAGCCGCGGCGGCGGAGACCGTGGCTTTCAGCAGAGCGCGCAGTTCGTCGGGCGCGGCGCCGGAGCGTTGCTCGAATTCGCGGTCGCGGTCGCGGCTGTCTGAGGTGTTCGCAAGCGCCGCCGTACACTGCCTGAGGTTTCCGCAGAGGTGCAGCACCAGGTTGGCGATGGAGTTCTGGGCTTCGGCAGCCCGCCACCAGAGTTGGTCATGGGTGAGGCGTCCCAGGCAGTCGTCGATGCGCGACGAGAGCTCATCAAGGCGGCTGGCGGAAATCTCGAGGAAGTGCTTGGCGATGGAATCGTTCATGGTGGACAGTATAAAGCCAGGTTGCGGGGGGCGCTTCTGCGGCAGTACAGGAAACTATCCCACATCTGCCCAGTCACCCCAACGAGCCGAGCCTCGTCGGGGACCCCGACGCGGGCAGATATGGGGCACCAAGCAATACAAGGAACTACCCCAGGTTAGCCAACGACGGGCGAACCTGGGGCACCAAGCAGAACTACCCCACCCTAGCCAACTGCGGGCTAGAATGGGGCACCCGGCTGGCCACCCGTCCGTGTGCGGAAGGACTATCACGTCGTCAAAATGAACTCCCACATCTGCTAACTGCGGCAGATGTGGGGCACCGTCCGACAACCCTGGGCATCCGGCTTCACTCACTCGCCGTTGGGTTCGTGTCCGGGGTGAGCTGTTTTGCCGCCGGCCAGGACGACCTTTGGCTGGAAGAGCGTTCCGGCGATGCGGCTCGCTATGGCTAGCAGGTCGGACTGGTTGGCGAACACCCTTACCAGCTTGGCCTCCGACATTTCCGGCAGATTGACCGCGCCTCCGTTGCGCACGCGTGCGGCGGCCTCGGGCGGAGCGGTCACGGCCGGCATGTGCGGCAAGATTAGCCGGGGATGGATCAGATAATCGCCCAGGCCCGCGCCGCCGGCCATCCGCCGCGCAATATCGTCTAGCGAATGAGCGTCTTCGACCTGGAATTCGCTGCAGCGGGTGCGGCGCAAGGCGCTGAGGTGGGCTCCGCAGCCGAGGCGCTGCCCCAGCTCATGGGCGATGGTGCGGATATAGGTTCCGGCGGAGACGACGGCCCGGAAGCATGCGCGCTCCGCGGCGAAGGACTCGATGACGAATGCCTCGATTTCGACTTCCACGGGCTTCAGCTCAACTTCCACTTTGCGGCGCGCGAGTTTGTACGCCGGAACGCCTTTGATCTTCTTGGCCGAGAACGGAGGCGGAAGCTGCTGCATGTGTCCGCGGAAGTGCGTGGCGGCGGCGCGCACGGACTCCAGCGTGAGCGGCTGCGGCGCGCACGGCGGCTCGAAGCCCACAGGGTCGCCATCGGCGTCGTAGCTGTCGGTCGCGGTGCCGAAGCAGATTTCTCCCGCGTAGGCTTTCGCGGCCCTTTGGTAGAACTGTGCCAGGCGGGTCATGCGGCCCAGGACCAGCGGCAGGACGCCGGTTGCCATCGGGTCAAGCGTGCCCAGATGCCCCACCGAACGCTCGTCGCAGATGCGTCGCACGCTGGCGACGACGTCGTGCGAAGTCATCCCCGCCGGCTTGTCAACGATCAGGATGCCGTCAATGGCCATGTCTGCTTATGGTCGACGCTGGCGGTGCCGCCGGTCAATCGCAAACTGAGAGCCTAGCAACGCGGAGAACCAGGACGATTCAGTAAGAAACTGATTGCGAAAGAAACTACCCCACTCAAGCCAACAACGGGCTTGAATGGGCCACCCGCCACATTTGCCAACTGCGGCAGATGTGGGGCACCCTGACGAGAGCTGCGCATGCATTAGAATTGCATAGGCCGGAAGTTGGCCAACAGCTCCAATGATTTCACCAGCCGCATGATCCCGCTGAAAGATGACGCGCCCCGCATTACGACGCCTTACATGACGTGGCTGCTGATCGCCGTCAATATCGGCATTTATTTTTATGAGTGGATGATCAGGTTGAGCTACGGTCAAGGTGCGCAGAATGCGATTGAGCGCATCTTTGGGCTGGTCCCGGTCAGGGTAACGATCCTTCTGGAGGGCGGATACGTGCCGCTGCGACTGGTGTCGCAGCTTGGGGCGCACGTGGTGACTCCGGCATCGGCTCTGCTGCCATTTTTCACCTCGATGTTCCTGCATGGCGGCTGGCTGCACGTCATCGTCAACATGTGGGCGCTGTGGATCTTCGGCGACAACGTGGAGGATCATCTTGGGCACTTCACGTACCTGCTGATGTATCTGTTGTGCGGGCTGGCAGGCGGCGTAACGCATACGCTGTTGAACCTGGGATCGGCCGTGCCCAGCGTTGGCGCCAGCGGAGCGATCGCGGGAATCATGGGCGCGTATTTCGTGCTCTATCCCAAGGCTCGCGTGCTGACGCTGGTTCCCTTCTTCTTTGTTTTCTTCATGTGGCTGCCGGCCTGGGTCGTGCTTGGCTACTGGTTCGTCGTACAGTTTCTGAGCGGGGCCGCGACCACACTCTCCGCCACCAACCCCAGCGGTGGAGGGGTGGCGTTCTGGGCGCACGTCGGCGGATTCATCGCCGGACTTGTGCTGATACGGCTCTTCCCTTCCCGGCCACGGCGGTACCGTTACGGGATTTAGGGTGAAGAAACTACCCCACGTCAGCCCTCAGTCACCCCAGCGAGCCGAGCCTCGCCGGGGGCCCCGAATCGGGCGGGACGTGGGGCACCCGGCGAACGCGAGGTACGTCGAACTTTACGGGAGTTGCTTGACAGCCGTGGACCTCGATCTGTACCTTTGCTGCTTAACTCCAGACAACTTCAGGAGAGTTGAACCTAGCGTGCTGGCCCATAAGTTCGCTGCATAAATTTCAGGATGTCATCCTGAGCGAGCCGGGGTGGAGGAGCGAAGGATCTATGCATTACAAATCAAATACATAGATTCTTCGCTCGCTGCGCTCACTCAGAATGACACTTCAAAAAGCTATTTCGCGAACTTTTGGACGCGAGGCTCTTCACGTAACCCGTGCCGATTACAGCTCTTGTTCTTATCATCATCGCGGCCTTCGCTCACTCCACCTGGAACCTGCTGGCCAAGCGAGCCGCCGAATACCGCCACTTGATGTGGTTCGCATCTATTGGCGGATCGATGCTTCTCTTCCCTGCCGCGATTTGGGTGTTAAGCGACCAGTGGCCGAAGCTTGGTCCCAAGGCCCTGGTCTTCCTGCTCGCGACCGGCGTGTTGCACGTGCTCTATTTTGAGGCGCTGCAGCGCGGGTACCGGGTGGGAGATTTATCAGTGGTTTACCCCTTGGCGCGGGGCACCGGCCCATTGTTCTCCTTCTTTGGAGCCATCCTGGTACTGCACGAGCGCCCGACGGCGCTTGCCATCGGTGGTGCTCTGCTGGTGGTCTGCGGAATCCTGCTCATCTCGGGCGGAACGCGCATCTTCAGCGGCCGTGTTGGCCGCGCCGGGCTTTTTTGGGGCACCATGACCGGACTCACCATAGCCTGTTACACCGTCGTGGATGGCTACTCCGTCAAGGTACTGCTGCTCTCGCCGATCCTGGTGGATTTTGCCGAGAATCTTTTCCGCAGCGCCGTGTTCTCCTACAGAGGCTGGCGAGAACGCGCGACGCTTCCGGCGGAGTTGGCGCGCTGTTGGAAAGAGACGCTTGGCATCACGGTTCTCATGCCTCTGGGATACATCCTGGTGTTGTTCGCCATGCGGATTGCGCCGGTCAGCCACATTGCGCCGGCGCGCGAGATGTCGATGATGATCGGCGCATATTTCGGGACGAAGCTGCTGCATGAAGGAAACGCGAAACAACGGATATTCGCTTCCTTCTTGATCGCTTCGGGAGTGGCCGGGCTGGTGCTGGGATGATTTGTGGGTGAATAAAGAAACTACCCCACGTTAGCCAACAGCGGGCGAACGTGGGGCACCTACGAATCCCCTCGGTGGCTAAAGCCAGCATTCTTGTTGGCTCTGGACGGCGCAGCTAAAGCTGCGCCCCTTCAAAGAACTATTTATGAAAACAGGCTCCAGAATGGGCCACCCGCGCGAACAATGCCACGTTAGCCCGATCACCATGCGGGCTCGACTCAGAGCGCGCCGCCGGTCGGAGTGATCACCAATTCGGAAAGCGTAGCGTCGCCGGGCAGCAGGATGGCGGCAAGCAGGGCTTTGGCGACCACTTGCGCGGATATCATTTTGTGCCTCGGGGCGTCGGGCCAGATCTGATCCCAGATGGCCGTGTCGGTGGCGCCAGGCATCAGGGCAATGACGCGGATTTGCCTTGGCCGCAGCTCCTCGCGCAAGGTTTGGCTAAAGCCAAGCGCACCGTGCTTGGACGCGGTGTAGGCCGCCATGCCCGGGAAAATCGTCCGGGCGGCCACGGAAAGATTGTTGACGATGGTACCGCCGCTGCGCATCAGCAGCAGCGCCGCTCGCGTCACCAGAAACAATCCGGTCAGATTGGTGTCGATGACTTCCTGCCATTCGGCTAGAGGAAGTTTGGCGATTTCGCGATTGGGATGCGCCAAGCCGGCATTGTTCACCAGGATGTCGAGGCTGCCGAACTCCTCGCTGATGACTCGGAAGAGCCGCTCCACCGAATGCGGGTCGCGCACGTCGCAGTGAAGCGCGCGCGCCCGAGTGAGCTGGGCGGCAGCCGTCTGCAAGGTGCGCTCATCGCGTCCGGTGATGACCACGGAAGCCCCGGCGTCGGCAAGAGCCTGGGCGATGGCAAAACCGATGCCACGGTTTCCACCGGTGACGAGCGCGACTTTGCCACGCAACGGGGCCGCGGCGCCACCGTCCGCCGGCTTGCGCCGCGTACGCGCCTGCCTGGTTGCTGCTACGGTCTTGATGGTCGTAGTGTTCTTAGTGCTGTTGCGCGCCATGGTTCGCAGGATACATCAACAAGGAAACTACTTTAACAGGGGACCAAAGAACTACCCCACTCTAGCCAACAGCGGGCTAGAATGGGCCACCCGCGACGGGACGTGGGGCACCCGGCGGATGTACGTGCGTCACTCAATACTAGAGCAAACGAACGAACTACCCCAGGTTAGCCAACGACGGGCGAACCTGGGGCACCCGCCCTCAAAAAGCTCCTCATGAAGCGGCTCTAGTAGTCGCTCGGCTGTTTCTGGCGAATCAGCGAGAGGAATTCACTGCGTGTGTCGAGATCGCGGAAGGCCCCCAGCATGGCTGAGGTGACCGCCGCGGAGTGCTGTTTTTCCACGCCGCGCATCATCATGCAGAGGTGGCGCGCTTCAATGACGACGCCTACGCCCTGTGGTTGAATGACGTCCTGAATGGTCTCCGCGATTTGCGTGGTCAAGCGCTCCTGCACCTGCAGGCGGCGGGCGAAAACTTCGACCAGCCGGGGAAGCTTGCTGAGCCCAATCACCTTGCCGTTGGGAATATAGGCGACGTGGACCTTGCCGAAAAAGGGCAGCATGTGGTGCTCGCAGAGGCTGAACATCTCGATGTCCTTGACGATCACCATTTCGTCGTATTCCACGGTGAAAAGCGCGCCATTGAGCAACGTGAGGGGGTCCTCGTTGTAGCCTTTGGTCAGGAACTCCAGGGCGCGACGAACGCGAACGGGGGTTCGCAGCAGGCCCTCGCGCTCCGGGTCTTCGCCCAGTCTCGCCAGCATCTCATGGATCAGTTCCTCGAAGCTGGCGCTAGACAGTGCGGAGACATGGTTGCCGGCGAGCGCGGCATTCGCTTTAGCCGGCGTGCCGGAGGCCGGATTGGCCGGAACAACGTTCAACATCGCATCTTTCATCGTACCCTCGAATTCCGCATGGTCATGGTTGCGCTTCACCGGTCGATCTCCTCGCCGCCGGAATACTCGAAACTGTTCATCGAAGTCTCTTCGAGCCTCACCTTTTCGAGATGAGCGGCGCGGAAGCGCGGCTGCAATATCTGATAGATCGCTTTGCACAGGTTCTCGCTGGTGGGCACCGCCTCGCGAAACTCAGGCAGGCAGTTCAAGTTCTGGTGATCGAAGCGCTCCAGGACTTCGCGGGTGACAACACAATCCAGCTCGCCGAGATCGCAGACCATGCCGCTGGCCGGATCGATTTGCCCGCCCACTGTAACCTCGACGGCGTAGTTGTGGCCGTGCCCGTACGGATTGTTGCACTTGCCGTAGGTGGCGCGGTTCTGCTCTTCGGTGAGCTTTTCCGAATGCAGCCGGTGCGACGCCGAAAGCCAGTAGCGCCTGGTGAGATACGCCTTCATGCTTCCCCTAAGAAGTCCACGAACAGGTCATGATTCTCATACACCCGCACGCGGTGCAGTTTTGCGACTTTCAGTTCCGGCTCGAGCCGCCGCCAAATGTAGACGGCGATATTCTCGGTGGTGGGGTTGCACCGGGCGAAGTCGGCAACCTCCTTGTTCAGATGCCGATGGTCGAGCGTCTCCACGACCTCGCGGTTCATGATCTCTTTCAGGTCTTTCAGATCGATCACGAAGCCGGTAGTGGGATCGACTTGGCCGCGGACCGTAACCTCCAGCGTGTAGTTGTGGCCGTGGCCATTGAGGTTGGCACACTTGCCGTAGAGCCGGAGATTCTCCTCCGCACTCAGCTCCGGGCTATGATAGTAATGCGATGCTGAAAATTCGCACTTCCGCGTTAAGTAGATCATAGTGCTTGTTTCAACGCCTCGTCCCAGATCGCGCAATAACTCTTGAGGTGTCATTCTGAGCAAGCGCAGCGCGCGAAGAATCCATGTATTTGATTTTGTAATGCATAGATCCTTCGCTCCTCCACCCCAGTAACGGCAAAAGCAGCCGTTGCCGGGGACCCCGGCTCGCTCAGGATGACATCCTGAATCTAATACAGCGAGAGTACGGGACGCCGTACCAAGGCCCAATATCAAACAACCGCTCAACTGAAGCCGCGCCCCTTCAAAGAACTATGCCGCCGTGGGCTTAATGAAATCCTTCGGCTGCGCTTCAACTCCACGCGGTGTTGGGATTCTTCGCTTCGCTCAGAATGACACCGTAAACATTTATCCCTCCGCCTTTGCCCGAGAACGCTCCTCTATTGTGGCAGATGCCGGGGAAACGCAATAGTTGCGTCCTTTCCACTCCACACGGCCGTCGCGATGCGCTTTGGCGGAGCGCAGCAGCAGGCCGGCGAAGAGCGGCAATCCGCAAACCGCCAGTGCGGTGGAAAGCACGTCGAAATGCGCTCGGCGCGTTCGCAGCAGAAAATTTCCCCAGGCTACGGCTGCCGCGCCCAGAAGCGCATAGCGAAGCGGGCCCGCCTTCGCCAGCCACGCGCCGGCGGCGGCCGGCGGCAGCGCCACGAGTACGGCGAACTCCGCCATCCGGCGATATGCCAGGCTGCTTGCATCGGGAAACAGCAGCGCAAGATTCTTTGTCCATCCCTCCTGCATCTGCCGCAGGCCGCGATACATGCGGGTGCGGACCATGCCCTTGCCTATGCGGAAGCGCAGAAGGTGGCCGGCGCCCTTCACGCGGCGCGCCAGGGCGACATCCTCGAGCAAATCTCCGGCGACGGCGGCGTGGCCGCCAACCTCCTGGTAGACGCCGCGCCGGATCAGTAGGTACTGGCCGTTGGCCGCCGCTACCGGCTTCGCAGGGTCGGAAACATCTCGCGGACGGAATGCAGAGGCGAGCTCCGAAAAAATAACCGGCATCAGCGCGCGCTCCCAGAAGCCTTCGACCTCCTGCTCGGGAGAGAGCGAGAACATGTCTGCCGCGTGTTGCTCGGCTTCCTGAACCGCGGCGGCCAGCGAAGCGGGCGCGTGTTCGGTATCGGCGTCGGTGAACAGCAGCCAATCGCCGCGGGCAAGCGGCACGGCGCTGCAGAGCGCGTTGGCTTTGCCCGTCCAGCCGTCGGGCAGCGGACGACGAGCTTGCATGACAATTACCTGCCCTGCCCCAACACGCGCAACTGCGGTCTCCTCCGGGACGGACGGAGCGTTTGAACGGGATCGAAATTCCGCAGCGAAAGGCTTCCTTAGCGCGGCGCGTGCCGGGGACCCCGGACGGCGCGCGTCGTAAGCCCCGTCGAATTCCTGCGCAACCTGCCGGGCTATCTCGGCGGTGCGGTCGGCGGAGTGGTCGTCCACCACGATCACCTGGAAGGCTATGCCCTGCTGCGCCAGAATCGAGCGGAGGCAGCGGCCAATGTTGGCCTCCTCGTTGCGCGCGGGGATGATGACCGACACCTTTGGCGTCTCTGCCCCAGCACGCGCAGACGCGGTCTCCTCTGAGGCGGAGCGAGCGCTTGAGCGAGTTCGAAATTCCGCAGCGAAAGGCTCCCTTGGTGCGTCGCGTGCCGGGGACCCCGCCGTGCCTGTGGGGGTGGACGATGCTGGGATTGCGGGCTTCATGGCGTCCGATTTTGTATTATAGAGGTGTGATGCGCCTGAATCGTTACATCCTGTTGTTCGCCTTTATCGCTATTTGCCTGGTAACGGCCTGCCGCCGCGGTTCGCAGCCAGCGCGCATCGGCGATTCCGCTCCCGATTTTTCGGTTACCGATGCAGAGCGCACGATCACTTTGAGCCAGTTCCGCGGCAAGCCCGTGGTGCTCAACTTCTGGGCTACCTGGTGCCCGCCGTGCGTGGAAGAGATACCTTCGCTGGTGGCGTTGCAGAAACAACTCGGCGACAAGGTTGTGATCCTGGCCGTCAGCACCGACGAAGACGAAGACGCGTACAAGAAATTCACCAAGCTGCACATGCCGGGAGTGCTGACCGTGCGCGACAGCAAGCACGTGTCGAATTCACTTTACGGAACGTTTGCCTTCCCGGAAACCTTTGTCATCGACCGCCAGGGCGTCCTCCGCCGCAAATTCATTGGCGCCGTCAAATGGACCTCGCCGGAGATCGTAGACTATCTGGGGAAGCTGTAGACCTCGACGACGGCGTCTTAACAGAGCAACACAAAAGGTTCCTCGACTCGCTTCGCTCGCTCGGAATGACAGCATATTGATCGGTTGAATTCCAGGCACACCAGACTGAGCTGATCCACCTCAAGAAACTACCCCACCCTAGCCAACAGCGGGCTAGAATGGGGCACCCGGCTGTATTCGCGACATCGATTAGTCCCGCGCGAAGAAACTGCCCCACTCAAGCAAAAGAAGCTTGAGTGGGCCACCCGCCAAGCCGGAACCTGCATAGATCCTCACGTCGCGCCCCTCGGGCACTCCTCAGGATGACATCCCTGTTCTTGGGGTTTGGATACACCAAGAGAACCGCCCCTGGCGAACCCTATTCCAACCCGAACTCTTTCCAGCGCTTGGTGACCCGTTCCTTGATCTCGGGAGACATTTTGATTTCGTCGGGCCAGGGTCGGGTGAATCCCTCGGTCGGCCATTTTCGGGTGGCGTCGATGCCCATTTTGGAGCCGAAATCGGGCAGCCGTGAGGCGTGGTCGAGCGAATCGACCGGCCCGAGGGTGAACTGAATGTCGCGTTCGGGATCGATGTTGTTGAACGCCCTTAGCGTGACCTCGCGCAGGTCGTGCACGTCGCAGTCCTCGTCGAGGACGACGATGCACTTGGTGAACATCGCCTGACCCAGCGACCAGATGGCGTTCATCACTTTGCGCGCCTGGCCGGGATAGGACTTGCGGATGGAGACGATCATCAGGTTGTGGAATATGCCCTCGGGCGGCAGGTTGATGTCGACCAGTTCCGGCACGGTGAGCTTCATCAGCGGGAGGAAGATGCGCTCGACGGCCTTGCCCATGTAAGCGTCTTCCTGCGGCGGCTTGCCGACGATGGTGGTGGCGTAAATGGGATTCTTGCGGTGCGTGACGCAGGTGACGTGGAAGACCGGATAAAGATCTTCCAGCGAATAGACGCCGGTGTGATCGCCGAAGGGACCTTCGCTGCGCAGCTCATCGAGTTGGACGTAGCCTTCGAGCACGATCTCCGCGCTGGCCGGAACCTCGAGGTCGAGCGTCTCGCACTTCACCAGTTCGACTGGCCGCTGACGCAGGAAACCCGCGATCAGGAATTCTTCGACATCGGGCGGCGCGGGAACGATAGCCGCGAAAGTCAGCGCCGGATCGGTGCCGATGGCGACCGCGACTTCCATCTTGCCGCTCACGATTTTGCCCTCGGCAATGCGCGAGCCGCCGCCGGAGCGGGCCATGATGTCGATGGCAGCCGAGCGCGCATCGGGCGAGCCGACCGCAGCCGCGGCGCGCAGGTGGTCGCGATAGTGCTCGGCGGCGACCTTCTGGCGCTGCCAGTGCATGCCGGTTGAAGTCGCGTCGTAGAGCTGCATGCGATACATGCCGACGTTGCGCTTGCCGCTCTGGATGTCGCGCGTGATGACGCACGGCAGGGTGATGAAGCGTCCGCCGTCACCCGGCCAGCATTGCAGCACCGGAAAGTCGAACAGCGAGAAGTCGCCGCGCCGGATGACCTCCTTGCAGGGCCCGCTGGAAACCACCTTGGGGAAAAAACTGCTCATCTCGGCGAGCATCGGCAGCATTCTGACTTTGTCGAAGAATCCCTGCGGCGACTTGACGTCCATGAACTGGCGGATGCGGCCGGCAATCTCGTCGAGCGAGTCGCTGTTGAGCGCCAGGTTCATGCGGCGCTCGGAGCCAAACTGGTTAATGAGCACCTTGGAACCGGGATAGCCTTTGACGTTTTCGAAGAGCAGCGCCGGACCTCCCGGCCCTTTTCCGGCGCGCGGACCCCACTTGGAAACGCGGTCGGTGATCTCGGCGATCTCCAAAATGGGGTCGCTCTCCGCCTTGATGCGCTTGAGTTCACCGGCCCGCTCCAGGGCGGTGATCCATTCTCTGAGGTCGTTGTAGGCCAAGCCGGCCCTCCAGACGAAATTTTCCTCGCCCCCGGCAGTTTGAGGTAGCAGAAGCCGCATCTATCTGCCGAGAAGGGCGAAGCTGGATTATAAATCGCGGCTTTCAATGAAGGACGGTGGGAAAAAATTAGCAAAACGTTCATCAAGTACCAACTGATGTACAAGTACTCACATCTAAGTTTACTGTTTGACAACTATGTCCCGAGGCCCCTGGAAAAATGGCTCTAGCGTCTCCCAAAGAAAAAGAGATCATCCATATCCTTTCGTTGCTTGCGCTTAACCCGCAACACTCCGACGAGGCGTTCACCGCCTTTGAGCGCCTGAGCGAGAGCGAACGCGAGGAGTTTCTTTCGCTTGCCGATTCCAACCACGTGGTGTTGCGCGCGCTGGAGCCTTTGCAGCGGCAGGCTGCAAGCCGCGCGGCTGAGGCCGACAAAAGGAACCTACCCCAGGTTAGCGCCGAACAGCCAAAGGGGCCTTTCGCTACAGGCGGCACAGCCAGCCAGGCTGTGCGGGTTGACTCAAAAGAGTTTCTCGGCGGCGCGGAACCTGGGGCATCCGTCTCAAAGGAGTTTCTTGGCGACGCGGAACCTGGGGCATCCATTGCGACCTATGTGGGGATAGCCGAGTGGGCAGGAACGCAGATCAAGCGCGAGCGGGGCCGCGTTGCCAAAGCGCTCGCTTCGCTGTACGAAATCTGCTCGGAACTGGAAGCGGCGGGATGCGCCACCAGCGTGATGAAGTCGCTCGACCATTATCCAGACCTGGGAAGCGATCTGGACCTTTACACGACGGCGGATGAGGGCGCTGTCGCCGAGGTCATGACCAAGCGTTTTCAGGCGCATATTGAAGCGCGCAGTTGGGGAGACCGGCTGGCTCACAAGTGGAATTTTGGCGTCCCCGGCCTGCCTGAGGCCATTGAAGTACACGCTCAGCGACTGGGACAAACCGGCGAGCACACGCGCATGGCCGAACGCTTTGTAAGCCGGCGCGTAGAGAAAACCGTAGGCGGCTATAGCTTCCTGGTGCCGGCGCCCGAAGAGCGGCTCATCGTGGCGACATTGCAGCGCATGTACCGGCATTTCTACTTCCGGGTGTGCGACATCGTCAACAGCGGCGCTTTGGTCGATTCGGGGGCAGTGGATTTCGCGGAGCTGAAAAGGGCCGCCGATCTGGGCGGCATCTGGCCGGGAGTGTGCAGCTACCTGAAAATCGTGAGCGACTACCTCGCCCGTTACAGGGGCTACGGATTGAATCTGCCAAAGGATGTTGTGGAAGCCGCGCCTTTCGGCGGAGAGAAGATATACGTGCGCGCCCGATACATCCGCGTGCCTATCGTGCCGCAGGGGGCGAAACTCTACACCAAGCAGGTGACGCGGACGGCGCTCGACGGCAACGTGCTGGCTACGCTGCGACTCTCGCTGCTGCCTCCGCTGGCTTCCGCCGCCGCCCTCAGCTATAAACTGACGGGCAGCGACAAGGGAATCTGGTAGCCATTTAAGATTTCAGATTTAAGATTGCTGGAACCTCCGAGCTTTCCAATCTGAAATCTGCAATCTTCAATCTGAAATGGCCCAGCTCTTCCAATCTGAAATCTGCAATCTTCAATCTGAAATGTTCAGTGTGATCAGCTCCGGCAGCAGTTCCCTGCCCACGACGGTGATCTTGCCAAGCGAAACCGGCAGCCGGAAGCGCCTGGGGCCGGCACTTCCCGGATTGAAATAGAGCACCCCGTCTTTCACATAAAACTTCGGGTCGTGGGTGTGTCCGCTGATGACAGCGGCGAAGCCCGCCTTCGCGGGTGCAAGGTCCAGTTCGCGCAGATTGTGCAAGACGTAAATGAGCGACGATTCCCGCGTTACGACCTCGCGCTGGCGATAGGGCGCGGCCCATGGCTCCCGGTCGACATTGCCGCGAACGGCCACCACAGGGGCTATGCGGCGAAGGTGCGGAACGATTAAAGGCGATCCCATGTCGCCGGCGTGGACGATCAGATCCGAGCCCTCTAATGCCTGAAGGGCTTCCTCGCGCAGCAGTCCATGGGTATCCGAGATAACGCCGATGTGGAAGGCGCGCTTCGCCATGGCGAAAGGCTACTACAACTACGTGACTTCCCCACCCCGGAGCCTTGTTTTGATAAACCGATGTTAGAGAAACCAGCGAACCCCCTCAGGGCTAAAGCCCGCATTGTCTTTGGCTCCGGACGGCGATGCTAAGTGTATTGCGACTGTCTAGGATCTTTACGCCCTTGCACGTAGCCTTGCCAGGAGTTCCTGGAACAGCGGTTCTGCTTCAAGGTGGTCAAAGTCCACCATCCCGAGCAGAACGGTAGCAAGTGTGTCTTTGTTAAGGTGTGCGTAGTTCTTGTGCTGTCGTATGTACCACCCGAATGTATCGCAAAAATCGTGCCCGTGAATCTGAACACGGGGATCGGGGCTTTCCCGGATCTTTAACTCCGCAACTCTCGAGTTAAGCAATGCCAGCCAATTACGGTCTCGAATACCCCCAAATACCACGAAACAGTAGTCCCTTAGATGGAAGGAGAACTGCCCGGTACGCTTGTCGAAGTGGCAAAACGACGAATGTTCTTTTGGATAGCTTCCATCTAGCCCTAGCGTTTCTGCTGCGGCTCTTACGAAGAATGAACTCTCGAGCAGCTCACGCAATTCGGTAATGACTTGGTTGGGATGTTTGGGAAAGCCTTTTAGCCCGGCATTCAGGATCTTATCCATCGCCACTGGGTGCAATGCATATAGCTCAATCGAAGTACCATCGGTTATCAGCAACAGCGAGTATTGATAGCTACGATCTAACACATGATCAGTATCTGCGTCGGCTATGCAAACAACCTCGTTTGTCGCTACTCTGCCTTCCAGTTTTGCAGCCAGAGTAACGACCCTTCCCTTGCAGCCATCCTTTTGTCCTAATGCGAGCACTTCCGCGGTTGGAACATTGACGGTATTAATCTCCAACACAGCCACGTGTCCCAAACTTCGTGAGTTTAGGAATGATCGCAGAATGAACTTGTCCTCAGAGCCCTCAACGAAAACCTCTTTCTGCTGATCTCCTTCGCGAATATGTAGTTCAATTATTTCTTCTATTTCTCGCTTGGGTCGTTCAGCCACCGCTGTCCTCCGATGTCGTCAAGGTCAAGAACGAAGTCGTCATAACGGGTGATGAGCTCGATGGAATGCGTTGCCATTATGAATTGGATCCGAGAACCCGTTGTCAGATCAAGCAGTGCCCGGAGCAGTTGCCGCTGCCACTTTACGTTTAATGAAATCTCAGGTTCATCGATGATGAAGAGACTTGCAGTTTCCTTAGCAAGAATGGTGCTCGCCAGGATAAATAAAAGCTGGCCCTCTCCTGACGAGAGCATCGATGGGGCGAGCCTGTCGTGGTTACTGGAGGATATTATCAATCCTCGATTGACATCGAGTTGAACCTCCTTATGTCTATAGAAAGAGTTCATTATCCGAACAAAGCCTGAAAGTTGAGTTTTCACAGACTCAAGTGCGTCAAGTTTTGCTTCAATACCCGTCACATAGGGCTCAAGCACTCCCAACATAGTTTGTTGCGCTTCTGGGTATGCCTCCTTGAGGGTATCAATGATAGGTTCCGCTTTTAGCGGTTTTACCAATCCTAGTACGGCGAATTCCGCCGAGCGAGCTTGAAGCCTTCGGAGTTTATTGACAATTGCTTCGGCATCTATCGAAGCGAGCTCAGTGAATCTAGGAGCATGCGAGATCCTACGCAATATGTCGGCGTAGACTGCGTTGACGTCTTCCTCACCTTGAGTAGACCCCTGGAATGCCTGTTTCGTGGCCCAACCCGTTATACGTTCGACCGCGGCGCTAAGCCCGGCACTTCGCTCCTCTTTCGAAACGTCGCGAGTCGCAAGGTATGCGGATCTCCTTCGCTGGTCTTGCAGAATCAGTCTATATTCAGGATCTGCTGCATCGCTGATTGTGGTCAGCAACTCTCGACGGTCAGTCAAGTAAATGATGTTCAACTTCAGAGACCGTAACAACTTCAAGTAATTCCTATGCTGTTCGTTATCTCGTTCCGATAACACGAATTTTTCGCGGTCCGAAATCTGCTCGTTTGCCCCTGCCATCAATTCTCGGAAATACGTTGCTCGGGCGATTTCCGTACCAGCGCGTGAGACAAGCACTTCATATCCGCGCTCGTGATCATCGTTACGGGAGGCGAGGATCTCTGTCCCGTCCGCAAGTTCAACCAAGAACTTTTTAAACCGAAACTCCCTCAACTGCGATTTGTGTCCCGCGCTATCCCGATGTGACAGGAGGTAAAACAGAATTTTCAGGATTGTCGTTTTGCCAGCCCCGTTTTCTCCGTATAGCAACATTATTCGGGGTGCGAAGCCCGGCTCAGTATGAGTCTTCAGTTCGTATGAGTACTGTCCGAATAACCGTTCGACCCGGATAGCACGGATTCCGGTCGCTTCGATCGAGAATTGCGTTGGCCCGGAAACGAACTCAGCTTCTTGTTCCACGATAGCAACCTTTCATCAGGCGGTGTGAGGTCCAGCCGCCTTTCGCCCCCCAAGCCCGATACGTTCCGGTAGAGGTGTGTGCGACTTTCCAGGACTAACTACCGAATTGAGGAACAGTGTCGCTTAATTGAATGCTTAGGTCAACTATGCCTATTCTTGCACACGGAACCCTGAGCCCTGTCAGAGCACAATCGCTCCCGAGCTGTGCGACATGGTCGCGTTCCCGGGATTCGTGGTACACTTCTGCGCGAGGACACCACGCAGTCGCGTGGTGCGACATCAAGGAGGATAAGTCCAGGCGTAACAGTCAGCTACGTGGGCGAGCGGGAGTAACTCAGTGGTAGAGTCACGGCTTCCCAAGCCGTTGGTCGCGGGTTCGATCCCCGTCTCCCGCTCCATTTTGTTTCTTTCTTCACAGACTTGTCATGTTGAGCGCAGCGAAACATCCCATTGACCTTACTTGATCCGCGCCGCTCTCGGCTTTTCGCATAAAACGTTCCGGCTGCATCTCAGCCCCCTGCCGTAATGGGATTCTTCGCTCCCTACGGTCGCTCAGAATGACAACTTGAAACTTATGCAGCGAATCTACGCGACAGCACACCGGCTCACATCGCTAATCTTTCCAGATTTCGATAACCTGTCCCTATGAAGATCGCAAGCTTTCCGGCGCTGTTTTTGGTTTTGCTGGCGCTTTGCGGCACGGTCGCCGCCGCGCTGTTGTTCACTCCAGCGGCCGGGCACGAGCATGGTTTCTATCTCGGATTCGACCGCAACGACTACCCTGGCGATGCGGCATTGGCGCAGTTGCGGCAGACGTTCAGCTACACGGGATACTGGCTGAGCGTGCCGCCTGGCGCAAAGACGAACTCGTGGTCGGGCAAGCGCGCGACGCTGGCGGCTCGCGGATTTGGATTTCTGCTGCTGTTTAACGGCAAGCCTTATCGCGAACTTCAGGCGTCGGGTGATGCGCGGCTCACCGGGCGGCAAGACGGAGCGGCTGCCGTGAACTCGGCCCGCAGAGAGGGATTCAGGCGAGGTGCCGTGATCTTTCTGGACCAGGAGGAGGGCGGCGTGATGCTGCCGGAGCAGTTCGCCTACATAGAAGCCTGGAGTGATGCGGTGCGCGCCGCCGGTTTCATGCCAGGGGTTTACTGCTCGGGAATGCCTGTGCAGCAGAAGAATGCCGCGGCGGTGACTACGGCGGCTGATCTGCGTGCGAAGCTCGGGGCCAAGCCGACGAAACTTTGGGTGGCGAACGATCAATGCCCGCCTTCACCCGGTTGCAACTACGGCAAGCCAGTGCCGGCCCCTTCTGCAAGCGGCACGCACGACGCCTTGGTGTGGCAATTCGCCCAGTCGCCGAGGCGGCGGCAGTTCACCGGGGAGTGTGCCTCCAGCTACGCCGCCGATGGCATGTGCTACGCTCCGGGACTGCCTCGCGGAGCCGATTCTTTTGTCGACCTCAACACCGCAACCTCGCCGGACCCATCGAACGGGCGGTAGGAACTGGTCAGATATGTAAATTGAGCGCAGAATTCTCGGGGTATTGTTTTATTCCATGCAAGCACCCCACCCTAGCCAACAGCAGGCTAGAATGGGACACCCGGCACCCGTCTTACGCCCGCTACGCGGGCTGGGGGCGACGCAGATTCCATGCCTACCCCAGGCTTACGCCTGGGGCTACCATCTTATGCCCGCTATGCGGGCTGAAATCATCGGGCCACCCGCCCGCAGAACTACCCCACCCTAGCCAACAGCAGGCGCTAGGATGGGACACCCGGCACCCGTCTTACGCCCGCTACGCGGGCTGGGGGCGACGCAGATTCCATGCCTACCCCAGGCTTGCGCCTGGGGCTACCATCTTATGCCCGCTATGCGGGCTGAAATCATCGGGCCACCCGCCCGCAGAACTACCACACGTTAGCCCAGTCACCCCAACGAGCCGAGCCTCGTTGGGGACCCCGACACGGGCGAACGTGGGGCACCATTGCATCATCGCGCTGATGGAGTGAGAAGACTTGTTAGGGCTTTCTCTGGCAGGCCCACGAATATGTTTGGGAGTCCCCATCTCTGGTTAGAATGAGCGCGCCGGTAGTGCGAATAAGAGTAAAGTGATTGACGTTTTCCTTCCACCTGCTAACCCAAGTCACCTTATCGGCCGTGATCGTCGCGGGAAACGCCTCAACACTGCTGCGAGCGACGGTGACAATCCAGGAGGCCGCAGTGCTGGCGGTCAGGTCAATGCTGACATTTAAGTCCTTAGGCGCTTGACTGGTGGTGGCACATAGAAAATCGATTGTCTCAGCATGTGCGGGCGTGAGCAGACACGGGCAAACGATTGCGCCGAGAACTACAGCCAGCCCGCACGCTAGAATTCGCGAGCGAATCATGTGGTTCTCCCGTTGACTAACGACAACTACGGGTGGATGGACGAGTTCGTGTCCATGTCACGCGCCGTGTCGATGAAGTGCTGCTTTGTTCCGGGAATCATACCACCGCTAAGCCACTTTTCACTCATGCACCGGCGCGTGGAAAAGCAGATCCTTCGCTACGCTCAGGATGACACTCGCGAGGTGTTTTTCACTCACATGACAGAGCGCATGAAAAAGAAATTTCGACAACGTCCTACAAGTGCGCGGCCAGGATGGTGGCCAGTTTCTCCGGTTCGGCGAGAAAGGCGTCGTGTCCGTGCGAGGACGCTATCTCGTGATACTCGCACTGCACGCCGGCGGCGGTGAACTGCTCGCCCAGGGCGCGCACGTCGGCCGCCGGGAAAAGCCAGTCGGAGGAAATTCCCACCAGGGTGACGTGCGCTCGAATGCGGCCATACGCGGCCTGCGCCGAACCATGGGAGCGCACCGGGTCGAAGCTGTCCATGGTTTTGCTGATGGCCAAGTACGAGTTGGCATCGAAGCGCTGGACAAATTTTTCTCCCTGGTAGTCGAGGTATCCGGCCACGTCGAAGCGGCCGTCGGGATGAGTCCAGGGATCTTCTCCGTTGCGGTTGGGATTGCGTCCGAAGCGGGTGGCAAACAATTCGGCGGATTTGTAGGAGCACATCGCAATTTCGCGCGCCAATGCCAGTCCCTGGGCGGGAACTTCATGCGGAGGATAGTCGCCGTTTTGCCACTTGGGATCGAGACGGATTACGTGCCGTTGGAGATGATTCAGCGCCAGCCCCATTGAGCCCAAAGGAGCGGCGCCGATGGCGACACAATGCTCGACGAATTGCGGATAATCGATCACCCACTGCAAGGCCTGCATGCCGCCGATGGAGCCGCCGATGACGAGCTTGACCCGATCGATTCCCAAAAAATCCAGCAGTTGGCGCTGCGCCCGCACGATATCGCTGACCGTGACCAGCGGAAAATTCGCGCCATAGGGTTGGCCGCTGTCGGGGTCGACGGCGGAGGGTCCGGTGGAACCATAACAGGAGCCCAGAATGTTGCTGCCGATGACGCAATAGCGGTCGTTGCCGAACAGCCTTTCGTCATCGAACAACTCCGGCCACCAGGAGGCCACCTCGGCGGTGCCCGAAAGCGCGTGGCAGACGAGCACAACGTTGTCGCCCGCGGCATTCGGCTCGCCGTACATGGCATAACGGATGGTCACGGGGCGCAACACGCGGCCGCACTCCAGGGCAAAGCCCTCCTCTTCGGCAAAGGAGTGCTGTCCCTGGACCAAATGCAAAGTGTCCGTACTCATTTCGCGCTCTTTCCTCCAGCAACAGATAAGTCGGCATCCTGCTCGCGGGCGAGTCCGGTAGCCGTCTTGAGCGCCTGATTCAGGTCGTCGATCAGGTCGCGCACGTCCTCTGTGCCGACCGACAGCCGCACCAACTCAGGAGTGACGCCGGTATCGAACTGCTCGCTTTCGCTCAATTGCTGGTGAGTTGTGGAAGCAGGATGAATCACCAGAGACTTCGAGTCTCCCAGATTTGCCAGCAGGCTGAATAGTGAAAGCGAATTGATCAGCTTGCGACCCGCTTCGTAGCCACCCTTGATTCCGAATGTTACCAAGGCACCGCTGCCATCCGGAAGGTATTTTTGCGCGCGCGCGTAGTACTTGCTGCTGGGCAGACCGGGATAATTGACCCACTCGACGCCAGGATGCGTCTCCAGGTACTTGGCCAGCGCCAGCGAGTTCTCCGAATGCCGTTGCATGCGGAGATGCAAGGTCTCCGCACCCTGCAGGAAGAGGAACGAGTTGAACGGAGAGAGGCAGGCTCCGGTGTCGCGCAAGCCCTGCACGCGCGCCTTGATGATGAAGGCCAGCGGCCCAAAGGCTTCGGTGTAGGAAACGCCGTGATACGAGGGATCGGGATTGACGAAATCCGGGAAGCGTCCCGAGGCCTTCCAATCGAAGGCGCCGCTGTCGACGATAATGCCGCCGATGGAGGTTCCATGACCGCCGATAAACTTGGTGGCCGAGTTGACAACGATGTCGGCGCCCCACTCGATGGGACGGCAGAGAGCGGGCGAGGCTGAGGTGTTGTCGATGACCAGCGGCAGTTTGTTCTCGTGCGCGATGCGGGCGAGCGTTTCGATATCGACAATGTCGAGCTTGGGATTGCCGAGAGTCTCGGTGTAAAGGGCCTTGGTCTTTTTGTTGATCGCCTTCCTGATGCCGTCGAAGTCGTCGGCATCGACGAAGCGGACCGTAATGCCCAGCTTGGGCAGCGTGTAATGGAAGAGGTTGTAGGTGCCGCCGTAGAGCGAGGTGGTGGAAACAATCTCGTCGCCGGCGCTGGCCAGGGTGGTGATGATGAGCGTCTCGGCAGCCTGTCCGGAGGCGGTTGCCAGGCCCGCGATGCCGCCTTCCAGGGCCGCGATCCGCTTCTCAAAGACATCGGTGGTGGGGTTCATGATGCGGGTGTAGATGTTGCCGAACTCCTGCAGGCCGAAGAGACGGGCCGCATGGTCGGCATCGTCAAAGACATAGGACGTGGTCTGGTAAATAGGCACCGCACGGGCCTTGGTGGCGGGATCGACTTGCTGGCCGGCGTGAATAGCCAGGGTTGCAAAGCGCTGCTTCTTCTCGGTGTTGTTATTGTTGTTTCCTGACATTGCTGCTACCTGTTCCTTTTCTGAAATTCTTGGTTGGTGAACAAAATGAAACGACCCACGATCGGGATGACCGTGGGTCGCTGAAATCCTTTGAAGTTTCCTGCTCGAAGCTGTTAGTCAGCCGCCCACGGTCGCGCACGGAAACACATGTGCATGCACATGGCCATGGTTTGCGCGGTGTGGGTTTGAGCCAACATCGAAAATAGTATGCGGGATTGTGAGTGGTTTTGTCAAAAACAAAAGCGCAGGTCTGCTAATGAGAGTTGCGGATTAGCTGCCTCCCTGAGGAGCTACCCCAGGTTAGCGCCGAACAACGTGGCGCGGAACCTGGGGCACATGCAAAGGCGCAGTCGTCGCGAAAAGTGAAGATCAGTCGAAGCTGACGATCTCCACCCAGTTCGAGTCCTTGCCTGTCGGATACTTCTTCAGCAGCGTGAGCGCGCCGCTCCCGTCGATCGCGTAGACCGAGATCGTGTCCGACTGCTCGCCGCTGACGACCATATACTTGCCCTTGGGGTCGATGGCGAAGCCTCGCGGCTGCTTCTCGGTCGGCGTGCTCGAGAGATAGGCGAGCTTGCCGTTGGCGGCATCAACGCTGAAGGCGGCGATGGTGTTGCTGGTGCGCTCGGCGGCATAGAGGAACTTGCCGTCGGGCGTCAGGTGCAGGTCGGAGGCCCAAATGTCCATCGAGAGGTCGCGCGTATCCTCGCCCGCCCCAATCGGGACGCGCGGCGCGCCCGGCTTCAGCTTGCTGTCCGCCGGCAGCATATTGGTCACGGCGACCGTGGTGAGCAGGCCCGTCTTCGCATCCAGCGACAGGGTGGTGATGGTGCCGACCAGCTCGCTCAGCAGGTAGGCGAAGCGGTTGTCACTGGAGATGATGATGTGGCGCGGGCCGGTCTTGGCCTTCATCAACACGAGCGGCGGGGTGTTGGCCTTCAGTTTGCCGGTCTTTGGGTTGAAGACGAACTGGAAGATCTGGTCGCTGCCGAGATGCGGGACGAAAAGGTACCGATCGGTTCTATCGACGACGGCGGAGTGCGGATTAATGGCCGTGTGGATCGTCTGCAGCGGCTCTGAGACTTTGCCGTCCTTGGCGATGGCGCTAACGCAGACCAGGTTGGCACCGTAGCCCGCGCCGAACAGGTAGCGCCCGTTTCTGGAGACGGAGATGTACGGGAAGCTCTCGCCCGCCGGCACCTTCCAGAGCTGCTTCAGCGCGCCGGTCTTGGGATCGATGGCATAGGTGAACAGCGAGACGGGCTTGGTGCGGGCCGCGGCAAACAGGTAGCGCTTATCCGGGCTGACGGCCATCGGCATCACCAGCTTCTGCGCCTCGACGCGCGCCCCCGGCGTCAGCGTGCCGTCGCTTGCCAGCGCGTACATCCCGATGGTGCCGTCCTCGGCGTTGGACACATAAACGTAGGTTGCTGCCCGCGCGGCACTCGCGGCCGTGATGAGCGCCAACAAGACGATCCCCGCAATCAGCTTGGCGAATGAGACCATATATTTTTCCTTTCTACATCGGATGGTTGGACGGCCGGAGTGAGCAACGCGAGTCCGCTGCCGCCCGGAAGCGTCCCGCGAGTAGATTCTGTACCATGCCGCACGTCGCGGCAAGACATTCCTCGAGTGTCTCCATGACAAGGCCGAGTGACGCACCCTTTCTAAGTCAAATCTTGTTGTTTCGCAAAAAGGCTGCGAATCTGGTAAAAGATTGATCGAGATTAAGATTGATCGGGAATACTTAAGATGGCAGACCTACTTACTCCTATTTCTCTTCGCAGCATTACGCTGCGCAATCGCATTGTGCTCTCGCCCATGTGCCAGTACAGCGCCAAGGATGGTTTTGCGGACGATTGGCACCTGGTTCACCTGGGGGCGCGCGCCCAGGGCGGAGCCGCTCTGATCCTGACCGAGGCGACCTCGGTATCGCCGGAGGGCCGCATCTCTCCCGCCGATCTCGGACTGTGGAAAGACGAGCAGATCGAAGCCTTCCAGCGAATTGCCCGCTTTGTCACCGCGCAAGGGGCGGTCATCGGCATGCAGCTTGCCCACGCCGGGAGAAAGGCCTGCACCGCCGCTCCGTGGCTGGGCAGGGTTGCGCTTACCCCTGAAAACGGCGGCTGGAGGCCGATTTACGCGCCCAGCGCGATTCCCTTCGATGCCGATTCCATCGTTCCGGAAGCGCTCGACGTGGCCGGCATTCAGCGGATCATCGGCCAGTTCAAGGCGGCTGCGCGGCGCGCGCTGACGGCGGGAATGAAGGTGCTGGAGTTGCACGCGGCGCATGGCTACCTGGCTCACCAGTTCCTCTCGCCCATTTCCAATCATCGCAGCGATCAGTATGGCGGGTCGTTCGAGAACCGCACGCGCTTTCTCCGCGAAATGGTCGAAGCGGTGCGCAAGGTCTGGCCGGATGAGCTGCCGCTGCTGGTGCGCATCAGCGCCACGGACTGGGTGCCGAACGGGTGGGACGTGGAACAATCCGTCGAGCTGGCGCGTCAACTCAAAGCGCTGGGAGTGGACCTCATCGACTGCTCCTCGGGCGGCAATGTGGTGAACGCGCAGATACCAGTCGGACCGGGATACCAGGTTCCCTTTGCCAGGCAAATCCGCGAAACGGGAATCCTGGCGGGAGCCGTCGGCCTGATTACATCGCCTCAGCAGGCGGACCAGATCATCCGCTGCGGCGACGCCGACGTGGTGCTGCTGGCGCGCGAGTTCTTGCGCCAGCCCTACTGGGGACTGCTGGCCGGGCACGCGCTCGGTCGCGATGTCGAGTGGCCTAAACAATACGAGCGGGCCAAGCGCTTCTGAAGCGGGACGAGTGCGTGACCGCAAACACTGGCGGCGCATTTAAGAGCCATCGAACTACCCCACCCAACGAAACCCGCGTTGGGTGGGCCACCAGCCAGCGAGGTGCGAAGAAAAGCAGATCCTTCGCTACGCTCAGGATGACACTCACGAAGGTATTTTCAGCAACAGGCGGAACGTGGGGCACCCAGCGAACTCAAGAATCCACGAGCAACGCAGGTGTGGGCCACCGGCTCGCGCAGGATGACACGACGAACTTCACGGCGGGCCGATCTCACTCTTGCCGAGTAGCGCTTTGACGATCGCCGCCGCATCCGGGCGGTCGTGCTTGATGGAGATAACCCGATAGGATGACATTTCCGGGTTTTGCTCGGGGCAGGCGCGGTCGCAGCCGGCGATCAATAAAACCGTGTCAAAGTCCGGGTCATCGAGGCTGACCCACTCGACGGAATCCCCGGCAGCGGCTCGAACCTTGGTGAATAGTTCGACTCTACCGAACCCCGGATCGCAACCACCGCAGTACTTCAGGGCTACCCGCTTGCTCATCGAATCATCGAATCCTTTGCCCCGTCAGCGGCAACAATGCGTAATGCATATCCACCCCACTACGCGCCAAGGCGCGCGTAGTGGGGACCCCGGCATTAGAGCACAGTCGAACGGTGAAACTCGTGTGAAAATCACCGCCGGCGAACTTTAGTTCTCTCCTACTACCGGCACGCTACGATTCCGCCTTGACACTTCTCAGGGCCGAGCGTACATTTCCTGCATTCCCACGGGCCCCTCCGGCTCCTACGGCCCTTCGGCTCCTAAATCTCACCTCAAGGAGTCACTCCCATGAAAAGAGTGCAACAGATTGCTTTGGTGCTCATCACCCTCTCGCTGCTCGTCGTGCCGATGGCTTGGAGCCAGGGCGGAAATGCCGAACAGCAAATCAAGACATTGGGTGAACAACTCAACGCGGCGACATTGAAAGCAGACACCAGCTTTTTAGAGAAAGTTCTAGCCGACGACTACACGGGAGTCCGTGGTGACGGCTCGGTGCTTACGAAGGCTCAAGAGATCGAGAAATATAAGTCCGGTGCTATCAAGTACGAAACGAACGAAATAAAGGACTTGAAGATACGCGTCTACGGGCATACGGCGGTCAGCACGTCGCTGTCCTTCTCCAAGAATATAAGAGACGGGAAGGAACACATCGGCACCACCCGTAACATTCGGGTCTGGGTGAAGCGACAAGGCGCTTGGAAGTGCGTTGCGTATCAGACAACGCGAGTGATTTAGTAAGCCATAAATTGCGAGAGAACCGGGAAGGCCACGAGGAACAGCGTTACGGTTCAGAAAGAAACTACCCCACTCTAGCCAACTGCTGGCTAGAATGGGGCACCCGCGACGACAGCCAAAGAAACTACCCCAGGTTAGCCAAAAGCAGGCGAACGTGGGGCACCAACGCACCTGCAAATCAAATCCATAGATTCTTCGCTCGTTGCGCTCGCTCAGAATGACATCTCAACAAATCATTGCAAACTTCTGAGGCACCCGCTGGCACAAGACAAAAGCAGATTCTTTGCTCCCTTGCGCTCGCTCAGAATGACACCGCAGGGGATTACTAGTGACTGAGTATTGGCATCTGTTCCGCCGCCTCGATCAGTTCCCTTTTCTTGCCCATGCGGCGTCCTACCCAGCTTTGCAGGTTATCGAGATAGGTGTAGATCACGGGCGTGATGTAAAGCGTAATCAACTGCGAAAACATCAGCCCTCCGACGACGGCCCAGCCGAGCGGGCGCCGCGATTCCGCGCCTGCACCCATGCCGAGGGCGATGGGCAAGGTTCCCATCAATGCGGCCATGGTCGTCATCATGATCGGACGGAAGCGGATGAGGCAGCCTTCGTAGATGGCCTCTGAGGCCGACTTCCCTTCCGAGCGTTGCGCTTCCAGAGCGAAGTCGATCATCATGATGGCGTTTTTCTTGACGATCCCGACGAGCATGATGATGCCCACGAATGAGTACAAATTGAGGTCCATGTGCAGCAGCATCAGCGTGACCAGCGCGCCAAAGCCGGCTGAAGGCAGTCCAGACAGAATCGTGATGGGATGAATGAAACTCTCGTAAAGCACTCCCAGCACGATGTAGATCACCAGAATCGACAACAGCAGCAGCCAGCCCAAGCCGCTGATGGAGGACTGGAAGGCCTGCGCGGTTCCCTGGAAGCTGCCGGTAATGGTGGCCGGCAAGGACCGGGCAACCTCCTCCACCTTGGCGACGGTCGCGCCGAGGGCAACACCGGGTGCGGGATTAAACGAAATGGTCACCGCCGGCAACTGACCCTGATGATTCACCGTGAGCGGACCTACGGAACGCGTAAGCGTGGCCACGGTGTTCAGCGGCACCAGCTGACCGGAAGAGGAGCGGACATAAAGCAAAGAGAGAGCGTTGGGATCGAGCTGATAGTCCGACTGCACTTCGACGATGGCGCGATAGGTGTTGTTGGGCTCGTAAATGGTAGAAATCTGTATCTGCCCGTAAGCATAGCCGAGCGCGTCCTGCACCTGCTGCGCCGTGATGCCCAGAGTAGAAGCCTTATCGCGGTCGATGCTCACATCAATCTGTGGATTCTTGATCTGCAGGTCGCTGGTCACGTCCTGTAACTCAGGTTCTTTGGCGAGCCGTGCTTCCATTTTTTGCGCTTCGCGGTAGAGCTCCTGCGTGTCCGGACCTTGCAGCGTGTATTGGTAGAGGCTCTTGCTCATGCGTCCGCCGATTTGAATGGACGGCGGGGCTTGCGGATAGGCGGTGATGCCGGGAACCTTTAAGAAATCGCGCCGCAGAGACGCCACGATGTCCTGCACCGGCGGGCGATGCTCCCTGGGAATGAGCCGCGCGAACATGCGGCCGTTGTTGCCGGCTCCCCAGCCGCCGATGGCGCACATGAATTTCGAAACGTAAGGATTCTTCTGCATGTATTCAGCCACGGCCATTTGATGCGCCTTCATGCTTTCGAACGAGATGCCCTGGTTGGCTTCGGTCATGGTGAATATCTGCCCCGTGTCGTCGGTAGGCAGGAATCCTTTGGGCATAATGGCAAAAAGATAGCCGGTGATGACCAGCACGACCAGCGAAGTCACCAGGGTTACAAGACGATGACGTATGGCCTTTTTCAAGCTCACGTCATAGAGGTGCAGCATGCCCTGAAAGACGCCCTCCGACCAACGGTAGAGCGCGTTGTGCTGGGTTTCGGAGGCCGGCCGCAGAAAGCGGCTGCACAGCATTGGCGTCAGCGTCAGCGAGACAAAGCCTGAAACCAGAATAGCGGTGCCGATGGTCACCGCGAACTCGTGCAGCAGGCGCCCCATGAGGCCGCCCATAAAGAGCACCGGAATGAAGACCGCGGCCAGCGAGAGCGTCATCGAGAGAATGGTAAAGCTGATTTCGCGCGACCCGATGAGGGCGGCTTCCATCGGCTTTTTGCCCATCTCCATGTGGCGAACGATGTTTTCCAGCATCACAATCGCGTCGTCCACCACGAAGCCCACGGAGAGAGTGAGCGCCATCAGCGACAGGTTGTCGACGCTGTAGTTGAGCAGGTACATCACCGCGAAGGTGCCGACAATCGACATCGGCAGCGCCATGCTGGGAATCACGGTGGCCGAAACATTCCGCAGAAAGAGGAAGATCACCAGGATGACCAAGGCAATGGTCAGCATGAGGGTGAACTTCACATCGTTAACCGACTCGCGAATCGACTCCGAGCGGTCGTAGAGCGTCTCGATATTGACGGCGGCGGGAATCTGCAAGCGGAACTGCGGCATCAAGGCGTTGATGCGATTGACCACCTCGACCGTGTTGGTGCCGGGTTGGCGCTGAATCGCCAGCACCATGGAGCGGTCCAGACTCTTTGCGGTTCCGAACCAGCTCGCGGTCTTGTCGGCTTCGACGCCGTCAACCGCTTCCCCCAACTCGGATATCCTGACCGGATTGCCGTTGCGATAAGCGACGATGAGCGACTGGTAGTCCTTGGCGCGCCACAACTGCCCATTGGGATTGTTGACCGTGATCGCCTGGTGTGCGCCGTAGAGCGTCCCGGTCGGCTCGTTGACGTTTCCTTTCTGGATGGCGGTGACAACTTCGTCGATGCCAATCTGCCGGCTGGCCAGCAAGCGCGGGTTGAGCTGGATATGCGGCGAATACTTCTGGGCGCCGTAGACGCTGACCTGGGCGACGCCGTCGATCATGGAGATGCGCTGCGCCATGGTGGTCTCGGCGTACTCGTCGACATCGGAAAGCCGCATGGTCGGCGAGTAGAGCGCCAGGTAGAGGACCGGCTGATCGGCTGGATTCACCTTCTGGAACGAAGGCGGATAGGGCAGGTTATTCGGCAAATCACGCTGCGCCTTGGCGATCATCGCCTGCACGTCCTGCGCCGCGGCATCAATGTTGCGCGCGAGCGTGAACTGCAAGGTGATGTTGGTTACGCCGAGAAAGCTGGTCGAGGTCATCTGGTCGATGCCGGCGATGGTGGAGAACTGTTTCTCCAGCGGCATCGCCACCGAGCTTGCCATGGTTTCCGGACTGGCGCCCGGCTGAGTGATGGTTACCAGAATCGTCGGAAAATCAACGTTGGGAAGATCGCTGACCGGCAGCAGCCGGTAGCCCGCCGTTCCGAAAATCAGAATCGCCGCCATGATCAGCGTTGTCATGACTGGCCGTTTAATGAAAATCTCGGCAATGTTCATGAACGTTTTTCCTGCGCGCTGTCGGAATCGGCTTGCGGACTTTCGGCCCGCTTGATGTCCACCTTGGACCCGGGCACCAGCCGGATGTGGCCGTCGGTGACAACGGTCTCGCCGGGGACTACGCCTTGTTCAACGATGAGCTGGCCTTTGTACTGCTGACCGAGCTTAACCAGCCGCAATTCGACCGTCTTATCGGCCTTGACGACAAACATGTATGGACCCTGCTGCCCGCTCTGCACCGCCTGCGACGGAACAATGGTGGCGTTCGGACGATTGTTCAGCGTCAGCACCACGGTCACGAACTGCCCGGGCCACAGCTTGTAGTCTTTGTTGGGAAACGTGGCTTTCAACGTAATGGTTCCGGTCGTGCGGTCCACCGTGTTGTCGATGAAAGTTACTTTTCCGACATCGGCCGGTACCTCTGTCGAAGGGATGGTCGCCTGCACCTGTAGGCCGGCTTTCGCCATCTGCCGCTTCACCTCGGGAAGAAACTGCTCGGGGATGGCGAAGCTGGCATAAATCGGCGAAACCTCGTTGATGGTGACCAGCGGCAGATCATTCGCCTTGGAAACGTTGCCGGGATACAACTGCAGATTCCCGGTGCGGCCATCGATGGGCGAGTAGATCTTGGTGAAGGTGACGTTGACCCTGGCGGACTCGACCGCTCCTTCATCCGCGAGGACCGCAGCCTCCGCCTGATCGGCGGCCGACATCATGTTTTCATACTGCTCGCGGGCAATGACGCCTTCCTTGAAGAGCGCGGCATAACGGGCGGCATTGGCCCGCGCGGTTACCGCCGTGGCTTTATCCTTCGCCAACTGCCCTTTGGCTTTCAACAAGTCGGCCTCAAAGCTGCGCGGATCGAGCTGAAAAAGCAATTGCCCTTTCTTTACGAAATCCCCTTCCTTGAAAAAAGCTTTGCTGATTTCGGCGCTGACCATCGTCTTGATCTGCACCATCGAGTACGGTGCAATCGTGCCCACCGCATTGACGACGATGGGGACATCGCGCTGCTCGGCCTGGGCCACGAAAACCGGAACCGCTGGCATGGCGGCAGACTGCTTGGAGTTGGCTTGATGACAAGCGGCGCTCAGCAGCAACAGTACGGCCATGCACATCACGCATGCGAGGCCTAGCGGGCGCCTGCTGACCACCCCAACAAGCGAAAAAGCAGCGCTTGTCGCGGACCCCGAGTAATCGGATTCGCGGGCCGCGGCTGGAAGAGAGTTCAGTGAAAGTTTCATTGCGTTGGTTCCTGTATTTCCGCGAGAGCTTGCCTGGGAACTTTCCGGGAAGTACGCTTCCGGGAAGCTGCTGAATTTTTCAACTTGTCGCCGCTATGCCGGCTTGCCGGCTCGGCAGACATACCGTCAAGCCAGATTGAGACCATCATCCTGCTGGCCTCGCGTGCGTCCATATTTCCGGCGGTGTTTCCGGCGGTGTCGACCGGGCCGAAAAGTTCCTTGATGAGCGAGTGATAAACCACCGTGCCGATGAAAGTGCGCGCGGCCATGACCGGGTCGGCGGAGCGCAGCACTCCGAGGCGCATCTGCCGGCGCAGGTAGTTGGCCAGCACCTCGAAGTATTCGGCGATGAAGCGCCCGAAAAAACGCCGCGATAATTCGTGCCGCTCCAGCGCGCAGAACAGTGAAAGGCGGGTAGTCGCGTGGTCCTCCGCCCGGCGCTGCAGGGTCCACTCGGCCACGGCCAGCAGCGCTTCGCGCACGTTGGCCGCCCCCGCCAGCAACTCTTCCAGGCGGAGATGGAAATCTTCCGAGCGCACTTTGGCTTCCAGTACCGCCCAGTACAACTCTTCCTTGGTGGGAAAATGGCGAAAGATGAGGGCTTCGTTGACCTGCGCGTGGGCCGCGATCTCGCGCGTGGTGGTGCCCACGAAGCCTTTCTCGGCAAACATCTCGGTGGCGATCCCAAGAATCTGCTGGCGGCGGTCGACGGAAGAAATTCTTTGCTGCGCGGTAGTCATGGCCAAAAGAAGTAAGTAATTGCTTACTTTACAGCGCTGCCATGAGTACGTCAATGTTACGAATGTTACCTATTCCGCATTACCCGGAAAGACAGGGAGCGGCTCGCCTTTCGCTTCATCTGCATAAAACTGCCAGCCCGACTCCGTAAGCCTCATCGAGTTCCCACATTAGCCAACTGCGGGCAAATGTGGGCCACCAAGGCCCCGAGTCATTTAACTTCCCATTGAACTGCCTCTCTCAACGAAAAGCGCGTTGGGTGGGCACACGCTTGATCCCACATCTGCCAACTGCGGCAGATATGGGGCACCAGCGGGCAAATGTGGGCCACCAAGGCTGCTCTGAAACTGGCGAGCCGAAAAAGTTCGACCTGCGCGTCAGTGCGGCATCCTATAGATCATAGGGGAGATAAGACTGAGATGACGGCCACTATTCCTCGTGTCGTTATTGTCGGCGGCGGTTTTGGCGGCTTGTATGCGGCCCGCAAGCTGGCGCGCAAGCCGGTCAGGGTCACTCTCATCGACCGCAAGAATCACCATACCTTTCAGCCGCTGCTATACCAGGTTGCGACCGCCGGCCTCTCGCCCGGTGAGATTGCCCATCCGATTCGGGCCATCTTCAAGCACTCCAAGAACATAGAGGTCTTGCTGGACGAGGTGACGGGCTTCGATCTGGCTCATCGCCAAGTTCTGTTGCACGACGACCGGCTCGCTTACGACTACCTGATCGTCGCCGCGGGCGCCACTCACGCTTACTTTGGCCACGAGAACTGGGCGCCGATTGCTCCCGGCCTGAAAACCTTGGAGGACGCCACGGAGATCCGCCGCCGGATATTGCTGGCGTTTGAAATTGCGGAACGGCGGGCACGGCTGGAGCGCAAACTTGAGCCCATCAATTTTGTCATCGTCGGTGGCGGGCCGACCGGGGTGGAGTTGGCGGGAGCGGTCGCGGAAATCGCTCATCGCGTGGTCGCCGGCAACTTCCGGTCGATCGACCCGAGCCGGGCGCGGGTGATCCTGCTGGAAGCAGGCCCGCGCGTGCTGCCCAGCTATACCGAAGACCTCTCGCACAGCGCCGAGCGGCAGCTACGGACGCTGGGCGTCGAAGTGATGGACAACTGCATGGTGACCGGAGTGGAGCTGAACCGCATCCACTTCGGCGACAGCAGCCTGGAGGCCTCGGTGATTCTGTGGGCGGCGGGGGTTGCCGCTTCGCCTCTGGGAAAGATGCTGGACGCGCCGCTCGACCGTGCAGGACGAGTGTTGGTGGAAGCGGACCTCACCGTTCCCGGTCACCCCGAGGTATTTATTGTCGGCGATATGGCCTCGGTGAAACAGGCGGACAGCAAGCCCGTGCCTGGCGTCGCTCCGGCGGCTATCCAGATGGGAGAATTCGCGGCGCAGACCATTCTCGACGAGGTTGCGGGCCAAACGCAACGGGTACGGGCGACGGATCGCCCTCCGGCTCCCACCCCAGCGACAGCGAGAAAACCGTCGCTGGGGGCCCCGGCTCGCGGCGCGGGCTTCCACTACTTCGATAAAGGAAGCCTCGCCACCATAGGCCGCAACGCCGGAATTGCGCAGATAGGCCGCCTGCACCTTACCGGGTTGATCGCCTGGCTGGCTTGGCTGCTGGTGCACGTTTTTTTTCTGATCGGCTTCCGCAACCGTCTGCAAGTGATTTGGGAGTGGGGGTGGGCGTATTTACGGTATCAGAAGGGCGCCAGGCTGATCACGGGAAACAGCGACTCGATTACGCCCGATGAAGTGCACGACGAGACTCGCCGCGAACCGACACTGGAGATACCGGCCCCGGCATCAATGCCGGAGCGGAAGGCATCGTGAGCATTGATGGGGGAAGAAGTTGAGGTAGGCTCGGGAACCACCCCAGGTTAGCGCCGAACTGCCAAAGTAGCTTTTCGCTACAAGCGGTACGGCCAGCCAGGCTGCGCGGATTGTCTCAGAGGAGTTTGGTGGCGGCGCGGAACCTGGGGCACCCACGCCACAGGCGGCCAGCAGCGATATAATCGAGCTATCTTGACTATGTTCCGGCTCATCTATCGTCTGGCCGCGGCGGTTGGTTTTTGCTGTGGCGTAGTATTGTCGTGCGTGGCGCAAAGTTCCGTGCCGCCGGCTCAGACCCTGTTGATTTTGCCTTTTGAGAACCACTCCAAGTCTCCGGGTCTGGAATGGATTGGCGAGTCGTTTCCCGAGATACTTTTGCAGCGCCTGTCCTCTCCCTCGATGTACATCATCAGTCGCGAAGACCGGGTCTACGCCTTTGACCGGATGGGGATTCCCGCCGGTGCCCGGCCCTCGCACGCCACCATGTATAAAATCGCCGAGCAGATGGATTGCGACTACGTGGTGATGGGCGACTACAACTTTGACGGGCTGACCTTCACGGCGCGGGCCAAGGTGCTCGACATGAAGCAGTTGCGGCAATCGCCGGTGCTGGAGGCCGCGGGGCCGCTGCTCAAACTGATCGATGTGCAGACGGATCTGGCCTGGCAGTTGCTGAAAACCATCCAGCCGCAGAGCACGATCAGCCGCGAAGAGATGGTCCGTTCGGCCAGCGCGATCCGCCTGGATTCCTTCGAGAACTACGTGCGTGGCATCGTTGCCACCACCCGGCAGGAAAGAGTCCGGCGATTCCGCGAGGCTATACGGTTCAATCCGCAGTACACGCTGGCGATCTTCCAATTGGGCAAGACGTATTATTCAAACCGCGAGTACGAATCGGCGGCGAGTTGGCTGAGCCGCATTCCGCAGGCGGACCCGAAGGCGGGAGAGGCGTACTTCCTGCTTGGACTGGCGTACTACAACCAGGGGCAATTCGAGCGCGCCGAAGACGCGTTCCGGGTCACCATCTCCAAGCTTCCGCTGACCGAGGTCTATAACAATCTTGGGGCGGCGGCCTTGCGGCGGGGCAAGAGGAGCGCCTTGCCACTGCTGCAACGGACGGTCGAAGTCGACCCGCACGATCCCGATTACCGCTTCAATCTTGCCCTGGCGCTTTACAGGTATGGCGATCCGGCAATGGCAGTGAAAAACCTTCGCGAGTCGCTGGCGAAGTATCCGACCGATAGCGAAGCGCGGCAGTTTCTCGATGAGATTTCCGGCGCGCCCGGCGCCACGGGCAATCGGGGAGCCGACAGCTCCGGGACCACGGGCGCTTCCATCTCCAAGCTGCCGCTTCCGCGCATCAAACGGAACTACGATGAGAGCTCGTTCAGGATGCTGGCGCTTGAAATCCAGAACTCGACCAAGCCGGTGCATGAGCCGGGCGGCAACACGCGAACGCTGTATCACATCCAGCACGGAACGGAACTGCTTGATCGCGGTTTGATCGCCGACGCGGAAAACGAGTTCCAAGAGGCGCTCAAGATAGAGCCGGCGAGCGCGGCTGCTCACGCCGGCCTTGCCCGCGCCGCCGAGGCGAAGGGCGACATGGTAACGGCGCGGCAAGAGGCTGCCACTTCGATTGGCCTGCATCCCACGGCGGCAGCTTTTCTGGTGCTGGCGCGGGCAGACATGCGGCAAAGACTGTTTGGTTCGGCGGCCCAAAACGTGGACCAGGCGCTTACGCTCGAGCCGGGCAACGCCGACGCCCTGACTCTCAAGCAGGAGATCGCGGCGCGCGCTACGCAGGCCACGGAGTGGACGCGCTAGGACGGTTGTCCTGTTGGCCCTGATCAAAACCCACATCTGCTGACTGCGGCAGATGTGGGGCACCAGCGAAATCCTGAGCGAAGCGAAGGATCTATGCATTACAAAAACAAATACATGGATTCATCGCTCGCTCTGCTCGCTCAGAATGACACTGCAAAGGGTTTTACCGGCCCACACGAGGACCTTCGAAAGAGCTGACCCACGTCAGCCCAACACAAGGGCAGATGTGGGGCACCAGCAGATGTGGAATTTGAGAACTGCCCCACATTTGCCAACAGAGGGCAAATATGGGCCACCAACGCCGGTTGTGAGGATTTCAAGGATAAGCCCATGCGTCTGCGTTCGCATCTGCGTTTTCATCTGATTGCCGCACTTCTCCTGCTTGGTTGCGCATTTGCTCTGCCCTGCGCCGCGGACGTGCTGAAGATTACGATCGACGGTCCTATTCATCCCATCGCGGAGGAATACATCGCGCGCGCCATCACGGCCGCGGAGCGCCGCCACTCGGAAGTCGTATTGATCGAGCTGCGCACACCGGGCGGCCTGGTCGATTCCACGCGGGAGATCGTCGAGAAGATTCTCGCCTCCCGCGTTCCGGTAGTTGTTTACGTGGCGCCGAGCGGGGCGCGCGCGGCTTCGGCAGGCTTCTTCATTCTGGAATCCGCGGACGTGGCTGCCATGGCTCCCGGCACCAACACCGGGGCGTCGCATCCGGTTTCCATCGCGGGCGGCAAGATGGACGACGTGATGAAGACCAAGATTGAGAACGATACCGCGGCTTTCATGCGCTCCTACGTTTCCAAGCGCGGCCGCAACGTGCAACTGGCGGAAAGCGCGGTGCTCAAATCGACGTCGTGGACCGATCAGGAGGCACTCTCTCAGCATCTGATCGACCTGGTCGCCGCCAACGAGCAGGAGCTGCTGCGCCAGCTCGA